>Ga0182748_1003242_pt1 | contig 13869 bp, 13 predicted proteins | sample eDN3rd37CKraftOP_FD_128877 | JGI IMG/M metagenome (GOLD analysis project Ga0182748, IMG submission 128877) | Enriched Organic Plus compost microbial communities from Emeryville, California, USA - eDNA 3rd pass 37_C Kraft OP (version 2) (version 2) ...
CCGACGCCGCATCGTCGGCGCGGAACTGCATGACGATGGCGCGGTGCTCGCGCAGGTTGCGGCCGACATTGGGGCTGTCGTGCACCACCTCTACGCCCAGCGGGCGCAGATGTTCGGCCGGGCCGATGCCGCTGCGCTGGAGGATCGCGGGCGAGCCCATCGACCCGGCGCACAGCAGCACCTCCCGCTTCGCGCCATAGCTCTGACCGGCGCCGCCCCTGGTGCCGGTGACACCCACCGCGCGCCTGCCCTCCAGCAGCAGCCGGTCGATGGTGAAATCGGTGACGACGGTGAGGTTCGGGCGGTTCATCACCGGCCGCAGGAAGGCGACGGCGGCGCTCTGGCGCTTGCCCTTGTAGACGGTGCGCGGCGCATAGCCGACCCGTTCGACATCCTCGGGATCGTTGACGTCGACCTTGCGCGCGAGGCCCAGCCTTTCCCCGGCGGCGATCGCCGCGTCGATCAGCCGGTCGCGGCCCGGCACGGTGAGGCGCAAGAAGCCCTTGTCGCCCCGCGTCGGCGCGGCGCCCAGCTCGTGATGCTCCAGCTCCCTGTACGCCTGGCCGATATGCCGCCAGCTCCAGTCGTCGCCGGCGATCCGCGCCATTTCGTCATAATCGGCATCCTGCCCGCGCACATACATCATGCCGTTGATCGCACTCGACCCGCCCAGCGTCTTGCCCCGCACCCAGGGCTCGGCATTGCTCGCGGTGCACTGGTCGGGCTTCGTCATATAGGGCCAGAGGAAGCGCAGGTTCGCCATGATCTTGGCGATGCCCTTGGGCATGTGGATGAAGGGATGGGTGTCGCGCGGGCCCGCCTCGATCAGCAGCACCGTGCGCGACGGGTCCGCCGACAGCCGGTTGGCCAGAACGCAGCCGGACGTGCCTGCCCCCACGATCACATAATCGAAACTTTCCATCATCCACTCCGCTTTATCCGAAAGCCGGTTTTCCCCGCCAGACTTTGAGTCTTGCGCTCGCCCCGCCTTCCTCCTTATTCGATCAATTAATATCCATCGTCAACATGGGAGAAGGAGCATGGGTTTCGGAAAGGCACCGTTGAAGGACCTCAGCCGGTCGGTGCGCGGACGGCGTGTGCTGGTGACCGGCGGGGCGAGCGGCATGGGCCGCGCCACCGCCTGGCTGTTCGCGCGCGAAGGCGCGATCGTCGCGCTGACCGACATCGATGCCGAGGGCGCGGAAGAGGTCGCGCGGGGCATCCGCGACGAAGGCCGCGACGCTCGCGCCTGGATGCTCGACGCGGGCGACCGCGATTCGATCCACGCGACCGTGCCGGAGATCGCGCGGGCGCTGGGCGGGCTGGACATCATCGTCAACAATGCCGGCATTTCGGCCAAGGTGCCGTTCGACGCGCCCGATTATGACGCGAACTGGGACCGCAACATCGCCGTCACGCTGACCGGGCAGCAGGCGGTCATCCGCGCTGCCATTCCCTTCCTCACCGAATCGGATGCGCCGCGCATCGTCAACATCGCCTCGACCGAAGCGCTGGGGGCAAGCGCGGGCTTCAGCGCCTATTCGGCGGCCAAGGCGGGCGTGATCGGCCTCACCCGCTCCTTCGCGGTCGAGCTGGGGCGGCGCGGCATCACCGTCAACTGCCTGTGCCCCGGCCCGATCCTGACCGGCATGACCGACCATCTGAGCGAGGAGGACCGCGCGACCTTCGCCCGCCGCCGCACCGCGCTGCGCCGCTATGGCGACCCGATGGAGGTGGCGCACATCACGCTCAGCCTCGCCCTGCCCGCGGCATCCTACATCACCGGAGCGGTGATTCCGGTCGATGGCGGCCTTTCCACCCGCCATGCCTGAACCGCGGAAAAACTGCCTCTTGAAAAACTAATTCAATTAGAATATTAAAGATATTCGCAATCAGGAGGAGTCGAGAAAATGGCAACCATCGCACCGCCCCAACCTGCCGTCCGGGAGGAGCGCCCGCCGCGCAAGCCGAGCGCGAGCCAGCTCGTGGCGGCGCGCAGCCTGCCGAACAACAAGGAAGCCGTGTGGCCGTCCTTCACCGAAAAGCTGCCCGCCAGCCTCTATGTCGATCAGGCCCGGTACGATGAGGAGCAGCAGAAGCTGTTCATGAACGTGCCGCTGCCGCTGGCGCCGTCCGCCTATCTGGAGGAGCCGGATTCCTTCGTCTGCCGCGACGGCTTCGGCCAGTCGGTGATCCTGACCCGCGACAAGCAGGGCAAGGTCCACGCGCTGGTCAACAGCTGCCGCCATCGCGGATCCCGCGTGACGGACAATGACGAGCCGGAACATGGCCGCCTGATGATCTGCCCCTATCATGCATGGAGCTACGACCTCAGCGGCAAGCTGGTGGGCGTGCCGCGTCGCGAGGTGTTCGCCGATCTCGACAAGTCGCAGCTCGGGCTGGTGAAGCTGCCCTGCATCGAGAAGGGCGGCGTCATCTGGGTCAAGATGAACCATATGGCCGATGACGATTTTTCCGACATACCGGACGAGCTGGCGCTGGATCTGGATGCGTTCGGCCTCGGCGACATGCACATGTTCGCGCTGCGCAAGCATGAGATTGAAGGCAATTGGAAGCTGATCCTGGATACCTTCCTGGAAGGCTATCATGTCATCCGCCTGCACGCGCGCACGATCGGCCCGATGTACGAGGACACCGTGGTCCGCGTCGACCGTTTCGGATCGCATCTGCGCCAGACCTCGGCACGGGTCGGCTTCACCCAGGATCTGCTGGAGCAGAATGTCGAATCGATCGACGATCTGCGGCGCGTGGTCACCTATGTCTACACGCTGTTCCCCAACGCCGCGCTGATCTTCAGCCAGGATTATTGCAACCTGCTGATCATGCAGCCCAAGGGCGTCGGCAAGACCATCGTGCACAATTTCATGCTGACCAACGTCAATCCGCAAAGCGAGAAGCTGCGGAAGAAGTGGGAAAAGTCGCTGATGATGACCAACGACCTCGCCTTCCCCGAAGATTTCGCCGCATCGGCGGCGACCTATCAGGGGCTGCTGACCGGCGTGGTCAAGGAGCTGATGATCGGCGGCATGGAAGTGGGCATGCAGCACTTCCACGATGTGCTGGAAACCAGGCTGAAAAGCATGGCCTGACAAGACCGGCGGTTGAGGATAGGGCTCGCCCGGAGCTGCCGGGCGGGCCTTTTTCCTTTGGCGAGAATATGGACCTTGAAACCAGATTGGAGCGGGGAGCGGATGTTCCTACACCCGTTCGCCCGGAGCTTGTCGACCCGAAGGGCGGGCGAAGCCCAACGGCTGTACTTCCTTCTTTCTTCACTTCCATCAAAGGACAGGGCTCGACAAGCTCAGCCTGAACGGCTTCTTACACCATCCTTATATTCGCTTTCAGCCGTTTCCCGCCATAAGACGACCGTCCGCGCCGTTGACCCCGACCCTCGCTCAGGCCCTCTCCCGCGTCCAGATCAGTTCGTCATGCGATTTGACCCCATCGGCGGTGACATATCCGTCGGTCGTCAGCATCATGTCGCCCTCCGGCGTGAAGCTGATGGTGCGCACCAGCGTGCGGCCGATCAGGTCGCTGATCGAGCAGGCGTCCAGCCGGTGCGAGACCGTCGCGCCCTCCACCGTCCATCGCCCCGAATAGGCGAGGAAGGTCGACCATTGCTGCGGCGCCCGGCCCTCCACCCAGTCCTGGCTCATCAGGAAGGCGCACATCAGGCCGCTGTCGTCATAGATCAGCCGCCCGGTCGCGTCCTCGCCCATCGGGTGGCGGTAGAATGCGCCGTTGCGGAAGCGCCGCAGGCTGACCAGCGACCATGCGCCCAGCACCTTCTCTCTCAACTCGCTCATCGCTTCCCTTCCCTTCTTCCGGTTCAGGCCGCCGCCGCGCGTAGCCGGGTCAGCCGGTCGAACCGGGCGAGATGATGGTCGACCGATCCATAATCATGCTCCAGCACGGTCGCGCGCTTGAAATAATGGGTGACGGCCATCTCCTCGGTCATTCCCATCCCGCCGTGCAGCTGGATCGCGTTCTGGCCGACGAACCGGCAGGCATTGGCGACCGTGACCTTGGCCGAGGACGCCGCCAGCGCGCGCTCGACCGGGTCGAGCGGCAGCTTGAGCGTCGCCAGATACATGGCGCTGGTCGCCATTTCGACCTGCATGAACATGTCGACCATGCGATGCTGGAGCACCTGGAAGGACGCGATCGGCTGGCCGAACTGGCGGCGCTGCTTGGTATAATCGACGGTGGCGTCGAGCATGAAGCGGGTGATGCCGACCGCCTCGGCGCTGAGCGCCGCGATCGCGCGGTCGCCCGCCTGCTCGACGAGGGGCAGCGCGCCGCCCTCCGGCCCGATCAGCGCGTCGGCGCCGAGGGCCACATCGTTCAGCGTCACGTCGGCGGCGCGGCGGCCGTCGATCGTCGGATAGGCGGTGAGCGTGACGCCCGGCGCGGCGCGATCGACAAGGAACAGCGAAAGGCCCTCCGCCTCGCCCGTCGCGCCGCCGGTGCGGGCGGTGACGATCAGCTTCGATGCCCAGGGTGCCCCGGCGACGACCGCCTTGGCGCCGGACAGGCGCCAGCCCGCGCCATCGCGGGTCGCACGGGTGGCGGCATCGCGGAAGGAGAAGCGCGCGGTCGGCTCCGACCAGGCGAGCACGGCGATGGTTTCGCCGGCGGCGATCTCGCCCAGCAGCGCGTGCGCGGCCGCGCCGCCCGTCGCTTCGAGCAGCGAGGCCGCGACCACCGCGCATTCCAGATAGGGCTCGATCACCAGCGCGCGGCCCAGTTCTTCCATGATCACCATCTGGTCGACGGGCCCACCGTCGAGGCCGCCCACGCTTTCCGGCAGGGCGACGCCAAGGATGCCGAGTTCCGACGCCAGCGCGCGCCATACATCGGCGCGCCAGCCCGTATCCGACAGGCTGGCCTGCCGCCGTGCCTCGAAGCTGTAGTGCTCGCGCAGCCAGGCGGCGAGATTGTCGCGCAGCATGCGCTGTTCGTCGGTGAAGCTGAAATCCATGCGCTTGTTCGCCCATTTCCTGTGTTCGGGCCCGACCATAGCCGCCCCGGCATGGATTTCAATGTAATTGATCGATTAGCTAGTTGATTTTTGCCGCAATCCGGTTTCTGCTGCCGGGGTCAGTGAAAGGAATGATCGCCATGCTCAGCCGCGTCCAACGCTTCCGTTCCGCCGATGGCACCCCGATCGTCGCCGATATCGTCGGCGCGCCGGACCGGCCCACGGTCGTGCTGGCGCATGGCGGCGGGCAGACCCGGCACAGCTGGAACGGCGCGTTGCGGGCGCTGGCGGGGGAAGGCTATCGCGTCATCAACTATGACGGGCGCGGCCATGGCGACAGCGGCTGGTCGTCCGACGGCGTCTATACGCTGGACCTGCGCGCGCAGGATCTGCGGGCGGTGCTGGAAGGGACAACCGGCCCGATGGCGCTGGTCGGCGCCTCGATGGGCGGCGCGACGGCGATGAAGCTGGTGAGCGACGGCTATCGCCCGGCCGCGCTGATATTGGTGGACATCGTGCCACGGCCGGAAAAGGCCGGGGTCCAGCGCATCATCGCCTTCATGCGCGGCCATCCCGACGGCTTCGCCTCGCTTGAGGAGGCCGCCGCCGCGATTGCCGCCTATAATCCCGATCGCCCCCGCCCCAGCAGCCCGGAGGGGCTGCACCGTAATCTGCGCCTCGGCGCGGACGGGCGCTATCGCTGGCACTGGGACCCGATGATCGTGCAGCGCACCGAGGCGCTGGAACGATCGGAGATCGAGGATGCGATGGCGGGACTGGCGCAGGCGCGCTCGGTGCCCGCGCTGGTGGTGCGCGGCATGCACAGCGACGTGGTGAGCGACGAGAGCATCGACCATTTCCGCACCGTCCTGCCCCATCTGGAGGTGTTTCAGGTGCCCGGTGCCGGCCATATGGTCGCCGGCGATCGCAACGATGCGTTCAACGGCGGCATAGTGGATTTTCTGCACCGGCATATGCCGGTCATGGCGTCCTGACCAGCGCCACCCGCGCCGCCGTTCAGGCCCGCTGGCCCTCTTCCGTCAATATGCCGCCCAACACCATGTCGAGCAGGGCATTGGTGTAGGCCCGCTTCAGATCCTCGTCGATCCGCTCGATGCCGAACGCGTGGTTCAGCACATGCTGGCCGAAGAACAGCTGATCGCACGCGCCCAGCACGATGAAATAGAACATCATCGGGTCGATATGCTTGAACTGGCCGCTGTCCATTCCCTGCTGCAACAGCTGGCGCTGGGTTTCGGCGAGCGGCTTGGAGATCTTCTCCGACACCTTTATCGCCAGTTCCTGCTCCATCAGCATCGCGTGGATGAGGCGGTTCACGAACGGATAGCGGAAATAGACGTTGATGATGCCCTTGATGTGGAGCTTCAGCTTCTCCACCACCGGCAGGTCCATCTCGACCAGGCCCTTGAGCTGTTCCAGCCCCGGCCCCAGCACGTCCTCGACCAGCGCGAGCATCAATCCGTTCTTGCTGCCGAAATAATATTTGACCAGCGCGGAGTTCAACTGCGACCGCTGCGCAATTTCGTTGAGGGAGACCTCGATCGTGCCCCGCTCGATCATCAGATCGGCCGCCGCGCGCAAGAGAATCGCGCGGGACGAGGTCTTTTCCGTCACTTTTTCTACTGTGGCCATACTGGCTTTGCCCGATTGCTTATTGATTGGTTGATTGATCCCCCGCTATCGATCAACAGTCCCCGCTTGGCAACAAAATTCTACTGTTTGTGACTATTCATCGGAGTGGCGTTCTGTTTGTCCGGGGTCGGCCCCGTTCGATCCTTGTTCCTCCAGCCATGACGCGGCGTCCGGGCGGAAGCCGCCACGGGGCGGATCGCACGGCGTCGCCGAGTAGCGCGGCGCCGGGGCCGGCTGGGCCACGCCGTTGACCTCGACAAAGGCCCCGCGCGCGGCATTGTGCGGATGGGACAGCGCCTCGCTCATCGACAGCACCGGCGCGACGCAGGCGTCCGTGCCGTCGAACAGGCCGCACAGCTCCTCGCGCGTGCGCGCGGCGATGGCGGCGGCGATCTTTGCCTTTTGCGCGGGCCAGAGCGCCGGATCATTCTGCTCGTCCAGATCGGGATCACCGGCCAGGCCGAGCCGGTCGCGCAGGATCGCGTAGAATTGCGGCTCGATCGATCCGACCGAGACGAACTGCCCGTCCTTCGTCCGAAACGTGTCATAATAGGCGGCGCCGGTGTCGAGCAGGTTGACGCCGCGTTCCTCGCGCCAGCCGCCATTGGCCCGGAAGCCCCAGATCATCGCCATCAGCAGCGCCGATCCGTCGGTCATCGCGCAGTCGACCACCTGCCCCTTGCCGCCCGCCTTCACCGCCAGCAGCGCGGAAACCATGCCGAAGGCGAGCAGCATGCCGCCGCCGCCGAAATCGCCGACGAGGTTGATCGGCGGCGTCGGCTGCTCGCCCGCCCGGCCGAGCGCGCCCAGCACGCCGGAAATGGAGATATAGTTGATGTCGTGACCGGCCAGCGGGGCGAGCGGGCCCTCCTGCCCCCAACCGGTCATCCGGCCGAAGACGAGGCGGGGATTGTCCGCCAGCAGCACATCCGGGCCCAGCCCCAGCCGCTCCATGACGCCCGGCCGATACCCCTCGATCACCCCCTCCGCGGTGCGCAGCAACTCGCGCAGCCGCGCAACCTGCCGCGGGTCCTTGAGGTCCATTTCCAGCCGGGTGCGCGAACGCAGCAGCGGGTCCCACGGGTCGGGCGGCGTTCCCGGCCGTTCGATGCGGATGACCTCCGCGCCGTTGTCCGCCAGCATCATGCCGGCGAACGGCGTGGGGCCGATCCCCGCCATCTCCACGATGCGGATGCCTTGCAGCGGACCGGCCATGCGCCTCGCCCTCCCCGCTTCCGTCAGCGCGGCGCCATGCGGATGGCGCCGTCGAGGCGGACATCCTCGCCGTTGAAATAGCTGTTACGGCACATTTCTACCGCCAGCGACGCATATTCGGCGGGATCGCCGAAGCGCTTGGGGAAAGGCACGCTGGCGGCCAGCGCTTCCTTCACATTGTCCGGCGCGCCGTTCATCAGCGGCGTGTTGAAGATGCCGGGCAGGATGGTGTTGACGCGGATGCCGTCCCCCATCAGGTCGCGCGCGACCGGCAGGGTCAGGCCGACGATGCCGCCCTTGGACGCCGAATAGGCCGCCTGACCCATCTGCCCGTCCTCCGCCGCGACCGAGGCGGTATTGACGATCGCGCCGCGCTCGCCATCCTCCATCGGCTCCAGCGACAGCATGCCCGCCGCCGACTTGGCGATGCAGCGGAAGGTCCCGACCAGATTGATCTGGATGATCTTGTTGAACTCGTCGATCGGGAAATGCTTGACCGTGCCGTCCTTCGCGCGCGAGGCGGTCTTGTACGCGTTGCCCGTGCCCGCGCAGTTGACGAGGATGCGCTCCTGCCCATGCGCCGCGCGCGCCTTCTCGAAGCCCGCGTCGACCGACGCGTCGTCGGTGACGTTGACGGGGCAGAAGACGCCGCCGATCTCGCCCGCCACCTTCTCGCCCGCCTCGGCATTCAGGTCGAAGATCGCGACCTTCACGCCCGCCGCCGCCAGCGCCCGCGCCGTCGCTTCGCCCAAGCCGCTTGCGCCGCCCGTCACCACCGCTGCCGCACCATCAAGTTTCATGATATTTCCCCATCATTCAAAGGTTTGTTGTTGAACATTCATACCACCTGCGCGCGTTCCGCCTGCCGCCGCGCGCGGGCGGCCAGCAGGGGCAGGGCGTCGACTATCTCGCCGGGATTGCCGGAGGATGCGGTGCCGCGCAGATGGCGGCCCTTGATCCCGTGGATGATCGAGGCGAGGCGGAACATGTTGTAGGCGACATAGAAATCGAGATGCCCGATCCGCTCGCGCCCGGTGCGCCGGCAATAGCGCGCGACATAATCCTCCTCCGTCGGCAGGCCGAGCGCGGGCAGGTCGAACCCCTCCAGCCCACCGCCGATCGCCGGGGGCAGGCGGTACATCATCATGTGGAAGGTGAAATCCGCGAGCGGATCGCCCAGCGTGGACAATTCCCAGTCGAGCACGGCGACGATACGCGGCTCGGTCGGGTGGAAGATCATGTTGTCGACGCGGAAATCGCCGTGGAAGATCGCCGCCCCCTGCTCCTCCGGCAGATTGGCGGGCAGCCATTCGCACAGCATGTCCATGTCGGCGAGGCGGCCTGCCTGCGGATCGTCCCGATATTGGCGGATCCAGCGCGCGACCTGCCGCGACAGGAAGCCTTCGGGCCGGCCATAGTCGGCGAGGCCGACCGAAATCGGGTCGATCCGGTGCAGCCGGGCGATGGTGTCGTTCATCGCGTCGAAGCAGGCGACCCGCTCCGCCTGCGGCAATTGGGGAAAGGCCGATTGCCAGAAGATGCGGCCCTCGACCATCTCCATCACGTAGAACCAGCTGCCGATGACGCTATCGTCGGTGCACAGGCCGTAAAGCTTCGGCACAGGGAAGCCCGCCTCCCCCAGCGCGCCGATGACGCGCGCCTCCCGATCCACCGCATGCGCGCCCTTCAGCAGCACGCCCGCAGGCTTGCGGCGCAGCACATAGGCGCGGTTGCCGGTGACGAGCTTGAAGGTCGGGTTGGATTGGCCGCCCGCGAACTGCTCGACCCGAAGCGGCCCCTCATAGTCGGGAATCGTCTCGCCCAGCCACCGCTCCAGCCGCGCCTCGTCGAAGCGATGCTCCGCCCGGACCGGGCCGGACCCGCTGAAAAGGGCGGACGGGTCGGCCATCAGCCCCGCACCGGCACCGTCAGCGCATCCGCCGACGCATCGCCCAATATCATGCCGCCGTCGCAATCGATGATCGCGCCGGTGACATAGGGCGCATTGTCGCTCGACAGGAACACCGCCATGTCGGCGATGTCGCGCTTGCGGCCGTAATCGCGCAGCGGAATGCGGCCCTTGATCGCGGCGGTCGCTGCCTCGCTCGCCGCCAGCTTCGACATGCCCGCCGTGTCGGCGATGGGGCCGGGTGCGATCGCGTTGACGCGCACGCCCGCCGGACCCCATTCCATCGCGAGCGTCTGGGTCAGCAGGTTGATGCCCGCCTTCGCCGCGCAGGCATGGGCCTGGAACATGACCGGCCGCTTGCCCTGCGCGGCCGTGATCGCCAGCAGCGAGGCGCCGGGCCTGGCGATATAGTCCCACGCCGCGCGAAACACGTTGAAGGTGCCGATCAAGTCGATCTCCACCACGGTACGGAAGGCGTTGGCGGAAAGGCCCACGACCGGCGACAGGAAATTGCCCGCCGCGCCGGAAACCAGCACGTCGATCGGCCCCAGCGCGTCATGCGTCGCCTTCAGCGCCTCCTCGACCGCCGCATAGTCGCGTACGTCGGTGGAGCGGCCCATCATCCGCCCGCCGCCCGCTGCCTCCAGCTGGCCGACCGCGCCCGCGACCCGGTCTGCGTCGCGGCTGATGATCGAGACATTGGCGCCCAGCTCGGCGAAGCGCAGGCCGATCCCCAGATTGATGCCGCTCGAACCGCCCGCGATGAACACGGTCTTGCCGGCGCAGGCATTGGGTATGAACAGGTCCGTCATGATGCCTTGCCCCCTTCAGCTATAGGCCGGTTCTTCCCACCAGGGGAAATAGTCGGGCATGTCGATGGAGACGCGATCGGGGAAGACGGCGGGCCGCTTTTCGAAGAAGGAGGCCACGCCCTCGGCGACATCGGCGCTCTGTCCGCGCGACAAAATGCCCCGACTGTCCACCTTGTGCGCGTCCATCGGGTCCGTCATGCCGAGCCCCCGCCACATCATCTGGCGGATGAGCGCGACCGAGACGGGCGCGGTATTGTCGGCGATCTCCCGCGCGATGGCGATGGCGGCGGGCAGCAGCTCGTCGGGCGGCAGCACCTGGCTGACGAGGCCGCCCTCCTTCGCTTCCCGCGCGGAAAAGACGCGGCCGCTATAGCACCATTGCAGCGCCTGGCTGATGCCGACTATGCGCGGCAGGAAGAAGGACGAGGCCGCCTCCGGCACGATGCCGCGCCGCGCGAACACGAAGCCGATGCGCGCATCCTCGCTGGCGAGGCGGATGTCCATCGGCAGCGTCATGGTCGCGCCGATGCCGACCGCCGGGCCGTTGATGCAGGCGATCACCGGCTTCAGGCAGCGGAATATGCGCAGCGTCACCAGACCGCCGCCGTCGCGCGCGGATTGTCTGGAATAGTCGAGCGATCCGTCCGGGCGGACGGGCGTGTCCTCGGCGGCGATGAAGGCCGACGGCCCGTCGCTGAGGTCCGCCCCGGCGCAGAAGCCCCGCCCCTCGCCGGTCACGATCACCGCCCGCACCGCATCGTCCGCATCGACCTTGTCGAATGCGTCGATCATCTCGTTCATCATTTCCACGGTGAACGCGTTCAGCTTGTCGGGCCGATGCAGGGTGATGGTCGCGATTCCGTCCGCGACCGCATATCGGATGCTGTTGTAGCTCATGGTCATTCCTCGACTGTCAGGCCCCGGTGAAGGCGGCGGGCCGCTTTTCCTGAAAGGCGGCGATCGCCTCGCGCGCGTCATGGGTGCGGCCGCAGATATTCTGCAACGCGCGCTCGGTCTGAAGCGAGGTTTCCCAGTCGCTGTCCGCCGCCGTCCAGCCGAGCTTGCGGATCAGGCCCAGCGTCCGTGTCGGCCCGCCGGCAAGCCTTTCGGCGAGACCGAGCGCGACCGCCTCCACCTCTTCCTCCGGCGCCACGCGGTTGATCATGCCCCATTGCAACGCCTGGACGGCCGGGATCCTGTCGCCCAGCATCATCATCTCCATCGCCCGCGCGCGGCCGATCGCGCGCATCAGCAGGTGGGAGGAGCCGCCATCGGGCACCAGGCCGATGCGGACGAAGGCTTGGAGGAAATAGGCGCTCTCGCTCGCGACGATCAGGTCGGCGGCCAGCGCCAGCGCGCAGCCGACACCGGCCGCTGCGCCCCGCACCGCCGAAACCCACGGCACCGGCAGGTCGCGCAGCGTCGTCATCAGCGGGTTGATATGGGTTTCCAGCGACAGCCCGAAATCCTCCGGCAGCGGGATGCTGGGATCGAGATTGGCGCCGGAGCAGAAGCCCCGCCCCTCGCCGGTCAGCACGATCGCGCGGGTCGAGGCGGCCAGATCGGTGAAGGCCGCGCTCAGTTCCTCGCAGGACCGGATGGTGACGGCGTTGAGCGTGGCGGGATCATTCATCCGGATAATGCCGACATCGTTGCGGCGCTCGACGATGATCTTCTCGAAGGACATGAACGCAAACTCCTCAGGAATAAACCGGCGCGGCGGCGGGCGGGCCGAAGCGCGCCTGTTCCTTCGCCAGCCCTGCGCGCACCGCCTCGGCCTGATTGGCGGTGCCGAACAGCGCCTGCTGCTCTGTCGCCTCGGCATTGAGGATGCGGGTGCACAGCGCCTCGTCGGCGAAGGACAGCAGCCGCTTGCCCGCGCGGATCGCGTCGGGGCTTTTGGCCGCGATTTCCCCGGCAAAGGACAGCGCCTCGGCAACCGGATCGGCGCAGACGCGGGTGGCGAGGCCAAGGCGCGCCGCCTCCTCGCCGGTGAAGACGCGTCCGCTCGCCAGCAGTTCGGCGGCGAGATCGGGGCGGACGAGGCCGCGCAGCAGGAACATGCCCGCCATGTCGGGGATGAGGCCCCATTTCACCTCCATCAGCGCCAGCCGCGCATCGGGGGCGACGAAGCGCATGTCGGCGCCCAACGCGAGCTGGAAGCCGCCGCCGAAGGCGACGTCCTGTATTGCCGCGATCACCGGCACGGGAAGGCGGCGCCATTGCATCACCGCATGCTGGGCGATGTTGACGCCATCATAGGCGCGGGAGGCAATGTCGATGCGGGCGCGGTCGCGTCCCTGCGGGTCGGCGAGGTTGGAAAGATCGATGCCGGCGCAAAAGCCGCGCCCCTCGCCGGAAAGGACGACCGCCCGGACATCATCGTTCCCGGCCAGTTGCGTGCCCGCTTCCACCAATGCCTCGAACATGGCACCGTCGAGCGCGTTCATCTTGTCCGCGCGGACCATGCGCACATGCGCGACATGGCCGCTTATATCCGTCTTCACCCGCTGCGACATCACCCTGTTTTCCTTGCCTGCCTTTTGTCGTTACAGGGCGGGACGGGCATAAGTCAATTAGATAATTAATCGATTAAAATGGCACGCCCTTGTTCGGACCGGCGAAGCGGAACAGGAAGGCAGCGACCTTGCGTATCTGGATTTCCTCCGATCCTTCGGTGATGCGATAGCGGCGGTGATGGCGGTAGATATGCTCGAACGGCTTGTGCCGCGAATAGCCGATGCCGCCATGCACCTGCATCGCCCGGTCGGCGGCCTCGCAGCAGAGGCGATTCGCGTAGTAATTGCACATGGACACCTTGTCGGACAGGCGGCGGGCGACCTCCGGGTGCGGCATCTGGTCCATTTCCCACGCGGTCTTGTAGATCAGCTGGCGCAGCATCTCGGCCTGGGTGGCGAGTTCCACCAGCGGGAACTGGATCGCCTGATTGACGGCGAGCGGCTTGCCGAAGGGCTTGCGCTCCACCGCATATTTCACCGCCTCGTTGATGCAATAGGTCGCCGCACCCAGCGAGCTTGCGGCCTGGCGGATGCGGTTTTCATGCACGAACGCCTGCGCCAGCGGCAGCCCATGGCCTTCCTCGCCGAACATCGCGGTTTCCGGCACCCAGACATTGGTGAGGCCGAGGCGCGGATGATCGGTCGGCATGTTGAAAGTCCAGAGATATTCCTCGACCACCAGCCCTTCCGTCGGCACGGGGACGAGAAAGCAGTTGATGCCGAGCGCATCTCCATCCTTGCCGCCGGTGCGGGCGAACA
>Ga0182748_1003246_pt1 | contig 13865 bp, 14 predicted proteins | sample eDN3rd37CKraftOP_FD_128877 | JGI IMG/M metagenome (GOLD analysis project Ga0182748, IMG submission 128877) | Enriched Organic Plus compost microbial communities from Emeryville, California, USA - eDNA 3rd pass 37_C Kraft OP (version 2) (version 2) ...
GCTGACGCAGGTCGTCAACGCGATGCCGCGCCAGCTGAAGTCCAAGGAAAGCTGGGCCAGAATAGTGTTCATTTCCGCCAACCGCTGAATCCCAAGGAACGAGGAATGCGAGTATCCGGGCCCAGTGTTTCCTTGTGGTTGATGATGCTCGCGCTTTTGCAGTCGGGTTAAGGCGACCTTGGCCGGCTCGGCGGCATTTGAATTGGTTTTGACGATCCTAGATCGCGCTCAGGCGGTAGGCGCTGCCGTAGCGGCCAAAATCATGGCTCGTCACGCCGTTGCGGACGCAGCCCTGATAGCTTGCCGGCGGCGCCACCACCGTGACCTTGATCACCACGCTCTCGCCGGGTTTCACGAGACCGGCATGCACCGCTGCGACCGCAAGCGACGAATCGGCGGTGTAGGTGTCGGTGCCCCAGAGCGGGCCCTCCGTCTCGCCGCGCACGCGGAAATAGTAACTCGCGCCGACCGTCGAGCCGAGTTCGAGCATATGCGGGGGCGCGTCGGCGGCGAGATAGCCCTTGTCGAGCAATTGCCGGACTTCCTTTTTCGACAATTGTCCGCGCCGGTCGAAATATGTGACCAGTTCCTGCACGACCTTCATGGCTGGCTCCCATCCATCGCGATGACGCGCCCGTAAGGCGGATTGAACGAGGCCGCGCGCGGCAACACCCACAGCACGGCATAGGGCATCGGCTCCGCCGGGAAGACGATGTCCCCGTCGGTGATGACAATCGCTGTCCGCACCAGCGGATCGTCGGCGAGCGACAGCATGGCAGGCGACAGATCGCTACCGCCGAAGCCGTGAACCGGATAGCTCGCGAGCGCATCGGGCGAGACGGTCTCGTCCGCCGTGACCGCGCTGTCGCATTGCATGATCCGCACCTGATCGACGCCGGCGCCCTCACAGAAATCGGCGATGGCGCCAAGGGCCAGCGGAATGGCGTCGGTCATCGAGCCCGACGTATCGAGCACGATGTTGAGCATCCAGGACGTGCGCCGGCGTCCTGGCATGACAAGGTCGGTGCGATCGGCGCCGCGGCGCGACGGCCGCGCGAATGTGCGTTCGTCCGATGCCGAGGATTCGATCCAGCGCTGCAGCGCGTCCTGCCAGGCGGGCCGGAGGCGGCCGCGCAGGGCGGATACCTGCGCGCTCATGCCCCCGCTCGTGTCGCCGCGCGCCTTCTGTTTGCCGATCGCGGCGGCGAGCGCCTGACCGCGTGCGATGGCCGCTTCGATCGCGGCCTTGCGTTGCGCCTGGTCATGCCCCTCGGCGGGAAACATGTCGCGCTCGGTCTTGTCGGTCAGGACGTCGCCTGCCTCGTCGTTCGAGGAATCACCCTTGTCCTCGCCGCCACGGCCGCCGCCAAGCACCCGGCGCACGCTGCTGTCCTTGCCGTCCCAGACTTGGCTGCGGGTACGCATCAGATCGGCATTGCGCCGCATCTCGATCACGATGTTCTCGGCGGAGCGGTTGCGCGCGCCGGGCATGTCGAGCCCGCCGGCCGGGACCGTGGCAAAGCCCAGTTCGCCGCGCAGGATGTCGTTGATGATGTAGTCGTGTGCGTAGTTGAACTCGAGCCGGCCCGAGCCGCGCGCGCGGTCGTGCGTGCGCAGCGCCAGATGAAGAAGCTCATGCGCCAGCACAAAGACGAGTTCGTTGTCCTTGAGCTTTGCGGTGAATGCGGGATTGGCGACGAGACGTCCGGACGCGAAGATGCCCATGGTCGGCACGCGCCAGTCGAGATTGACGCGCACAGCCGAGGCGAGCCCCGCAAGATGCGGGAGCGGCACCGTGACCATGCGCAGCGCGCTTTCGATCCGTTTCAGGATCGCGCGCTCGGCGAGGCGGTCCGTCTGCGCGGCCGCGTGAGGCGCGACCGCATTCATTGCTTCGTCACCGTGCGCAGCAACGCAAGCATCGCCTTGTCGGCGCCCAGCGCGCCCCATTGCTCCACGAGGTCGGTCAACAGCGTGAGCTGGGCCTCGGTCGGCAGCGCGCGCAGGAAGCGCGACACGGCGCGCGGCTTGACCTGTCCGAGACGTCCCGCGGCGACGTTCTGACGGATCGCGTTGAGGACGAACCAGCGGGCGGTTTCGCCCTTCGGCAGCGTTTCGGGATGCTCGATATAACTTTCGACCGGCGCGAGGGTGCCGACGGTCTCTTCCGCCAGGGCACAGAAAACGGCGGCGTCCTCGGCCGACAGCCGGCCAAAGGCGAGCGCACGCCGGGTATCGCGGGACAGAATGCCGGCAGCCTCAGCCATGTCGAGGGCACGCGAGAGTTCGGCCCAGGCGCGGGGGGTCGAGAACGGCGCTGGCTCCTGCGGCACCTCGCGCAGCAGCGCGTCCGGCATGAACGAGACGAAGTTGCGGATATCAGACCGGATCCCGCTCCGGCGTGCCCAGTCCTGCCATTCGTCGGCATCGACGCGCAGGTTGACGATGGTGACGCGGTTGACGAGCGCCGAGCTCATGGCGCGCACCAGCGCGCGATCCTGCTGGCGGTTACCGGCGGCCACCACCCAGGTGCCGGCCGGTAACGCATGTTCGCCGAGCCGGCGTTCCAGAAGGAGCGAGTAGAAGGCCTTCTGCACGTCCGGGGCGCAGGCCGGCAATTCATCCAGGAACAGGCAGAAGGTCTGCGGGCTCTCCGGCAGCAGGATGCGGGGCGGGCAGAAGACCGAGCGTTCGCCGACGATCTTGGGAACGCCGCTGACGTCCTCGGGTGCGATCTGGGTCCCGAGCAGGGAGCGGCACGGCAGGCCGGCCTCGGCGGCCGCCTGATAGACCATCTCCGACTTTCCAACGCCAGGAGGCGAGAGCAGCAGGAGGCTTTGCTCGTGCGCCATGCACTGCACGAGCTTCTTGGCCTGATTCAACGTGATGGATTGCTGAAGCGCGCTGCCGCTGACGTCCATGGGACGGCTCCTGGGTGAAGAACGAAAAGGGCGTTCCCTCACCAGGAACAGTCATGAATTTAGGGAAGGCCGGTCGCGAGCGCCAGCGGCGTCTGGAGAATTTTTAATGCCGGGCAGCCGTCCGCGACATCGGGAGAGCTTGTCATGACGATTTTGTTACAGAATGATGACAACCTGAAGCGCCGCGTTCCGACGTGAATGCGAGCCAGACATAACGAGTTCATGACAGCTGTTGGCCATAGTGCGATCCGCCGGCTTGTCCAGGGAGGCTGGCCGGGAGTCATTCTTGCGGCAGCGCTCCACCTGTGGGCGATCGTCCGCATCTTTCAGACCGAGTTTGGCGCGTTTGGTCTGACGGTCTGCCTGCTGACCTGGATCTGCCTGAACTGCCTGTTTCTTTTGGTGGTGCGACGCGCCGCCCTGGCCGCGGCCCTGTCGCTCGGGCTGGTCGAGTTCCTGATCCTGGTCTCGCAGTTCAAGTTCAAGATCACCTGGATGACGGCGACCTTCCTCGACGTCATGCTGGTCGATTCCGACAGCCTGTCCTTCCTGATGTCGGTGATGCCGGGCTTGCGGATTATCACGGTCGCGGCCGCGATCGGCTGTGTGGGTTTTGCGATTCTCCTCTGGACAATCGACCGCACCCGCGTTCCGCGCAGCGTGACGGCCAGCCTCGGTGCCGTCTGCCTCGTCGGGATCGTCGTCCTGTCGAACCGCGTGCCCGAAGAACCGCACGAGCCGTTCCAGGGCGTGAACCATGTCTCGAACTTCGTGCGTTCGATGGTGGTGTCGCTCTCCGAATTGTCGAACGGCGGATGGTTCGAACTCGATCGTGCGGTGGCGAGCCGGATGAAGCCGTTGCCCGCCGACGACGATTGCCTGCCGGCGGGCAAGCCGCCGCACATCATCATGGTGCTGGACGAGTCGAGCTTCGATATTCGCAACGCACCGGGCGTGAAAATCCCGGACGGCTACGGCCGACATTTCCTGTCGGCCGACGGCAAGACCCGATCCCTGATCACGGAAGCGGCGGGTGGGCCGACCTGGTACACCGAATTCAATGTGCTGACCGGGCTGTCGACCCGCTCCTTCGGGCGCATGAGCTTCCATGTGACGCGGCTGGCCGCCGGCCGCATCCGGCGTGGCTTGCCGCAGGCGTTGCGCCGCTGCGGCTACAAGACCTTCACGCTCTATCCGGCCTATGGCGCCTTTCTCGGGGCGCGCTCGTTCCAAAAGAGCGCCGGCATCGACCGGATGATCGATTCGCGGGAGATGGGGGCGGGCGATGTGGAGCCCGACAGCTTCTATTACGACAAGGCGCTGCGGCTGTTTGAAAAGGAGAGAGGCACGGCACCGCTCTTTCTGTTCGTCTATACGGTCGCCAACCACTTCCCCTGGGACACGACCTACCGCGCGGATCTGACGCCGGATTGGGTGAAGCTCAATGCGGATCAGGAGACAGACGAATATATCCGCCGCCAGACCATCAGCGCGCGCGACTACCGCGCCTTCGTCGAGAAGCTCAAGCGCGATTATCCGAACGAGTCGTTCCTGATCGTGCGCTTCGGCGATCATCCGCCATCGATTGCAGCGCGCCTTGTCGCGCCGGATTCCTCAGACGCCGAAATCGCGCGCGGCATCATGAATCGCGACCCGCGTTTCTTCACCGCCTATTACGCGATCGATGCGATCAATTTCACGCCCGCGGACCTGTCGCTGGCGCGCGACAAGCTGGATGCGCCCTATCTGCCGCTCGTGGTGCAGGAGGCGGCCGGGCTGCCGCTGGATTCCACCTTCGCCGAACAGCGGCGCATTCTGGAACGCTGCAACGGCATGTTCTATCGCTGCAAGGAAGGCGCCGAGGCGCGGCGCTTTAACCGGCTGCTGGTCGACAGCGGCCTGATCAAGGGTTTTTAGGCGGCCTTCGCCGCTTCGCGTTCAGCCCTTCGCGTCGGTCTTCTCCGCGCTCTTGATGACGCCGCCCGCAACCTCGGTCAAGGTCGGACGCGGTAGCGCGGCGAAGGGCAGGGGGCGCGTCACCTCGATCGCAGCAAGACCGAGCCGCGCCGTCAGCAATCCATTGAGCACGCCTTCGCCGAGGCGCGCCGAGAGCTTGGCGGCAAGGCCATGCCCGATCATCTGCTGGATCAGGGTGTCTCCGGCCGCCATGCCGCCGGTGATGGTGAGATGGGCGATCACATGCCGCATCAGCCGCAGCAGTCCAAACGTGCCCGGCCGGCCGCCATAGAGCAGGGCAAGCTTGCGCGCGAGGCCGAGCGCCGTGATCAGCACAAAGAAGATGTCGATGACCGCACGCGGCGACACTGCAGTCACGATCGACACCCTCTTGGCGGCATTGCTGACGAGCTGGCGCGCTTCGCGATCGAGCGGCGCCATCAATTCGCGCTCGGCGAGCCGGATGAGGTCGGCGCCGTCGATGATTTCGGAGAAATGCGCCTCGAGTTTCGCGCGGCTGCGCGCGAGATGCGGCAGCTGATTCTCGATGGCGAGCAGTTTGCGCAGGATCGCCTGTCCCTCGGCGCGATTGTCGCTGACCAGCGTTTGCGTTGCGCGCTCGCGCAGGTGGTCGATCTTGGCGAGCCGCGACAGCGCGGCGAGTTCGCGTGCGGCTATGGCGAGAAGCGCCAGCAAGGCGGCACCTGCGAGCGCAAGCGCGAGCCAGCCCAGCGCCTCGAAGCGGGCGAACAGGTCCTCGATCAGCTTGGTGACGGCAAGACCGACCCCGAGCGAAATCAGCCCCCCGAGCGCACCGAACAGGATCTTGCGCCAGGGAAAGCGCCACCGCGCCTTGGTCGCCGAGGCAACCGCCGGGAGCTGGGTCGCTTCGGCCTCGCTCTGCGCGAGCAAATCGATCAGCGGCTCTTCCTTCGCCGCGGTCACGACCACATTCGGGTCGTCCGGCGAGAACACGGCAGGCTTTCGCGGACGGGCGGTCATCGCAGGCGGTCTCCGATCAGGAATTCGAGCGCGCGATCGAGACGGATATGCGGCAGTGCCGGCACACCCCCCTCGATGCGCTCGAGTGCCGGCGGACGGAAACGCAGGAAGCGATAATCGGTGTCATCGGACGGGGCCGAGGACAGGCCACGGAACCGTGTTTGCGGATCGAACATCGCGGCAGGATTCTCCGGCAGGTCGCCGGGATAGATCACGATCTGGGATTCACCGTCGAAGGTCCGGCCGCCAGCCTGTTCGCCGGCGAGCGGCGTGCCCATGATGGCATGCAGCGTTCCCTGCGCGCCGCCGACATGCGCTTCGGTGGTGGCGCGCACGGATGCCATCGCGATCGCATCGATCCGCGCTCCGGAATAGTCCGCGCGTTTTGCAGCGTCGGCGACCAGCCGCTCGAGGATGCGTTCCAGGCGATCGTGCGAGGTGTGATGCAGAAGGTCGGCTTTGGTCGCCGCGAACAGGATGCGGTCGATGCGCGGCGCGAACAGCGCCGAGAGAATGGAATTGCGGCCGACATTGAAGCTGTCGAGGATTGCGGCGAGGGCGCGCTCAAGATCGCGGAGAGCATCGGGACCGGCGTTGAGCGCGGTCAGGGTATCGACGAGCACGACCTGGCGGTCGAGCCGCGCGATGTGATCGCGATAGAAGGGACGCACGATCGCGTCCTTGTAGGACTCATAGCGTCGCCGCATCATCGCCCAGAGCGAGCCGGACGGTGCCGAACCCTCCAGCCGGTCGAGCGGCGCAAAGGTCAGGGCGGGTGAGTCCGCCAGCTCTCCCGGCATCAGAAAGCGGCCCGGCGGCAGCAGGCTCAGCGCGAAGCGTTCGTCCCGGCAGTTGCGCAGGTAGTCGGTGAAATGCCGCGCCACGGTCTGGGCCAGCGTCTCATCCGCGGGCGCCCTCGGATCGAGCGCGGCGATCTCGAAATGCCAGGCGCCGGCAAGGTCGGCGCGGTCGCCCTCGCGGGACAGGCGGATCGTCTCGGCTGACCATTCCTCATAGCTCTGGCGGAGCAGCGGCAGATCGAGCAGCCACTCGCCGGGATAGTCGACGATGTCGAGCGTGAGTTCGCGCATCGACCGATTTTGCGACTGATATTCGATGACGAGGCGCAATTCGCTGATTTGTTTGGTGGAGTCCGGCCATTGCCGCTCGGTCAGGAGCTGCGCCAGATGCGCTTCGTAGGCGAAGCGCGGTACGGTGTCGTCGGGCTGCGGCGCAAGGCGCGCGCGCGCGATGCGTCCGGAGGCCATCGCCTCGAAAACCGGAAAGCGGCCACCGCGCAAGAGGCCATGGACCAGCGCGGTGATGAACACGGTCTTGCCGGCGCGCGACAGGCCGGTCACGCCGAGGCGCACGGTCGGTTCAAAGAGGTTATGGCTGTATTCGATCAGCGCACGGGAGGTTAGTCGCGCCTGTTCGACAATATCGGATATCAGGTTCGCCATGCTTCGCGCCGCAGGGCTCAAGACGCGCGGAAGCGCGCGGTCACCCGCGGGCTACACATAGGACGATCCGTCGTCGTTGCTAGCTGCCGCGACGTTCCGCCTGCCAGACGCCGGAGCATTCGCCCTTCGCTGACTTCCAGCGGCCCGAGCCTGCATTGCGCGACAACCGCCCCGCGCCGCTGGCGCTCTGATTTCCGCGGGCGACGTTGACCCGCGCGGCACCGCCGCTTCCGACATTGCCGGAGATCCGGAAGCTCGAATTCGCTGGATCGGCATGGCCGACGCGCCCGCCCTTGATCCGGACGGCGTAGCGATAGCCGCGGTCGCAAGTGCCTTGCTCCGTGATGATGAGAACGCTCCATAGGCCATCAAAGGCTCCGGTCGCCTGAGGTTTTGCCTTGGCGGCGAAGGCGGGGCCGCCGGCGCCGGCAAGAATCAGCAATCCCGCAACAGCCAATCGTTGAATCATCGTGCGTTCCTCTCGAGCGGCGGCGTTATCGGGCCACCTTTTTCGGCTGACTGGAATAGTCGCCCGGCGCACGCTGGAAAGGTTCTCCTCCAGCGCCTCGGGCGAACCCGACTTCATACAAGGCTTTCATATAGTCCGGATCGAATGCCCCGCGTGCCGGGGCGCTGAAACTCGCGGGTACGTGAGCGACGTAAAAACCGATGCCACTGCGCTGTGCGGTCGCATAGGCACGGTCGATAGCATTGCGGGTCACGAATTTGATGGCGGCGCTGACGGTGCGACTGAGAATGCTGAGCGTCGTGCGTTCCGTGAGCTGGAAGTCCGAACTCAGCTTCATGTTGGCAATGATGTAGAAGTCGGTCGCCGGCAGTTTTGTGGTGCTGGTGCTGGCCAGCATGGAATCAGGCGCGATGTAGAACTGATCGGCGAGTCCGCCGTCGACATGCATCTCCTCGAATTTACGGCCGTTGCCTTCGACTTCGATGAAGGTGGGCGGAAACGCGCCGGGAATGCTGATCGCCGCCACCATGACCTTGCGCACGAGGTCGAGCGCGGCCTTGTCGCCGCGGGTCGCGATCGCGCCGATGTCCCAGGCGACCGGCCGTCCGGCATCGAGATTGGTGGTAAGAATAAAGAGCCGGCGGCCGCGCGCATGTTGTGCTGCGATCGCCTTCAAAAGCTCCGGCGTGACACGCTTTTCGATCAGGCTGTGCAGCGGCCAGGTGTCGAGAAAGCTCTCGCCCTTGCCGCCGACCTCGAAGATGTCGACGGCGCTGATCGTCGTATAGGCATCACGAAGCTGTTCGTCATAGGCGGAGCCCAAAAAAGCAAAGGGCGCGATCAGCGCGCCGGTGCTGACGCCGGTCACGAGTGAGAATTCCGGACGGGTTCCGGTTTTCGACCATCCCCCGAGCAGGCCTGCGCCGAATGCGCCGTCCTCGCCGCCCGTGGAGAGAATGAGCCACGGACCCGGATTGGGCGGAAGTGCTCGCAGATACTCACGCTCCGAATCGGCCCAGAACCGGGCATCAGGCATATTGGCGATAGCCGCCGCCGCCTGATCGTCAGCAGAGAACGCGGTGCGCGGCAGCGGACCGGACGCGTCGCTCTTGGCGCTCGGCGCGGCCTTGCCTGATTTCTTTGCAGGCTTCTTCTTGGCCTGCGCCGACAACTCTTCGACTTTTATGAAAGGCGTGCGCGATTGGCCGCCCGGTCCGGGATGGAAGAGTGGAAACAGCATCGCCCCAGCAGTCGCCAAGGCAATCATCGACGCACTCAACAAGCTCGCGAATCGAATCGCGTTTGGTTGTTTCATCTGCATTCCGTAATCTTGTCGTAAGGCCCTCGGGGAGGCAATTCGCGACCCCGAGCAGAGCGGGTTCACATATCCGTCACGTGTGACAGAAATGCGCGTGGTTGCGCCGTTCACTACGGTGCTCTCGGGCCTCGGCGGCGTCGCAGCTGACAGAAGAAGTTGTGGAGGACGCCCGGGGGCACTGCGGCCAGCAACGGGACCGTGACGTCGCCGCGGGAACTGGTGATGCGCGGTCGAGCAGGGTGGGTGCCTGAGCCGCCGGCACCGAATTCGCCCGGCACTCGCTCGCGGCGTGCGGCTACAGCGCAGGCGTGTGACTTATTCGGGCTTTTCAGACGCTTGCGGGGGGAAAAGCCGTGCGCTAAGCCTGCCCCGATTTCTTGGAACGAATCCGAGCTGGGGCCGGGTTGGGGGAGTCTGGCGGTTCCGTCCGCCGGACATCGATGACAGGGTTTTGCCGGGTCCGAACCGGTCGCGCGCCCTGTGAGGAGAATTATGAGCGAGATTCTTCAGGACTATTTTCCGCTCGTGGTGTTTATCGCCGTCGCCGCCGGCATCGGTCTCGCGCTTCTCGTCGCACCCTTCATCGTCGCCTATCGCGAGCCCGATCCGGAAAAGCTGTCGGCCTACGAATGCGGCTTCAATGCGTTCGACGATGCGCGCATGAAATTCGACGTGCGGTTCTACCTCGTCGCGATCCTTTTCATCATCTTCGATCTCGAAGTCGCGTTCCTGTTTCCGTGGGCGGTCGCCTTCGGTCAGCTCGGTCCCTTCGGCTTCTGGTCAATGATGATTTTCCTTGGCGTTTTGACGATCGGTTTTATCTATGAGTGGAAGAAGGGGGCGCTCGAATGGGATTAGAGCGCCGCGCGGAAAAGACGCTCCCGGAACCTCGGGACTGAAGCGAATTCCGGCACGCTCCCCCTCGATCGGATGAACCATATGACCGCCGTCACTGCACCCGCCGCCAAAGGCATTCTGGATCCGCGCACCGGCAAGCCGGTGGGCGCGGACGACCAGTTTTTCGTCGGCGTCAATGCGGAACTCGCCGACAAGGGGTTCCTCGTCACGACTGCCGACGACCTGATCACCTGGGCGCGCACCGGTTCGCTGATGTGGATGACCTTCGGGCTGGCTTGCTGCGCGGTCGAGATGATGCAGATGTCGATGCCGCGCTACGACGCCGAGCGTTTCGGCTTCGCGCCGCGCGCTTCGCCCCGCCAGTCCGACGTGATGATCGTCGCTGGCACGCTGACCAACAAGATGGCGCCGGCTTTGCGCAAGGTCTACGACCAGATGCCCGAGCCGCGTTACGTCATCTCAATGGGCAGCTGCGCCAATGGCGGCGGCTATTATCACTATTCCTATTCCGTGGTGCGTGGCTGCGACCGCATCGTGCCGGTCGACATCTATGTGCCGGGCTGTCCGCCGACCGCGGAGGCGCTGCTCTACGGCGTGATGCTGTTGCAGAAGAAGATCCGGCGGGTCGGAACGATCGAGCGTTAGCATGACCGAAAAGCTGCAGGCGATCGGAGACGCGATCAAGGCGGGGCTGCCGAAGGCCGTCACCGGCTATGAGATCGCCTATGGCGAACTCAATGTGTACGCCAATGCCGCCGACATCGTGGAGGTGGTCCGGTTCCTGCGCGACGATGGTGCCTGCCAGTTCTGGAACATCATCGATGTCACGGCGGTGGACTATCCTCAGCGCGCGCAGCGCTTCGATGTCGTCTATCACCTGCTGTCGCCGAAGCAGAATGCCCGGGTGCGGGTGAAGGTCGCGACCGATGAAGTGACGCCGGTCCCCTCGATCATCTCGGTGTTTCCGGGTGCCGACTGGTTCGAACGCGAAACCTACGATTTGTACGGCGTGCTGTTCGTTGGCCATCCCGACATGCGCCGCATCCTGACCGATTACGGGTTCGAGGGGCATCCGCTGCGCAAGGATTTCCCGCTGACCGGTTTCGTCGAGGTGCGCTGGGACGACTCGCAGAAGCGCGTGGTCAACGAGCCGGTGCGGCTCAACCAGGAATTCCGCAATTTCGATTTCCTGTCGCCATGGGAAGGCACCGACTACCAGCTTCCGGGGGACGAGAAGGCCGGTCCCGGCGGCGGGAAGGGGGCGGGATGAAAGACACGCTCCGCCCCGGTCTCAAGCACAGCCTGACCTTCGCCATTACCGACCGGCAGACGGTTCCGGAATTCTATCCGGAATCGCCGATGTTCCGCGCCATGCCGCGGGTCTTCGCGACCGGCTACATGGTCGGCCTGTTCGAATGGTGCTGCACCGAATTGCTGAATATGCATCTCGATCCGGGCGAAGGCTCGCTCGGCATCCATGTCGATTTCAGCCATCTCGCGGCGACACCGCCTGGTCTGACGGTGACGGTGGAATGCGAGTGCACCGGGGTCGACGGCAAGACCGTGAGCTTTCACGTGCGCGGCCATGACGGCGTCGATGTGATCGGCGAAGGCCGGCACAAGCGCGCGGTCGTCAACTACGACAAGTTCAATGCGCGCGTTGCCGAGAAGGCGCGCGCGGCACAAGCGGCCTGAGAGGACGAAACGATGGCCGAAAGCAAGTCCGGTGGTTGTCTCTGCGGCGCGGTGCGCTTCACCGCGACGCCCGCGAATGACGACGTCGGCGCCTGCCATTGCAGCATCTGCCGCCGCTGGTCGGCGGGTCCGTTCATGGTGCGCGATTGCGGGACGTCGCTGAAGATCGAGGACGCGTCGAAGGCCGGCGTCTATCGCTCGTCCGAATGGGCCGAACGCGGTTTCTGCAAGACTTGCGGCACGACGCTCTATTACCGGCTGATCGAAAAGGACATGTATTTCGTATCCGCCGAGGCCTTCGACGACGTGAAGACGCTGGCCTTCACCAGTCAGGTCTTCATCGACGAAAAGCCGGCCTATTACGACTTCGCCAACAAGACTCACAACATGACGGGTGCCGAAGTGTTTGCGCTGTTTGCGCCGGGCGGCGACGAGGCCAGGGGATAACAGGACAATGGCCGAGACGTCTGGCGAGCGCAATTTCACCATCAATTTCGGACCGCAGCATCCGGCGGCGCACGGCGTGCTGCGCCTTGTGCTCGAGCTCGACGGCGAGATCGTGGAGCGCGTCGATCCGCATATCGGACTCTTGCATCGGGGAACCGAAAAACTCATCGAGCAGAAGACCTATCTGCAGGCGATCCCGTATTTCGACCGGCTCGACTACGTCGCGCCGATGAACCAGGAGCATGCCTTCTGTCTCGCGGCGGAAAAGCTCCTTGGTCTGGAAGTGCCGCGCAGAGCCCAGCTCATCCGCGTTCTGTATTGCGAAATCGGCCGCATCCTGTCGCATCTGCTCAACGTCACCACGCAGGCGATGGACGTCGGCGCTCTGACCCCGCCGCTCTGGGGCTTCGAGCCGCGCGAACAACTGATGGTGTTCTATGAGCGGGCTTCAGGCTCGCGCATGCATGCGGCCTATTTCCGCGTCGGCGGCGTGCATCAGGATCTGCCGCAGAAGCTGATCGACGACATCGAAGCGTGGTGCGATCCGTTCCTGAAGACGCTCGACGACATAGACAAGCTGCTCACCGGCAACCGCATCTTCAAGCAGCGCAACGTCGATATCGGCGTCGTGTCGCTGGAAGACGCGTGGAAATGGGGCTTTTCCGGCGTGATGGTGCGCGGCTCCGGCGCGGTCTGGGACCTGCGCAAGAACCAGCCCTATGAATGCTATGCCGAGATGGATTTCGACATTCCGATCGGCAAGAACGGCGACTGCTACGACCGTTATCTGATCCGGATGGAAGAGATGCGGCAGTCGGTTCGCATCATGAAGCAATGTATCGCAGCGCTGAACGCGCCTGACGGGAAGGGGCGCGTCTCTGCGGATGATCAGAAGGTCGTTCCGCCGAAACGCGGCGAGATGAAGCGCTCGATGGAAGCGCTGATCCATCACTTCAAGCTTTATACCGAAGGCTTCCATGTTCCGCCCGGCGAGGTCTATGCCGCGGTGGAAGCGCCGAAGGGAGAGTTCGGCGTCTATCTCGTCGCCGACGGCACCAACAAGCCTTACAAGTGCAAGGTCCGCGCACCCGGTTTCGCGCATCTTCAGGCGATGGATTTTCTCTGCAAGGGCCACATGCTGGCCGACGTCTCGGCGATCCTCGGTTCGCTCGACATCGTGTTCGGGGAGGTCGATCGATAATGGCCGTCCGTCGTCTCGCTCCGAAGGAATTGCAGCCGAAGGAATTTTCCTTCACGCCCGAGAATCTCGAATGGGCGCGCAAGCAACTGACGAAATATCCCGATGGCCGCCAGGCCTCCGCCGTCATTCCCCTTCTATGGAAGGCGCAGGAACAGGCCGGCGGATGGGTGCCGGAAGCCGCTATCCGCTACGTCGCCGATTTCCTCGACATGGCGCATATCCGCGTCATGGAGATCGCGACCTTCTACACGATGTTCAATCTCGCTCCGGTCGGCCGCTTCCATGTCCAGCTCTGCGGCACGACACCGTGCCGGCTGCGCGGCGCAGAAGATCTGATCCATGTCTGCGAGAAGCGGATCGGACATCAGTTCGACGTCACGCCGGACGGCACCTTGTCCTGGGTCGAAGTCGAATGTCTCGGTGCCTGCGTGAACGCGCCGATGGCGCAGATCAATTACGACTATTACGAGGACCTGACGCCGGAGATCTTCGAGCGCATTCTCGACGATCTTGCGGCCGGCAAAGAGGTGAAGCC
>Ga0182748_1003252_pt1 | contig 13852 bp, 10 predicted proteins | sample eDN3rd37CKraftOP_FD_128877 | JGI IMG/M metagenome (GOLD analysis project Ga0182748, IMG submission 128877) | Enriched Organic Plus compost microbial communities from Emeryville, California, USA - eDNA 3rd pass 37_C Kraft OP (version 2) (version 2) ...
AGGTTATTCCTGTCTCATAGCCTAGCAACAGGCGCACAAGGAAGCTACGTAATTGACGAAGCCGATCTTATTAAAGATGAAGAATTATATGGTTACGGCCATAAAGCAAAAGTTCTAGCGGTTGCGGAAACCTTGGAAAGCCTGCCGGAAAAATTCAATTGGCTGGTCGACCGAGAGTGGGATGACATTAACTTAAATCAACGGCCGATAAAATATGAATACAAGGAGCCACAGGGCCAAGGTTTCAGAACGAAGGGACACTCGATAGAAAATTATTGGTTTGACCAGGAAATTTACGAAAATTATCTACGCCAGAATTATGGCGGTGAGCTATCGCATAGTTTTTTCATAGATTTTCGGGAGAATTTTAATTCTGCAATTGTTCTCGCTGCCGCATTTTCATTGGTCGCTTATAAAAATAGTTTAATTAACAAGTGTTCAGATTGCATTAGAGCAAAGCACATCCATCATGAGGGTATCACCCTCTCAATTACGCACGGATTTGATGACTCACTTGCACGACGTGCTGTGCAGGAAAAGATATCAGATCAAGTTAATCACGAGGCAAGAAAGCTTGGCGATGAGCCCAGCGAAATAGTGCGCTGGATAAGCCATGGACACTTAGGCGAAGAAATGTTGCGCGCATGTATTGCCTATATAGCAAGCCGACATACAGCCAATGCGGGAATTATTGAAGCGATAGAACGAGGCAATAAAACTGCTAAGCTAGCGCATGACTCAGATCAAATCGCTCAGCTAGCACCTGAAAAGATTGAGCCTCTTTGGGATTTGGTGCAATGGGCGACATAATTCAGCTATTGTTCTACTAGTCATGATCGCCTCAGGTTCAGTAAGCATTGGGTGGTGGCGAAAATTAATAATGCAGGCAATGTACTGTACCGAAATTTCGGTACAGTACAGGTACAGGTACAGGTACAGGTACAGGTACAGGTACAGGTACAGGTACAGGTACAGTGACCAGTTTTCACTAATTCAGCCAAAATACGCTAACCCACTGATTCTAAAGTGGTTTCATCTATTTCAACCTACGCTAGAATTCGCACCATTTCCCTGTAGAAACACTGTAAATCACCGACTCAAAATCCCCCGCCGCAAGACCGTACCGGCTCCCGCCCCCGCGCCAAACTCTAGCACTTTAAGCCCAGTCCTTTGCACGACCATGCACCACTGTTCCCCGAACAATGATGCGAGCATGGGCAAGCGGATCGCCGCATAAAAGATAGGCGAAAGTAGTTGACTAGCGGCCGCTTGATCGCGATATCGAGACATAGGCCTCAGGCAGTTTCCTGCATCACATCTACTGGCTTGCCATCACAGCGCCGATAGAAATGGCGTCGCCAACATATGCGGCACGCCAAGTGCTACACAATCCCGACGCGATCGACGGACGGCAACTTCATCTGTTCCAATGCCCTTCCGTGCACGAGGATACTTATGAAACCCGAACCTGCCCGGACAGCTCCTTCAGCCGACGCGCGAGGTTCAAAGCGGGTCATCTATGCCGCCGTGGTGGCGAACCTGGCTATTGCGGCAAGCAAGTTCATTGCCGCTGCCGCAACAGGCAGCGCGGCGATGCTTGCCGAAGGCGTACATTCGACCGTCGATACGGGAAACGAACTCTTGCTGCTGCTGGGCATGCGGCGCAGCAAACGGCCCGCCGACCCATCGCACCCTTTCGGATATGGCAAAGTTCTGTATTTCTGGGCCTTGATCGTGGCGGTATCGCTCTTTTCGCTGGGTGGCGGGGTGTCGATCTATCATGGCATTCTCAGCTTGCTGGACCCACCCGAGCTGGAAAGTCCCGGCTGGAACTATGCCGTTCTGCTGGCTGCCGCCGTGTTCGAGGGCTATAGCTGGAATGTGTCCCGTCTGGAACTGAACAAACGCAGGCGAGCCGGTGATTCGCTATGGACGGCCATGCGCCGCAGCAAGGATCCCACGGTGTTTACGATTCTGGTCGAAGACACGGCTGCATTGATTGGGATCGCCGTCGCCCTGCTAGGCGTTTGGCTCGGCCATCTGTTGGACAACCCCTTTATCGACCCCGCTGCGTCAGTGGTGATCGGTATGGTACTGATAGGGGCTGCGATGGTGCTGGCTCACGAAACGGGCAGCCTGTTGGTGGGCGAAAGCATGGACCGCGACCAGATCGCCCTTCTGAAAAAAGTGTTTGTAGACGACCCATCGATTGACCGCGTCGATCGCCTGCTGACCATGCAGCTCGGCCCGGCGCAAGCGCTGCTGACGGCGTCGGTCCGGTTCAAACGAGACATGCACATCGGTGAAGTCGAGCAAGCTATCCGGCGCCTGGAGCGCAAAATTTCCAGCCAGTTCCCAACGATCCAGCACGTTTTCTTTGAATCCAGCTCATTAAGTCAGTACCGCGACCCCAGGTCACGCTAGAAGACGGGTACTACGAAGTCCTACGCGCTTTATGTGACAATGAGACATCGTCATCTCCCAGGCGCCCCATGAAGCACTCCCAAGCCTCATCCTTCCTACTCAAACTCCTGGCCATATGCGCGCTCTGCCTGTCCGCCCTGCAGCCAGCCCTCGCCCAAACAACCCCTCCATTCACCGTCGAACCCGCCCCGGCGCAGGTGGTGCCAATCGCCCCCATGCCCTCCTGGTTCACCGACGGCCAGCCCACCGAAGACGCCTGGGTCGCGCTGGACGTCTTGGTCAACGCAGCCTCCCAAGGCCTGAATCCCGACGACTACCGGGCGCAGGAACTCACGCTGGCGTTCGAGTTCGAACACGACCAAGATGCAAGGTCTGCAATCGACAACCACGCTCAGATGGATGCGGACCTGACCGCGGCGCTTGAACGCTATCTGACTGATCTGAATCATGGCCGGCTCAGCCCCGAGGTGTTGAAGCATCGCTTCAAGGCGCCAAGCAACCAGCATTTCGACGCGCACGGCTACCTTATACAGGCACGCGAGTCGAATAACCTGGCGCAGGCGCTCAGCGCGGCTCAGCCGCAAGTGCCCATGTACGAAGCGATCCGAACGGCGATGAATGCCTATCGGGCCATGGGCGAACACCCTGCATGGAAGACGCCCCTGCCGCCGCTGCCCGCACGTTCGCTGAAGCCTGGAGACGACTGGAACGGCCTGGCCTTGATGGCCCAGCGCCTGGCAGCCCTGGGCGACCTCCCTGCGGAGACCCAGCCCGCGGAGCATTACGATGACCTGCTGGTGGAGGGCGTGAAGCGTTTCCAGACGCGCCACGGCCTGGACGCCGACGGCGTGGTGGGGCCGGCGACACTGGCTCAATTGAACGTGACACCGGCGCAGCGCGTGGGGCAGATGGCGCTGACGCTGGAGCGTCTGCGCTGGACACCGCTGCTGTATGGGCCGCGCATGATCGTGGTGAACATTCCGGAATTCGTCTTGCGCGCTTATGAAGGCACGGGGACGGAAGTAAAACTGGATCTGGAGATGCGTGTGGTGGTGGGACGGGCGCTGGACACGCGCACGCCGATTTTCCTGGAGGAGATGCGCTTTATCGAGTTCAGTCCGTACTGGAACATACCGCGGTCGATCGCGCGGGGCGAGACGCTGCCTCGCCTGCGGCGCGATCCGGGCTATTTTGATCAGCAGGGGCTCGAATTCGTCAGCCAGGATGGGTCGGTGATCAATTCGCTGACGGGCGAGGCCATCGATGCGGTACAAAGGGGGGAATGGCGCATCCGCCAGCGGCCGGGACCGCGCAATGCGCTGGGGGACATCAAGTTCATATTCCCCAATGATCAGAATATCTATCTGCATCATACGCCGGCGCCGCAATTGTTTTCCAGGGCGCGGCGCGACTTCAGCCACGGCTGCATCCGCATTGAATACCCGGTGGAACTTGCGCAATTCGTCTTGCGGAACAAACCGGAATGGACGAGGGAGCGCATCGAGGAAGCGATGGGCGGGGGCAAGTCTCGCACTCTGCGACTGGATGAGCCGATTCCCGTTCTTATTGCTTACAGTACCGCTGTTGTGAAAGATGGTGGTAAGGTGTACTTTTTTCCCGATATTTATCAGCAGGATGCGCGGCTGGAGCAGGCCTTGCGCAGCGCGCGCCCCACTCGATCATGACCAAAACCGATCCTACACGCCGACGGCTTCTCATAGCCGCCTCCGGCGCCATGAGCTTATGCGCTTTTCCCATGGTGGCCCGGGCCATTACGCTTGGCAGCACCGTCGAGCGCGACTTGTCGATGGACCACACGCATACGCTCGAGAAGATTCAGCTTACCTATGCGATGGGCGACCGGTATTTGCCGGAGGCCTTGACGGGGCTGAATCATTTTCTGCGCGACCATTATTCGGGCCTGGTGGGCCGCATGGACCCCGGCCTGTACGACATTATGTATGCGCTGCGGGCGTCATTGAAGGTGCGCTCGCCCTATCAGATTATTTCGGGCTATCGTTCGCCCAAGACCAACGAGCGCCTGCGCGCCAAGGGCGGCGGCGGGGTGGCAAAGCACAGCCTGCACATGGACGGCAAGGCGGTGGACCTGCGCATACCGGGCGTGCCGCTGAAGGAATTGCGCGACGCGGCGCTGGAGCTGAAGGCGGGCGGCGTGGGCTACTATCCGGGCAGCGATTTCGTTCATATGGATACGGGCAGGGTCCGGTCCTGGAGAGGCTGACCGCACACTTTCATGTCTCCCACTGCTGCAACACCTGTCCGCCGGAACACCGTTTTTCTCATTGTCGGCGCGGCGCTGCTCATGATGTCGATCGATTCGACCATCGTCGCCATCGCGCTGGACGCCATCCAGCAAGGCCTGCATACCTCGATCAATCTGGCGGGCTGGACGCTGACCGCCTATTCCTTTGGCTTCGTGTTGATGCTGCCCATCAGCGGCAAGCTGGCCGAGCGCTTCGGGCGGCGCCAGGTGTTTCTGGCCTCGGTCGCGGTCTTTACGCTGGCCTCGCTGGGATGTGCATTGGCCAGCAATATTTACGCGCTGATTCTGCTCAGGGCGCTGCAGGCGGCGGGCGGCGCGGGCTTCACGCCAACGGCCACGGGCATCATCGTGGATCATTTCGGCTCGGCGCGTGATCGCTATGTCAGCCTTTTCGGCAGCATTTTTCCGATCGGAGCGATGATCGGGCCGATTTTCGGCGGCTATTTCGTGGGGTATTGGTCGTGGCGCGACGTGTTCTATGTCAATGTACCGATCGGCTTGCTCATTATCGTGCTTGCCCTGCGCTTCGTCCCGCGCGATCCGGTGCGGACGCACCGCCGGCCCAAAAGCATGGACGTCGCGGGCGTGGCGCTATTGGGCAGCGGCCTTCTGGCGGGCATGCTGGCAGTCAGCATGCTGGGGGAAAGGCAGCCGTCCGAAGACCTGTGGCCGCCTCTGGCGCTGCTGTGTTTTGCCGCCGCAATGATCGGGGGCTTTTTTCGCCACATCCGACGCACCCGCGCGCCCTTCATCGCCCCAAGGCTGATCTACGGCCCCGATTTCGGCGTGGTGAACCTTGTGAACATGACCTACACTGGGATTGCGATCGGGGCGCTGGCGCTGGTGCCGCTATATGCCACCAGCCGCTACGGCATAAGCGCCTTGCAGTCGGGCACGCTTCTTACGGCGCAGGGCATTGCCGCATTGGTCTTTTCTTTGCTCGCCGTGGCGATGCTGCGCCGTAGCGGCTATCGCCTGCCGCTGTATGTGGGAAGCGCTGTCACCGTGATAGGGCTGCTGCTTCTCGCTCTGCCTCCCGCCCTGGATGCGTCGCCGTATGCGTGGCTCGCTTTTGCGGCTTTTCTGCTTGGCGCCGGCAGCGGCGTCATCAACCCGGCGATGCGCAACGCGGGGTTGCAGCTTGCGCCGGAGTCTTCTTCCATGCTGGCGGCGCTGCGCACTCTGTCGCTGCAAATCGGCACGATCGCCACGATCTCCATCGTGACGGCCATCCTGTCGCACCGGAGCGATGCAGGCCAGACCTTGTCATGGACCTTCGCGGTTCTGGCCGTATTTCGGGTGCTGATCATGCCGCTGGCCAGATGGGTGCCGGAGCAGCGCGGCGCCTGGTAGCGCCTTCGCATAAGGGACTGCCAGGCACACTACTTGCCGCCCGCTCCTCCTTAGAGACGCGACGCCCTCGGCGCCGGCCACAAGGAGGAATCAAAGTGACCCAGATCTTCGAACACCGGTATTCTCTAACGGTGTACCCGCTGCATGCTGTATTTCTTGCGGGCACCATTCCCTTGTTTCTTGGCGCCGCGCTCAGCGATGCGGCCTACGCCAAGACCTTCCACATCCAATGGAATAACTTCGCCTCCTGGCTTCTCGTGGCCGGCCTGGTGTTTGCGGGCATCGCCCTGATCTTCGCGATCGTCGATCTTTCCCGGCCTTATCAGCGCGCGCGGGGTATTGTCCTGTATTTCCTGATATTGCTCGTGACGTGGATAGTCGGCTTTATCGATGCGCTCATGCACGCCCGCGACGCCTGGGCGGGCATGCCTACGGGCCTGGTCCTGTCGATAGTCGTCACGCTGCTGGCCTGCGTGGCTACTTGGCTGGGCTTTCGCACTCCCCATGCAAGAGGTGCACTATGAAATACCCATGCTTGCTTGCCATCGTCACGTTGTCCGCCATGCTGAGCGCATGCGGCGGGGAAACCGAGCCCATTCAGGTCGGCGCTTCGCCCGAACTGCCTGAACCCGAGCGGGGACTGCTGCCCGATATGGTGATTGCAAAACCCGCAAAATGGGGCGACAAGGTGCCGACGGTGCCGGATGGCTATACCATCAAGGCCATCGCAACCGATCTCAAGATTCCACGCCAGACGCTGGTGCTGCCCAATGGCGACATTCTGGTGGCCGAGGGCCGAGGCGGAACGGCTCCCGACCTCAAGCCAAAGGACATCATCGCGGGCGTCATCAAGGCCCAAGGCACCAGTCCGGTAAAGGGCGGCAATCGCCTGACCCTGCTGCGCGATGCGGACGGCGACGGCACCTACGAGATGTCGACCACCTTCGCCGAAAACCTGAACGCCCCCTATGGCCTTGCGCTGGTCAACGACAATCTCTACGTTGCCAACCAGGACGCCTTGGTGCGATTCAACTACCGGGAAGGCGACACCAAGGCGAGCGGCCCGCCTGAAACGGTGACGCAGCTGCCGTCGGAAATCAATCATCATTGGACCAAGGCGCTGACGGCGAGCGCGGACGGCCAGTACCTTTATGTGGGTATCGGCTCCAACAGCAACATCACGGAACGCGGCATGACAGCGGAAGCCGACCGCGCGCGCATCTGGCGCGTCAACGCTGGCACCGGCGAGCACAAGGCCTACGCCACCGGCCTGCGCAATCCCACGGCGCTTGCCATCCAGCCCGACACGGGCCAATTGTGGGCGGTGGTGAACGAACGCGATGAGATCGGCCCGAACCTGGTTCCAGACTATCTGACCGCGGTACAGGAAGGCGCTTTCTATGGCTGGCCATACAGCTATTGGGGCAAGAACGTGGATGACCGCGTCCGGCCGCAAGATCCGGACAAGGTCGCGTCGGCGATCGAGCCGGACTACGCCCTGGGCTCGCACGTCGCGGCGCTGGGCGTGGACTTCTCGGCCGATGCGATGGGCCCGCAGTTCGCCGACGGGGCCTTCGTAGGAGAACACGGAAGCTGGAACCGCAGCGACCCCGTGGGCTACAAGGTGGTCTTCGTGCCGTTTGCCGACGGGCATCCTTCGGGCCCGCCTGTGGACTTCGTCGCGGGATTCCGCGATGACGACGGCACGACCCGCGGCCGTCCGGTGGGCGTCACAGTGGATCCGCGCGGCGCGCTGATCGTCGCGGACGATCTGTCGAATACCATTTGGCGGGTAACGCCCACCCAGCCGGTGCAAACACCGCAGCCGGCCGGAACCGACCAGCCGGCGCAAGCCGCACCGAGCCCGGATTCCACGCCGCCGGCACAGGACGAGTAGCCAACAGCGTCAGGAACAGTGGCGTCAGCGGCACTCGGAATGAGGGCGGCCCGCCGGCAGCGCCACCAGTTCCCCGCCCACGCAGGCCAATAGCGCGCTCTGTGCATCGGCCTGCACAAGATGGCCGCCGGTGAACTCCGAGAACGCCGGCAGTACCGTCACGCCTTCCTTCATCCAGAAAACAGGCCAGCTGCGCGACAGGCCTGGAAGGCGCACTTTGGGGTGCACGTGGCCGGCAATCACGTGCCTGCCGCCGGGATCCTGCTGGGGCACATGGCGAAACAGGAACGGGCCGTCGGAACAGGTCTCTCCCAGCAGCCGCACGTCGAGTCCGGCACGAGCCAGCCAGCGGTCATGATTGCCTGCCAGCACGGCAACGTCCAACGCCTCGTGCCGCTGCCGCCAAGCCTTCCAGGCGTCCTTCCAGCCGGCCGGTGCGGACGGGCCGTGCAGCAGGTCTCCCACCACCCAAAGCGATTGCGCGCCGGTGGATCCGAGCAATTGGGAAAGCCGCAGCAAATCATCCTGGGTGACGCCCTGCGGCACGGCGATTCCCGCTCGGCGAAACACATGTTCCTTGCCCAGATGCAGGTCGGCGATGACCAGCCGGCGGCGCGCCGGCCAGTACAGCGCCCGTTCGGCCAGCGCCACGAGAGGTTCGCCCGCCATGCAGACGTCGAGGCGGCCGTCATCTGGTCCCGGCATGGCGCTTCTCCAGCTGTTCGGCGGCCCGCCGCACGCGAGCCTGCCAGTTTTCTGTACTGAGCCGGCCTCGAAGGCTTTCCGTCCAGAGCGGAAACGACAACGGTGTCAGGGAGGCCGGCCGGCGCAAAAGCAGCGTTCGCTGTGCGCAGTCGCGCAGCACAGCCTGGATCTTCGGCGATTCCAGCTGATATTCCAGGACTTCCTCCTTCGCTTGGGCCAGCAGGATGTGATCGGGATCGTAGCGGCTCAGCACGTCGAACAGCAGGCCGCTGGAGGCCTGGACTTGACGCAGTGTGCGCGCCTGCCTGCCCGGCTGAGAGGGCGTGAGCAAGCCGGCGACGCGTGCGATCTCGCGGAATTGGCGGCGCGCCAGCTCCGCCAGGTTGACGCCCTCGCGCAGGTCGTCCTCCATTCCCTCCACCGCCAGACATTGCCTTACCAGAGGTTCATCGATCTCGACGGGTTCCGCCAGGGTAAGCATCAGGCCGTAGTCATTCACCGTGTACGAGAAGGTATTGGCCCGCAGCCGGCCCCAGCGCAAGGCGATGATCGCCGCCAGGCCTTCGTGCACCGCCCGGCCGGCGAAGGGAAAGAGGAACACGTGCATCCCGCGGCGGGTCGAGACATGCTCGAGAAGCAGGCGTCCCGGACCCGGCAAGGCGCTGGCCCGCGCCTGGATGTCGAGCAGCGGCGCGGCAGCGCGCATCTCGGGGTGGCTGCCGGGATCGCTGAACAGGGCTTCGACCTCTTGCGCCAGTTCGGTGGACAGCGGCATGCGGCCGCCCTGCCAGGTCGGCACGGCACCGTCGCCGCCCCTGGCGCGCCGCACGTAAGCCACCATGCCTTCCAGCCGCACCAATTGCAAGGTGCGTCCGGCGAACATGAATCGCTCGCCCGGGCGCAGCCGTGCCAGGAAGCCCTCTTCCACGGAACCCAGGTTGCCGCCGCGCAGATACCGGACCAAGAGGGCGCCGTCGGAGGATATGGTGCCGATCGACAGCCGGTGGCGCAGCGCGACGCGCCGGTCGTGCACGCGGTAGCAGCCGTCGTCATCGCGCGCGACTTTGCAAAACTCCGGATAGTGGGACAATGCGCGGCCGCCCTGCACGATGAAGTCCAGTACCGCCGCCCAGGTGGGCTCGTCCAGCTCGGCATAGGCATGGGTTTCTTTTACCTCGCGGTACAGCGCTTCTGGCTCGAAGCCTCCGCCGAGCGCCAGGGTTACCGCGTGCTGGGCCAGCACGTCCAGGCAAGCGCGCAACGGCCGCCTGGGCTCGATGTGGCCACGAGCGATGGCTTGCCGGGCCGCGGCATACTCGAACAGTTCAAGGGCCTGGGCGGGTACGCACACCACCTGGCCTGCCTCTCCGGGCCGGTGCCGCGCGCGGCCGGCGCGCTGCAGTAGGCGCGCCACCCCTTTCGGACTTCCCACTTGCAGCACGCGGTCCACCGCCGGAAAGTCCACGCCCAGATCGAGGCTGGACGTAGCCACCGCGCAGCGAATGCGGCCCTCGCGAAGCCCCTGTTCGACCAGGGTTCTCAGCTTGGGATCCAGCGAGCCGTGATGCAGGGCCAGCGTGGAAGGGTCTTCGAGCCATATCGACTCCAGTGCCCGATGCCAGAGTTCGGCCTGGGCGCGTGTATTGGTGAACAGCAGGCTGGAGCGCACCGCGAAGATGCTCTTGTATACCCGGCCAAGCTGCGACAGGCCCAGGTGGCCGGCCCAGGGCAATGCGGCATTGCCTTCGGGCATCAGTGTGCGCACGGTGATGCGGCGTGGACGCCCGCCCGATATCAGGGCGGCGTCCGGAGCCTGCGGCAACAGCACGTCGCGCGCCTCCGGCAGATTGCCCAGCGTGGCGGACAAGCCCCATACGCGTACTGCCGGCGACAACTGCCGCAGCCGCGCCAGGCCGAGCTGCAGCAGCACGCCCCGTTTGTTGCCCAGCAGCTCGTGCCATTCATCCACCACGATGCAGCGTAGCGAGCGCATGCGCCGGACCGTGTCGGCATAAGAAAGCAGCAAGGCGAGCGACTCCGGCGTAATGACCAGCACCCCCGCCTTGCCCTGGCGCGCCAACCTCTTGTCGCGGGCCGATGCGTCGCCGGTGCGCATGGCCACTGTCCAGGGGATGCCCAGATCGGCCGACACTTCGGCCAGGCTGCGCGTCGTATCGTTCGCCAGCGCACGCAGGGGCGTGACCCACAGTACGATCGGCCCGTCGCTCTGCAGGGCGCCGTTGGACATGTCCGCTAAAGCTTCGAGGCAAGGACCGCCGAACGCCGCCAGGGTCTTGCCGCTGCCGGTGGGCGTATGGATGAGGCCCGACTCTCCCTTCAGATAGCGGCGCCAGGCCTGCCGCTGAAAAGCCGCCGCCTTCCAGCCGCGCCGCGCGAACCACGCGGCCAGCTGTGCATCCCAGGCGGTTCGGGTCCGGCTCATCGGGCCAGGGCCTTGAGCGTGTGGAGAAGGTCGGCCTCCGCGGCGGGTTTGTCGCGGCGCCACCGCAGGATGCGCGGGAAACGCACCGCCACGCCCGATTTGTGGCGGCGGGAGAGATTGACACCTTCGAAGCCCAGCTCGAAAACCTGCACCGGCTCGACCGAGCGCACCGGCCCGAAGCGCTCGCGGGTGTGGGCTCGCAGCCATCTGTCCAGCTCGAGGATCTCGGCATCGGTCAGGCCGGAGTAGGCTTTGGCGATGGGCACCAGCGTATCGCCCTCCCAAAGGCCGAAAGTGTAATCGGTATGCAAGGTGCTGCGCCGGCCGTGGCCGGGCTGCGCATACAACAGCACGGCGTCGATGGTCAACGGCCCGATCTTCCACTTCCACCAATCGCCGCGGCGGCGGCCGCTTTGATACGGCGCGATGGCCCGCTTGAGCATCAGCCCTTCCACGCCGCGCTCCCGCGAACCGCTGCGCAGCGCTGCGGCCGTCTCCCAGTCCGGGGGCAGAAGCAGCGGCGAAGGCACGAGCTGGGGGCCCGCCGAATTTTCCAACAGCGTTTCCAGGCGCTGCCGCCGCTCAATCTGCGGCAGTTCACGCAGGTCTTCGCCCGCGAGTTCGAGCAGGTCGTAGGCCACCATCCGCACAGGCGCCTCGGCAAGCCACCGCGCGCCGGGCTTGAGCCGCTGGATGCGCGTCTGCAGGGCCGAGAACGGCAGCGGCAAGGCCTCCTCCGGCTGCCAGGCCACCAATTCGCCGTCCAGCACGCAGTCGGCTTCGAGCGCGGCCGCGGCGCCTTCCACTTCGGGGAAGCGTCCATCCAGCCGTTCTTCACCCCGCGACCAGAGGGCCACCTCGCCGCCCCGGCGTATCAACTGGGCGCGTATGCCGTCCCATTTCCATTCGATCAGCCAATCGCCGATCTGACCGAGCCTTTCAGGCTCCTGCTCGAGCGGCGAGGCCAAGAAGAAGGGATAGGGCTGCTGCCGATCGCCCGGCAGTTCCTCCGGGTTCAGGAGGTCACGCAGAAAAGCCGGGCTCGGTGTCCAGCCGCCCAGCATTCTTTGCGCAATGGTGGCGATGGGCACTTGTGAAACCTCGGCCAGCGCTTGTTGCACCGTCCGCTGCGACACGCCTACGCGCAGCGCTCCGGTCAGCAGTTTGTTGAACACCAGGCGCTCGTCGAAAGGCAGGTTCCGCCAGGCGTCCTTGACGACCCGGCTGCGTTCGCTGGGATCGAAACCCGCGACCGGCAGCAGCACTTCTTCGATCCATTCCGCCAGGCTGCGCTCGGGAGCCGCTTGTTCCGGTTCGGGCACCAGCAGCGCCAGGGTTTCGGCGAGATCTCCCACCTGGGCATAGCTCTCTTCCACCAGCCACGGCGGCAGCTCAGCCGCTTCCGCGACCCAGTCGCGCAGCTCTGACGGTGCGGCAATTTTGCGGCGGGCGGTAGACACCTTGCCGCCGGCCAGAAGGAACAGACCCCACGCAGCATCACGCTCCGGCGCGTTGCGGAAGTACTCTACCAGAGCGGCCCGCTTGTCGAGCGTGGCCGTACTGCGATCAAGCGCCTGATACAGTGCCGCGAAAAGCTTCATGCGTTCAGCCCCCTTGGCGTTCACTCATCGTCTTCGCCGAAGCGAGTGGCCAACGTTTCCGCCGTAATGCCGGTTTCATTCAGCAGCCGCACCAAGGCCTCGGTGTCTCCATGAGTCGCGATGACTCGCTTGGCGCCGGTCTCGCGTATGGTGCGAAGCAGGTCCGGCCAGTCGGCGTGGTCCGAGATGACGAAGCCGCGGTCCATGTTGCGCCGGCGGCGATTGCCGCGCAACCGCATCCAACCCGAGGCAAAGCCTTGCTGATAATTGCGAAAGCGCCGCGGCCAGGTACTGCCGGCCGCCGAGGGCGGCGCCAGGATCAACTCGCCGGCCCACTCGCGGGCGGCGCGAGCGTTCGCCGGGTCGATGACCAGGCGTGTCTCGGCGAGCTCGACGCCGGCCTGGCGATAAACCTCCACGCCGCTGGCGATGGCGCCGTGCAGATACACGGGCCGTTCGATCCAGGGCTGCAGTTCCGCGAGGATGCGCTGGGCCTTGCCGAGCGCATAGCAATACAGAATCGCCGCCTCGCCGCGCCCGGCGCAATGGTCGATCCACCGCGCGATGTCGCGCGCCACGACCGCGGTCTCGGGCCAGCGGTAAACCGGCAGGCCGAAGGTGGCCTCGGTAATGAAAGTATCGCAAGCCACTACCTCGAAAGGACGGCAAGTGGGGTCGGGCTGGCGCTTGAAATCGCCCGAGACGACCCATACCTGGCCATCGACTTCGATGCGGACCTGCGCCGAACCCAGCACGTGGCCGGCCGGATGCAACGACACCCGTGCGCCTCCCAAGCGGAACTCATCGCCCTCATGGTGCGGACGATAGTCCTGCTCGCCCAAGCGCCATTGCAAAATGGGCAGTCCCGCGGCGCTGGTGTGATAGCAACCCATGCCACTGCGTGCATGATCGCTGTGGCCGTGCGTCAGGACGGCCGTGGCCACCGGCCGCCAGGGGTCGACATGGAATTTTCCTGCCGGGCAATACAGCCCCTCCGGACGCAGCTGCACGATGTCATTCATGGCATATACCTTGTGTATAGCCCCCGGCGGAAGCATTTTTGATGCCCGGCAAGACTCCCAAGGTTTAATTAGAGCGTCGAGTCACAACGCTGCCGGCCGTGTCGAACAAGGCGTAATGCCGAC
>Ga0182748_1003253_pt1 | contig 13851 bp, 12 predicted proteins | sample eDN3rd37CKraftOP_FD_128877 | JGI IMG/M metagenome (GOLD analysis project Ga0182748, IMG submission 128877) | Enriched Organic Plus compost microbial communities from Emeryville, California, USA - eDNA 3rd pass 37_C Kraft OP (version 2) (version 2) ...
ACACGATCACTGACGATTACGGCTGGCTGCGCGCGGACAACTGGCAGGACGTGATGCGCGACCCGGCGCTGCTTGCGCCGGAAATCCGTGCCTATCTCGACGCCGAGAACGCCTATGCGGATGCGGCCCTCGCGGACACGGAGGCGCTGCAGCGGCGCCTGTTCGAAGAGATGAAAGGCCGGATCAAGGAGGACGACTCCAGCGTGCCCGCGCCTGATGGCGGCTACGCCTATTACGTACGGTATCGCGAAGGCGGGCAGCATCCACTGATCTGTCGGCAACCGCGTGGCGGCGGCGAGGAGACGGTGATGCTCGACGGCGACGCGCTGGCGGCGGGCAAGGCCTTCTTCCAAATCGGTGGCACCCGGCATGCGCCCGATCACAGTCTGCTCGCCTGGTCGGCGGACGAAGCCGGTGCCGAGTTCTATACGCTCCGCGTCCGCCGTTTGGACAGTGGCAGCGATCTCGCCGACGTCGTGCCGGATGGTACCGGTAGCGTGGTTTGGACTGCCGACGCCACCGCGTTCTATTACGTGCGACTCGACCGCAACCATCGCCCCTCGCGCGTGTACCGGCATGTTCTGGGGACGCCGATCGAAGATGACGTACTCGTCTACGAGGAGAAGGATTCCGGCTTCTTCGTTTCGATCAGCGAGCTGCAATGCGGCGCCTGGGCGACTATCGACGCACACGATCACCAAACCTCGGAAGTGCGGCTGCTCGATCTCACCCGGGACGCGCCGGAGCCGATCCTGGTCGCGGAGCGAGAGACCGGCATCGAATACGACGTGGAGCTGCATCCCACTTGGCGGGACGGGCAGCCGACGCTCATCATCCGCAGCAATGCCGGGGCAGAAGATTTCGAGATCGTCACCGCGCCGCTGGTGGCGCCCGGCCGCGCCAATTGGCGCCCGCTGGTGCCGCACCGCGCCGGACGCACAATCCTGTCGGTCGCGGTGCTGCAGAACTGGATGGTGCGGCTCGAGCGCGAGGACGGCCTGCCGCGCATTGTCGCGCAATCAGTTGCGAACGGCGACGAGCATGCGATCGCCTTCGCCGAAGAAGCCTATTCGCTGGGCATGGATGCCGGTTTCGAGTTTGCCACCGATTTGCTGCGCTTCACTTATTCGTCGATGACGACGCCGTCGGAAGTATGGGATTACGATCTGGCGACGCGGCAGCGCACGTTGCGTAAGCGGCAGGAGATCCCGAGCGGGCACGATCCGTCCCAGTACGAGACGCGGCGCATCTTCGCCGCTGCGGCCGACGGCGAAATGGTGCCGATCTCGCTGCTCTGGCGTAAAGGCACGCCGCAGGACGGCACTGCGCCGTGCCTGCTCTACGGCTATGGTGCCTATGGCATCACCATTCCCGCGGCGTTCAGCGGGAACCGGCTGTCGCTGGTCGACCGCGGCTTCATCTATGCCATCGCCCACGTGCGCGGCGGCGCCGACAAGGGTCGGCGTTGGTATCGGACCGGCAAGCTGAAGGACAAGCCGAACACGTTCAGCGATTTCATTGCCGCGGCGGAACATCTAATCGCGCAGCGCTTCACCAGCGCAGGCCGGATCGTCGCCCATGGCGGCTCGGCCGGCGGCATGCTGATGGGCGCAGTCGCCAATATGCGGCCGGACCTCTTCGCCGGCATCGTCGCCGAGGTGCCGTTCGTCGACGTCCTCAACACGATGCTGGACGACACGCTGCCGCTGACGCCGCCGGAATGGCCGGAATGGGGCAATCCAATTGTCGACGCCGAGGCCTTCGCGACGATCCGCGCCTATTCGCCGTACGACAACGTGCGGGCACAGGCCTATCCGGCGATCCTGGCGCTGGCGGGGCTGACCGATCCACGCGTCACCTATTGGGAGCCGGCCAAATGGGTGGCGCGGCTGCGCGCCGTCAATACCGGCGCGCAGCCGATCGTGCTGAAGACCAACATGGATGCGGGGCACGCGGGCGCCGCGGGGCGGTTCGACCGGCTGAAGGAAGTGGCTCTCGCCTATGCCTTCGCCATCAAGGTCGTGGGGGCAGCGACGACGTGACGGCCATCACGACTCGGAGCGGCTGCGCTCGATGAAGTCGCGGAGCTCGGTGAAGGAGGCGAACCGCATCGTCCCGGTGCTGAGTTCCGCCTCGATCGATCCATCGGCATAGAGCGTATATGGCATGCCGCCGATGACTCCGGATTTGAGCACGTCGGTGCGGGGCGAGGCTGGCGGTACGGGTTCGGCAGCCGCCGCTTCGTCGGACCAAACATTGTCGAAGGTCATACCGCGGGCGAAGTCCTGCATGGCGGCGGAACGCGGCCGCCGTTCCGGCGCGGGCTCCTGAACTGCCTGCGGCACGGGCTCGGGCTCCCGCTCGGGCTCCCGTTCCGGCTGCTCGTCCTCATCGGCAGGCGGCGGCAGTTCGGTCTCGATCGTGCCGCTGGCGAGTGCGACCAGGGGCGGCAACGAAGCGCCGGGCGCAGGAGCTTCGGCGGTCGGTGCCCAGGCCGGCTCGGAGGTCTTTGCGACCGGTTCGGGGCGTTGGGACACCGGTTCGGGTCGTGGCCGCTCAGGTCCGACCGCATAGCCAGGATCGTAGGGTTCCGGCACAAGTCCGGCTGACGTATTGAGCGCCCGCGTCGCGTCGAGAAGCCGCCGCAATTGCCGCACCACCATGGCAAGGCCGACCAGGATCAGGCCGCCGGTGAGGGCAACGGTTCCAGCCATGATCAAAGTGTTGCCGAGGCCGAATTCCTGGATCGGAATGCCCAGTCCGATCGCCACGACGCCGGCGAGGGCCAGCAACAGGCCGAGGACCAACAGGATCACGTGCATACTACTTCCTTTCGTCGGCCTGACATTACGCGAATTCTGTCGCTGTTGCATGGCTTCCGATGCCGGACTCTCGCCTTCCGCTCCGTTGCCGCCGCGCGCGCAAGCGCCTATGTAGTGACAACCGCGCCGGACGGGCCAAATTTCCGATTGTCCATCTGCCGCTTTCCAATCGAGGAGGAAGCCGATGTCGTTCACGCTCCCAGACCTGCCCTATGCCCATGATGCGCTGTCGCCGTACATGTCGCGCGAGACGCTCGAATATCATCACGACAAGCATCACCTGGCCTATGTGAACACCGGCAATAATCTGCTGAAGGGCACAGAGTGGGAGGGCAAATCCCTCGAGGAAATCGTCCAGGGCTCGTTCGGCAAGAACCCTGGCCTTTTCAACAATGCCGGGCAGCACTTCAACCACACGCATTTCTGGCGGTGGATGAAGCCGAATGGCGGCGGCGACAAGCTGCCGGGCAAGCTTGAGAAGAAGATCAACGAGGACCTCGGTTCCGTCGCCAAGATGAAGGAGGACTTCATCCAGGCGGGCACCACGCAGTTTGGTTCGGGTTGGGCATGGCTTGCGGTCAAGGACGGCAAGATCACGGTCATGAAGACCGCCAACGGCGAAAGCCCGCTGGTGCATGGCGGCACGCCGATCCTCGGCTGCGACGTGTGGGAGCATTCCTACTACATCGATTACCGCAACCGGCGCCCCGACTACCTCAAGGCGTTCATGGATCACCTGGTCAACTGGGACTACGTGGAAGAGCTTTTCGAAGCCGCCAGCAAGTGATTGGCGCCGCCAGTCGATCTTCGGCGTTGCAGTGGCGGAGCCTCGGGCTCCGCCACTCGCGTTTCGGGAGGCCCAATTCGGCCCGCTTGCGGTATTCCCGCGGACGTGGCGGTAAGAATTAACGAGCGTTCATCTTGCCGTATGAAAGTGCCACTTGCTTGGGCACCGGCCGTGTGCAGTAATCACGCCACAATCAATCAATAACAGAACTGCACGAATTCACGGAAGCAACCGAACCACCGCGGCGCATCGTCTGATGTCGGCCTTCTCCTTTATCGCCCGGTCCGAGAACCCGGTTTTCGATCGGCTCGCGCTGGCGGTGCTTGCAGCGATCACCGGGATCGCCGCGCTGACGTTCCGCGACTATGGTCTCGGCTGGGACGACTACACCCACGCCGAATATGGCAATTTGCTGCTCGGCCTGTTCTCCTCGGGCTTTGCCGACCAGCGCGTGTTCGCCTTCGTCAACCTATACATGTACGGCGGTGGCTTCGACCTCGTCGCCACACTGCTGGCGAAGGTTTCTCCATTCGACTTGTTCGAGACGCGCCGCCTGTTGGGCGCGTTGCTGGGCATCGCCGGTCTGTACGTGACGTGGCGCCTCGGCCGACGGCTCGGCGGCCCGGTCGCCGGGCTGTTCGCGTTGGTGCTGCTGGCTCTGATCCCGCTCTACTACGGCCACATGTTCATGAACCCGAAGGACTCGCCCTTCGCGGTGGCCGTGGCGTTTCTGCTGCTGACGTTGGTGCGTGCGTTCCAGGAGTATCCCCGACCGCAGTCGACGACGGTGGTGCTGTTTGGGCTGGCGCTGGGGGCGACGATCGGCTCGCGCGTGATCGGCGGAATGGTGGGCATCTACGCGCTGGCTGCGGCGCTGCTGCTGTTCGCGCTGGAATGCCGCGCCCATGGCTCGCGGGAGGCCGCGCTGCGGATGGTCCGGTTCGTTGCGGCAATGCTGCCGGGCCTCGCGATCGGGTACATCGTGATGGGCCTGCTGTGGCCCTGGTCGATCCTCGATCCGCTCAATCCGCTCCGTGCCGTGGAGTACTTTTCGCACTTCTTCGAGAAGCCATGGCAGGAAATGTTCGACGGCGCCGCCGTTTGGGTGCCGGATATGCCGCGCTCCTACGTGCCGACGCTGTTCGCGGTGAAGCTGCCGGAAGTGGTGCTTCTGCTCGGGCTTCTCGGTATCGGCGGCACCGCGATCGCGCTGACGCGCCCTGCGATCCCCGCGCGACAGCGCGCGGCGCTGCTTCTGGTCGTCGTTGCCGCGGTTCTGCCGATCGCCGCGGCGGTCATCACGCGGCCGGCAATGTACAACGGTGTGCGCCATTTCATCTTCGTCACGCCGGCCTTTGCTGTCCTGGGCGCGCTGGCAGGCGCATGGATCTTCGGCAGCGTGCGAGAGGCCGGGCCGCGCCTGCGCGCCGCCGCTGCGGTGGCGACGATGGCCGCGTTCTCCCTCCCGGTGATCGAGATGGTGCGGCTGCATCCCTACCAGTACGCGGCGTTCAATCGGCTGTCCGGGGGCGTGCAGGCGGCCGAGGAACGCTACATGATCGATTACTGGGGCCTCGCGTTCAAACAGGCTTCGGAGGAATTGCGTGCGCTTCTCACCGCGCGGATGGAGACGCCCGGCAACGGCCGACGCTGGAAGATCGCCGTCTGCGGCCCGCATCATCCGGCCGCGGTCGAGCTCGGCCCCGAATTCGAGACGACCTACGACACCAAGGGTGCTGACTTCGCTCTGATGTCAGGCGAGTTCTACTGCAACGAGTACCGCGCCCCCGTCCTGGTTCAGGTGGAACGCGAGGGCATCGTCTTCGCAAAGGTCTACGACATCCGCAACCGTTCGGTCAGCGGCGTGTTCAAGCGTTAAGCGCGCGGGGTGGCCCCTCCGCGCCGGTGCGGTGCGCCGTGGCCATCTCGATCACCAGGCCTACGACAACGACCATGCCCGCGAGGATGAACAGCAGCGGGTAGTTTCCCGTCCAGGCCAGCAGGCCAGACGTGGCATAGGCGGACGCGGACTGGCCCAATCCAAAAACGACCGTGAACTGCGCCCAGATTGTCGTCTGGCGATCGGCATCGACGAGTTCGCGAAGGCGCGCCACCGTGACCAGAGCGGAGGTGACGCCGACGCTGCCGGCGATGAATGCGGTCACCGCCAAAATCCACAGGGTATCGAATGAAGCGGCCAGGACCGTGCCCACCACCAGTGCCGAAAAGGTCAGGCGCATGGTCGGCGCGAACCCGATCCGGTCGGCAAGGCGGCCGAGCAAAATCGGCGAGATGATCGCGCCACAACCGGTCACGCCCCAGATCAGGCCGCCGGCATCCAGGCCGCGCCCGAGCACGCGGGCGACATAGTCAACGAAGATCACTGTATGCGGCACAAAGCCGATTGCGACGCTGGCATAGACGCAAGCGAGCCCGATCAAGGCCGGGCTCCAACGGCGCGCCCCCTCGCTATCCCGCGATGGTGCAGGCGCGGCGATGACCCGCGGCAGCATGGCGGTCGCGAGCGCCGAGGCTGCCGCCAGCACCGCGCCGAAGCCGAGCCACGCGGCGCCAAGGCCGAAACGCGCCAGCAAAGGCACCAACAGGCCCGAGGCGATGATGCCGCAGCCGATGCCCGAGAACGCCAAGCCGGTGGCGCGGCCTCGGCGGGCCGGATCGACGCTGGCGGTGATCATCGGCGCGACCGCCACCATCAGCACCGCGCCCGTTACGCCAGACACGAAACGCATCCCCGCGAACAACCAGCCCGGCAGCGGCACGGCGGAAAACAAGAAGCTCGCCACCGTGACCCACAAGGCCCCGATAATGGTGGCGCGGGGGCCAAAGGCGCGCATCAATGCGATGCCTGCGAGCGCGCCGAGAATATAGCCGGCGAGATTGCTGGCGGCCGCCACATGGGCGATGAACGGCGTCGTCCAGCCTTCAGCGACCAGCGCTGGAATGATGGCGGGATAGCCGAAGCGGCCAATGCCGATACCGACGAGAAATGCGCTGAAGCCGAGTGTCGCCGCGCGCGCGACGGAAATGGGTTGTGTCATGCAATCCGCTGCCAGCCGCCCTAGCTGTGGGCGAACTCCCAGTAGAGCTCACGCGCGCGACGGAAGAAAGGCCCCGGCTGCAAGGCGCGGTCATTGATGCGCACGACCGGCATCACTTTGGCATAGTTGCCCGCTGAAAAGATCTCGTCGGCATTCTCGAAGTCGGTGTAGCGAAGCGCGCCTTCGACGACGGGAACGCCCGCGGCGCGCAGGAGACGGATGACACGTTGGCGCGTGATGCCATTGAGGAACGTGCCATTTGGCGCCGGCGTGAAGACGATGCCATCCTTTGCCATGAAGATGTTTGCGGTGGCGAGTTCGGCGACGTTGCCGAGCATGTCGCACAGGAGGCAGTTGTCGAAGCCGCGTGCCCGGGCCTCGAACAGCGCGCGCGCGTTATTAGGGTAGAGACAGCCGGCTTTCGCGTCGACCGGCATGGTCTCGATGGTCGGGCGGCGGAACGGGGACAGCGTGATCGCGCTGCCCACCGGCTCCGGCAGTGGTGCCTCGTAGAGCGTAAGGCACCAGCGGGTCGATTCCGGATCGGGCGGCACCGCGCCCGCGCCGCCATGCTCCGCCCAATACATCGGTCGGATATACAGCTCCGCCTCGGGGTCAAATCGCTTGCGACCCTCGGCGACGAGATCGAGCCACATGTCCTGCGGCACCGCCGGTTCGAGATAGAGCTTGGCAGCGGAATCGTTCACTCGCGCGCAATGGAGGTCGAGATCGGGAGCGACTCCCGCGAAAGCCCTCGCTCCGTCGAACACGGAAGACCCTAGCCAAGCGGCGTGGCTCCTCACCCCCAAAATCGGCAGATTGCCTTCGTGCCAATTCCCCTCGTAGAAGGTCCACGTCCTCGACCAACCATTCCCGGCTGTCATCCGCTATTCCCCGTGGTGCGCGTCCCTCGCGGTACGTCAGCGGCAATCTAGCGGTGCCGGCGTCGGCAGGCCCGCGAATTTTCGTGATGTATCCGCATATTACGTAACGTCAGCGCACCTGCGTGACGGTCGGCCCGGCCGCGCCTGTTCCGGCGCGGCCCAGGCGCTGGTCTCTCACCCCGCCAGTTCGGCGAGAATTCGCGCCCAGCTGCGGGTGCCGCGGTGAAAGCTGGCGAGATCGTATTTCTCGTTGGGCGAGTGGACGCGGTCGTCATCGAGGCCGAAGCCGACGAGCAGCGAGTCCATGCCAAGCTCACGCTTAAAGTCGCCAACGATCGGGATCGAACCGCCCGAGCCGATGGTCACCGCCTTGGTGCCCCATTCGTCCGCCAGCGCCTTGCGGGCCTGGGCAAGGATCGGACTGTCATAGGGCAGCTGGATTGCCGGGCTGCCAGCGTGGCTCTCGAATTCGACTTGGCAGTCAGCAGGAACGCGCGCGCGAACGAAGGCGCGGAACGCGTCGCGCACGCGCACAGGGTCCTGATCGCCGACAAGGCGGAACGACACCTTGGCACGGGCTTCCCCGGCGATCACCGTCTTGGCGCCCGCACCGGTGTAGCCGCCGACAATTCCGTTCACGTCGCATGTCGGGCGCGTCGAGATCTGCTCGATCAGCAGCCGGTCCTTCTCGCCGGCCGGAACCTTCAGGCCGACGGGACCGAGAAAGTCCTCGGCGGTGAGGCGCAGCCCCTCCAGATCCGCTTTGATGTCCGGCGGCAATTCATGCACGCCGTCGTAGAAGCCGGGAATGGTGACCCGGCCGTTGTCGTCGTGGATCGCGGCTAGCACCTTGCTCAACACGCGGATCGGATTCTGGGCAGCACCGCCGAATAGGCCCGAATGGAGGTCTCGATCGGCACAGCGCAGCCGGACTTCCTCGTAGACGAGTCCGCGCAGCGAAGTGGTGACAGCGGGCGTGGTCGGATTCCACATGCCGGTGTCGCAAACGAGCGCCAGATCGAGGCGGAATTCGTCGGCATTGTTCTTGACGAAGTCGAACAGGTGAGTGGAGCCCGTCTCCTCTTCGCCCTCGATCATCATCGTAACCTGCGCGGGCAGGGAGCCGGTGACCGCCTTCCAGGCGCGGCAGGCCTCGACAAAGGTCATCACCTGGCCCTTGTCGTCGCAGGCGCCGCGGGCGACGATCACCTTACGGCCGTCCGCCAGGGTGGCGATGCGCGGCTCGAAGGGCGGCGTATCCCAGAGGTCGAGCGGATCGACCGGCTGCACGTCGTAATGACCGTAGAACAGCACCCGGGGACCGGCGCCAGCGGCGCTCTTTGCAACCACCACCGGATGGCCGGGAGTCGGCCGCACGGCGGTCTCGAAGCCGATGGTCGCGAGGTCGCTGGCGAGGTGCTCGGCGGCCTTGCGGCACGGCTCGGAGAAGGCCGGATCGGTCGAAATCGAAGGAATGCGCAGAAAGGCGAACAGGCGGTCGAGGCTGGCGTCGAGTTCGGAATCGATCTTTTCGAGAACGGCGGGAAGCGCCTCTTTGGCTGACATCAACTGATCCTCGGTGAGCAACGTGACTGGGTATTAGCGGCGCAGCAACCCGCCGAGGGCGCCGCGAACGATGGCGCGACCGACGGAGCCACCGATCGATCCGGCGACGGACTTGCCCAGATCGGCGGCGATCTGCCCGGCGACGCGGTTGGTGACGGTGCGGGTGACTTCGCGGGCGATGGTCTGGGTCGGGGTCAGGCGCTGGCCGCGTTTGCGCGTCGTGCCGAACACCGATCCGAGGATGCCGCCCAAGCCCCCGAGCAGCCCGCCGCCGGATTCGGTCTCGGCCTGCTCCGCGGCGGCGGCCGCGCTGGCGCGCTTGGTCAGGATCTCATAGGCCGATTCCGGGTCGACCGCTTCGTCGTACTTGCCGCGGAGCGGGCTTGCGGCAATCAGGGCCTGACGCTCCTCGGGGCTGATCGGCCCGACTTGCGCCGTGGGCGGCGCGATCAACGTGCGCTCGACCACCGAGGGCGCACCCTTGCCCTCGAGCATGGAGACCAGCGCTTCGCCCACGCCCAGTTCGGTGATGACCTTCGCGGTGTCGAGATTCGGGTTCTGGCGGAAGGTTTCGGCGGCGGTCCGGACCGCCTTCTGGTCACGCGGCGTAAAGGCGCGGAGGGCGTGCTGAACGCGATTTCCAAGCTGGGACAACACGCTTTCCGGCACGTCCAGCGGGTTCTGCGTGACGAAATAGACGCCGACCCCCTTGGAACGGATGAGGCGAACGACGCGCTCGACCGCATCGACCAGCGCCTTCGGCGCGTCGTCGAACAGCAGGTGCGCCTCATCGAAAAAGAATACGAGCTTCGGCTTGTCGAGATCACCGACTTCCGGCAGTTCTTCGAACAGTTCCGACAGAAGCCAAAGCAGGAAAGTCGCGTAGAGACGCGGATTGTCCATCAGCTTGTCGGCGGCGAGGATGTTGACCACGCCGCGGCCGTCACGGTCGGTCCGGATCAGATCCTTGATCGCCAGAGCCGGCTCGCCGAAGAACTGCTCGCCCTTCTGATTTTCCAGCACCAGGAGCTGGCGCTGGATCGCGCCGATCGACTGGGTCGACACGTTGCCGTAAGTGGCGGTCAGCGTCTTGGCGTTTTCGGCGACGAAGGTCAGCAGCGCACGCAGGTCCTTAAGGTCGAGCAGCAGCAGACCCTGCTCGTCGGCCAGGCGGAACGCGATGTTGAGCACGCCCTCCTGGACTTCGTTCAGGTTCAGCAAGCGGGCGAGAAGAAGCGGCCCCATTTCCGAGATCGTGGTCCGGACCGGGTGGCCCTGCTCGCCGAACAGATCCCAGAACACGACCGGAAAACGATCCGGCTGGTATTCAAGTCCCAGCTCCTGGGCGCGCTTGACGAAGGGCTCCTTGCCGTCGCCTGCCGCGCCGATGCCGGACAGATCGCCCTTGATGTCGGCGGCGAACACAGCCACGCCGGCATTGCTGAAGCCCTCGGCCAGAACCTGGAGCGTGACCGTCTTGCCGGTCCCGGTCGCCCCGGCCACCAGACCGTGCCGGTTGGCCAGGCGCAGGGTCAGATATTCAGGCTTCTCGCTCTTGCCGACAAAGATCCGGCCGTCTTGGTTGTCTGCCATCGCGCCACCCTGGTCTCGCCCCCGGCACATTGCCGGGCTATGCCGTTATAGAAGCCGCAAATACGGCTTTCCACCGTGTTTACCACGGCCCTATCGGGACGGTATCGCACCACAATCGTTGCCCCCGCGCCACGGCGGGCCGGGAATCGATTCGGGGCGCGCCGCTTCCTTGTGTTCGCCATGCGCCGCCGCCAAAATACCCGGCCTTAGGTGACAGCGGGACCCGGAGAACCATGGACGAGCTCATCACACGTCTTGTCGATCACACGGGTGTCACACGGGCCGTCGCCGAAAAAGCCGTCGGCATCATCTTCAACTTCCTGCTGAAGGAAGGCCCTACCGAAACGGTCCAGGGGCTGATCGACCAGCTTCCCGGAGCGGCCGCGCTGGCGCAGTCCTCGGCCGCGAGCGGCGGCGGGCTGTTCGCCGGGATGGGCGGCGTGATGGGCGCGGCAAACCAGCTGATGGCGGCCGGGCTCAGCATGGACCAAGTGCAAAGCGTGACGCGGGAAGTGGTGGCGTTCGCACGCGAGAAGGCCGGCGAGGACACTGTCGGGGAGATCGTCGGGGCCATTCCGGGCCTCGCGCAGTTCGTCTGACGCTTTTCAGTCATCGTTGCAATGATCGCGCCGGGAGGGGGCTTCGCCCGGACGACCGTTGGGGGCTTCGGATGTCGTATCCCATCCTCGATATCGAGGGCATTGGGCCGGAGGTCGCTGCGCGGCTGAAGGCTGTCGGAATCCGCACCACCGCGGGGCTGCTGGAGGCGGCGAAATCGGCCAAAGGACGCAAGCGGTTGGCGGAACAGACCGGCCTTGAGGAAAAGCGGCTGCTGAAATGGGCCAATATGGCCGACCTCATGCGCATCCGGGGTGTCGGCCAGGAATATGCGGAACTGCTGGAGGCCGCCGGGGTGGACACGCTGAAGGAACTCAAGCACCGCAACGCGTACAATCTCTGCAAGGCCATGAAAGCCGTGAACGATGATCGCCGGCTGTGCCGCCTGCTGCCGGCGGAGAGCGCGGTGGGGCGCTGGATCGCCCATGCCAAATCGCTTCCGGTCGTCATCAGCTATTGAGCGCGGCCGCGCAGCGACGGAAACTTGACAGGGGGCAACCGAGAGCCGATGCCTCTGCCATGATCGCGACCCATCCCGACAGCGTGAGCGCGCGCACGCAACCGCGCTCCACCAATGTGCTGCAACGGCTGCTCGCGGAGCGCCGGCCGGCGGTGATGGGGATTCTCAACGTCACGCCGGATTCGTTTTCCGACGGCGGCAAGTTCCTCGACCCTGACGTGGCCGCGACGCATGCCGCGCGGCTGGTGCAGGAGGGCGCCGACATCCTCGACGTGGGCGCGGAATCGACGAGGCCGTATGGCGGCGCGCGGCCGGTATTGCTCGAGGAGGAACGGGCGCGTCTGGCGCCGGTGTTGCCGGCCGCGATCGCGCTCGGCCTGCCCGTATCGATCGACACGATCAAGGCGAAGATCGCCGCCTGGGCGCTCGCCCAAGGTGCCGCGATCGTCAACGACGTTTGGGGCCTCCAGCGGGATCCCGACATGGCGCGCGTGGTCGCCGAACACGGCGTGCCGGTCATCATCATGCACAACCGCGAAGCGGCGGACCCTTCGATCGACATCATCGCCGACATCGAAGCGTTCTTCGCGCGCTCGCTGGACATTGCCGACCGTGCCGGCATTGCCCGCGAGCAGATCGTGCTCGATCCGGGCATCGGCTTCGGCAAGACGCCTCAACAGAGCATCCTCGCCATCGCGCGGTTCGACGCATTCGCCGCGTTCGGGCTGCCGTTGCTGATGGGGCTGTCGCGCAAGCGGTTCATCGACTCCATCGTGCCCTCCCCGCCCGACCGGCGGATCGGCGGATCGATCGCCGGCAATCTCTTCGCAGCAGCGCGTGGCGCGGCCATCGTCCGGGTTCACGATGTCGCGGAAACCGTGCAGGCGCTCCGGGTGGCGCAAGCCATCGAGGCGGCGCGATGAGCGGCACGATCTTCGTCAGCGGGCTCGTTCTGCATGCCCATCACGGTGTCGGCGAAGAAGAAGCCCGTCTCGGCCAGCGTTTCGTGCTCGATATCGCCGCCGACGTCGATCTCGCCGCGGCGGCGGCTTCGGACCAACTCGATGACACGGTGTCCTACGCGGACATCGTCGCGGTGGTGACGGAGAGCTTCACGGCCAAGCGCAACCGCCTGCTCGAAGCGGCGGCGGGCCGGGTTGCCGACGCGCTGATCGCACGCTTTCCGGCCATTGCCGCGGTGCGCGTCACGCTGCGCAAGCCGCATGCGCCGATCGCGGCGGTTTTCGCCGATGTCGGCGTGATCGTCACCCGAGCGCGGAATGGTTGAGGTTCTGGTCGGATTCGGCGCGAATGTCGGCGACGTCCGCACGACGTTGGGACAAGCCGTGGACGAGTTCTGCGACGGCACCGCCGTGCGGCTGCTCGCGCGTTCGTCCGACTACCGCACCCCGCCATGGGGCGAGGTGGCGCAGCCGGCCTTTGTCAATCTCTGCATTGCGGCGGAGACGGACCTCCCTGCTCCGGCGCTGCTCCAAAGGGCCTTGGTCATCGAGCGGCGACACGGCCGCGACCGCCAGCGGGAGCGGCGATGGGGGCCGCGCACGCTGGATATCGATCTGCTCGCCTATGGCGACCAGACAATCGAGACGCCGGACCTGACCCTGCCGCATCCGCGACTGTTCGAGCGCGCCTTCGTGCTGGTGCCGCTGGCGGAGATCCGCCCCGATCTGCTAATCGGCGGTCGATCCGTGGCTGCCGCCCTGGAGGGGCTCGACCGGAACGGAATCGTCCGGCTGCCAGCCGCTTAGGCGTTGGCCGCCGGCTTCGGCCGTGGCATTTTGCCGTTCGATCAAGCGGCCGCCCGAACCGGCCTGCGTATTGCGGAGCGTTCCTTTGAGTGCTGATGACGGCGGGGATATCCTGAAACTGGCGGCCGCGTTCCCCCCTGCCACCGAGGAGGATTGGCGGGCCCAGGTCGAGAAGGTGCTGAAGGGCGCTTCGTTCGAACGCCTGACATCGACGACCCGTGACGGGCTCCGCATCCAGCCGCTTTATCACCGCGTCGCAGACGCCGCGCCTGTCGTGGGACGCGCGCCGGGAA
>Ga0182748_1003254_pt1 | contig 13851 bp, 10 predicted proteins | sample eDN3rd37CKraftOP_FD_128877 | JGI IMG/M metagenome (GOLD analysis project Ga0182748, IMG submission 128877) | Enriched Organic Plus compost microbial communities from Emeryville, California, USA - eDNA 3rd pass 37_C Kraft OP (version 2) (version 2) ...
GACGAGATAGAGCGCGTCCTCCAGCCGGTCGAAGACGAGGATGACCGTCGGGCGCACGAACAGCATGTCCGGCATGTCCAGCGGATTGGGCGCCGGGCGGGGCAGCTTTTCGACGAGGCCGATCGTCTCATAGCCGAAATGGCCGACGAGGCAGGCGAGGGCCGGGGGCAGCGCGACATCGGTATCGGCCTTGCATTCCTCCACCAGCGCCCGCAGCGCGGCCAGCGTGTCGCCCGGCGCGTCGGTGAAGGCGGCGCGGTCGGTCTGCCAGTGCCGGTTGAGCTGCGCCTTGTCGCCCTCGGCGCGGAACACGAGATCGGGCGCGATGCCGAGCAGGCTGAACCGCCCGCGCACCGATCCGCCCTCGACCGATTCGAGCAGGAAATCGCCCCGTTCCGGCTGCATCAGCTTGAGCGCGGCGGAAATGGGCGTTTCGGTGTCCGCGATCTGCTTGCGCCACAGCAGGGCGGAGCGCCCCGCGTCCAGCGATGCCCTGATGGCGGCGATGTCCGATGCTCTGGCCTTGGTCATGATCGCTTACTGGGCTGCGCCGTTGATCTTGCGCAGTTCCTGCGTGACGCGGGAAAGGGTCGCCGGGTTGCGCTTGACGCCCAGCGACCGTTCGATCGCGCGCTCGAACTGGTCGCCATATTCATTGGCGACCACATTGGTGAGGTCGGCGCGCACCTGATCGACCAGCCCCGGCACCTTGGCGGCGTCGCCCTGCTGGATCTTGTCGAGCATGACGAGGAAATAGCCGCGATCCTCCGGGATGGGCAGGATCTTCGCGGTGCCGCTGGCCATCGCGAACAGGATCGAGATTTCGGCGGGCGGGCGGCGGTCGCCGCGCAGCAGCTCGGCCCGGCGTCCGGAGACCTTCTGCGCGGGCGGCAGGGCGACGCCCGCACCGGCCAGCGCCTTGTCGAACGGCGTACCCTTGTCGATCTGCGCCTTCAGCTTGTCGGCCAGCGCCTTCGCCTTCTGCGCGCCCTGATGCAGCAGATAGTGCTGGACGATCACCGGCTTCACCTTCTCCAGCGGGGGAGGGGCGGCCGCGACGATATCCGTCACGTCGACCAGCGCATAGCGCTGCTCCTGAACGATCGGCACGAACTGGGCGTCGTCGTCCGCATCCATGCCGAAGGCGGGCTGAAGCAGCGGCTTCACATCGTCGGCGACCGCATAATCGGCCTTTTCGACGCTCTGTCCGGTGGCGAGCAGCAGCGGCGTGGTTTCGACCTTCAGGCCGTTGTCCTTGACCGCCTCGTCGAAGGTCGCGCCATTGGCGATCTCGTCCTCCACCTTCGACGTGAAGTCGGACAGCAGCGCCTTGCTCTTGTCCGCCTTGAGCGCGGCGGTGATCTCGCCCTTCACCGCATCGAGCGGCCGTTCGGCGATCTTCTGCACGGCGGAAACCTGGAACACCGCCCAGCCGAGCGCGACCTTCACCGGTCCGGCGATCTTGCCCTGCGGCGCGGCGAAGGCGGCGTTGGCGGCCTCCGGCGACGCCTGTTTCGCGAAATCCGCCTTGCTTACCTGCGCGGCGGTGGAGACGGAAAGCCCGTCCTTTTTCGCGGCCGCCGCCAGCGATCCCGCGCCCAGCGCCGCCTTCGCCGCGCTTTCGCTCGGCAGGATCAGCTGTTCGATGGTGCGGGTTTCGCGCGCGCCATATCTGTCCTTGTTGGCGGCGTAATATTTGGCGATGTCGCTGTCGGTCGGGGCCGCTGCCGCCGCGAAACGCTCCGCATCGACGATCGCATAGCGCAGGCGGCGCTGTTCCGGCACGGTGTAACGGTCCGCGTTCTTCTTGTAGAAATCGGCGAGCTGCGCGTCGGTCGGCTTGTCCGCGCTGGGGAATGCGGCGGCGGGAATGGCGGCGATGCGCCCCTCGCGCGCTTCCAGCAGCAGCGAGGCATAGGGCAGCACGAGGCTGTCGGTCAGCCGCGCGCCCAGCGTCGCCGGGGTGACGACCAGCCGTCCGGTCATTTCCTGCTCGATATCGGCGCGCAATTCCTTCTCGCTCAACCGCTGGGAGGTCAGCAGTTGGCGGAAGATATTCTGGTCGAACTTGCCTGTCGCGTCATGAAAGGCGGGAATCTGCGCGATCTGCGCGTCGACCATCCGCTTCGAGACGTGGATGCCCTGCCGGTGGGCGAATTCGCTGAGCGCGATGCCCGCGACGAGCTGGTCGTAGATCTGCGGCACCGCGCCAAGCTCTATGAACTGGGCGATCTGCATGCCCGGATTGTCCCGGCGCTGCTGTTCGAACACGCGCTGGACGCGGGCCTGCACCTCCGAATCGGTCAGCTTGCGGCCGCCGATCTTCGTCGCGTTGCCGCCGCCCAGGCCGCCGAAGGAGAAATTGCCGCTGGACGTGATGTCGCCCGCCGCGAAGGCGAAGGCGACCAGCGCCAGAAAGGCGATGCCGATGCCCGCGCCCACTTTGGATCCGATGAGGCGGCGAAAGAAACTGATCATGGAAGCGTCCTGAACATCCCGGATGGCAGCTGGCCGGAAGGCAGCCGAAAAATCATGTGCTGCTTTAGGGGCAGTCGGCCTTGCCTTCAAGCGGGGACTGGACTTTGGGAACAGGGACGCTATCGCCCGGCGGCATTCGGATCATCCTTGGTGCAGGAGTAAGGCATATGGGCCGGCGCAAGCTCGTCGTGGGCAATTGGAAGATGAACGGGCTGCGCGCGCAGCTGGGCGAGGTGGAGGCGATCGGCCGCGCGGCGGGCGAGCATCCGGCGGTCGAGGTCGGGCTGTGCGTGCCCGCGACGCTGATCGAGCCAGCCCGCGCGGTGGCGGGCGCGGCCTTCATCGGCGCGCAGGATTGCCACGGCGCGCGCAGCGGCGCCCATACCGGCTGCCTGTCGGCCGAGATGGTGAAGGAAGCGGGCGCCGGCTGGGTGATCGTCGGCCATAGCGAGCGGCGCACCGACCAGCATGAAAGCAGCGCCGACGTCGCCGCCAAGGCGCTGGCGGCGCGGGAAGCGGGCCTCAAGGTCATATTGTGCCTTGGCGAAAGCCTCGACACGCGGGACGGCGGCAAGGCGCTCGACTTCGTGCTGGAGCAACTGGCGCAGTCGCTGCCCGAAGGGGCGGGCGCGGACTGGCTCTCCATCGCCTATGAGCCGATCTGGGCGATCGGCACCGGGCGCATCCCGACCATGGAGCAGATCGAGGAAATGCACGGCGCGATTCGCGGCGCGCTGCGCGAGGCGCTGGGCGCGGACGCGGCGGACGGCGTGCGCATCCTCTACGGCGGGTCGGTCAACGCGGGCAATGCGGCGGATATCTTCGCGCTGCCCGATGTAGACGGCGGCCTTGTCGGCGGGGCGAGCCTGAAGGCGGAAAGCTTCGCGCCCATCATCGCCGCGGCCGCCTGAACCCCGGACGGCGGCGCGGGACATGGAGGGGCAAGGGAAATTCCCGGCCCATGGTTGAGCCCATGGTTGAATAGCGCCGCCTTCCCGGCTAAGGGCCTTGGCAACGGATTTTCGAGTTTGCGGACAGCATAACCATGTTCACCTTTCTTCTTGTCGTGCAGGCGATCATCGCCGCCTGCCTTGTTACCGTCATTCTGATGCAGCGGTCCGAAGGGGGTGGGCTGGGTGTCGGCGGCAGCCCTTCGGGCTTCATGTCGGCGCGCGGGGCGGCGGATTTCCTCACCCGCTCCACCACCGTGCTGGCCACGCTGTTCGTGGGCCTCAGCATCGTGCTGGCGATCATCGCCTCGGTGAAGCATGCGCCGACCGATATCGACACCTCGCTGGTGAAGCAGGCCCCGGCGACCTCGCCCGTGCCGCAGGCCCCGGCCTCTGGCGATCCGCTGTCCGGCGCGGCGCAGCAGGTCGGCGGCGGCGCGGAAGGCGCGGCCAACGGCGCGGTTCCGCTCGCCCAATAAGGGCACCGGCCATCTTCCGATAATTTTTTGCAGGCGCGCCGCAACGCGCGCTTGCCCTTCCTCATGAAATAAGGGTAAGCCTCCTCTCCCATGGCGCGGTATATTTTCATCACCGGCGGCGTGGTCTCCTCGCTTGGAAAGGGCCTCATGGCCGCTTCGCTTGCAGCACTGTTGCAGGCGCGGGGATATCGTGTGCGCATTCGCAAGTTCGATCCCTATCTCAACGTCGATCCCGGCACGATGTCGCCCTATCAGCATGGCGAGGTCTATGTGACCGACGACGGGGCCGAAACCGACCTCGACCTTGGGCATTATGAGCGCTTCACCGGCGTTTCGGCGCGCCAGTCGGACAATGTGACGCAGGGGCGCATCTACCAGACGATCATCACCAAGGAACGGCGCGGCGACTATCTCGGCGCGACGGTGCAGGTGATCCCGCACGTCACCGACGAGATCAAGGCGTTCGCCAGGGCCGATACCGAGGACCTCGATTTCGTGCTGTGCGAGATCGGCGGCACGGTCGGCGATATCGAGAGCCTGCCCTTCATGGAGGCGATCCGCCAGCTCCACAACGATCTGGGGCGGGGCCAGTCGATCTTCGTCCATGTGACCTTGGTGCCCTATATCGCGGCGGCGGGCGAGCTGAAGACCAAGCCGACCCAGCACAGCGTGCGCGAGCTGACCTCGCTCGGCATCCAGCCCGACATATTGCTCTGCCGCTGCGAGCAGCGCCTGCCCGACAGCGAGCGGGCGAAGATCGCGCTGTTCTGCAACGTCCGGCCCGAAGCGGTGATCCCCGCGCTCGACGCGCCCAGCATCTATGCGGTACCGGAGCAATATCACGCCGAGGGGCTGGACGACGAGGTGCTGCACGCCTTCGGCATCACCGACGCGCCGCAGCCGGAAATGGACCGCTGGGTCGACATCATGGACCGCTACGCCAATCCCGAAGGGGAGGTGACGATCGGCGTCGTCGGCAAATATGTCGGCCTGCCCGATGCCTATAAGTCGCTGCACGAGGCGCTGGTCCATGGCGGCCTCGCGAATCGGGTGAAGGTCCATGTCAAATGGATCGACGCCGAACTGTTCGAACAGGACGACAACGACATCGCCGCCCGGCTGGAATCGATGCACGGCATTCTCGTGCCCGGAGGCTTCGGCGTGCGCGGGTCGGAAGGTAAGATCGCGGCGGTGCGCTTCGCGCGGGAACGTAATGTGCCGTTCTTCGGCATCTGCCTCGGCATGCAGATGGCCTGCATCGAGGGCGCGCGCAACACGGCGGGCATCGCCAACGCCTCCACCACCGAATTCGGCGAAACCAGCGAGCCGGTCGTCGGCCTCATCACCGAATGGATGGCGAGGGAAGGCTTGCAGCAGCGCAGCGCCGACGGCGATCTTGGCGGGACGATGCGGCTGGGCGCCTATCCGGCAAAGCTCGCGCCGGGCAGCAAGGTGGCGGGCATTTACGGCGCGCAGGACATCAGCGAACGCCACCGGCACCGCTATGAGGTGAACATCGGCTATCGCGACGCGCTGGAAAAGGGCGGGCTCCTCTTCTCCGGCCTGTCGCCGGACGGGCGCCTGCCGGAGATCGTCGAGCGGCCGGACCATCCGTGGTTCATCGGCGTGCAGTTCCACCCCGAACTGAAATCCAAGCCGTTCGATCCGCACCCGCTGTTCGCCAGCTTCATACAGGCCGCGGTCCGCCAAAGCCGCCTCGTCTGACAAGTCGCCTCATCCGAAAAGCCGGTCGTCTGGCGGTGCTTTCCCTGTCGCCGCCAGCGGCGGCGGGCGTGTGCGCGGTTGGTAACTGATTGGAAAACCAGGTCTTTCCTGCCCGGATCAGGCGATTGCATCCGACGCAATTAATGTTGCATGAATGGATTGCGTGGCGCTGATAAAATAGTTATACCCCCTGAAAGCCAGGGTTTGAAGGCCTGCGGAATGGTGCAGCATACGCAGTAGTTCATGGTCGACCGGCGGATGGGAACCTGCCGGCTTTGTGCGTTGTTCGCATATGACCACATGCTGACGTGCGATTATCCATTTCCATTTCAGGTCTTTGCATCCGGCAGGCGCAGGCATCGCCTTCGTTCGCCGGATGAGACTGGGTGACGTCCCGTATCAGCGCCCATGGGCTGCGACGGCGGGGTGTCTGGCCAGGTGAAGGGGTAGGAGAGGAGAACGGGGGGCGATCCAGCAATGGATCGCACCCCCGTCTCAATTTTGGGGTATTTTTTGCTTTCCCTCTCACGTCATGCCAGCGAGGGCTGGCATCTCAGGAGGCGACGCGCAACCTTGTCTGCGACCCCAGCCTGCGCCGGGGTGACGGTAAAGGCAAGGTTCGCTTTCATCCTGGCCAGCCATCCGCCTGCAAACGGAAAAGCGCGCCACCATGCCAGGTGGCGCGCTCCTTCTTATTCGATCAGCCGGTCCTCAACCCCGCGCTCAGGCGGCGTCGCGGTTTTCCCTCGCATTGATATCGACGAGAGTGCCGCCGTTGATGGCGATCTTCTTCGGCTTCATCGCTTCGGGCACTTCGCGGACCAGTTCGATCACGAGCAGCCCGTCGGCAAGGCTCGCATTGTCCACGCGGACGAAATCCGCCAGTTCGAAGCGGCGCTCGAAGCTGCGGTTGGCGATGCCGACATGCAGGAATTTGGCGCGATCGTCGTTGCTGATCTCCGCCTTGCGGCCGGAAACCTGGAGGAGATTCTGCTGGGCGACGATATCCAGCTCATCCTCACGGAAACCGGCGACGGCCAGCGTCACGCGATAGCGGTCCTCGGAAAGGCGTTCGATATTGAAGGGGGGATAGTTGTCGCTCTGCGCGAGCCGGGCATTGTTTTCGATAAGATCGAACAGACGATCGAAACCGACAGTCGAGCGGCGATAAGGGGTAAGATCAAAACCACGCATTTTCAAATCCTCATCTTGAGCGAAGTGAATACTCCCCGGACCCATATCGGCATCCGGTCTTTACATCCGTCCCAACGGGACCGGACAGCATCGATGTATGCGCGGGTTTTTCTATTTCAAGGGGGAGGCGCTCTTCCTCAATTGGTGATGTGGCGATGGATGGCGGTATAGGGCGGTTGCAGATAATCCAGCCCTTCGCCGATCGCGCGGCCGACCCGGCTGCGGCTGTCGCGGAAGAACAGTTCGCGCAGGTTGATGCCGACGCCCACGAAGATCCGCCGCTTGGGCTCTATCCCCATCTCGCGGTCGCGCAGCGTGAAATCCTTCGCATAATAGCCCGCATGCAGTTCCAGAAACCGCAGCGGCCCCTTGTTCAGCCCCTCGAACCCCGAAAATTTGAGCGCGAAAAAATAGCGCTGCTGCTCGAAATGGCGCTTTCCTTCCGTCGAGATGAAGCCGGAATGCGGAACGATCATCAACCGGAAATCGAGCTTTTCATCCAGCTTCGGCACCGAGTTGCGCAGCACCGACAAACCTGCCCCCAGCGAGTTGAACGCCACATCCTCCCACGACCATCCGGCGGTCGGCTCGATGCTGTCCCACAATTCGGTATAGAGCATCGTCGCGGAGGCGAGCGCGGCGGCGGTGAACTGGATGCCGGGGGCGTCGTTCGTCTTGCGCTTCAACCGCGCATAGAGAATTTCCGAAACCACATAGGCGCTGTAGCTGTGCGCCAGCTTGTCGATGCCGACATTGTTGGTCGATTTGCCGAACCAGCCTTCCGAATGGAAATGCGGCCATTGCGGATCCTTGAACAGCTTCGTCCCGTTGATCGCGGTATAATAGGCGAGGATGCCCGCCATTTCCCATTTGACCGCGCCCGCCTGGCTGCCGAAGGATCGATACCGGCTTTCGGCCGGGGCGGGGAGGGCGGCGCTGTCCGGCGGGCCGGAATGGCCGGGCGGCGGATCGTGGCGCCCGGCCTCTTGCGCGAAGGAGAGAGGGGCGAAGCAGGATGAGGTCAGCGCGCAGGCCGTGCCCGAAGGCATGGAAGGCAGCGGCTGGTGCTGCGCGTCGCCATGGTGCTGAGTCCCGGCGGAGACAGGCAGGTGGAAGGCCGCGTCCTGCGGCCCGGCGAGGCTATAGTCTTCCACCCCCGGCAGCAGCCGAAGGGGTGCTTCTTCCGCCTTCAAATTCCCGGAAAACCCGATGCAGAGCGCCAGCAGGCCGATCACGGGAAGCCGATGGCCGGGAAAGGGAAAAGGGCGCGGCGGGGCAGCGCTACAGGATCTGTTCTTCATTGTCCTCCCCGAAAGGCCAAGAGGCCGAGACCGGCCGGCAAGGATAGGGAAACGCGGCGGACGGCACAATCCGGGCCGTCGCCCCGCCATTTTCCGGCGCGGCGGACGGTTCCCTATACCGGTTCACCGGTGAGCAGGCGCGGCAGGGGCCCGGCCTCTCCCCGCGCCTCGGCCATGAAGCGGCCCTTGAGCGGCCCCATTTTCTGCACCGCCGCCAGCCCGAAGCGCCGCACGGCGGAGGCAGCCTTGCCCGGCACGTCGAACAGGCGGACGAGGCCGTCCATCGCGATGGTGACGGACAGCGTGTCGAGGCTGCGCCAGCGCTGATAGCGGGTGAGAAGCTGGGCGTCGCCCGGCTCCAGCCCCAGCCGCATGCCGTCGACGATCACCTCGATCAGCGCCGCGACATCGCGGAAGCCGAGATTGACGCCCTGCCCGGCGATCGGGTGGATCGCATGGGCGGCATCGCCCACCAGCGCGAGGCGGGTGTCGGTGATCCGCGCCGCGCGATGATAGCCCAGCGGATAGGAGGAACGCGCGGCGGCAACCTCGATCTCGCCCAGAAAGCCGCCGATCCGCTTCTGCGCCTCATGCGCCCAGCCGCGCTCGCCCAGCGTCAGCAGGCCCTCGGCCTGATCCCTGGGCACGGTCCAGACGACGGCGCTGCGGTTGCCCGGCAGCATCGGCAGCAGCGCGAAGGGGCCGCCGGGGTAGAAAATCTCATAGGCGGTGTTGGCGTGCGGCACCTCATGGGTGATCGCGCCGACCATCGCGACATGATTGTAGTTCCATTTGGCGACCGTGATCCCTGCCGCCTCGCGCGTCGGGCTGGCGCGGCCTTCCGCCCCGACCAGCAGCGAGCCGCGCAGCTCCGCGCCGCTTTCCAGCACCACGCTGACGCCATCGAGCGTGCGCTCCACCCGCGCGGCCTTGTCGGGCTGGAACAGCGTCAGATGTTCGGCGGCGAGCGAGGCGTCGCGCAGCGCGAGGCGCGTCTCGCGATTCTCGAACATGATGCCCATCGGCCCGCCTTCCTCCTCCGGCGGGGCGAAGTCGAGCGCGCCCGGTTGCAGCCCGTCCGACACCCAGATGCGGTCGATCGGGCAGCCCTTGCCCTCCAGCCGCTCGGTGATGCCGATCGCCTGGAACAGCTTCCAGCTCGCGCTGGCGATGGCGGACACGCGGCCGTCGAACTGCGGCGCGAGCGTCCTCGCCGGATCGGCGGGGTCCACCACCGCGCAGGCGACGCCATGGCGCGACAGCCCGATGCCGAGCGTCAGCCCGACCAGCCCGCCGCCCATGATGATGACATCGAAATGCTGTGCCATGCTTCGCCTGCCCCTGTTCGCCTTGCCTGCTTGCCTGATCTATGCCGCCGCCGTGCCGCCCACGGTCAGCCCGTCGATCAGCAGCGTGGGCTGGCCGACGCCGGCGGGCACGCTCTGCCCGGCCTTGCCGCACATGCCGATGCCTTCGTCGAGCGCCATGTCGTTGCCGATGCCGATGATCTTGCCCATCGCGGTGGGGCCGTCGCCGATCAGCGTCGCGCCCTTGATCGGGTCGCCGATCCTGCCGTCCTTCACCCGATAGGCCTCGGTGCAGGAAAAGACGAACTTGCCGGACACGATATCGACCTGTCCGCCGCCGAAGCTCCTGGCGAAGATGCCGTTCTTCACGCGGGAAAGCAGTTCCGCCGGATCGTCCTCGCCGCCGCGCATGAAGGTGTTGGTCATGCGCGGCATCGGCGCATGGGCGTAGCTTTCGCGGCGGCCATTGCCGGTCGGCTCGACGCCCATCAGCCGCGCATTCATCCGGTCCTGCATGTAGGAGCGGAGGATGCCGTCCTCGATCAGCACATTTTCCCGCGTCGGCGTGCCCTCGTCGTCGATGGAGAGGGAGCCGCGCCGCTGATCCATCGACCCGTCGTCGACTACGGTGACGCCCCTGGCCGCGACCTGCTGGCCGATGCGGCCGGAAAAGGCGGAGGTGCCCTTGCGGTTGAAATCGCCTTCGAGGCCGTGGCCGACCGCCTCGTGCAGCAGCACGCCGGGCCAGCCGGGGCCGAGCAGCACGGTCATCTCGCCTGCGGGCGCCGCGACCGAGCGCAGGTTGACGCGGGCCTGCGCCAGCGCCTCGTCGATCGCGCGGTTCCATACCGCCTCGTCCATCACCCGCTCGTAGAGATAGCGCCCGCCAATGCCGAAGCTGCCGGTTTCGCGGCGGCCATTCTCTTCCAGAATGACCGAGACGTTGAGGCGCACCAGCGGGCGGATGTCGGTGGCGATGAAGCCGTCGGCGCGGACGATCTCCACCACCGACCAACTGCCCGACAGGCCGACCGACACCTGCGCGACACGCGGGTCGCGGGCGCGGGCGGCGGCGTCGATGGTCGCGCACAGATTCACCTTCTCGGCGAAGGGCACCAGTTCCAGCGGGTTGGCGTCGGTATAGAGATGGCGGTTGGTGCGCTGCGGCGGCGGGGCGGGGGGCTGCTTCGCGGGATCGAGCAGCGCCAGCGTCTGCGCCGCGCGGGCGATGGCGGCCTGGCTGATTTCGTTCGCATGGGCAAAGCCGGTCGTCTCGCCCGAAACGCCGCGCAGCCCAAAGCCCTTGTCGGTCGAATAATCGGCGGTTTTCAGCCGTCCGTCATCGAAGCCGAAGCTTTCCGACGCGCGATATTGCAGGAACAGCTCGCCATCGTCGCAATTGGAAAGGGCGGCGGCGGTCAGGCGGCGCGCGCCGTCCGGGTCGAGCTGCCCGTCGCGATAGAGCAGGCCACGGGCGTCGGTGAAGGCGGAAGCGGAAAACGGATCGGTCATGCCCACCGATATAGTGGGTTCAGGCCGTCGCGCCACCCCCGATTGCGTCGCCCTGCGGCGGGGCGACATCGGCCGGGCCGCCGATCAGCACGAAGCGGCGGTCGCAATAGCCGCAATCGACATAGCCCTTTTCATCGATTTCCAGATAGACGCGCGGATGGCCGAGCGCGGCGGGAATATCCCCCGAACCGTCACAGGAAACGCGGGTCTTGCTCGTGCGGATGATTTCAGGCGGCTGGATCATGGGCAGCGCCTCTATCACCGTCCACCGGGCGGGGCAATATCGCAGATGGGGGTGAAGGGCCCCGCTTCTTCCTTTGCGCGCTGTTTTTTAGGCGCTATGAAGCCGCCGATGACAGGGAACAGCATGACAGACGCCGCCATAGAGATCGAAGGGCTGACCAAGGTTTACGAAGGCGGCAAGCGGGCGCTCGACACTGTGAGCCTTTCCATCCCGCGCGGGCAGATTTTCGGGCTGCTCGGCCCCAATGGCGCGGGCAAGTCCACGATGATCAACATCCTCGCCGGACTGGTGACGAAAACCGCCGGTTCCGCGCGCATCTGGGGCTTCGACATAGACGAGCATCCGCGCAACGCGAAGAACAGCATCGGCATCGTCAATCAGGAAATATTGTTCGACCCCTTCTTCACCCCGTTCGAAACGCTGGAGAATCAGGCGGGCTATTACGGCGTGCCCAAGGCGCAGCGGCGGACGATGGAGCTGCTGCGCGCCGTGCATCTGGAGGACAAGGCCGACGCCTATGCCCGCACCCTGTCGGGCGGCATGAAGCGGCGGCTGATGGTCGCCAAGGCGATGGTCCATTCGCCGCCCATCCTCGTGCTCGACGAGCCGACGGCGGGTGTCGACATCCTGCTGCGCCAGCAATTGTGGGACTATGTGCGCGGCCTCAACGAACAGGGGGTGACGATCGTCCTCACCACCCATTATCTCGAAGAAGCCGAGGAGCTGTGCGACCGCATCGCCATCATCAACCATGGCCGCCTGATCGCCAACAAACCGACGCGCGAACTGGTGAACATGGCGCAGGAGAAGATCGTGCGTGTGACCGTCGATCGCCCGATCGATCAGGTGGTCGAGGATCTGCCGGACCATCCCTGCTTCGACCGGGTGGAAAGGATAGGCGACCAGATGCTGTCGATCACCTATCACAAGGACCGGACCAATGCGGGCGAGGTCCTGAAGGCGGTCAACGACCTGGGCTTTCACATCATCGACGTCGCCACGCAGGAGCCGGATCTGGAGGACGTGTTCCTCCATCTGACGGCGCCTGCGGAATGACGGCGGCCCGCTGAAACGGAGTGGCGTTATCCATGCCCATCAAGGAATATGATGTCGTCATCATCGGCTCCGGCGCGGCCGGGCTGACCGCGGCGATCCATCTGGCGCAGGACAAGAAGGTGCTGGTCATCGCCAAGGGTGCGCTGGACGGTGGCTCCACCGCCTGGGCGCAGGGCGGCATCGCGGCGGTGCTGGACGCGGGCGACAGCTTCGAGCAGCATGTCGAGGACACGATGGTCGCGGGCGCGGGATTGAACGACCGCGCGACGGTGGAATTCGTCGTCTCCAACGCGCCCGCCGCGATAGAGGAACTGGCTCGGCTCGGCGTGCCGTTCAACGAGGGCGAGCAATTCGGCGAGCGCTGGCACCTGACGCGCGAGGGCGGCCATTCGCACCGCCGCATCGTGCATGTGGACGACGCCACCGGCGCGGCGGTGCAGAAGGCGCTGGTCGCGGCGGCGCAGGCCAACCCCAATATCACGCTGCTGCCCGACATGGTCGCGATCGACCTCATCACCAGCCGCCATGGGGAGCGCTATTCCGGCGACGGCCATGTCTGGGGCGTCTATGCGTTCAACCGCCAGACGAAGCATGTGGACGCCTATATCGGCCGGGCGACCATCCTCGCGACCGGCGGGGCGGGGCGCGCCTACCTCTTCTCCACCGCGCCGCGCGGGGCGACCGGCGACGGCATCGCGATGGCGTGGCGCGCGGGCTGCCGCGTCTCCAACATGGAGATGAACCAGTTCCACCCGACCTGCCTCTACAATCTGGAGGTGAAGAACTTCCTCATCACCGAGGCGGTGCGCGGCGAGGGCGGCCTATTGAAGCTGCCGCCGGGCGTGCCGGGCGGGGGCGCGCGCTTCATGGATCATTTCGATGCGCGCGGCGAACTGGCCCCGCGCGATATCGTCGCCCGCGCGATCGACCATGAAATCAAGCGGCTGGGCCTCGATTATGTGCATCTCGACATCAGCCACAAGGGGCCGGCCTTCGTGCGGGAGCATTTCCCGACCATCCATGCGCGGCTGCTCGACCTCGGCATCGACATAACGCAGGAGCCGATCCCGGTCGTGCCCGCGCAGCATTATACCTGCGGCGGAGTGATCATCGACCTTGACGGGCGCACCGACCTGCCGGGCCTCTATGCGGCGGGCGAGGTGACGGAAAGCGGCCTGCACGGGGCCAATCGGCTGGCGTCGAACAGCCTGCTCGAATGCCTCGTCTTCGGCGAGGCGGCGGCGCGGCACATTTGCGAGCATTGGCAGGATCTGCCCGTCCCGCCCGCGATCCGCGCCTGGGACGAAAGCCGCGTCACCGACAGCGACGAGGAAGTGATCGTCCAGCACAACTGGAAGGAAATCCGCCGCTTCATGTGGGACTATGTCGGCATCGTCCGCACCACCAAGCGGCTGGAGCGCGCCCAGCACCGCATCGACCTGCTGGCGCAGGAGGTCGACGATTATTACGGCAATTTCCGCGTGACGCCTGACCTGATCGAGCTGCGCAACCTGGTCGACGTGGCCCGCCTCATCATTCGCTCCGCACTGAAGCGCAAGGAGAGCCGGGGGCTGCACTATACGCTGGACTATCCCGACATGCTGC
>Ga0182748_1003258_pt1 | contig 13846 bp, 16 predicted proteins | sample eDN3rd37CKraftOP_FD_128877 | JGI IMG/M metagenome (GOLD analysis project Ga0182748, IMG submission 128877) | Enriched Organic Plus compost microbial communities from Emeryville, California, USA - eDNA 3rd pass 37_C Kraft OP (version 2) (version 2) ...
GACCCGCTCCTCGTTTGCAAGGCCGAACGGCGCATCGAGCAGGCGGCGGGTCGCGGTCCAGGCTTCGGGCCGCAGCTTCTCGTCATTGCCGAGCACGCGGTCGACCTCGGCCATTTCGGCGAAGGTCTCGGGCTCGGTCTGCGCGGCGCAGCCGGTAACGACGATGCGCGCGTCCGGGCGCTCGCGCTTGATCCGGCGGATCGTCTGGCGGGCTTGGCGCACGGCCTCGCCGGTGACGGCGCAGGTGTTGACGATGACGACGTCGTCGAGCGCGGCGGCGCCGGCATGGCGGCGCATCACCTCGGATTCGTAGGTGTTGAGGCGGCAGCCGAATGTGACGAGATCGACCGCCATGATCACGCCGCGTCGGTCGCGGCGAACAGCGCCGGATCGAAGCGTCCTTCGTATTCGTAGGCCACCGGGCCGGTCATCAGCACGTGATCGTCGCTGGCGCGCCACTCGATCATCAGATCGCCGCCCGGCAGGGTCACGGTCACGCTCCGGCCGGTGCGCTTGGTGCGCGCGGCGCAGACGGCGACGGCGCAAGCGGCCGAGCCGCAAGCCTTGGTGAGGCCCGCGCCGCGCTCCCAGGTGCGGACGATCACATGGCTCGGCGAAATCACGCGGGCGAGGGATATATTGGCGCGTTCCGGGAAGATCGGGTGGTTTTCCAGCAGCGGGCCGATGCGCGCGAGATCGTAGGCATCGAGATCGTCGACCCAGAACACCGCGTGCGGATTGCCCATGCTGACGACAGACGGCGAATGCAGGATCGGCGCATCGATCGGGCCGATCTGCAACTCGATGGCGCGGGTGTCGCGGAACTCCTCGGCCAGCGGGATCTCGTCCCAGCGAAAGCGCGGCGGCCCCATGTCGACGGTGATCAAACCCGGCGACGAGGCCTTCCAGGCGGGGAGCAGGCCTGCGCCGGTCTCGAAGGTCGCGCTGTCCTTGCCGGTTTCCTTGAACAGGATGTCGGCGATGCACCGGGTGCCATTGCCGCAGGCGCCGGCCTCCGAACCGTCATTGTTGAAGATGCGGACGAAGGCGTCCGTGCCCGGAGTCTGGGGAGGATAGAGCGCCATGATCTGGTCGTAAGGGGCGCCTTCCGGCCGGGCCACGGCCCGCGCCTCGGCCGGCAGGATGGGGACGGGCCGCGCGCGCATGTCGACGACGACGATCTCGTTGCCGAGCCCGTTCATCTTCACGAAGCGATGATTGGCCAATGCGCTCATGGTGCGAGCCTCCGAAGCGCTCTATATGGCGAAATCGCACCGCGTTGGCGAGTCGTCGTGGCGAGCGGCGCTGAATGGCGTAGATTCACGTCCCGGCTGCCCGCCCGCGCCACAGATATCCGCCGCCGCGGATCGGAGAAAACGCATGGTCCGCGTCCTCAGATTGCTTGCCGCCATTGCCTTGCTGGCTGCGTCGCCGCAGTTCGCCCTGGCCCAGGACCAGGCTCCCGGCGCGACGCAGGAGGTGCCTTCGCCGGCCACCCAGCCGGGCGACCCGTTCGGCGAAGAGGTGACCCTGACGCCGAAAACCCTGGTGATGCTGAAGGGAACGGCGACCTGGGATCGCGCCTACGAGACCCTGGTCGATGCGTTCAAGACCATCCAGGACTATCTCGACAAAGAGGGGTTGAAGGCGATCGGACCGGGGATGACGATCTATACCTCGACGGAGGATACCGGCTTCAACTTCCAGGCTGGGATCCCCGTGGCGGAGGCGCCGGCCAAGAAACCCGAGGGCGAACTGTCCATTGGAACCTCGCCGGAAGGCCGGGCTCTCCGGTTCACCCATCGCGGGTCGTACGATGCGATGGACACGACCTACGACGCCATCACGAACCATCTCGACGAGAAGCGGCTCGAGGCGCGTGACATGTTCATTGAGGAATATGAGACCGATCTGGTGACGACGCCGGATGATCAGTTGGTCGTCCACGTCATTGTACCGCTGAAATAGCCGGCGTCAGAGCTCCCACACCTGTCCGGGGCGCAAGGCGCGGAACCGGGCCTCATCAAGGCCGGCCGCGCGGCGGGCTTCGACCAGCGCCTTCTCGGGTGCGTCGATCGGCTCGTTGGTGAGCTGAAAGGTGCCGAAATGGTGCGCCAGCGCCTGTTCGGCAGCGCAATCCTGCAGCGCCCGCACCGCCTCTTCGGGGTTCATGTGCTGGTCGCGCATGAACCAGCGCGGCTCGTAGGCGCCGATCGGCAGGATGGCGAGGCGGAACGGCCCGTGGCGCTCGCGCGCGGCGCGGAAATGATGACCGTCGCCATAGCCGGAATCGGCGACGTGATAGATCCTGCCGGCCGGGGTCTCGATCACGAACGAGCACCACAGCGTCTTGTTGCGGTCGAGCAGCCCCCGTGCGGACCAGTGCCGGGTAGGGATGAGCGTGACGGCAACGCCGTTGCCGAGTTCGACCCGGTCGCCCCAGTCGTAGGCCTCGGCGCGAATGGCCGGATCGAAGGCGCGCATCACGGTGTCGTTGCCCAGCGGCGTGATCACCCGCGGCCCGGACATCGCGTTGAGCCGCGCCAGGGTGACGACGTCCAGATGGTCGTAATGGGCATGGGACACCAGCACCGCGTCGATCGGCGGCAGGGCGTCAAAGGCAATGCCGGGATCGTTGACCCGCCGTGGCCCAGCGAAGGTAAAGGGCGAGGCACGGTCCGACCAAACGGGGTCCATCAGGATGTTGAGACCGGCGGTCTGGAGCAGGAACGAGGCATGGCCGACATAGGCGATGCGCCAAGCGTGGCCCTCCACCCGGGCCGGTGGCTTGTCTGCATAGGGGCTCGGCGACCAGGCCGGCCATTCCGCACGGTCACCCGCCGTCCACCAGCGCAGGAGATCGATCGGATTCTTCGGAGGCGAGCCGTGAGCATCGAAGAAGCGCACCCCGTCGAAATGATCGGAGACCGGTCCTTCGTAGTAGCGTGCCTGCGCCGCGCGCAGGCCGGCGCCGGTGCCGAGGGCGGCAACAAGCGCGGCAAGGCCGGCGATGAGGCGACGACGAGTCAGGCGCATGGCGGTCGGGTTCTGGTACGGCCGACGGGATCAAACCCCGCTCCCGTGGCCGCCTGCGACCATTAACCCTTTTCGACCGCAAGCGCTTCCTTGACTTTGCCGCATCCGGCCGGTTTAGTCCGCCCGCTCTCGTCAGAGCTGGAATGACCCGTCCCGCCGACCAGCCCATGAGGCTGGAGGCAAACGCCCGACAGCGCGATGCGCCCTCGGGCGCCGTTCGCGTTTGGAAATCGGTTTGGAGCGCCCATGTTCTGGTCGGGCCCGACAGTCGCGAAAGGGAACGTCCGCTGCCGGTGCGGCGGGCGGAGCCGGCGCGCGAACTGGCTCGAAACCCATAAGGCGATACCGGGAACGTAATTCATGTTCGAAAGCCTTTCCGACAAGCTGGGCGGCATTCTCGATCGGCTCACGCGTCGCGGCGCGCTGACGGAGGCCGATGTCGACGCGGCGATGCGCGAGGTGCGGCGCGCTCTCCTCGAGGCCGACGTTGCCCTCGACGTCGCCCGCTCGTTCATCGATCAGGTGAAAGCCCGGGCGGTCGGCGTGGAGGTGCTGAAGTCGGTCACCCCCGGCCAGATGGTCGTGAAGATCGTCAACGACCAGCTGGTCGAGACGCTCGGCGCCGAGGCGGAGGCGATCGATCTCAACGCGGCGGCGCCGGTTCCGATCATGATGGTCGGTCTGCAGGGCTCCGGTAAGACGACGACCACAGCGAAAATCGCCAAGCGCCTGACCGACCGGTCGAAGCGCAAGGTGCTGATGGCTTCGCTCGATACGCGCCGCCCGGCGGCGATGGAACAGTTGGCCATTCTGGGCACCCAGATCGGCGTCGACACGTTACCGATCGTTGCCGGTCAGACCGCGCCGCAGATCGCGCGGCGCGCGCTCGAAGCGGGGCGGCTCGGCGGCTACGACGTGGTGCTGCTCGACACGGCAGGCCGTATCACGCTCGACGAAGCGATGATGGCCGAGGCGGCCGAGGTGAAAGCGGCGGCTCAGCCACATGAAGTGCTGCTGGTCGCGGATGCGCTGACGGGTCAGGACGCCGTCAATCTCGCCCGTTCCTTCGACGAGCGCGTCGGGCTGACAGGCATCGTGCTCACCCGGGTCGATGGCGACGGCCGTGGCGGTGCGGCGCTGTCGATGCGCGCCGTCACCGGCAAGCCGATCAAGCTGCTCGGCAGCGGCGAGAAGATGGACGCGCTGGAGGATTTCGATCCACGGCGCATCGCCGGCCGCATTCTCGGCATGGGCGACATCGTTTCGCTGGTGGAGAAGGCGGCGGAGACGATCGACGCCGAAAAGGCGCAGCGGATGGCGGAGCGGATGCGCAAAGGCGCGTTCGATCTGGACGACCTGCGCGACCAGCTCAAGCAGATGCAGAAGATGGGCGGCATGGCGGGGCTGATGGGGATGATGCCCGGCATCGCCAAGATGAAGAACCAGCTCGCCAATGCCAATCTCGACGAGCGGATCCTCAAGCGCCAAGCGGCCATCATCGATTCGATGACGCCGAAGGAGCGTCGCAACCCGGATCTCTTGAAGGCGAGCCGCAAGAAGCGGATCGCCGCTGGGTCCGGCACCAAGGTCGAGGACGTCAACCGGCTGCTGAAGATGCACCGGACGATGGCCGATATGATGAAGGCGATGGGCGGCGCCAAGCGGGGGCCGATGGCGGGGCTCGCCAACATGTTCGGCCTCGGCGGCGGAATGCCGTCGCCCGAGGAGCTCGCCAAGCTGGCGGAAAAGATGCCCGGCGGCATGGGCGGCGGGCTGCCGCCAACAATGCCGGGCCTGCCGCCGAATTTCCCCGGCGGACCGACGCTGCCCGGTTTGGGCGGACGCGGACCGGCGGGTTTCCCGGGCCTGCCCGGTCTCGGAAAGAAGAAGTGACGAATTTCGACTTCCCCGCGGCCATGGCGCGCGGGAGGTGGAACAGCAGCTGCAATGCAGGATAGCAAAGGAAGGAAGAGAGAATGTCCCTGAAGATCCGGCTGGCCCGCGCGGGCGCCAAGAAGCGGCCGTTCTATCACGTGGTGGTGGCGGATTCGCGCGCGCCCCGCGACGGCCGCTACATCGAGCGGCTCGGCTATTTCAATCCGCTGCTGCCGAAGGATGCGCAGGATCGGCTGAAGCTCGATCTCGACAAGGTCAAGGCGTGGCTCGCCAAGGGCGCGACTCCGACCGATCGCGTGACGCGCTTCCTGGACGAGGCCGGCGTGATGAAGCGTCCGGCCCGCAACAATCCGGAAAAGGCGAAGCCGAAGAAGAAGGCGCAGGAGCGCGCCGCGGCGGCCGCAGCGGCGGCCGGCGAGGCCGGCGGCGAGGCCGCGGCGAGCTGACGCCGCGGGCCATGAACTCCGGTCCGCAGCGTGATGCCGTGTGCGTCGGCCAGTTCGGCGCGGCACATGGCGTGCGTGGCGAGATCCGGCTCAAGCCGTTCACGGCGACGCCCGAAGGCGTCGCCGCCTACGGGCCGCTGTTCGCGGAAGACGGCCGCGTGTTCGAGATCGAGGCGCTGCGTCCGGCCAAAGAGGTTGTGATCGTCCGGGTCAAGGGCATTCGGGACCGCAACGCGGCGGAGGCCCTGAACCGCGTCCGGCTCTACGTGCCGCGCGAGCGGCTGCCGGCTCCGGACGAGGACGAATTCTACCACGCGGATCTGATCGGCCTGCAGGTCGAGACGACGGCGGGGGAGATCTTCGGCCGGATCACGGCCCTGCACGATTTCGGCGCCGGCGACCTGCTCGAGGTCGCACCGGCGGCGGGTGGTCCGACGGTACTGGTCCCGTTCACCAAGGCGGCGGTGCCGTCGGTGGATCTCGCGGCGGGACGCGTGGTGGTGGCACCCGAAGCCGTGGAGGAGACGGACCAGGCGGCGAGGGAGCTGCCGGCCCGCTCGCTCACGGCCGGGCCCGATGGACGATAGTTCGGCGATGTGGCACGCCACGGTCCTGACCCTCTTCCCGGAGATGTTCCCGGGTCCGCTCGGCGCCAGCCTCGCCGGGCGGGCCCTGGAGCGGGAGGTCTGGCGGCTGAGCGCGATCGACATTCGTGACTTCGCGACCGATCGCCACCGCTCGGTAGACGACACGCCGGCCGGAGGCGGGCCGGGCATGGTGATGCGGGCGGACGTGCTTGGACGGGCGATCGACGGGGTCGTCAGCGCTGATGCGCGACCGCTCCTGCTGCTGAGCCCGCGCGGCCGACCGCTGAACCAGGCAAAGGTCCGGACGCTGGCGTCCGGACCCGGCGTGGTGCTGGTCTGCGGCCGGTTCGAAGGGGTCGACCAGCGGGTGATCGAGGGGCGCAGGCTGGAAGAGGTGTCGCTGGGCGATTTTGTCCTATCCGGGGGTGAAATCGCCGCGCTGGCCTTGATCGACGCCTGCGTCCGGCTGCTGCCGGGCGTCATGGGCAAGGAGGCCTCGGCCGCCGAGGAGAGTTTTTCCGAGGGACTGCTGGAGTATCCGCAATATACCCGGCCGCAGATCTGGGAAGGGCGCAGCATTCCGGAGGTGCTGACGTCCGGCGATCACGGCAAGGTGGCCGCGTGGCGCCGGGCCGAGGCCGAACGGTTAACGCGCGAGCGCCGGCCGGATCTCTGGGCGGCGCATCTGGCCGGCACGCAATCCGGGCGCGCCGGCTCGACCAAGTGATGACAAACCGCGCCGTTTAGCGTATAGGCGGCGCCAACCCGAACAAACAGACGGACGGCGCCCGCGGGCGCAGCCGACGGAGACTTCCGATGAACCTGATCCAAGAGCTCGAGCGCGAGCAGATGGCCAAGCTTGCCGACGGGAAGACCATTCCGGATTTCGGCCCCGGCGACACGGTGATCGTCAACGTGAAGGTGAAGGAAGGCGAGCGTTCGCGCGTTCAGGCCTACGAGGGCGTGTGCATTGCGCGGTCCGGCGGCGGCCTGCACGAGAGCTTCACCGTGCGCAAGATCTCCTATGGCGAGGGCGTCGAGCGCGTGTTCCCCCTGTATTCGCCGATGATCGATTCGATCAAGGTGGTGCGGCGCGGCAAGGTGCGGCGGGCGAAGCTGTATTATCTGCGCGGTCGGCGCGGCAAGTCGGCGCGCATCACCGAACGTCAGGATCGGCCGACCGAAGCCGCTGGCGCCTGATCGTCGGGGCGAATTTTCAGCGAAACGGCGCCCCCGCGGGCGCCGTTTTTCGTTAGTGCGGCGGCTTTTGGTCCGGGCACTGTCCGCACGGCAGGCCTGCTCTGCGGTTCATTGTCCGGCAAGACTGGATTTGTTACAAAGCGCGCCATGGTCGAGAAGTGGACAGAGACGGCGCCGCGCACACGACCGCAAAGGCGGCGGCGGATGACGACGCAGGCCTTCGCGGCGATGCACGATCATGCGCGGCTGCCGTGGCGGTTCTTCGGCCGTTTCACGGCTTCGGTCGCAGCCATGCTTCGCAGCCGCTGACCAGCCGCGACCGCCGGTCCTCGCCGGCGGCCATGTTCCCCTCGGACCGAGTTTGCAACCATGAAGCCGCGCACGCTCTACGACAAAATCTGGGACGACCACGTCGTCGATCAACAGCCGGACGGCACCTGCCTCCTCTATATCGACCGTCACCTGGTGCATGAGGTGACCAGCCCGCAGGCCTTCGAGGGCCTGCGCCTGACCGGGCGCAAGGTGCGCGCGCCGGAAAAGACGCTCGCCGTCGTCGACCACAATGTGCCGACCTCCGACCGCTCCAAGGGCATCGACGATCCGGAGAGCGCGCAGCAGGTCGAGACGCTGGCCAACAATGCCCGTGACTTCGGCATCGAGTACTACAACGAGGTGGACGTGCGTCAGGGCATCGTCCACGTGGTCGGGCCGGAACAGGGCTTCACGCTGCCGGGCACGACGATCGTCTGCGGCGATTCGCACACCTCGACGCACGGCGCGTTCGGCGCGCTGGCGCACGGGATCGGCACGTCGGAGGTCGAGCATGTGCTCGCCACGCAGACGCTGATCCAGAAGAAGGCGAAGAACATGCGCGTGACGGTGGACGGCAAGCTGCCGTCCGGCGTCACCGCCAAGGACATTATCCTGGCGATCATCGGCGAAATCGGCACGGCCGGCGGCACCGGCCACGTGCTGGAATATGCCGGCGAGGCGATCCGCTCGCTGTCGATGGAAGGGCGGATGACGATCTGCAACATGTCGATCGAGGGCGGTGCCCGCGCCGGCATGGTCGCGCCGGACGAGCGGACGTACGAGTACATCAAGGGCCGGCCGCGTGCCCCGAAGGGCGCGGCCTGGGACATGGCACGCCGTTACTGGGACACGCTCGTCTCCGACGAAGGGGCCGTGTTCGATCGCGAAATCCGGCTCGACGCCGCGAACCTGCCGCCGATCGTGACGTGGGGCACCAGTCCTGAGGACGTCATCTCGGTGACGGGCGTGGTGCCGAATCCGGACGAGATCGCGGACGAGACGAAGCGCGCCTCGAAGTGGCGGGCGCTGGACTATATGGGACTCAAGCCCGGCACGAAGATCACCGACATCACGCTCGACACGGTGTTCATCGGCTCGTGCACCAACGGCCGCATCGAGGACCTGCGCGAAGTGGCGCGCCTCGTGGAGGGCAAGAAGGTGCACCAGAACGTGCGCGGCATGATCGTGCCGGGTTCGGGTCTGGTGAAGGCGCAGGCGGAGGCCGAGGGGCTGGACAAGATTCTCAAGGCCGCCGGGTTCGAGTGGCGCGAGCCGGGCTGTTCGATGTGCCTTGGCATGAATCCCGACCAGCTGAAGCCGGGCGAGCGGTGCGCCTCGACCTCGAACCGGAATTTCGAGGGCCGGCAGGGCTACAAGGGCCGCACCCATCTGGTGTCGCCGGCCATGGCCGCGGCGGCGGCGGTTGCGGGGCGCTTCGTCGACATTCGCGAGTGGCGCTGACCTGCGCTCAGCAAGACAGCGAAGGGCCCGGTGACGGGCCCTTCTTTTTGCGTTCAGCCGCGCGTCCACCAGCAGCGCATGCGCGGCACCACCACCGTGCCGCTCGGCCGCCATTCCTGCTCGTACCAGGCGACGCAATCGCGCTTGAAGGAGCGTGGGTCGGGCGTGATACGAATGCGCGGGCGCCCGCGATAATCCTGCTGCGCCGACCACTCATATGTGCCGGCGCGGCGGGGCGCGGCATCGGCGCTCGCCATGCTGAAAGTCACTACGGCAAGGGCGACGATTGTCACAATGGCCGGCATCGCGGTTCTCCTGTCTCGACAGGCTCCCGCATCCCTGACGGGCCGTCAACGCGCCCATGGACAGGGGCGATTCGGCGCCTATCCTGACGCGCGATGGCAAGCACACGGCGCTCCTTTCGTCCGCGTCCGGCCCCGGATGCGGGCGCCAGCCCCAAGGGTGACGGCGATCTGTTCGCGACCGCGACCGCGGCGCGCGTCACCCTCCGCAATGGCGAACATTCCGGCGCGCGCGAAGCGAATGCCGACGTTGATCCGGCCGAGATCTGGGGGCGGCGCGTAGGGCGCGCGCTGGGCGTGCTCGCCGTCGCGATGCTGGGCTTCTATCTGGCCGTGACCTATCTGTTCTGAGCGCCGCACCGGCGCCTCCCGAGAAGGACCGATGACGACCGCGCCGCTATCCGATCCGCTGGCCTGGCGCGCCGCCAAGGCGCCGTCGCTCGATACGTTCGAAGTGCTGGCCGTCGAAGCGTTCCGGCGCCTGCCGCGCCGGTTTCGCGATCTCTGCGCGGACCTCGTGATCCGGGTGGAAGACTTCCCCGACGAGGCGGTGGTCGAGGAAATGGCGCTGGAAAGCGCGTTCGATCTGCTCGGCCTGTTCCAAGGCGTCGGGCTGCCATTCCGGTCCGACAGCGCGCCGGTGCAGATGCCGAACATGATCTGGCTCTACCGCCGGCCCATCCTCGACTATTGGGCCGAGCACGACGAGACGCTCGGCGCCATCGTCACCCATGTGCTCGTCCACGAGATCGGGCACCATTTCGGCCTGTCGGACGACGACATCGAAGCGATCGAGGCGGCGGCGGACTGACGCGGCGTTCAGGACAAGGGCGCGGTCCCAGCGGTCTGCAGCCGGGCGGCGCGGTACCGGCGGAGCGCGGCGGCGATCCTTTCGGCCAGGGGCAGCGGTTCGGGTTCGAGCACCCGCTGCAGCGCGCGCGCGTAGTCGAGGATCAGGCCCGGCGTCCACGTCATTGCCTCGGCACGGGCACGGAGCAAGGCGGCGAGCCACAGGTCCGGATCGATCAGCAGACGGGCGAAGCGCAGCCATCCACCGGAGCTGACGCCTTCGAGCGCGGCATCGAGCATCACCGCCACCGCCACCGAGCAGTTGCGCTCGACCAGATTGTAGGCGGCGTTCTGCCGGTAGGCCTCCCAGGTGCGGCGCAAGCGCTCACCGTCGTAGCGTGTGAAGACGATCTGCGCGTCGGCTTCGCACCAGGCGGCGGCCTCCTCCGCATAGGACGGCTGGAATCGGCCCGGAACGTCGTGGCCCGCCGCGTCGCGGACGCCGCGGACGAATTCCGTCGGCGACCAGTCGATTTCCTGCGCGGGGTAATGGCTGACGTAGAGCGATCCGCATTGCAGCGCCGCGTGGCCTGTCGAAATCCGCCCGGCGCGATCGACCGCGGCGATGTAGCGGTCGATGACCGGCCGGTGCGTCGCCGCCCGGATCGAGCCGGACGGGGTCCAAACGTGGATCACGAGTGGGCCGACCGGTTCCGCGACGGATTCCGACACCGGAGCCGGCGTCGGGTACCAGCGGCGCGGACTGAACAGCGGCAAGGCGGTCACGCTGTCGCCCGGGGTAAGGGCGCGCAGGGGCCAGGCGAGCCGGACAATGCCGTAACCGGAGAGAAGCAGCGCCACCCCGACGCAAAACGGCACCGTCTGGGCGAAGGAAACGGGCCAGTCGGTCACCGCCAGCAGCCCGAGCCCAAATTCAACAATTCCGCCGGCAATCACCCATGGCCAGCGCGCGAAGCGCAGCAGCAGGGCGGCGGCGATGCGGATGGCCGCGTCAATGAGAAACGCGAGGCCGAACAGCAGGCTGTTGGCGATGTCGTTGCGCCAAGGCACATCGATAATGAGCAGGCCCAGCCCGATCAGGGCAATGGCCTTGGCGATGCGAAGGCGGGTGCCGGCACGTCCAGCGGCGGCGGCCGTGGCTGAGATCAGTCCCTCCGCGATGAGGAGAAGGCCGAAGGTCTCGACGGCGACGACCGTCACGCCGTCGCTTCCGTCGAGAATGATCAGCGCCCCCAGCCCGGCCCAGGCGGCGCCGAGAGCGGCCAGAATGCGCCATCGGGCACGCATAGCCGGGGCCCCCATGAGCAGCACCGCGAGCCTGATCATCGCGTTATCCGTCGTCGGTCGATCTGCCGGAAATCGGCCTCGCGGCGGCAGATATCAGGGCGATTTGCTAGCGGCGCCTTAACGCCCGGCCCGCCGAATTCCGATGGGTTCTTGCCTGCGCGCCGCCGCCGCCTTAAGACAGCGGCCGGACGGCGGTCAGATCCGAGGTTTGCGCAATGGACAAGTTCACGGTGCTCGAAGGCGTTGCGGCGCCGCTGAAGGTGGTCAATGTCGACACGGACATGATCATCCCGAAGCAGTACCTGAAGACGATCAAGCGCACCGGCCTCGGCAAGGCGCTCTTCTCGGAGCAGCGCTATCGCGAGGACGGCTCGGAGAACCCGGATTTCGTTCTCAACAAGCCGGCCTATCGCAACGCCAAGATCCTGGTGGCAGGCGACAATTTCGGCTGCGGCTCGTCGCGCGAACATGCGCCGTGGGCGCTGCTGGACTTCGGGATCCGCTGCGTGATCTCGACCTCGTTCGCGGACATTTTCTACAACAACTGCTTCAAGAACGGCATCCTGCCGATCAAGGTCAAGCCGGACGAACTCGAAAAGCTGTTCGAGGACGCCGAGCGCGGTGCCAACGCGACGCTGACCATCGATCTCGAGAAGCAGGAGATCCGCGGCCCGGACGGCGGCACGATCACGTTCGAGATCGATCCGTTCCGCAAGCACTGCCTGCTGAACGGCCTGGACGACATCGGCCTCACGATGCAAAAGGCCGACAAGATCAACGGTTTCGAGCAGACGGTCAGCGCCGCGCGGCCCTGGCTCTAAGCGGTTTCGGCGGCGGCGCCGCTATTTCGACAGGCACCAGTTCTCCGATTTGATGCTGCCGAGGAAGCGGAAGCCGTCCGGTCCGAGCGGCTCGAAGACGGCGCCGGCGCCCTCGGGAAGCAGCGAATCCGGGAAGGGCTGGTCGGCGACCAGTTCCAGCGGCGTGCGGTGGCCCACGAGCACGGTGTTCGTGCCGGCCGGCGGCTTCTCCGCAAGTCGGCGCCGGGTCGCCGCGATCATTTCGCCGACGCCGCCCCCCGCATAGTCGTCGGCCACGAGATCCATCGTCACTTCCACGGCGTCGGCGCCGAAGGCGATCTCGGCCGTGTCGCGGGCCCGAAAGACGGGACCTGCCAGCACCTTGCCGACGGGAATACCGAGTTCACGGATGGCGGCGCCGATCGCGGCCGCCTGCAGGCGGCCTGCCTCGGAGAGGTTGCGTTGCCGCTCGCGACGGTCGAGCACACCGGTATCCTGCTGGTCAGGCTCGGTGAGGGCGTGGCGGAGAAAGACGACGTAGCCGCCCTGTCGGAGCCGTTCAATTAACCCGTCAGCGCAGGCGGCGGCCGCGGCGGACAGCGGCATGGTTCCGGCGAGAAACAGCAGCGCGGCCGCGGCCGTGATGGTCGCTCCAAACCGGCTGCGCCGCATGATCTCCGGCATCCACTGGCTCCTGCACCCGGGAACGGCCGGCCGCCGTCCGGGGCCACGGTTGCAAAGGATCGGGGCCGTTAAGTGGTACCGAGCGCGGCCGCGATCGCGACGGTCCGTCGCGCCATTTCCGCATGCAAGCGCTCGACCATGCGGCCGTCCAACTGAATGGCGCCCTTGTCGGCGTTTTCCGGCAGGTCGAAAGCTTCGATGATGCGCCGTGCGTCGGCGATCTCCTGCGCCGACGGCGAAAAGGCGGCGTTGCATGGGGCGATCTGATTCGGGTGGATCAGCGTCTTGCCGTCGAAGCCGAGGTCGCGAGCCTCGGCGCATTCGCGCGCAAAGCCGGCCTCGTCACCCAGCTGGTTCCAAACGCCATCCAGAATGTCCAGCCCATAGGCGCGCGCCGCCGCGATGCAGGTCATCAGCCAGGGCAGCATCGGCGCGCGGCCCGGAACGATACGCGTGCGGGTTTCCTTGGCGAGATCATTGGTACCCATCACGAATCCGGCGAGCGGAACGGACGGGTCTGCCGCCGCGGCGGCGATCGCGCCGGCCTGCAGCATCGCCAACGGCGTCTCCATCATCGCCCACAGCCGTGTCGTCGCCGGGGCTCCCGCGCTGCGCAGGTGCGCGGCAAGTTCGTGCAGCGTCGCCGGATCGCCGACCTTCGGCACCAGGATGGCGTCAGCGCCGAGCGCCGCGCGAATGTCATCCTGAGCCCAGGGCGTGTCGAGCGCGTTGATGCGAACGAACACTTCGCGCGTGCCGAAACCGCCGGCCGCGAGCGCGTCCGAGACCTGCTGGCGAGCCAGGGCCTTGGCGTCCGGTGCGACCGCATCCTCCAGATCGAGGATGATGATGTCTGCGGGCAGCGTGCGCGCTTTTTCCAGTGCCCGGGCATTCGAGCCGGGCATGTAAAGCGCGCTGCGGCGCGGACGAAACGTCATCGCGTTGGTACTCCCATTGTAAGACTAAGCTTACGGCGGCGACGCCGCCGGTGTCACGTGGCGTGCCTTTCTTCTTGCAGAGCCGCC
>Ga0182748_1003262_pt1 | contig 13841 bp, 13 predicted proteins | sample eDN3rd37CKraftOP_FD_128877 | JGI IMG/M metagenome (GOLD analysis project Ga0182748, IMG submission 128877) | Enriched Organic Plus compost microbial communities from Emeryville, California, USA - eDNA 3rd pass 37_C Kraft OP (version 2) (version 2) ...
GACCATTCCGAATGTCTGGAGGATCGAGTCCGCCTTGATCAGGCAGACGGCCGCCACGATGGTCGGGATGCCGATCATGATGTTCGAGAAGAGCCTGCTCACGCCGAACAGGAAGGCCGCGACCCCGCCGACAAAGCCGAGCGGGCCTTTGACCCCTTGATTGACCACGATATCGTAGATGTCGTAGCCGAGGTCGCCGGCCGCCGGCGCCGAGAAGGCGTGAGCCCCACCGGCCCCGAGTAGCGCGAGGAGGGTTACGGGAATGCCGACATTGGCGAATGAGGCGGATTGTCTGCCGAGTGTTTTCAACATGCACTTGCTCCAGGGAAGATAGGCCGCTCCGGGGACTGCTTGCCGGCATCGATGAGGATCGCTGTCGGCCGGCGGCGAGGCTGGACGGCCCGGTTCGGGTCCCGCCGCCGGCATTGGGATTTGCGCGGCAGCGGCAGGACCGATGCGCCGCGCGTGCGCGATGAGAAGAGCCGGAAGGCGATCAGCGGCCGGCATTGGCGAGCGCCTTCTTGCCGTCGAGGAACGCCTCGATCTCGGCCTGCCGGAAACCGGAAATCATCTGTCCGTCCGCGATCAGGGTCGGCGTGCCGGTGATGCCGGTCTTGCCGACGATTCCGGCATGCGCCTCGACCCTGGCCTTGCCTTCCGCGCATGTGCGCAAAGATGCCGGCGCGGCTCCGGCATAGATCGCCTTGAACGCTGCTTCCTTGTCCGGGGAGCAAAGGACATGCTCGGCCTTGGCGGCGGCCTCGGCGTGGATGCCGGAGACGAAGAAGATCAGGCGTCGCACCGGCTTGCCTTCCGCGGCCTTGGCGGCCCAGAAGCGGTCGAGCGCGCGGCAGTAGGGACAGTCGGGATCGGTGAATTCGATCACCGTGGGCGCGCCCGCCGGGCCGATGGCGAGGGCCATGCCAGTGTCGATCCCGGCGAGCTTTTTGCTGGCGGCGGCGTTCTGCGCCAGCGCGGTGAGGTTCTGGCCGTTGCGGTCATAGATTTCCGCGAACAGCAGATGTTCGCTGTCAGGCGCATAATAGATGATGCGGCCGCCTGCCGTCGCCTGATAGATTGGGCCCTTGATAGGCGAGGGGCCGAAATCCTCGAATTTCAGATTGACGAAGGTCTGTCGTAACTCGCTCTCGGCTTCGCCCGCAGCGGCGGCAAGCGGATCGGTGGCTTGGGCGAACGCCGCGCCTTGAACGGTGAGAAACAGGGGGAGGGCGAGGGCTATCGCACCGAACCGGTGGGTGGGCTTACGGATGCGCATGCGATGTCTCCTGAAGGGTGCTGGCAGGGCGGGAGAGCAGGCGCGCATCGATATGCGTGCCCGAGCCCACCGGGATGTGATGGGCAGTGACGGGCGCGGGCATCGGCTCCGTCCGGTCCGTCACGGCGGCGCGCAGAACGAAACCTTCGACCGTCGCCACTACGATGCGCGGCCGCTCGGCGACTGGTACGCTACCGGCCTGCCGGCCATGTCCGCCGGGTCCGGCACAGGCTGTCGTCGTGACGATCAGCGTGCCCAGGGCAGCCGTCATCGTTTTGGCAATCGGCGTCATGCACGACTCCATGGTGGCGCCTCGCGCCATGGTTGATGAATATTTACCAGTCCGAAGTATCAGGTCTGATTCGACTTGAACCGTCGGAACGAAGCCTGACTGATTTGAAACGATGAGGATTGCAACAGACCTCGGCAGCGGGGTGCCTGAAATGGCGATATTAGCCGCAAATATACGAACTTAGCCTCATTTTCTCGTATTCTGGGGCAAATGGTCCGGGCAGACGGGCTTTCGGCAGGATAGTTCCCAATTCATTCGTGAGGTTGAATGAGGCAATGATGTGCCGATACGATATAGATCCATGCAAGATGTCATATAATCATGCCGATGAGGTAATGATATTCCCCTAGAAACAACACCATCTCTTCTTCCCCTCGATTGCGAAATAGCCTTACGTTTCTCGCCATGTTTTATGGGTCAGGAGGCCGCGCAGGCTAGGAAGGACGCACGATGCCCGACAAGAAATTTGCCGCCGTCGATCTGTCGATCTTCAAGGAACTCAAGAAGATCTCCGGCGAACGGATCAGGCAGACGCGAAAGGCGCTTGGCCTCACGCAACTGGAGGTCGCCACCGAAATGGGCGGAAGCTTGCGCTGGTATCGCGCGATCGAGTCCGGCGATCCGGGCACGAGGCTGGAGGACCATCTGATCGCGACACTCCGGCTCGGCGCTCCGACCGGCCACATCGCGTTCATGTTTCTGTTTGCCGGCCAGCGCATGCGGTTCCCACGGCAGCTCCTTTACGGTGACTTGGCCGGCATCGAGCGCGCGTGCATCAAGGCGATCTCCGACGCGGTGATCACCGGGCTGAAACAGGACCTCTCGCCCGAATGGTAGCGGGCCGGTGGGACGGGTACTCCATGAAGGGTAACGGCCTGGTTCGGGCATGACGCATCGACAGGAGAAATCGATGGCGATCTTTCATCTCCAGGCTGGCATCATCAGTCGCGGCGCCGGGCGCAGCGTTGTCGCGGCCGCGGCCTGGCAGAACAGTTGCCGTTTGTACGACGAGCGCCTGGGTCGGTTCTCAAATTTCAGGAACAAGCGGGTGGTTGTCTGGTCAGAACTGATGCTACCCCCTGGCGCGCCAGCGTGCGGCAAGGATCGCGAGGGTTTCTGGAACGCGCTCGAAGCAGCCGAAATCCGCAAGGATGCGCAGCTCGCCCGCCAGTACGATGTCGCGCTGCCGGATGAGCTGGACCTGCTGGAATCGATCGCCGTGGTGCGGCGCTTCGCCGGCGAGATATTTTGGGTCGCGGGTTTTGCCGCCGATCTGACGCTGATCGAGATGGGCGATACGCCGAGGGGCAAGCGCCATCATGGCTATGCGCTGATACCCACCCGTCCTATTGTCGACGGCGTGTTCGGCCAAAAACCGCGCGAAATGGAACAGCCGCGGGAAGCTGCTCGAAATCCGTGCCGTCTGGGCTAGGGTCCTGAACGACACGTTCGCGGCGCTGGGACATGATGTCCGCGTCGATCATTGATCCAACGAGGGACGCGGCATCAAGGCGGCGCCGGTTGCGCATATCGGCGTGGCCCGCAAGCGCATCGCGGAGCGCGCCCGGCAGTCTCGCTTACACTATCGCTTCGCTGACGAGCATGGCCCGCATCACAATCCCGCACCGCCATGGCGGCTTCCATCGCCGCTTCGGAACGGTTGTCGTTTGCGCATCGCGAACGGAAAATCGTCCCCCTACAACCATTTCTGTCATAATTCACTTCGTGAAGGCTGCTTCCGCTGTCGGAGAGCCTAAATGCAGATCGGCAAAGGCGGAATATACATATCGTGCAAAGAACAGCCATATGGGCAGTGGCTTGCCCAAATATGCGAACTTAGTCTCTTTGGCGACTGTTACAGAAATGCTAGATTTAGGTTGCGTCACGGCCTTCTTGCGCTGCCCAAGATATGGTGATCCATGCGCCATTGAGAGGACGGCACCGTGCCTTCGGATCGAAATCAGCTTCTGACTGTCACTGATGTACTTAATATCACCGGATTCAAGTCTCGCACGACGCTCTATCGCCGCGCGCGCAATGGCACCTTTCCATGCCCCTGCAATATCGGCGCAGGGAAGATCCGGTGGCGCACGGGGGATGTCGAGGATTGGCTGAATAACCTCCAACCCCGTCGTTACTGATCCGCTTGAACGGGCGGGCCGCCCTGCGTCCGCATCCAGCCTAATCAGTTGTCCAGTGCCCACGTCCGATGGTGCTCTTTCGATGGACCGCAGTATCGGGGGAGGGGATCCGCCCTGGGCACTCGTCTGATTGGGAGTGGCCGAATCTGTGCATCAAAAGGATGCATCAGGGTGAACTGCGAGCCAAAAATTTCCTGGCTTTCTGCACCACCAGCGCACCACCAGACCAGATTTGGGAGCTGTGAAAGCAAAACGGCGGCTCTCGCCACCTACTCAACTTATTGGTTTTTCTAGAAAATCTTGGTCGGGACGAGAGGATTCGAACCTCCGACCCCCACACCCCCAGTGTGATGCGCTACCAGGCTGCGCTACGTCCCGACCGAGGCGGCGCGTTTAGGCCGAATGGCGCGAACATGCAAGCCCCGTTTGCGGGTCTTTCGTCGCAAAGATGCTTTTGGCCGGGATTCGCCCGTCCGGCCCGCGCGGTTCGTCTTGCCCGTTGCGCGGGCCATCCTATCTGTGGTAGCCGCGCCCGATCCGGGTGGGGAGTTGGTTTGCGCCAATTCCGCCATCCGTCCTGACTGCATCCCGGTTGATTGGAAAGCTATAGATCATGATTGTCTCGCTTGCCCTGGCACAGGCCACCCCCGCCGTTTCCGGCAGCGCCCCCGGAGGGGCCGCGGCGTTCATGGTCCAGGTTCTGCCGCTGGCCCTGATCTTCCTCGTCTTCTGGTTCCTCATCATCCGCCCGCAAAGCAAGCGGATGAAGGAGCACAAGGCGAAGATCGAGGCGGTGAAGCGCGGCGACCAGGTGGTGACCGGCGGCGGCCTGATCGGCAAGGTGACCAAGGTCGAGGAAGGCGTGGTCGAGGTCGAACTCGCGCCCGGCATGAAGGTCCGCGCGCTGAAATCGACGCTGACCGACATCGTCGACCCGCTCAGCGCCAAGCCGGCGAACGACTGACGCCATGCTCGATTTTCCCCGCTGGAAGATCTGGCTGATCGTCTCCTCGCTGGTCGTCGGCGTGCTGTTGTCGGTGCCGACCTTCTTCCCCGAGCGCATCTACAACCAGCTGCCGTCCTTCCTGCAGGCGAAGGTCAATCTCGGCCTCGACCTTTCGGGGGGCAGCCATATCCTGCTGGAGGCGAACCCCGCCGAGGTGGCGAAGCAGCGCCTCGAAAACATGGAGGAGCAGGTCCGCACCGAGCTGCGCCGGGGCGATCCGAAGATCGCCATCGGGGATATCTCGCGGCGGGACGGCAAGCTGGCCTTCATGGTGCGCGATCCCTCGCAGGTCGATGCCGCGGTGGAGCGCATCCGCCCGCTGACGCAGGGCGCGGGGCTGACCGGTCAGCGCGATTTCAACGTGGAGGTGGTCGACAGCAGCACGATCGTGCTGACTCCGACGCAGGCGGGCATCGACACCGCGGTCAATCAGGCGATGGACGTCGCCAAGGAAGTGATCGACCGCCGCATCAATGAAATGGGCACGCGCGAGCCGACGATCATCCGTCAGGGCTCGAATCGCATCGTCGTGCAGGTGCCGGGCCTTCAGGATCCGGCGGAGCTGAAGAACCTGCTCGGCCAGACGGCGAAGCTGGAATTCAAGCTGGTCGACATCGGCGCCAATCCGGCCGAAGTCGCCCAGGGCCGCGCGCCCGTGGGCAGCGAAATCCTGCCCTATCCCGACAATCCGTCCGGCGTGCCGGTGATCGCGGTCAAGCGGCAGGTGATGGTTTCCGGCGAGGAACTGATCGACGCGCAGCAGGGCTTCGACCAGCAGAACAACCAGCCGGTCGTCAACATCCGTTTCAACGGCGCGGGCGGGCGCAAATTCGGCCGCGTCACCAGCGAGAATGTGAACCGGCCCTTCGCGATCATCCTCGACGGCAAGGTGCTGTCGGCGCCCAATATCAATGAGCCGATCCTTGGCGGTTCGGCGCAGATTTCCGGCAATTTTACGGTCAAGACGGCCGACCAGCTGGCGATCGCGCTGCGCTCGGGCAAGCTGCCGGTCGCGCTGACGGTGGTGGAGGAGCGGACCGTCGGGCCCGACCTCGGCGCCGATTCGATCCGCAGCGGCATCATCGCCTCGGCCATCGCGACCGCCGCCGTGCTGACCTTCATGTTCCTCAGCTATGGGCGGTTCGGCCTCTATGCCAATCTGGCGGTGGTCATCAACATCTTCGTCATCCTCGGCGTGATGGCGCTGATGAACGCGACGCTGACCCTGCCCGGCATCGCGGGCTTCGTGCTGACCATCGGCACGGCGGTGGACGCGAACGTCCTCGTCAACGAGCGGATCAGGGAAGAGCGGCGGCGCGGCCGCAGCGTTCTCCAGTCCATCGAGTTCGGCTATAAGGAGGCGAGCCGCACCATCTTCGAGGCGAACGTGACGCACGCCATCGCCGGCGGCATCATGTTCATGCTGGGCTCCGGGCCGGTCAAGGGGTTCGCGGTGGTGCTGCTGATCGGTATCGCGACCTCGGTCTATACGGCGGTCGTCTTTACCCGAATGTTGGTCAGCCTGTGGGTGCGGCGGCATCGCCCGACCGAAATCCACATCTGATGCCCGGAAAGGAATAAGGCGTGCGCCTTCTCAAGCTGGTTCCCGACAACACCAATATCGGCTTCGTCGCGATGCGGAAATGGGCGTTCGCCCTGACCGCGCTGCTGACGCTGGCCGCGGTCGCCGCCGTCGGCGTGCGCGGCCTTCACATGGGCGTCGATTTCGTCGGCGGGCTGATGATCGAGGCGAGGTTCACCGAAAAGCCGTCGATGGACAAGCTGCGCGGGGATATCGATTCGCTGGGGGTCGGCAACGGCACGCTCCAGCAGTTCGGCGATCCCAACACCGTCTCCATCCGCCTGCCGCTGCCCGAAGAAGGGGGCGAGGGCGCCTCCAACGCGGTGGTCGCCAAGGTGAAGGCGGAGCTGACCAAATCCTACCCCGGCGTGATATTCACCCGCTACGACACGGTTTCGGGCAAGGTTTCGGGCGAGCTGGTGCAGAAGGGCGTGCTCGCCGTCATGCTGGCGGTGATCGGCATCGCGATCTTCAGCTGGTTCCGCTACGAATGGCAGTTCGGCGTGTCCACCTTCGTCGCGATCATGCACGACGTGCTGATGACGCTGGGCTTTTTCGCGATCACCCAGCTGGAGTTCGACCTCAACATCATCGCGGCGGTGCTGACGATCGTCGGCTATTCGATCAACGACAAGATGGTGATCGACGACCGCATCCGCGAGAATATGCGCAAATATCGCAAGATGGACATGAAGGCGCTGATCGACCTGTCGGTCAATGAAACCCTGCCGCGCACCGTGATGACTTCGGTCACGGTAATGCTGGCGTTGGGCGCGCTGCTGATCTTCGGCGGCCATGTGCTGCGCGGCTTTACCGCAGCGATGATGCTGGGCATCGTCGTCGGCACCTATTCGTCTGTCTATGTGTCCTCCTCGCTGCTTATCTCGCTCGGCCTCACGCCCGAATCGGCGATGCGCAAGTCGAAGGTCGCGGATGTCGCCAAGGGGGCGGAGCGCATCGGCTCCAACGAGGGCTGAACGAAGGCGGGTGCCCGTTGGACAAGGAACGAACAGAAGGCCGGGCATCATGTCCGGCCTTTTTGCTTTGGCAGTGACGTCCTTTGCGGACGCGCCTGCCTGCTGATGACGGGTTTCGGTCATTTCCCGCCCTCCCTGTCACGTCATGCCAGCGCAGGCTGGCATCTCGTGATACGGCGCGCAGCATGGCCTGCGACCCCAGCGTTGACCTTCGGTCGCCCTCCGGGTCGCTGGGGTGACGGTAAAGGCGGAGGTCCGCTGACCACCCCACAACAGCCATCCGCAAGCGCTTTGCAAGCTCCATAACGGCCCTCTGCTTCTCGGACGAAGGGCCGCAGCGAAAGCCAGCCCAAGGGCTCTCTCAGCCGGACTTGCCGCTGATATCCCGCAAATGCTCCAGCAGCGCGTCGCCATTGGCGCTCCAGGTGAAACGCATCGCCGTCGCCCGGATCGCGTCGCGGTCGGGCTGGCGGGTGAGCATCTGGGACAGCGCCTCGGCAAAGGCGTCGCCGGTGCGTTCGACCAGCCGGCCCGCCTCCGGCTCCTTCAGCAATTCGCGCGCGCCGCCGACATCGGTGATCGCGACCGGCGTGCCGCAGGCCATCGCCTCCAGCCAGGCATTGGCCAGCCCCTCCGATGCGGAAGGCAGCGCCATCACATCGGCGGCATTGTAGAGGGCGGGGAGTTGCTCATGCGGCACCGCGTCCAGAAAGCCGACCCGCTCGCCGACCCCCAGCTCGTCCGCCAGCTGCTCATAGGCGGAGCGGCTCGGCCCATGCCCCGCCAGCAGCAGCGTGACGCCGGGCAGCTTCGCCAGCGCGCGGATGAGGATATCCTGCCCCTTGCGCGGGATGAGCGCGCCCACGGCCAGCAGCACGGGCCCGCTGACGCCGAACCGCGCCTTGGCGGCCTCCCTGTCCTGAGGGGAGAAGCGGTCGAGATCGACGCCGGTATAATGGACGCGGATCTTGCCCTCTTCCATCCCCAGCGCCACCATCGATCGTTTCATCGCCTCCGACACGGCGAGCAGGCCCGACGCGTCGAGGCCGGCCGCCAGAACCGCCTTGCGCGTCGCCGGGTTGCGGCCCCAATAATGGATATCCGCGCCGCGCGCCTTCACCGAATAGGGAATGCCGAGCTTCTTCGACAGGCGGCGGGCGACCGGCCCGTCGGGGTAGAAGAAGCTCGCGTCGATCACGTCGAACGGCTTTTCGGCATGCAGGCGGCGGACCAGCGGCAGGAGCGCGCGGGTCATGTTCGCGACATGCAGCGCGCCGCCAATCTTCGGCAGCACCGGGAAGCGGGGGCGATAGACGGTCAGGTCGCGCCATTGCTCGCGAAAGGGCAGGTTGAGCAGCGGCGCATAATGCTTCGCGCGGGACAGCGGCCAGGGGGCGATGCCCAGCGGCGCGACGACCGTCACCTCCACCCCGTCCCGATGCGCCAGCTCCCGCGTCTGCCGTTCGACGAATATGCCGAAATTGGGCCGGGTCATGTCCGGAAACAGGGTCGAAAGGGTGAGTACGCGCAGGCTCATTCCCTCTCCCTTATCATGGAATGCTTAATTTTCGCATGACCATGGCGGCGTTTCGTCGGCAAGGTCCGGCATCACAGCGCACGGATGAGGCGGGTCGCGACCGCCGCCCAGGGCGGGTCGCTCAATATCTGCTGCCGCGCGCCGGGGGTCAGCGGCAATATCTGCACCCGGTCGCCGTCGCGCCCGATCAGCCGCCCGAACAGGAATCGGCCGCTGGGGCGGGGGAAGAGCACGTCGCGGTTGAGCGCGCTCGCGAAATCGGCGGGCGCGATGCGGGTGCACCAGACCTCGTCGCCCATGCGATAGTCGCCGATGCTGGAGGTGATGCGCAGCCCCACCATGTCGCCCTCGATCAGCGGCGCGACGAAATAGGAGGACCGGCCCGGCGCATAGGCCCCTTCCGCGCCCAGATAGGCGGCGACCTCGATCCTTTCCTTGCCCGGCAGGTCGACCAGATCGGCGGCGTTGACGCCCAGCGCCGCCGCGATGCGGTTGAGCCAGTTGACCGAGACGGTCCGGGTGCCGGTTTCAAGCCGCCCGATCGTCTGCGCGGTGGTCGGGGGATCGCACCGCTTCGCGACATCGTCGAGCGTCAGCCCCTTCGCGCGCCGGACCTCGCGGATGCGGGTTATCATTCCTTGCCCTCATTGTAACCTATATGGTTTTCTTCTTTCCTACAGCGCGACGGCAATGGCAAGGGGGTGCCCCCGAAAATACAGGAAAATGATGCACATGCACAAGGACGCTCAGCACAGCCTCGTTTCATCCCGGTCCGGCGCCGATGGCAAGGGCCGCTATGTCGTTCAGGAAATCGAGGATCCGGCGGGGGTGAAGCAGCGGTTGCAGATCCATATCGGGGAATCGCCGCTCTCCTGGCTGCGGGCGCACGGAATCCTCTCGGACAGGCTGTACCGCGCCGGGGACCGGCTGCGGGAGGATTGGGAGCTGGCGGGCCTCGGCCCACGGGTGACGATGGCATGGGATGCGGTGCCCGGCGGCGGGCGGAACCGGCGCGCCGCTCCGGCGGGCGTCGATCCGCAGGGCTGGCGCCTTTCGGCGCGGCAGCGATTCGATGGTGCGTTGCGGCACAGCGGGCCGGGGCTGTCGGACATTTTGTGGCGCGTGGTCTGCGCGGGCGAGGGGCTGGGCGCGGCGGAAAAGGCGCTGGGCTGGCCGTCGCGCGCGGGCAAGCTGGTGCTGGGCTTCGCGCTGGAACGGGTGGCGGATTTTTACAAGATCGCCTGAAGGGGCGTCATGCATCGGTATCGATGGCGCGGTGCCAAGCCTTCGGCGATCCCGGCCTGCGTCGGGATGACGGAAAATATCAGGCTATCCCTTCAGCGCCTCCGCCATTTCCGCAAGCTCCAGCCAGCGCTCCTCGGCCGCGTCCTTTTCCGCGCGCGCCTGCTCGATCGTCTTCATCAGCGCATCAAAGCGGGCAGGGTTCTTCGCATAGAGATCCGGGTCCGCCAGCGCGGCCTCGTCGCGGGCGATGGCGGCTTCCAGCGCCTCGATCCGTTTGGGCAGCAGCTCATAATCGCGCTGGTCCTTGTAGCTGAGCTTGGTCTGCTGCCGGGGCGGAGGCGGCGAGGCGGGTGTCGCCGATACCTTGGCGGAGGCAGGGCGGTTGGCGCCCGCCCGCTGCGCGCGCTGCCGCTCCCAATCCTCATAGCCGCCCGCGACCACGTCCACCGTGCCGGAACCGTCGAGGCCCAGCGTGATCGTCACCGTGCGGTCGAGGAAATCGCGGTCGTGGCTGACGATCAGCACCGTCCCGGCATAGTCGGCGATCACCTCCTGCAACAGGTCCAGCGTTTCGAGGTCGAGGTCGTTGGTCGGCTCGTCCAGCACCAGCAGGTTCGATTCCCGCGCGAATTCGCGGGCGAGCAGCAGGCGCGAGCGCTCGCCGCCCGACAGCGTGCCGACCTTCGCGTCGACCAGCGACGGGTCGAACAGGAAGTCTTTCAGATAGCCCTGCACATGCTTCTTGACGCCGCGCACCTCGATCCAGTCGCCGCCCTCGGCCAGCACGTCGCGCACGCGCTTTTCCGGCGCCATTAGCCTGCGCTGCTGGTCGATGACGATGCCGTCGAGCGTCTTCGCGCGGGTGATCTTGCCCTCGTCCGGCTCGATCTCGCCGGTCAGCAGGCGCAGCAGCGTCGTCTTGCCCGCGCCGTTGCCGCCGACCACGCCGATGCGGTCGCCGCGCTGGATGCGCAGCGAGAAGTCGCGGATGACCGCCCGGTCGCCGAAGCGCTTGGTCACATGCTCCGCGACGATCACACTCTTGGTCTTGCTGTCGTCATTGACGACGGCGAGCTTCGCCGTGCCCTGCGGCCCGATCATCGCCGCACGGGTGGCGCGCATCTCGTGCAGCTTGGCGAGCCGGCCCTGATTGCGTTTGCGCCGGGCAGTGACGCCGCGTTCAAGCCAATGCGCCTCGATCTTCAGCTTCGCGTCGAGCTTGTCGGCGGCGCGGGCTTCCTCGGCATAGATCTTCTCCATCCACGCCTCGAACCCGCCGAAGCCGATCTCGTTGCGGCGCAGGCTGCCCCGGTCCAGCCACAGCGTCTGGCGCGTCAACCGGGTGAGGAAGGTGCGGTCGTGGCTGATCGCTATGAACGCGCCGTTATAGCGCGCCAGCCAGCTTTCCAGCCAGTCGATCGCGGCGATATCCAGATGGTTGGTCGGCTCGTCGAGCAGCAGCAGATCGGGGTCGCTGGCAAGGGCGCGGGCAATGGCGGCGCGGCGGCGTTCCCCGCCGCTCGCGGTCGCGGCCTCGCGCGAGAGGTCGATGCCGATCTGGTCAGCGATCGCCTCCACCTCATGCGCCACGGGGGCGTCGGCGCCGGAAAGCGCGAAATCCCGCAATGTGGCGAAGCCCTCGACCTTCGGGTCCTGCTCCAGCATCACGACCTTCGTGCCCGGCACGATGGAACGCTTGCCGCGATCGGCCTCTATCTCGCCGCCGATCAGGCGCAGCAGCGTGGTCTTGCCCGCGCCGTTGCGGCCGATCAGCGCCAGCCGGTCGCGCTCGCCGATATGGATGTCGAGATTCTGGAACAGCCAGCCAGCGCCCTGCTGAAGGCCGAGATTTTCGTAGGAGAGGATCGGTGCCGCCATGATGGGGATGCAGCTAGGGACTAATGGCAGGTCCGGCAAGCCTTTCCCGATCATGACGGGGCCATTCACCGCTTGTTCAATGGCGGCAAGCTATGCCATGAGCATGAAGATGATGACGCGTATTGCCCTGGCTGGTGCCATCGGCCTGTTGATGACGGGGGGCGTTGCCCTGTCGGATGCGTCCGCGCGCGATCGGAACCAGGACAGGCCGGACGGGCGTTCCGGCACCGGCGGCGAGCAGGACGCCGCCCGCCGCGCGATGCTGGACGGGCGGGTCATGCCCTTTTCCGTCATCAAGCGGCGCACCGAAAGGGAAATGGGCGACGCGACCTATCTCGGATCCGAATTCCACAAGCAATCGAATCGCTACCGGCTGAAATATGTGCGCGATGGACGGGTCGTCTGGGTCGATGTCGATGGACGGACCGGCGATATAGCGGGCTGGGCGCATTAATTAGAGGGATATCATGCGACTGTTGATTGTCGAGGACGAACCCAATCTGGGCAAGCAGCTGAAGGCCACGCTGGAAGGGGCTGGCTATGCCGTCGATCTGGCGACCGATGGCGAGGATGGGCATTTTCTCGGCGCGACGGAAAGCTATGACGCGGTGGTGCTCGACCTCGGCCTGCCGGAGGTGGACGGGCTGACGGTGCTCGACCGCTGGCGCAAGGACGGCAAGGCCTTCCCCGTGCTGGTGCTGACCGCGCGGGACAGCTGGTCGGACAAGGTGGCCGGGCTGGACGCGGGCGCCGACGATTATCTCGCCAAGCCGTTCCAGAGCGAGGAACTGATTGCCCGGCTGCGCGCGCTGATCCGCCGCGCATCGGGCAATGCGTCGAGCGAGTTGATCGCGGGCGACGTGCGGCTCGACACCCGGTCGGGCAAGGTCACGCTGAAGGGCGAGCCGGTGAAGCTGACCGCGCAGGAATATAAGCTGCTGTCTTATCTCCTCCACCACAAGGGCAAGGTCGTCAGCCGCACCGAGTTGATCGAGCATATCTACGATCAGGATTTCGACCGCGATTCCAACACGATCGAGGTGTTCGTGACGCGCATCCGCAAGAAGCTCGGTCCCGATGTGATCACGACGATCCGCGGCCTTGGCTATAGCCTCGAAGAGCCGGTGGCGTCATAATCCCTCCGTTGTGAGCGAGAGCGCCAGCCCTCAAGCCGGCGGTCCTCCGGCCGGCCCGCCGCCGGTCCGTTCGACCGGGTCGATCAGCCGCCGGATGATCGGCGTGGCGGCGCTGTGGATCACCATATTGCTGCTGGGCGGCGGGCTGGCGCTCGACCGCGTGTTGCAGGATGCGATCACCCGCAATTTCGACGAGGGCATGGCCTATGTGCTGACGGCGATGATCGCCTCGGCCGAAATCGGCCCGGATGGCGAGGTGTTCTTCAACCGCCCGCTGGCCGACCAGCGCTTCCTCGAACCCAATAGCGGCCTCTATTACCAGATCAGCAGCGTCCATCATGAGGACTGGCGCTCCCGCTCGCTGTGGGACCGGGCGCTGAGGCTGGACGTGGAGCGGCCGGGCAGCGACCTGCGCGTCTACAACAGCGACCAGTTTCCCGACGAGAGCCTGCGCGTGATGGAGCGCAGCGTGGTGTTGCCCGGATCGGACGAGCGCTGGACCTTTGCCGTGGCGCAGGCGCGATCCGGGCTGGACGAGCAGATCAGGACGCTGCGGGTGACGCTGATCCGCAGCTTCCTGCTGCTGGGGCTGGGCCTGCTGATGCTAGTGATCATCCAGACGCTCTACGGGCTGCGTCCGTTGCGGGCAGTGCGGCGGGAGATCGTGCGCATGCGTACCGGCGACAAGAGCCGCGTCACCGAGCCGATGCCCGCCGAGGTGCTGCCGATGGTCGAGGAGCTGAACGCGCTGCTCGCCCATAATGAGCGGCA
>Ga0182748_1003267_pt1 | contig 13816 bp, 10 predicted proteins | sample eDN3rd37CKraftOP_FD_128877 | JGI IMG/M metagenome (GOLD analysis project Ga0182748, IMG submission 128877) | Enriched Organic Plus compost microbial communities from Emeryville, California, USA - eDNA 3rd pass 37_C Kraft OP (version 2) (version 2) ...
AGCCGCACGGAGCATGCGGCATTCCGCAAGCGGATCGACCGCTTGTTCGTCGATTACGATGTCATCGTGACGCCGACGACCGCGGTGCCGGCCTTCCCGGTCGGCCGGCGGCCGCAGACCATCGGCGGCCAGCGCGTCGATTCATTGTGGGGCGCGTTCCCGTTCACGGCGGCGTTCAACGTCGCCGGCTCGCCCGCGGTGAGCATTCCGTGCGGCTTTGCGGACGGTCTGCCGGTCGGTGTGCAGCTCGTCTGCGCGCGCGGCCGTGACGCGCAGCTGCTCGACCTTGCCGAGGATCTGGAGGAGGCGCTCGGCTTCGACGCGTCGCCGGTGATCGACCGCTATTCGCAACGCAAGCCGGAGCCGGTGTCATGACCCCGCCGCTGCTGGTCGAGACCGACGGCGCTGTCACCACGCTGACCTTCAACCGGCCGGCCAGGCGCAACGCGCTGTCGCGCGACCTGTTGGCGGCGTTGCGCGCGGCGCTGGCGAGCGCCGCAGCGGGCTCGTGCCGCGCCGTCATCCTTGCCGGCGCGGATGGCGGCTTCAGCGCCGGCGCCGATATCGCGGAGCTGACCGGTGATGCCGCGGATGCGGGATACGACCAGGCGGTCAGCGAGATTGCGCAGGCACTCGAGACCGGGCCGTTCGTCACCATCGCCGCGATCGAGGGCTATTGCATCGGTGCCGCGCTCGACCTCGCCTGCGCCTGCGACGCCCGCGTGGTGTCCGCGGCGGCATGGTTCGAACTGCCGGCGGTCAAGCTCGGCCTCCTCTATAATCCGGTGGCGGTCGCGCGCCTCCATCGTGTGCTGCCGGCTGCGACGCTGCGCCGGCTGCTGCTGCTCGGCGACCGCATCTCCGGGCCCGAAGCGGCCGCGGCGGGCCTGTCGACCAGGCTGGCGGACGCCAATGCGGCGCGCGCCGTCGCGGCCGAGATCGCCGGGCGCGTCATCGCCCGTCCGCGTGCGGCGATCGAGACCAAGTATCTGCTGGCGGACCTCGACCGCGGCAGTGCGGACATCGCGGCGTGGCAGAAGGTGCAGCTCGACATCCTGCGATCGCCGGAGCGGCAGGCGGCACTGGCATCGGCGCGATCGCGGCAGCATTGATGAGCGGAGAACAGGCGTGCATCTGAAGGACCTGACCGGATACGACCTCGGCACTCATACGGCGCGCTACACGGCGCGCGACGCCATCCTCTATGCGCTGGCGGTCGGCGCGTCGGCCTCCGAGCTCGATCTGGTCTACGAGCGCGACCTGCGCGTGCTGCCGACCTATGCCTGCGCGCTCGGCCTGTGGGCGGTCGAGGCCGCGGGATCGCTCGGCGCCTATGACCGCAAGCGGTCGCTGCATGCCTCGCAGGCTTTGACGATGCACAAGCCGATGCCGCGCGAGGGCGCGATCGCGATGCGCGGCAAGATCGCGGCAGTATGGGACAAGGGCAAGGCGACGATCGTCGAGGTCGCGGTGGAATCCGACGTGTTCACTGCGTCCTACACGATCTTCCTGCCCGGCCTCGGAAATTGGGGCGGCGCCGGCGGGCCGGCCGCTGCGGCAGAGGAAGCCACGGGCGGAACGCCGTGGAACGCGAGCTATGCCACGACGCCGAACCTCGCGGCCCTTTACCGCCTCACCGGCGACCTGCATCCGATTCATATCGATCCCGAAGTGGCGCGCGCCAATGGCTTCGACCGGCCGATCCTGCACGGCCTGTGCACGCTCGGCATTGCCGCGCGCATGAGCGCACAGGGCGCCGGCGCGCATCCTTGCGATCTCAAGTCCTTGAAAGCCCGTCTCAGCGCGCCGGTCATGCCCGGCGAGACCATCGCGCTGTCGGCACAGGTGTCGGAAAAAGCGTCGGATAAGGCGCTGTCGTTCGAAGCGCAGGTCGATGGCCGCGCCGTACTCAAGGGCGGCCATGTCGTTTTCGGAGGCTAGGGAAGAAACGCGGCAAGCAACCCCGCCAAAGCGTCACGGGGTTCATCAGAGGAGGAATGGGGATGCTCAAGACATTCGGCATGACATTCGGCAAGACACGCGGCATGACACTCGCCATGACAGCGGCAGTGCTGCTGGCCATTGGAGCGACGACCGCGGCGGCGCAGCAGCCGCCGGTCCGCGTCGGTGAAATTTCGCCGTATTCCGCGCTGCCGCAGGGCACGGAGGGCTACAAGAAAGGCTGGCAGCTCGCGCTCGAACACGTCAATGCCGCCGGCGGCGTGCTTGGCGGCCGCAAGCTCGAATTCATCTCGCGGGATTCCGCCGGCAAGCCGGACGACGCCACCCGCGCAGCGCAGGAACTCCTGACCAGCGAGAAGGTCGATCTGTTGTCCGGCACGCTGCTGTCGCATGTCGGCGTCGCGGTGTCGGACTTCGCCGCGCGCAACAAGGTGTTCTTCCTGGCGGCGCAGCCGCTGAGCGACGCGCTGATCTGGGAGAAGGGCAACCGCTACACCTTCCGCTTGCGCACCAGCACCTATACGCTGGCGCAGATCACGGTCGATGCCGCGGCCAAGCTGCCGGCCAAGCGCTGGGCCACGATCGCGCCGAACTACGAATACGGCCAGTCGGCGGTGGCGAGCTTCAAGGCGGCGCTCAAGGCCAAGCGTCCCGACGTCGAGTTCATCAACGAGCAGTGGCCTGCGCTCGGCAAGCTCGAGGCCGGCGCGACGGTCCAGGCGCTGCTTGCGGCCAAGCCCGATGCCATCTTCAACGTCACCTTCGGCGCCGACCTCGCGCGCTTCGTGCGCGAGGGCAATCTGCGCGGTCTGTTCGAGAACCGTGCGGTGGTGAGCCTGCTGACCGGCGAGCCGGAATATCTCGATCCGCTCAAGGACGAGGCGCCGAAGGGCTGGATCGTCACCGGCTATCCCTGGTACGACATCAAGGAGCCTGCGCACGTCAAGTTCGTCAGCGACTATCGGGCGAAGTACAAGGACACGCCGCGGCTCGGCTCGCTGATGGGCTATGTCTCGGTGCAGGCGCTGGCCGCGATCCTCAACAAGGCCAACAGCACCGATCCGGAGAAGCTGGTGGCGGCGGCGCGCGGCCTGAGCTTCGAGAGCGCCATGGGACCGATCACGTTCCGCGCCATCGACCACCAGTCGACGATGGGCACCTGGGTCGGCAAGCTCGACGTCAAGAACGGCGCGGGCCGCATGGTCGACTGGCACTTCGCCGACGGCAAGGACTTCCAGCCCGACGATGCGACGGTGAAGAAGCTGCGCTCGGCGGATGCGATGAAGTGATGAAGTAGCGAGGACCGGCGCCGGTCCGGGCTGTTCCCGGCCGGCACCTACCCGGCAGGCCCGACGTGTTCGATTTTTCGCAACTCCTCGCTCAGTTCATGAGCGGGCTGTCATATTCCTCGACGCTGTTCCTGGTGGCGTCGGGCCTGTCGCTGATCTTTGGCGTCACGCGCATCATCAATTTCGCGCACGGCTCGTTCTTCATGGTCGGCGCCTATGTCGCGTGCTCGCTGACGGCGCGGCTGCCGGCGACCCCGCTCGGCTTCTGGAGCGGGCTGCTGATGGCGGCCCTGGTTGCCGGCCTGCTCGGCATCCTGATGGAGCTGATCATCCTGCGCCGCATCTATCGCGCGCCCGAGATCTTCCAGATCCTCGCGACCTTCGGCGTCATCCTGATCGTCCAGAATGCGGTGCAGCTCATCTGGGGCAGCGAGGAGATCTTCGCCTCGCGCGCTCCCGGCCTGCGCGGCACCGTCAATATCCTCGGCCAGCACTTTCCGCAGTACGACCTGGTGCTGATCGCGATCGGCCCGCTGGTGCTGATCGCGATCTGGTTCATCGTGCACAAGACCCGGTGGGGCGTGCTGGTGCGCGCCGCGACCGAGGATCGCGAGATGGCGGCCTCGCTCGGCATCAACCAGAGCCTGCTGTTCACCTCGGTGGTGTTTCTCGGCTGCCTGCTCGCGGGCCTGGCCGGCGCGCTGCAGATCCCCAAGGACACCGCCAACCTGCAGATGGACCTCAACATCATCACCGAGGCATTCGTGGTGGTGGTGGTCGGCGGCATGGGCAGCATCCTCGGCGCCTTCCTGGCGGCGTTGGTGCTGGGCCAGACCCATGCGTTCGGCATCCTGGCATTCCCGTCGCTGACGCTGGTGATGACCTTCCTGCTGATGGCGATCGTGCTGGTGATCCGTCCGCTCGGCTTTTTCGGGCGGATGGGTCGGCCGGCGCGCGCGCTTGGCCCCAGCACCGAGCCATTGCGGATGGCGGACCGGCGCTATCACCTGGCGGCGGCCGGTCTGCTGCTGGTGCTGCTGGCGGCGCCGCTCGTGGTCGGCGCCTATGGCCAGATCATCCTGACCGAAATCTTCATCCTCTCGGTATTCGCCGCGAGCCTGCATCTGATGATGTCGTTCGGCGGCATGGTGTCGTTCGGCCACGCCGCGTTCTTCGGCCTCGGCGCCTACGCCACGGCGTTCGCCGCGACCCGGCTCGGCCTGCCGTTCGTCGCCGCGCTGGCGATGAGCGTGGTGGTCGCCAGCCTGATCGGCGTGGTGATGGGCTGGTTCTGCACCAAACTGTCGGGCGTCTATTTCGCGTTCCTGACGCTCGCCTTCGCCCAGATCCTGTGGTCGGTGGCGGTGCAATGGGTCGATTTCACTGGCGGCGACAACGGCATACTCGGGCTGCGGCTGCCGGCGCTGATCGCCGGCACCACGGCGTTCTACTATTTCGCGCTGCTGGTCTCGATCGCCGCCCTGCTGGCGATGCGGCAGCTCGTGTTCGCACCGTTCGGCTATGCGCTGCGTGCGACCCGGGATTCGACAATGCGGGCCGATGCCACCGGGCTCAATCCGCGCCGCCACCAGCTCGCCGCCTTCGTGGTCTCCGGCATGTTTGCCGGCCTTGCCGGCGGCCTCGTTGCGTTCCAGCGCGGGCGGGTGTTTCCCAACGACCTGTCGATCGCGACCTCGGTCGATTCGCTGGTGATGGTGCTGCTCGGCGGCGTGCAGACGCTGGTCGGCCCGGTGGTCGGCGCCGCCGGCTATCACCTGCTGCGCACCGAATTGATCCGCCACTTCGACGAGCTGTGGCGCCTGATCCTCGGCACCATCATCGTGCTGCTGGTGGTCGCCTTTCCGGGCGGCATCACCGGCGGCGTCAAGCAGCTCGTCGCCGCGGCCGGACGCTGGCGGGAGGCGCGGCGATGACGGCGCTGCGCGTCTCCCATCTGTCGAAGGCTTATGGCGGCGTGCGCGCCGTCAACGACGTCAGCTTCGAGATCGCGCGCGGCGAGATCGTGGCGCTGATCGGCCCGAACGGGGCGGGCAAGTCCACCTGCTTCAATATCCTCAACGGCCAGATCCGCGCCGACTCCGGCTCGGTGGTGTTCATGGGCGACGACATCACCGGCCTCAGGCCGCGCGAGATCTGGCGCCGCGGCGTCGGCCGCACCTTCCAGGTGCCGGAAATCTACGGCTCGATGACGGTGCGCGAGAACGTGCAGATGGTGCTGCTGTCCAAGGCGGGCAAGCTCTATCATCCGTGGCGTCCGGCAAACCGCATGTTCCGCGAAGAGGCGCTCGGGCTATTGTCGCGGGTCGGCATGGCTGCGCAGTCGGAGCGCCCGGCCAACGTGCTGGCCTACGGCGACGTCAAGCGCCTCGAACTGGCAATGGCGCTCGCCAACGATCCGATTCTGCTGCTGATGGACGAGCCGACCGCCGGCATGGCGCCGGAGGAGCGCAACGCGCTGATGGCGCTGACCTCGGAACTGGCGGCCGAGCGCAATCTCGCGGTGCTGTTCACCGAGCACAGCATGGACGTGGTGTTCTCCTATGCCCATCAGCTGCTGGTGCTGTCGCGCGGCTCGATCATCGCCGCGGGTCCGCCGGCCATGGTGCGCGAGAACAAGGAGGTGCAGGACGTCTATCTCGGCAGCGCCGCCTTTCTCGATATCCGCGAGGGAGCGCGCGCATGACCGACACCCTGCTGACGGTGAACGGCCTCAACGCCTTTTACGGCCGCGCCCAGATTCTGTTCGACGTGGCGCTGACCGTGTGCCGCGGCGAGGTGGTGGCCTTGATGGGGCGCAACGGCGCCGGCAAGAGCACCACCTTCAAGGCGCTGATGGGCCATCTCGACCACGTCTCCGGCGAGATGGTGTTCGCCGGCCATGACATCCGCGGATTGCCGACGCACCGCATCGCGCGGCTCGGCCTCGGTTTCGTGCCCGAGGACCGGCGCATCTTCACCGATCTCACGGTGATGGAGAATCTCCTGGTCGGCCGGCGCGCCAAGCGGCCGGAACTGCCGGAATGGACGCCGGCCGCGCTGTTCGAGGTGTTCCCCAATCTCGCGGAGGCGCGCAACCGCTCCGCCGCGCGCATGAGCGGCGGCGAGCAGCAGATGCTGACGGTGGCGCGCACGCTGATGGGCAACCCGCTGCTGGTTTTGCTCGACGAGCCGTCCGAGGGCGTGTCGCCGGTCATCGTCGATGCCATGGTCAACATGATCCGCACCATCAAGGCGCAGGGCGTCGCGATCCTTCTGTCCGAGCAGAATCTGCATTTCGCGCGCGCGGTGAGCGACCGCGCCTATGTCATCGAGAAGGGCCATATCCGCTATTCGGGCTCGATGGCGGAGCTCTCGAACGACGAGACCGTGCGGCGCAATTATCTGACGCTGTGAGGGGATGGGCTCATGGGTAACCGGTGTTGACGGGCAGGCCAGTGGCCGGGAGCCGGTACTGGCCCCTATTGCCGCTAAAGGGACCAGTACCCCGGGAGCCAAAAAGAACATATTGCGAACAGAGAACAAATGAGGTACATTGCATTTTACTGATTCCGGCGGTCCTTGGCTCCCTCGGGGCCGCAGCGGGAAATTTCCAGGGGCGGTTTGTCCGGGCATCGAATCCCGGCCATAAGGAGCACGACCTATGAGTCAGCCTGCACTGCGTGTCGTCGAAGGATCCTCGTCCATGGACAAGTCGAAGGCGCTTGCCGCCGCGCTCTCCCAGATCGAGCGCAATTTCGGCAAGGGCTCGATCATGAAGCTCGGCAAGAATGGCAAGGCCATGGAGGTGGAATCGATCTCCACCGGCTCGCTCGGGCTCGATATCGCGCTCGGCATCGGCGGCCTGCCGCGCGGCCGCGTCATCGAAATTTATGGGCCGGAATCCTCGGGCAAGACCACGCTCGCGCTGCACACCGTGGCCGAAGCGCAGAAGAAGGGCGGCATCTGCGCCTTCGTCGATGCCGAGCATGCGCTCGACGTGGTCTATGCCCGCAAGCTCGGCGTCAATGTCGACGACCTGCTGATCTCGCAGCCGGATGCCGGCGAGCAGGCGCTGGAGATCGCCGACACGCTGGTGCGCTCCGGCGCGGTCGACGTGCTGGTGGTGGATTCGGTCGCGGCGCTGGTGCCGCGCGCCGAGCTCGAAGGCGAGATGGGCGACGCGCTGCCCGGCCTGCAGGCGCGGCTGATGAGCCAGGCGCTGCGCAAGCTCACCGCCTCGATCAACAAGTCCAACACCATGGTGATCTTCATCAACCAGATCCGCATGAAGATCGGGGTGATGTACGGCTCGCCGGAGACCACGACCGGCGGCAATGCGCTGAAGTTCTACGCCTCGGTGCGGCTCGACATCCGCCGGATCGGCGCGATCAAGGAACGCGACGAGGTGGTCGGCAACCAGACCCGCGTCAAGGTGGTGAAGAACAAGCTGGCGCCGCCGTTCAAGACCGTCGAGTTCGATATCATGTACGGCGAGGGCGTATCGAAAATGGGCGAGATCCTCGATCTCGGCGTCAAGGCCGGGGTGGTGGAGAAGTCCGGCTCCTGGTTCTCTTATGACAGCCAGCGCATCGGCCAGGGCCGCGAGAACGCCAAGACCTTCCTCAAGGAGAATCCCGATGTCGCCGCCAAGATCGAGGCTGCGATCCGGCAGAATTCCGGGCTGATCGCCGAGGAACTGCTTGCCGGCGACAAGGAGAGCGGCGAGGTCGAGGACGACGCGGCCGAGGAGTAAGCTGCCGCGGCGTGCCGGTGGCTTCGGAGCCGTGGCTATGAGCCGCGTCTGCGTGCGGAACGCCGATGAAACGCTGCGCCGGTGGCGCGTCGCCTCAGCGTAAAAGCGTGAGCGTATCTGTATGAGCGTAGCAAGTGCGAGCGTAGCAGGTGTGAGCGTGACAGCGTAAGCGTTCGGCGCCGTGCCAGCGGAAGCGGCAACGTGACCGCGGCACGACGACGGCGTGACGTTGCGGTTGTGCCGCATTGCCGAACCTCGCCCCGCAGACGTCGGAGGCGCTGATATTCCTGTTGGAAGCAGGCAGGCCCATCTTGGAAGGACGGGTCGGGAGCGCTGGTCTCTCGCGCTGCCGGTGGCAGCCTGCCGTTACTCAGCGCCCGCGCGCGGTCGCCCGCCGAGCGCGGCGAGGATGGAGAACAGGCAGGCGGCTGCCAGCAGCAGGAACACCAGGCGCGGCGCCCCGTGGTCCATCAGCGCGCCGAAGATCAGCGGCGTGGCGATGCCGCCGATATTGAAGCCGTTGGTCACGAAACCGAACACCGTGCCGAACGAGCCCGGTGGCGTCGATTCCCGCACCAGCAGATCGCGCGACGGCACCATGATGCCGGTGAAGAAGCCGCCCACGGCCATCGCGGTCAGCAGCATCGCTGCGCCGAGATCGAACGCGGCGAGCAGCAGCGCCAGCAGCATCGCGCCGCCAAGCCCGACGGCCGCGACCAGAGCGTGGCGCGAGGTGCGCGTCGTCAGCCAGCCGCCGATCAGCACGCCGATCGCCATCATCGCCAGATAGGCGGTCAGCGCCACATTGCCGATGGTGATCGGTGTGCCATGCAGCGCATTGAGCGCAACCACGGCATAGCCGTTCATGCCGGCGGTCAGCAGCGCGAGCATCAGGAAGAAGAACAGATGGCGCAGGATCGGCCCCGACAGCAGCAGGCGCCATCCGGTCGGCGCCGTGTCGCCGGCCGGTCGCGGCGCCGCCGGGACGCTGGCGCCGCCGTCGCGCTGCAGGAGCAGCGTCACGGCCACCGCAGCGCCCATTGCCGCCGAGGCGAGGAAGGCGCCGCGCCAGCCCCAGGCGCTCTCCATCAGCAGCAGCGTCGCCGGCGCCACCGCGGTGCCGACGAAGCCGGCAAAGGAATGGATGGAATAGGCCTGGCCGATGCGCGCAGCCGAGACGCGCTGCGACAGCAGCGTGTAGTCGGCCGGATGATAGACGGTGTTGCCGATGCCGGCGATGCCGAACATCACCACCAGGACCCAGAAAGAATCCACGAGGGCGGCGACCGCGAAGCTGCCGGCGCCGAGCAGCAGGCCGGCCACCAGGACGAGGCGCGGGCTCACGCGATCGACCAGGAAGCCCGCCGGCGTCTGCAACACCGCGGAGATCGTGTTGAACGCTGCCAGCGCGAAGCCGAGCTCGGTGAAGCTCACGTCATATTCGGCGCGCACGAACAGGAACAGCGGCGGCAGCAGCAGGATGTAATAGTGGGAGATGAAGTGCGCCGCGCTCACGGTGGCGATCACGCGGACGTCGTCGGCGCCGCGCGGGACGGCAAGCTCGGTGGCTTGTTCGGTGGCTTGTTCGGTCGCTTGGCTCATGTCGGGGTCCGGCGGCGCGCACTATGGCCTTATTCGCCGCCGGCGATCCAGCGGGATCGCAGCACAAGCCATGCATCCGTCACATGCGTTCGCGACAAAGGGGCATGCGGAACCGGCAGCTGTGAAGCTCATCGCCCGCGATGGCCCCGCCTGTCGGACCTGCACCCGTTACAGGCCAAGCGAGAATCTCAGAGCCAGCGATAAGACGGCGGTCGCTCCCGGGCAGCGGGCCGAGCAACCGACCATCAGCAGCCTGGTCGCCGGCGGCTCGCCGGCTCTCGGCCGCGGCCGCCATGCAACCGCGGCCTCGATAGCCTCACGTATTGAGCTCGCTGGCGTATGGCGTCTTCAGGCCCGGCGGTCGGCGTCCTGCAGCGCCTGCCAGACTCGCGACGGGCTTGCCGGCATGTCGAGATGGCCGATGCCGTGCTCGGCGAGCGCATCGACCACCGCATTCATCACCGAGGTGAGCGCGCCCGCGCAGCCGGCTTCGCCGCAGCCCTTGGTGCCAAGCGGATTGCCCGGCGTCGGCACCGGGTGGCTCGCCAGCGCGAATCTCGGCGCAGAGCGCGCACGGGGAATGGCATAGTCCATATAGGAGCCGGTGAGGATCTGCCCTGCGGTATCGTAGCTGACATTCTCCATCAGCGCCTGGCCGATGCCCTGCACCACGCCGCCGTGGATCTGGCCTTCAACCAGCAGCGGATTGACGATGGTGCCGAAGTCGTTGACCGCGGAATATTTCACCACCGCCACCACGCCGGTCTGCGGATCGATCTCAACCTCGGCGACATGGCAGCCGTTCGGGAATGCCGAGGGCGGCCCGTCGCTGACATGGCTGACATCGAGCGCAGCCGGCACGCCGTCCGGCAGATCGAGCCCGGCGTGCAGCCGCTCCGCGAGCTCCATCAGACCGATCGCTCGGTCGGTGCCGGCGACGACGAAACGGCCGCCGTCGGTCCCGATATGGAACTCGATGTCGTCCTCGGCGGCTTCGAGCACATGCGCGGCAATGCGCCGTCCGTTCTCCACCACCTTGGCGGCGGCCTCGACAATGGCCTGGCCGCTCGCGGTGATCGAGCGCGAGCCGCCGGTGCCGCCGCCGGCCTGCAGCGCATCGCTATCGCCCTGCAGCAGGCGGATGCGCGAGAACGGGATGCCGAGCTGCGCGCTCAGCACCTGCGCGAACGGCGTGGCATGGCCCTGGCCGTAGTCGAGCGTGCCGGTGATGATGGTGACGGTACCGTCGGCCTCAAAGCGGATGCCGCCCATCTCCTTGCTGGCGGCTGCGGTGACCTCGAGAAAGCAGCCGATGCCGAGCCCGCGCAGCCTGCCTGCCGCACGGCTCTCGCGTTTGCGCCGCCTGAAGCCGGCGACATCGGCGAAGGCCACGGCATGGTCGAGCACTGCGGGAAAATCGCCGCTGTCATAGGTGGTGCCGGAGGCGGCATGATAGGGCAGCTCGGCGGCGGCGATCAGGTTGCGCCGGCGCAGCTCGATGCGGTCGATGCCCATCGCGCGCGCGGCATTGTCGATCAGCCGCTCCATGTAATAGTTGCCTTCCGGCCGGCCGGCGCCGCGATAGGCCGATACCGGCGTGGTGTTGGTGTAGACCATCTTCGACGCCACCTCGATCAGCGGCGTGCGGTAGACGCTGGCGACGTTCTTCACCGTGTTGACGGTGGCGGGCAATGGACCGATCGCGGCGAGATAAGCCCCCATATTGCCGTAGCCGGTCAGCCGCAGCGCCAGGAACCGGCCCCTGGCATCGAGCGCGAGCTCGCCGGTCACCTCGTGGTCGCGGCCGTGGAAGTCGGAGACGAAGCTGCCGGAGCGGTCATCGGTCCATTTCACCGGCCGGCCCAGCGCGCGCGCCGCGTGCAGCACGCAGACATATTCCGGATAGGCCACGGCCTTCATGCCGAACGAGCCGCCGACATGGCCGGTGAGCACGCGCAGCGCCCGCGTCGGTACGCCGAGCACGGCGGCGAGCTGTCCGCGCAGGCCGAACACGCCCTGGCAGCCGGTATGCAGCGTCCAGCGTTCGTCAGCGTCGTCGTAGAGCCCGACCGCGGCGCGCATCTCCATCGCCGAGACGAACAGCCGCGTGTTGCGCAGCGTCAGCCGTTCGACATGCGCCGCCTCGCGGAACGCCGCCGCGGTCTGCTCCGCGTCGCCATAGTGATAGTCGAGCACCACATTGCCGGGCACCTCGTCATAGAGCTGCGGCGCGCCGGACTCGGCCGCCGCGCTCGCCAGCGTCACCGCCGGCAATGGCGCGATGTCCAGCGCCACCGCCTCGGCGGCGTCCCTGGCCTGCGCGGGCGTTTCCGCGACGACGCAGGCGACCGGGTCGCCGACCCAGCGCACCTTGTCGCGCGCCAGCGCCGGCCGCGGCGCCTGGCGCAACGGCGCGCCGTCGCGGCCCTTCAGCGGCAGGCCGCAGGTGAAGCTGCCGTAGCCTGCGAGGTCGCCCGCGGTATAGACCGCGAGCACGCCGGGCATCTGCCGCGCCGTGGTCGTGTCGATGCCGCGGATCACGCCATGGGCGTGGGGGCTGCGCACCATCACCGCATGGGCTTGTCCGGCGAAGCTCAGATCGTCGGTGTAGCAGCCGCGGCCGCGCACCAGGACCGGATCCTCGCTGCGCGGCACCGGCTGCCCGATGCCGAATTGCGTGAGCGCCAAGGCGCCGTCGTCCGCGCGTATGTCCATCGCCGTGAGGAGTTGGGGTGAGAGTCCGGCCTGCATATAAGAGCCGCCCCGACAGGACAATCAGGACGGGTGAATGCCTCGGTTGCGTCGCGAGCAACCGCTGCTAAACTTTTGGTGATCGTTAAGGACTATGTCCGGCCCAGGGGCGGCGCCGAGCGCGCGGGCTGTGGCAGGGACAGGAAGGTTGCGATGGCTGGTGAGGCCTGGGAAGATCCTGGCCTCGATCCGCTGACGGCCCGCATGCGGCCGCCACGGACCGGGGTCCTGTCGCGTCCGCCCGGCTGCCGTAACGGTGCCGCCCGCGCCGCCACCTATGCCGCGCTCGATCTCGGCACCAACAATTGCCGCCTGCTGGTGGCGCGGCCGACCGGGGACGGATTCCGCGTCATCGATGCATTCTCGCGCATCATCCGCCTCGGCGAGGGCGTGTCCCGCTCCGGCCGATTGAGCGAGGCAGCGATCGCCCGCGCGGTCGAGGCGCTGTCGATCTGCCGCGACAAGATGCGCAGCCGCGGCGTGACGCGGGCACGGCTGATCGCGACCGAGGCCTGCCGCAGCGCCGAGAACGGCGCCGCGTTCTGCGAGCGCATCGCCGATGAGGTCGGGCTCACGCTGGAGATCGTCGAGCGCGAGACCGAGGCCAGGCTGGCGGCGATCGGCTGCACGCCGCTGATCGATCCGGCAGCGAGCGGTGTGCTGCTGTTCGACATCGGCGGCGGCTCGTCGGAATTGGTGCGGCTCGGGTCGCGCCGCATGAGCCGCCGCGGCCCGCCGCCGCCGCAGATCGAGGGCTGGGTCTCGATGCCGCTCGGCGTCGTCACGCTGGCTGAACGCTATGGCGGCCGCACCGTGACCCCGCAATGCTATGACGCGATGGTCAACGAGGTTGCCGCGCTGGTGGCGCCGTTCGCCGCCCGCCATGGCTCGAACGGCGCGCTCGAGGGCGTACATCTGCTCGGCACCTCGGGCACGGTGACGACGATCGCCGGCGTGCATCTCGCGCTGCAGCGCTACGAACGCCGCCGCGTCGATGGCTGCTGGATGAGCGCCGACGAGACCCGCGACGTGGTGCGTCGTCTGTTGGCGATGAGCTACGAGGAACGCGTCGCCAGTCCCTGCATCGGCCGCGAGCGCGCGGATCTGGTGCTCGCCGGCTGCGCCATCCTCGAAGCGATCTGCCGCGCCTTTCCGTGCCAGCGGCTGCGCGTCGCCGACCGCGGATTGCGCGAGGGCATATTGGTCGAACTGATGCGCGCTGACGGCGTGTGGGACCGGGCATCGGTGTCGTGAACGCGCGGAGCGGGAAGGGCGGCCGCGGAGCGCGCGATCTCAAGGTGCGGGTCAAGAGCGGCAAGGGTCGCTCGCTGTCGTCGAAACTCTGGCTCGAGCGCCAGCTCAACGATCCTTATGTGGCGCGCGCCAAGCGCGAGGGCTACCGCTCGCGCGCGGCGTTCAAGCTGATCGAGATCGACGACAAGTACCGCATCCTCAAGCG
>Ga0182748_1003274_pt1 | contig 13805 bp, 10 predicted proteins | sample eDN3rd37CKraftOP_FD_128877 | JGI IMG/M metagenome (GOLD analysis project Ga0182748, IMG submission 128877) | Enriched Organic Plus compost microbial communities from Emeryville, California, USA - eDNA 3rd pass 37_C Kraft OP (version 2) (version 2) ...
CGCCGGATCGATGAAGGCCGCGGACAGCCCATGCGCGATCAGCGGATGGCAGGCGCGCCCGCCGCGCGTGATCGTCTCGCGCAGCACGCCGGCGGCCAGCCGTGCCGAGCCGAGGCGAAGTTCAGTGTTGAGCGCCGCCAGCAGGAGCGGCGCGAGGAAGCGGTTCCACAGCGGGCCTTCGCAGGCCATGACCTCGCCGACGGTGGCACGCAGAGGGGGCGAGAGAAGCCTGGCCAGCGGCAGATAGTCGGGCGCGCGGGTGCCGGGCACGCGCGCCGACTCGTCGAAGATCCACCAGGGAATGCGGCCTTCCGAAAGCCGCAGCGTCCAGCGCTCGTCGTTCGCGAGATCGACAAACGAGAACTCGGCCCGCTCGGGCCCGTGCAGCCCGCCGCGTGACCCGATCGCGTCGAGGAAGTCCATCGTGGCGTGGTTGCCCGAGAGCACCAGATGGTTGCCGTTGTCGATGAGCATGTCGATGGCGGGATCGTGGTACGAGCGACAACGCCCGCCGGCGTGGTTGGCGGCCTCGTGCACGACGACCTTGGCGCCCGCCCGGGCCAGCCGCACCGCGGCGGCAAGTCCGGCCATGCCGGCGCCGATGATGTGGACGGTGCGGGCCATCAGACGATCGCGTTGCTCAGGAGGATCCAGACGAGGCGCGCACGGCTCACGCGCACGCGCGGCCGCGGCGGAGCGAAGCCGCGCGCGGCGATGTCGGCGAGGATGATCTTGTAGACCGCGGACATTATGCGCGGCGCGCGCGCGGCGCGGCGCGGGCAGCGCGCCATGATGGCGTCGGCCTCCTCGAAGTGCTTGTGCGCACGCGCGATGACGGGCGCGCAGGCGCGCGCCAGCGCCGGATGGGCCAGAACGGCGGCGGGGTCGTCGACCGTGATGCCGGCAGCCTGCAAGGCTTCGCGCGGAAGATAGAGCCGCCCCACCTCCGCGTCCTCGTCGAGGTCGCGCAGGATGTTGGTGAGCTGCAGCGCGCGGCCGAGATGATCGGCGAGCGCGCGTCCCTCGTCACGGCCAAGACCAAACACGCGGACCGACAGCCGCCCGACGGCACAGGCGACGCGGTCGCAGTAGAGATCGAGCGTCGCCGTATCGGGGGCGCGGATGTCGGCCCGTGCGTCCATCTCCATGCCGTCGATCACGGCGATGAAGTCGGCTTGCTCGAGGCCGAACGCGCGCGCGCTGGCCGCGAGGCGGACGAGCGGCGCGGGCGGCGTGCCGGCGTAGACCGCATCGATGTCGCGCCGCCAGGCATCGAGCTGGCGCAGCCGCTCGGGGCGCGGCAGCGTGCTGTCGGCGATGTCGTCGACGGCGCGGCAGAACGCGTAGATCTCGAACATCGCCTCGCGCTGGGCGCGCGGCAGGATGCGCATGCCGAGATAGAACGAGCTGCCGAAGGCGCGCTGGGCCGCCGGCGGCTGCTCGAGGGATATGGCTTCCTGCGCGCTCATCGGTCGCGTGACACTGCCCGTTGCGCGCCGGCGTGTCGGCGCGGGAAACGCATGAGCCGCCCGGCGACGGCGGCGGCCGTGAGCGCCGCGACCGCGCCCTTGCCAAGATGCACGCGCTCGCTGAGCGGGTCGCGCCGCAGCAGCACGGAGGTCAGGCGCCATGCCAGCCGCTGGATCACCGCGATCTCGAGCCCGAGCCGCAGGTCATGCACCTGGACGGCGAGGTCGTCACTGCTGCGCAGCAGCCGCTGCGTGCGCTCAGTGAGGATGCTCAGGCAGCGGCGCAGGGCCGGCGCCGCCTGCGAGGCGCTCAGTGCCTCCACCGTCAGGCCGTCCGCGGCGAGCGCGTCGAGTGGAATATAGACACGATCGAGATCGAGGTAGTCCTTCTTGCAGTCCTGCAGGTGGTTGATGATCTGCAGGGCCGCGCAGAGGGCGTCCGACGCCGGCCAGGTGGACGTGGGCTCGCCGTGCACGTCGAGCACGAAGCGGCCGACGGGCATGGCTGAATAGGAGCAATACTCAATGAGGTCGTCCCAAGTCTGGTAGCGCAGCTTGGTGACGTCCATGCGGAACGCGGTGAGCAGGTCCTTGGCGTGGCGCGGCGAGAGATCGCGGGCGGCCAACGCCTCGCGCAGCGCCACCGCCTCGCGGTTGTGGTTGGCGGCGCCGTTGAGATCGGCCTCAAGCTGGTCGAGATGCGCGAGCTTTTCCTGCGGCGCGAGATGCGCATGATCGGCGATGTCGTCGGCCGTGCGCACGAAATTATAGAACGCCAGTATAGGCGCGCGATGGCGCGGCGCGATCAGCACCGATGCGACGGGAAAATTCTCGTCGTGGTGGCCCTTGCCCGACCTGAGCTTGCCGGCGGTGTCGGTCATGGCGTCTGCCCCAGATTGGCCTGGGCGCGGCCCTTCCACTGGCCGCCGCGCCCGCGCGCGTATTGCAGCGCCGAATTGCAGGTGAACAGCACGTAGAGAAGAGCGACCAGCGGCAGCAGCAGACCGTAAAGCGGCGAAAGCCCGTAGAACCGCAGGACCGGCTGGAACGTGATCGCCATCAGGAGCCAAGCGGTGGCTCCAACGAGTTGTGCAAACCCCGCGCCGGCGAGCGCGAACACCGCGGGCGCGATGAACACCGCGCTCATGGCGACGACGGTGAGCACCAGCATGAGGAACGAGTAACGGAGCTGGGCATAGGCCGAGCGCTGCACCATGCGGCCGATGTCGGCGAACCCGGGATACGCGCGGATGCTCTCGACCCGCCGCGTCAGCCCGAGCCAGATCGGCCCGACGGTCTTGAGGAGACCGGCGATGGCGCAGTCGTCGATCAGCGCACCGCGGACCGCGGCCACCCCGCCGGCGGCGCGCAACGCGTCATGGCGCACCAGCATGCAGCCGCCCGCCGCCGCCGCTGTGCGGCGGGTGCGGTCGTTCACCCAGGCGAAGGGATAGAGCATGGCAAAGAAATAGATGAAGGCGGGAATCAGCAGCCGTTCGGCAAGGCTCTCGCAACGCAGCTTCGCCATCAACGATACCAGCACGCATCCGTTTCGTTCGGCGTGCGCGGCAAGCCAGGCGAGCGTGTCGGGAGCATGGACGATGTCGGCATCGGTGAGGAGGAGATAGTCGGGCGGCTGCGCCAGCGCCTGGGCGTGCGTGACACCCTGGTGCTGCGCCCACAGCTTGCCGGTCCAGCCGGGGGCCAGGGGGGCGCCGCGCAGCACGGTCAGCCGCTCGGATGCGCCAATCGCCGCGGCCGCTGCCGCGGCGACGTCGGCCGTGCCGTCGCGGCTCTGATCGTCCACCAGAACCACCCCAAACCGCCCCGGATATTGCTGCTGCAGCAGCGAGGTGACGCTATGGGCGATGCAGTCGGCCTCGTCGCGGGCCGGGACGACGGCGAGCACCGACGGCCAGGCCGCCAGCGACCCGCCCGTACGTCGATCGCGCTGGCGCATCAGCCAGAAGCGCCCGTGCCCCAGCGCCAGATAGACCCAAACGGCCAGGACCGCTGCCGCCACCATTGCGCCGATGAAGGATGGGTCCATGCCGAAAGAACCGTGAAGGCGCGGAGTTGCGCCGAAAGCGCCATCGAGGCGGCATATATAGAGTGATTGGACATCCGCGACGGCAGGCCACCGCGAACCGGCCGCACCATAGCCCATGGCAAGCCAAATGGGAAATCCGCCCGGACAAAAAACGTGCGACAATTCAGTAGGTTGATGGGATAATTCGGCGGTTTGGGAAGGCCGCTGTCTCCCATCGCCGGGCGGCGCCGGTGCCTGCGCCTGCCGACCTGCCGGCCGCGGGCTTGCGCCCGGTCACGGGCTGGTGCATCGGACTGCACGCCCGCGGCACATTTTCCAGGACCTCCGCCATGCTCGATCCGGCCCTCAGCACGTCATTCACGGCCCGCCTCGACGCGGTCGCGAAAGAGACCGAGGCGCTGCTCGATGGCCTCCTTGCGGCTGGCCCCGAATCCGGCGAGATCGCGCGGCCCAAGCGCCTGCTCGACGCCATGCGCTATGCCAGCCTGGGCGGCGGCAAGCGCTTCCGCCCTTTCCTGGTGGTGGAATCGGCGGCGCTGTTCGACGTGCCGCGCGCGCAGGGGCTGCTCGCGGGCGCCGCGCTCGAATGCATCCATTGCTATTCGCTCGTGCATGACGATCTGCCGGCCATGGACAACGACGACCTGCGGCGCGGGCGCCCGACCGCGCACAAGGCCTTCGACGAAGCCACTGCGATCCTCGCCGGCGACGCGCTCCTCACCTTCGCGTTCGACATCCTCTCGCGGCCGCAGGTCCATCCGGACGCCGGCGTGCGCAGCGAACTCGTGAACCTGCTCGCGCGCGCCTCGGGCATCGGCGGCATGGCCGGCGGGCAGATGCTCGATCTCGCCGCAGAAGGCCGGTTCGAGGGCGCGCCGAAGAGTTTCTCAGAGGACGACGTGCGCGTGCTGCAGGCCATGAAGACCGGCGCACTGCTGCGCTTCGGTTGCATCGCCGGCGCCACGTTGGGACGCGCGAGCGCCGGCCAGCGCGAGGCGCTCGACCGCTACGGCGTCGCCATCGGACGGGCCTTCCAGATCGCCGACGACCTGCTGGACGTCGAGGGCGACGCGGCGACGGTGGGCAAATCGACCGGCAAGGACGCCGCCGCAGGCAAAGCGACCATGGTGCGCATCCTCGGCGTCGCCGGCGCCAAGGCGAAGCTCGCGGAGCTCGTCGCAGAATCGGAGGCGGCGCTGGCGCCGTTCGGCGCGCGCGCCGCGACGCTGATCACCGCCGCGAAGTTCGTGGCCTACCGCAGCAGCTAGAGACTGCGTCCGCGACGCGGCCAGCGCGCGGCGTCTAGAGCTGTCCGTGGCTGATGAGCACCGCGCGGCAGGCCTTGCTGATCTTCTTGTGATTGGCCTGCAGGCACGCGAGGACACGGAACGTGTCGGGCACGGCGTTGCGGCAAAATCGGACGGCATCGCGCTCGCAGGCGTTCTGCTCGGCCTGAGTGCCCTGCATGGGATTTCCGGGGGCGGGACGCGTGGTCTGCGCAAGCACCGGCGCAGCATTCAATGCAACGAACAACGTGATCAAAGCGGTCTTTGCCCGGGCCATCATCTACCTTTCGCAGGGTGCGGAATTTTTGAACAGGAGAACTACAGGTCGACCGCCATAATGACCAAATTGCGGCTCGAAATCATGCGCTGCTTGAATTTGAGGCGCTGAGTCGCAGGGAACTTTTGCCGGAAGGAATGGTTACCTCCGGGGAAGGAAAGTGGAGTGGGCGATGCGGCGATTTTGCCTGCTGTCTCTCCTGGCTGTGGTGGTCGTCGCCGGCTCCACGACGAGCGTTCCCAAGCGCGCACAATCACAAGACATTTTCGGCCTGATGACGGCGCCGCTGCGCATCATGCGCAATCTCGGCATCCGCGGCCGATTGCTGCACCGCCGTTCGCGCGCGCGGCCGGCGGCGACGCGATCGCGCGAACCGCGTGAGAAACCGCGGGAGGCCGCCGGCGCGAGCGCCCGCGCCATCCCGGTCGCTGCCCTCGCCTGGCCAGCCGCAGCCGACGACCTGTTCGACTTCACCTTCGCACGCGGGTCACAAGACGGTTTCTGGACGCACGGGTCCTACGACATCCTCTCCGCGGCGATGACGCCGCGCGGCACATCGCGGCCGCGCAAGACCGCTGCGAAATCGTCGGCGGCCGATTGCAGCGCGCAAACCGCCGCAGCCGAGCAGGCGGGCAATGCGCTCGCCGACCAGATCGCGCAGGCGATCACGCCGACGGCGGCGCAACAGCCCGCGTTCAAGGATCTGCGCTCTGCGCTGATCACGGCCTATCGCCGCATCGGCGCTGCCTGCGGGACGCCTGCAGCGGAGGAAACGGCACAAGATCGTGTCGATGCGCTGGCCGAGCGCCTGTGGGCGATGCGGCAGGCGACCTTGATCGTGCGCACGCCCCTGGAGAAGCTGTATGGGGAGCTCACGGCCGAGCAGAAGGCGACGCTCGACGGCGCCTCCCCGCGCGCCGTGAGCTGCTCCGCCGACCTCGCGGCGGCCGAAGCCTGGCCCGGCTCCGAAATCGTGCGCGCAGTGCAGCCGAGCGACAAGCAGCAGATCGCGCTCGAGGGCCTGCGCGTGACGTTCGCCGGCATGGCGCAGTGGCTGGCCTCGGCCTGCCCCGCGCAGCCGCCCGGCACCGTCGTGGCGCGGCTCGATGCCGCCGGCGAGCGTGTCAACACGCTGCTGTACGCGACGCGCATCGTCGGACGCTCGCTCGGCGGCGTCTATGCCGCGCTCAACGATCGCCAGGAGGCGCGGCTGCGCTCGGTTGGGCGGCAGCTCAGGCTGACGCCGGCGCACGCGGCGGACAACGCGCAATGATCAGGCAGACGCGGACACCCTGCCCGGCTTCGCCGGCGCGTATTGCGCGCGAATGGCGGCGATGTCCGCCACCGTCGGCAGGCCTGCCTCGTTGCCGAGCCGCTGGACTTTGAAGGCCGACGCCGCGCGCGCAAAATCGAAATGCGCGGCCCACGGCTGTCCCGGCGCGGTCAGATAGGAATAGATGTAGGCCCCGTGGAAGACGTCTCCGGCACCGTTGGTGTCGATCACCAGCTGGGCGGGAATCGGCAGCGCCGGTTCGGCCTGTGTGCGGCCCGTTTCGTCGTACCAGACGAAGCCGTGCTCGCCGAGGGTGACGCCACCGATCCGGCAGCCCCGGCCCTTGAGATAGTCGAGCGTCGCGCCCGGCGACATCCCGAGCTGTTCGCAAAAACGCTCCGACACGACCGCCACGTCGATGAACTCCAGGAGTTCATGGGTGTTCGCGCGCACGGCGCCGCCGTCGAGCGATGTCAGGATGCCGGCCTGCCGGCACTGCCGCGTGTAGTGCATCGCGGCGTCGGCCTGGTGTCCGTCGACATGCAGCGCGCGGCAACCGGTGATGTCCAGGATCGGGAAGGGATGCAGGTAATGATCGTCGCGGCAGCGAACGATCGCGCGCTTGCCCTCGTGCGGCATGACGAACGAGAGCGACGACTTCTTCACCTTGCGCACGTGCAGGTGCACTTCGTACTTGGCCGCCATGTCGAGGAACATGCGGCCCAGCCAGTCGTCGGCGCCGGTGGCGATGAGATCGGGCTTCACCGAGAGCTTGGCGCAGCAGAACGCCGCCGTGACGGCGTTGCCGCCGAACGACACCGAATATTCCGAAGCAACCGACTTCTCGTCGCCGACCGGAATGTGGTCCGTGAGAAAAGTCACGTCGATGTAGGTCTGGCCGATGAACAAGGCTTCCATGTCGGTTTCAGCTCACGGCAATTCGACGCGCCAGATGTCGTCGGCATATTCGCGGATCGTGCGGTCCGACGAGAACCAGCTCATGCGCGCCGTGTTGCGGATGCTCGTACGCCACCAAGCGGCCGGATTGCGCCACACGGCGTCGACGGCCCGTTGCGCCTGCCAATAGGCGTCGAAGTCGGCCGCCACCATGAACCGGTCATGGCCGAGCACGCGCTCGATGACCGGCGCAAAGCGCTGCTTGTCGTCCGGAGAGAAGGCGCCCGAGGCCACGGCCTCGATCGCGCGGGCGAGGCGCGGGCTCGCGGCCACCGCATCGCGGCCGCTGAAGCCTGCGCGGAGCCGCTCGGCGACCTCGTCCGCGCGCATCCCGAAGATGAAAATGTTGTCGGCTCCGACCTGATCGTGGATCTCGATGTTGGCGCCGTCGAAGGTGCCGATGGTCAGTGCGCCGTTGAGCGCCAGCTTCATATTGCCCGTGCCGGACGCCTCCATGCCGGCGGTGGATATCTGCTCGGAGACGTCGGCGGCGGGGATGATCGCCTCGGCCAGGCTGACGTTGTAGTTGGCGAGGAACACGATCTTGAGACGGTCGCCGACGCGCGGATCGGAGTTGACGACGCGCGCCACGTCGCTGGCGAGCTTGATGATGAGCTTGGCCTGGGTGTAGCTCGCCGCAGCCTTGCCGGCGAATATCTTCACCCGCGCCACTCCGTCGACCGATCGGGGATCGTCGAGGATCGCCTGATAGAGCGCGACCGCCTCCAGGACATTGAGGAGCTGACGCTTGTATTCGTGGATGCGCTTGATGTGCACGTCGAACAGCGCGGCAGGATTGATCCGGATGGAGGCCCGGCGCTGGATCAGCTCGGCGAGATCGCTCTTGTTGGCGCGGCGCGCGCGCATGACGCGCTCCGCGAAGCCGCGGTCCTCGGCCAGCCCCTCGAGACCCTGCAGCAGGGAGGGGTCGTCGAGCACGCGCGGCCCGACCGCATCCTCGATCAGGGCGGTCAGCCGCGGATTGGCCTGATAGAGCCAGCGTCGGAACGTGATGCCGTTGGTCTTGTTGACGATGCGGTCCGGATAGAGGCGGTTGAGGTCGGCGAACACGGTCCGGCGCATGAGATCGGTGTGCAGGCCGGAGACGCCGTTCACCTTGTGCGAGCCGACGAACGCGAGGTGCCCCATGCGCACGCGCTTCTCCGCGCCTTCATCGATCAGCGAAGCAGCGGCCGCTGACGCCGCTGCGCTCTCGTGCTCGGCGGCCGCCTTCAGATGCAGCCAGTTGATCAGGTAGATGATCTGCATGTGCCGGGGCAGCAGGCGGTTCATGAGCGGGACCGGCCAGGTCTCCAGCGCCTCGGGCAGCAACGTATGATTGGTGTAACTCAGCGTCTGCGTGGTGATGCGCCAGGCCTCGGCCCACGAATAGTCGTAGTCGTCCACCAGGATGCGCATGAGCTCGGCGACGGCGATCGCCGGATGTGTGTCGTTCATTTGGATGGCGGCGTACTGCGGGAGCGAGGCGAGGCTGTCGTGCTCGAACAAATGACGGCGCACGATGTCCTGCAGCGATGCCGACGTGAAAAAATATTCCTGGCGCAGCCGCAGTTCCTGGCCCGCCGGCGTCTCGTCGCCGGGGTAGAGCACCCGCGAGATCGCCTCCGATTGAACGCGCGAAGCCACGGCGCCGACGTAGTCGCCCTGATTGAAGGCGGCGAGCTGGATCGGCTCCATGGCCCGCGCCGACCACAGGCGCAACGAGTTGACGTGACGCCCGCGCCATCCAGCCACGGGCGTGTCGAAGGCGACGGCATTGACGATCTCTGCGGGATACCACACCGCCCGCGCGGTCTCGTCGTCGCCGCCGACATACTCCGTGCCGCCGCCGAAGCGGATCGGATAGGTCATCTCGGGGCGCTCGAACTCCCATGGATTGCCGTTGGCGAGCCAGTCCTCCGGCAGCTCCTGCTGCCAGCCGTCGCGAATCTGCTGCCTGAACAGACCGTAGTCGTAGCGGATGCCGTAGCCGTAGGCGGCGATCCCCAGCGTCGCGAGACTGTCCATGAAACAAGCCGCCAGGCGGCCGAGGCCGCCATTGCCGAGCGCGGCGTCCGGCTCGAGCGCACGCAGGTCGTCGAGATCGACGTCGAGCGTCGCAAGCGCCGCGCGGATCGGCTCCACGACACCAAGGTTCGACATGGCGTCGAACAGCAGGCGCCCGATCAGAAATTCGACGGAGAGGTAATAGACGCGCTTTCGCCTGCGCTCGAAGACGCGGCGCTGGCTGGCCAGCCAGCGATCGACGAGACGGTCGCGCACGGCGTAGGCGGTGGCCATGAACCAGTCATGCGGGCGCGCGTTCTCGGGCGCACGACCGACCGCATAGATCAGCTTCGACTGGATGGCCTGCGCCAGCGCCGAGACATCATCCGCGACGGGCGCCGGCAGGGGCTGGCGTTTCAATCGTTGCACGTCTGACCTTCTTCTCGATCCAACTTGGAAGCGGACGCGCCACGAAAATCAATTCAATTTTCAGCCGACCGACCGTCCTTCTGCCGCCAATGCCGCCGCCAGCGACTGAATATTTTGGTGCGCGGGCAGTTCTTCAAGCGCCAATGGCAAGCGTTTCATCCAGTTCTGATATTCAGATACAGTACCCGGCACGTTAATTTGATCCGGTATTTCGAGGATATCCTCGATAAGCACAGCCAGCAGGCGGGATGGCGTGCGTGCCAAAAATCGCGCCACGTGTTCGAACGCGAGCGCGTCAGGCACGTGAATACCGTGATGGCGCACGGCTCGGTGCAGCCCTTCGATGGCCTGCCCGCGATCCTGCCCCGCTTCGCCCGGATCCATACCGATCTCGCGCTTGAGCTTGAGATCGCGCTCGTTCATCCAGCCGGCGAACGTCGGCAGGTCGTGGGTGGTAAAGGTGACGATCGCGTCGGCCGGATAATCGTGGGGCCCGCGGAACGCACCGTCGCCGTGCCGCTCGAACAACGCGACCCGGTACGACCACACGCCCCAGTCGCGGAGCGTCTCGCTCACACCTTCGGGCACCGTGCCGAGATCCTCACCAATGACGAGGCACCGCGCGCGATGGCTTTCCTGCGCCACCACCGCCAGCATGGCCTCGAACGGAAGCTGCACGTAGGCGCCGCGCGTCGCGTCCAGCTCGCGCGGAATGAGGAAGACGCGGTTGAGACCGAGGGCGTGGTCGATGCGGATCGCGCCGGCGTGTCGCATCACCGCGCGCAGCGTCTGGCGAAACAGAACGAAGTCGGTCTCGATCAGAGCTTGCGGATGAAACGAGGCAATACCCCAGTTCTGTCCGCCCGGATTCCAGGCATCGGGCGGCGCGCCGATCACGAGGTCGCGCGCGAGCTTGTCCTGCTCCGCCCAGGCGTCGGCGCCGTCCAGCGCGACGCCGACCGCAAGATCGAGGTAGAGACCGACCGGCAACCCGAGAGCGCGCGCGTGGTCATTGCAGGCGGCGAGCTGCTCGTCGGCGAGCCATTGCACATACTCGTGGAATTCCATCTCGTCGGAGGCCGCACGCAACTGCGCGAGGAGCGCCGGGCTCGGGGTGGACAGGTCGACCGGCCACTCCCACCACCGCGAGCCGTGGCGCGCGCGCAGAGTTTCGAACGCGGCATAGCGCGCGAGTGGATCGCCGCGCGCCGCGCGGAAGCGGGCGAACGCCGCGCGACGGCCGTCATCAGCCCGCGCCCGGAACCGCCGGTAAGCGAGCCGCAAGGCCTGATCCTTGAGCGCAGTGATCCTCGGATAGTCCACGAGATCAGCGCGACGCAGCGCTGCGAGCTCGTCGGCGAGCCCGGGCATGTCGTCGGCGTGGAACTCGGGGACGGCGTCGAGTGCGATGTACAATGGATTGAGGAACAGCCGGCTGCTTGGCGAATAGGGACTTGCCTGCCCGGGCGGAAGCGCATGCAGCGGATTGACGCCGACGCCGGCAGCGCCGGACCGAGCGGCGAGATCGAGCAGGCCCATGAGATCGGTGAAGTCGCCATGCCCCCAGTTGCGGCGCGAGCGCACCGCGTAGAGCTGCACCGCGATCACCCATAACCGGCGGCCGGCCTTCACGAAGTCCGGCTGATAGGCGGCGCGCGGCGCGACAAGCAAGGGATAGCGCAGGCCGTCAGCAGCAACGCAATAGCTTCCCGAGGGGAGATCGGGCGGCAGATGAATGACGCCCTCGCCGGCGGCGATCGGCTGGGCGTTCCCCTCGCTCACCAGAACCCAGGGCCGGTCCGTCGACGGCACCGCCAGCGCACGGACGCCGTCAGCCCGCGTCACGAACACCTCGGCGCGGTCTTGTCCGTCGGCGATCAGGCGATGAGAGATAGACGTGACGTCGTGCGGCGCGACCTCATGGCTGCGCCCGAACGCATCGAAATACTGATGTGAAATCGACCAGGACTGTGGCCTTCCCATTGAACGCGTTCGGTCCCGGTTCGAAGTCCCCTGTCCGCCTCAGCCTTGCACCCAAGCCAAGCCGCCGCAAGCCGTCTGGCTTGGGTGTGCGCTGGGCTTGACCGGGTCTTGCTTCAGTGGGTCTTGATCGTCCGTTCCGGCGGCTGAGACGACAACACCGGGGTCGCGGGCCGCCGCTCCGACAGACGCCGCGTCGCGGCAAGCGACTTCACGAAGCGGGAGAACCACAGATGCACGGATGTCGCGCGCAGCTTTTCCATCATCGATTCCCAGCGCTCGCGCCGCTCGTCGCACGACATCGTCAATGCGGACGCCAGCTTGCGCGCAACGTCGTCGACGTCGTGCGGATTGACCAGAAGCGCGGCGTCAAGCTCCTTCGCCGCCCCGGCGTATCGCGAGAGCACCAGAACGCCGGGGTCGAAGGGGTTCTGCGCCGCGACATATTCCTTGGCGACGAGGTTCATGCCGTCGCGGAACGGCGTGACCACACCGACATGCGCCGCGCGATAGAACCCGGCGAGCGTCGCCTGCGCGAATCCCTTGTTGATGTAGCGCACCGGCGTCCAGTCCACCTCGCCGTGCCGGCCGTTCACTTCGCCCACCAGCTGCGAGAGCTCGTTCTGGAGCTGGCAATAGGACGGGATCGACGTGCGCGATGGCACCGCGATCTGAAGGAGTGAAACCTGACCCCTGAGGCCGGGCTGCTGACAGAGCATCTGCTCGAAGGCGCGGATGCGGTTGATGAGCCCCTTCGAATAGTCCACGCGATCGACGCCGATGGCGAGCTTGGCCCCCTGCAGGCTGGAGCGCAGGCGCGCGATCTCGGGGCCGGCCGCCGCCTTGGTGGCGCGTCGGGCGAACTCCTCGACGTCGATGCCGATCGGAAAGGTCGCGAGACGGCACGGGCCGTGCACCGACATGACGACATCGTCGATAACGGGAAGGCCGAGCTCCTCCTTGAGGTAATCGGCAAAGTTCTGCTGGTCGTCCTGCGTCTGGAAACCGAGGAGATCGAACGCCAGCATCGCCTGGACGATCTCGCGATGGTGCGGCATGGCGCTCATGAGGGATGGCACCGGCCACGGCGTGTGGAGAAAAAATCCGATCGGCTGTTCAACACCCAGCTGGCGCAGCTCGAGGCCGAGCGTCAGAAAATGATAATCCTGGACCCAGTAGGTCGCGTCGGGGCGGCAAAAGCGCAGCAGCCCGCGCGCCATGTAGGCGTTGACCTCGCGGTAGCTGCGGTAATCATCCGAGGTGGCCCGGATCAAGTCCGGGCGCGAATGGAACGTCGGCCACAGGCCCGCGTTGGCGAACCCTTCATAATACCCGCAATAATGTTCGGCCGGCAGGTCGACGGTCGCCAGCGCGCCCTTGCCAAATGATTCGATTTCCGCGAAAGCATCACGCTGTCCGGTCTGGCGCACGCGGCCACTCGACCCGACCCAGATCGCACCATATCCTTTGACGGCTGGCAGCAGTGCCGCGGCCAGCCCGCCCGCGATCGCCTCGCTGGAATTCAGCCGGGCTACCCGGTTCGAGACGACAACGACGTTCATCCGGCTCCACTCCGCATTGCACTGTGGGGCCAACGCCCACGCACAGAAGTGGTTCCGCAATTTTTCACAATCGGGAACCATTATTGCCGCCATTCGTTTAATTGTGCAGGGACCAGCCTCCATAATGACCCAGGCTCAGCGCGTCACTCCGTCGATTGCGAGCGCGTTCTCCGCGTCCGAGTCGGCGACGAAACGCATTTTCTTCGAGGATGTTTTTCCTTCCGTCGACGAGGGGCGGTATCCGGTCAAACGGATCGCGGGCGAGCACGTCGAGGTCTGGGCGGATATTTTTCGCGACGGCCACGAGGTGATCGCGGGCTCGCTGTGCTGGCGTCGGCAGAACGACCGCAAATGGCTCTCGACGCCGTTGCAGTTCCATCAGAACGATCGCTGGCACGCCAGCTTTCGTCCCGAAACGCCCGGCCGTTACGTGTTCGCGCTCGTCGCATGGACAGATGCGTTCGCGACGTGGCGACGGGATTATCTTCTCAAGCGCGGCGCCGGCGCCGACCTCA
>Ga0182748_1003280_pt1 | contig 13799 bp, 10 predicted proteins | sample eDN3rd37CKraftOP_FD_128877 | JGI IMG/M metagenome (GOLD analysis project Ga0182748, IMG submission 128877) | Enriched Organic Plus compost microbial communities from Emeryville, California, USA - eDNA 3rd pass 37_C Kraft OP (version 2) (version 2) ...
ATGAATGGCGGCATCGTGGAGCAGATGGGACCGCCACTGGAACTCTACGACAAGCCGATGAGCCTGTTCGTCGCGGCCTTCATCGGCTCGCCGCCGATGAATTTCTTGGAGGGATCGCTCAACACGCCCGATGCACTCATCCTCGATGACGGCACCGAGGTGGCGCTGCCAGCACCAGTTACCGGCAACGGGCGCACCACAATTGGCGTCAGGCCTGAGCACCTTTTCCTCACGGATGCCGGATGGCCTGCCGTGGTCTCGGTCATTGAGCCAACGGGCTCGGAAACGCAGATCACCGCTCGTCTCGGCGACTATGTCATTCGCGTCCTGATCCGAGGTCGAACCGACGTCCAGCCCGGCGAGACGATCCATGTCGCGGCGAAGCCCGCCGATATCCACGTGTTCGACACGGCCTCCGGAAGTCGGCGCGAGACGGTTACGACGTAAGATGACAGCGATGCACAGCTCGCTATTCAAATTCAAGAACAGGCATTGAAGGTCATGAGAAACAAAGCAAGAATTGCCGAAGTAAAGACGCTCTCCTGTAGCAATTCCTTCCGCAACTACCACTTCCTGAAGATTACGACGGAGGATGGAACTGTCGGCTGGAGCGAGTTCGACGAGAATTTCGGTTCGCCAGGTGTTGCATATATCATCAATGAACTCAGCCATAGGCTGATTGGCCAAAGCGTTTTGCTGCACGAGCACATCCGCGAGGACCTGAGCGATGTGACACGTCCTGCGCTCAGTGGTGTGATCGCTCAGGCCATTGGCGCTATAGAAAATGCGCTGCTCGACGCCAAGGCGAAAATCATGGACGTTCCGGCCCATGTGCTACTCGGCGGAATGGTGCGCGACAAGATCCGCGTTTACTGGTCCCACTGCGTTGCCTATCGCATGCGTACGGAGCACTTCTCGCCGCCGATCCATGATGCGGATGGCGTGCGCCAGATTGCCAATGATGTCCGCAACGACGGGTTCACGGCGCTGAAGACAAACATCTTCGAATACGACGCGAATGACAGGATTTCCGCTTGGGCCCCGGGGTTCGGCCGTCCGCATGACCTGTCGCGCAATGTCGAGCGCAAGACGCGCCAGGATCTGCGCCGGCATCTGGAAATCATGCGCGAGTCCGCCGGTCCCGACATCGACATCCTCCTTGATCTCAACTTCAATGCGCGCACGGATGGCTATCTGGAGATGATCCGTGAGATCAACGATCTCGACATTTTCTGGGTGGAGCTCGATACGCTCGACCCAAAGGCACTCGCCTATATCCGCTCCAAGAGCAATCATCCGATCGCATCCTGCGAGACGCTTCTCGGCCTGCAGCAGTTCCTGCCATTCTTCCAGAACCAGGCTGTTGATGTCGCCATCATTGACACACCTTGGAATGGTGTCTGGCAGTCGCTGAAGATTGCTGCAGCCGCAGCAGCTTACGAGGTGAGTGTCGCGCCGCACAACTTCTACGGCCACCTGTGCACGATGATGAACGCGCATTTCAGCGCCGTGGTGCCCAATGTCCGGATTATGGAAACCGATATCGACCGTATATCCTGGGACTCGGAAGTGTTTACCCATGCGCCGGAGTACAAAGACGGTTACCTGATCCTGCCGGACCGCCCGGGCTGGGGTACAGAGCCGAACGAAGAGGCGCTGAAGAAATATCCGCCGCTTGCCAAGACCGGTCTCATCAACCGCACGGCGACGCCGCGTCTGGATTTCTGACCAGTCGCCTGGTGGGCAGAGGTTCTGCATGATCATGAATGAAACGGTCGACGTGCTGATCATTGGCGGTGGCGCTTCGGGTGCCGCCGTCGCGTGGAGCCTCGCCGACACGCGGATGCGCATAGTCTGCCTGGAGCAGGGCGATTGGCAGGAGCCGTCGCGCTATCCGAGCACCGGTCTGGATTGGGAGAACAGGCAGTTCGGCGACTATGCCATCAGCCCGAACCGCCGTAAGGGGAAGGCCGACTATCCGATCAACGACGACGAGTCTCCGATCAAGGTCGCCAATTTCAATGGCGTGGGCGGCGGCACCATTCTTTATGCCGGGCATTTCCCGCGCATGCATCCGTCTGACTTCCGGGTGCGTACGCTTGATGGCGTGACCGATGACTGGCCGATCGACTACTGGAAGCTGGAGCCCTTTTTCGCGATCAACGACCGCATGATGGGCGTGGCCTCGCTTGCTGGCGACCCCGCTTACCCCGACAAGGAGGCGGTGATGCCGCCTTTGCCGCTTGGGCGCACCGGCGAACGCCTTGGCCGGGCCATGAATGAGCTCGGCTGGCATTGGTGGCCTTCCGACAGTGCGATCACGTCGCAGGAATATCAGGGCCGCGCGCCCTGCATCAATCTTGGTCATTGCGGCCATGGCTGCGCGCAGGGAGCCAAGTCCAGCACCGACATCACCTACTGGCAGGAAGCGATCCGCAACCGCGTCGAGCTGCGCACCAATTGCCGCGTCAGCCGGATCGAAACAAACGACGACCGGATGGCGACGGGTGCATGGTATTTCAATGGCGATGGCGAGGAAGTCTTCCAGCCAGCCGAGATCGTCATCATGGCGTGCAATGGCATCGGCACGCCGCGCATTCTCTTGAACTCGGCTTCAGAGCGGTTTCCCAGCGGACTTGCCAACTCGAGCGGGCAGGTGGGGCGCAACCTGATGTTCCATCCCTACGGGCTTGCGCGCGGTACGTTTGACGAGAAGCTCGACGCATATCGCGGCTCACGCGTGTTCATGTGGTCGATGCAGTTCTACGAGACGGATCGGGCCAACGACTTCAAGCGCGGCTACTGCTATCAGTTTACGCGCGGATTCAGCCCGGCGATCACGGCAATCAACGGCATGGGCGATGGCCTGCTGCCATGGGGCGAGGGGCATCACGCGGCCTATCGCGACCTGTTCGAGCGGCAGGCGGGCATGGTGTCGGTCTGTGAGGATTTGCCGGAGGAGATCAACCGCGTCACGCTGGACCCCGCGCTCAAGGACGCGAACGGCATACCCGCGCCGAAGATCACCTATCGGCTGGGCGAGAACACGCTGAAGATGCTCGACCATTCGCTGGCGCGTGCGACCGACATCCTCACCGTGGCCGGTGCGAAGGATATCGTCACTCGTGCGCCGCTGCCCTATGCGGGCTGGCATCTGCTTGGCACCGCCCGCATGGGCGATGATCCGCGCAATTCGGTAGTCAATAGCTGGGGCCGCAGCCATGATGTGAAGAACCTCTTCATCGTGGATGGCAGTGTGTTTGTCACGTCCGGCGGGGTGAACCCGACATCGACTATCCAGGCGATCGCTCTCTACATCGCCGACCAGATCAAGGAGCGTCTTCATGACCTCTTCGCCTGAAGCTGCTTCGCTCACGGTCTCGGACAGTCAGGTTGCCTGCCTCGCCTGCATCGCAGGCCACATGATTCCGGCGAGTTCGGAGTTTGGCGTGCCTGCAGCCAACGATCCCGTCATCCTCCAGGATATTCTCTCGATCATCGACCACCGCGACCATGGGGCGGTCGTGTCGGTACTTGCGAGCGTGGACGATGCGGCAGGCGGCTCTCTATGCGCCCTTGAAGCTACTGAACAGGCGGCACTTCTTGCGCGGCTGCGGGCGGAACGGCCCGGCGTTTTCGCGGTGATCGAGAGCATCGTCGCCCGCGCCTACTACCGCGACTCACGCGTGCTTGCGTCGATTGGCGTGGAACACCGTCCGCCGTTCCCAAAAGGTTATGAAGTTGAGCAGGGCGACTGGTCGCTGCTTGATCCTGTGCGCGAGCGCGGCAAGATCTATCGGGACGCGTAGCGCATCCGATCAAAACGTGGTTCGAATATTAAAGGAAGGGTTGGCTGGGGAACCTGGATTCGAACCAGGACTAACGGAGTCAGAGTCCGTGGGTCTACCGTTAACCTATTCCCCAACAGGCTTTCGCCGAGTCCGTCGAGCCGGTAGCAACTCGATGGGCGCTTATTTACTGATGCCTCACGCATAGTCAACCCACCTTGATGATCAAAATTGACAATTTAACAGGTCAGCCGTCCTGAAAGGCCTATCTGTCGCAGTTGGCGTGCAGGAACCCAACTTTACGCGAGGCACAAAGCTCAAATGTGTCCGTGCCTCTTGGTCATTTGGCCAGAGACTGCTAATCTGGTCTCAACAAGAGATGATACGCCGCACATCGCAAGATGGACGTACGGCGTGAAAGGATTAGCGGTGGACCACGATCAACGTGACGCACCGCCGGTTGCGAGGGCTGCTCGCGATCACACCCCCGCCAGGGGTGGCCGGAATCCGCAGGGACAACGGCCAAAAGCGGCTCCCGCCCCAACGGGCACGGAGCCGGTAAAACGCACACGGAAGCGCAAGAGAAAGCGCAGCCGCAATCGCGTCTTTATGCGGGGTGGTGAGTCGTCAGGACAGACCACTGTACCGGCGGTTCAAGGACAGGCCAAAGCAGGTCAGCCGACCGCGGCTGCCGAATCGGCTCCCTCCCATGAGAATCGCCAGCGACGCGAGAAGAGCGCTTCGACCCGGTATGCGCTCAGCAGGCCGGCCGAACGGCTCTATGCAGCGCTCGACCTCGGAACCAACAATTGCCGGCTGCTCATCGCTTCGCCGAGCAAGCCCGGGCGATTCCGCGTGGTCGACGCATTTTCGCGAATCGTGCGGCTGGGTGAGGGGCTGTCGGCGAATGGCCGGCTTGGCGATGCGGCAATGGACAGGGCGCTCGGCGCGCTCGCCATCTGCGCGCAGAAGCTTGAGGGCAAGACGTTTTCCGGCATGCAGCTGATTGCGACGGAAGCCTGTCGCTCGGCTGCCAACGGCGAGGATTTCCTGACGCGCGTCAAGAAGGAGACCGGCCTGGCGCTCACGATCATCGACCGGCAGACCGAGGCGCGGCTTGCCGTCGCCGGCTGCAGTTCGCTTGTCGGACGTGATACGGACGGCCTCGTGCTGTTCGATATCGGCGGCGGTTCTTCCGAGATCGCGCTGGTGGATCTCACCAAGAAGCGAACTGGACGGCTTGCCGATCATATCGTTGCCTGGACGTCGCTGCCGGTGGGGGTTGTTTCCATTGCGGAACGCTTCGGCGGTCGCGATGTGACGCCTGAGAATTTCGAGGCGATGGTCGCAAATGTCAGCGATCTCCTGCGTGGCTTTGAGGGGGCCAACAGCCTCAAGCATGTTTCCGCAGGTGATAGGTTCCATCTGCTGGGCACGTCCGGAACGGTGACCACGCTTGCTGGTGTGCATCTCGGCCTGCGCCGTTATGATCGGCGGCGGGTGGACGGCCTCTGGCTCGACCGTGAACATGTGGACAGCATGATCGAGCGCATCCTTGGCTGGAGCTTTGACCAGCGAAAGGCCAATCCCTGCATCGGCGAGGAACGGGCGGACCTGGTTCTGGCGGGTTGTGCAATTCTGGAAGCGATCCGCCGGCAATGGCCGTCGGAGCGACTGAGGGTTGCGGATCGTGGCCTGCGCGAAGGCATGCTGAGTGAAATGATGGCACGGGACGGCGTCTGGCGACGCAAGCGGTTCCATGCGGCAGCGAGAGCATCATGAAAGACAAGAAGGCTGGCACCGGGCTCCGTCAGCTGAAGACCCGGGTCAAGAAAACCAAGCTCAAGAATTCGTCGCGCCGGTGGCTCGAACGGCATCTCAACGATCCGTACGTGCATCGCGCCAATGCGGAGGGCATGCGCTCGCGCGCGGCCTACAAGCTCATCGAGATCAACGAAAAGTACAAGATCCTGGCACCCGGCATGAAGGTGGTGGATCTTGGCGCGGCTCCGGGCGGTTGGTGTCAGATCGCGGCGCAGGTGGTGAAGTCGAAGCCAGAATCGCCAAGCGTGGTCGGCATCGACTATCTGCCCGTGGATCCGATGGCGGGCGCGATCATCCTGCAGGCGGATTTTCTCGACGATGATGCGCCGGACAAGCTCATTGAGGCGCTGGGTGGCGCTCCTGACGTGGTGCTCTCCGACATGGCCGCGCCCACGACGGGGCACCGGCGGACCGACCATATCCGCACGATGCACCTTTGCGAGACGGCGGCCCATTTTGCCATTTCCGTGCTGAAGCCGGGCGGACACTTCCTCTCGAAGACGTTCCAGGGCGGGGCGGAAGGTGACGTGCTAACCATGCTCAAGCAGCATTTTGCCTCCGTTCACCATGTCAAGCCGCCGGCATCGCGGGCGGAATCGGTGGAGCTTTACATCCTCGCGCGCAACTTCAAGGGCCGGAAGGATGTACCAGTCGAAGATGGCGACGACGAAGACTAATCGGCTGGATGGCTACGGCCATCCGGTGGCGTTTTACGGCTGACTGCAACAAGTTCGCTGTTGCGACACGTTAACGGCTTTCATTTTTGTTCCGGAAGTGGTACGAACCGCCGCCAATCCTGAAAGGGAATTTTCCAGTGCGGGTCCTTGCTATTGCACGGGCCGGCTTTTTCTATTCCGAGGACTGGCAATGGCAAAAATCATAGAAACTGCGACAGGGTTCGAAGCACTCACCTTTGACGACGTGCTTCTTCAGCCGGGCCACTCGGATGTGATGCCGGGCGAGGTCAACGTCGGCACCACGATCGCCGGCGTGGAGCTGAACCTTCCGATCCTTTCCGCCGCAATGGACACTGTGACCGAGTCGAAGCTCGCGATCGCCATGGCGCAGGCAGGCGGCGTTGGCGTCATCCACCGCAACCTGACCCCGGCCGAGCAGGCCGAAGAAGTCCGCCAGGTCAAGAAGTTCGAGTCCGGCATGGTGGTGAACCCGCTCACCATCGGGCCGGAAGCAACGCTCGCCGACGCGATGGCGCTGATGGCGCAGCACCGCATTTCCGGCATTCCGGTGGTGGAGAATGGCGGCAAGGGCGGTCACACGACCGGCAAGCTCGTCGGCATCCTCACCAACCGTGACGTGCGCTTTGCCTCCAATCCGAACCAGCCGATCCGCGAGCTGATGACGCACGAGAACCTCGTTACCGTCACCGAGAATGTGCGGCAGGACGAGGCCAAGCGCCTGCTGCACGCGCATCGCATCGAAAAGCTGCTGGTGGTCGACAATGCCGGCAATTGCGTTGGCCTGATCACCGTCAAGGACATGGAAAAGTCGCAGCTGAACCCGTTCGCCAGCAAGGATGAGCACGGTCGCCTGCGCGCTGCCGCAGCCACCAGCGTTGGTGACGATGGTTTCGAGCGTGCTGAGCGTCTCATTGATGCTGGCGTCGATTTCCTCGTGATTGACACTGCGCATGGCCATTCTCAGCGCGTGCTCGACGCTGTTACCCGCGCCAAGAAGATTTCCGGCAACGTCAAGATCATCGCCGGAAACGTGGCGACGCCGGACGGCACGCTTGCCCTCATCGATGCCGGCGCAGACGCGGTCAAAGTCGGCATCGGACCAGGCTCCATCTGCACCACCCGTATCGTCGCAGGCGTTGGCGTACCGCAGCTCGCCGCCATCATGGGCGCGGTGAACGTTGCCCGCAAGCATGGCATCTCCGTCATCGCAGACGGCGGCATCAAGTATTCCGGTGATCTTGCCAAGGCGATTGCCGCCGGTGCGGACGCAGCCATGGTGGGCTCACTGCTCGCCGGTACCGATGAGACGCCGGGTGAGGTTTACCTCTACCAGGGCCGCTCGTTCAAAGCCTATCGCGGCATGGGCTCCGTTGGCGCCATGGCTCGCGGCTCGGCCGACCGCTACTTCCAGGCGGAAGTGCGCGACACGCTGAAGCTCGTGCCGGAAGGTGTTGAGGGCCAGGTTCCCTACAAGGGTCCGGTTTCCGGTGTCCTGCACCAGCTCGCCGGCGGTCTCAAGGCTGCCATGGGCTATGTCGGCGCGGGCGACATCAAGGCGTTCCAGGAGAAGGCTACCTTCGTCCGCATTTCGGGCGCTGGCCTGCGGGAAAGCCATGCGCATGACGTGACCATCACGCGCGAGAGCCCGAACTATCACGGCGGCCGCTAAGTACGCCGCTTCAAACGTCTATTTCTCCAAGCCCACTGCCTTGCGGTGGGCTTTTCTTATGCAGTCGGAGAGCGACTGGAGATCTTCGCTGCGGGGATTGGTCGTCCGCCAGCCAAGGCAGATGGTGCGTGAAGGCGAGGGCGCGACAAAGGGCAGGGCGCTGACGCCCGGCAGCCGCTCCGCCGTTTCCCGGGCGATTTCAGGGATCAGCGTCACACCTAACCCGTGGGAAACCATGTGCAGGAGGGTGGCGAGGCTCGTCGCGCCGAAGCTCTGCATCGCGACCGGCTCAACCTTGCTGCAGAGTGCGAGCGCCTGCGCCCGCATGCAGTGACCTTCCTCCAGCAGCATCAGGCGTTCAAGCGCCATCGCCTCATGGGCCACTGGAGGGGCAATGCGGGGAACCTCTGCGGTTGGTACAGCGAGCAGGAAGTGGTCCTCGAAGAGGGGGGTGTGATCGATGCCACTGGCCGAGAGCGGCTCGGCGGCAATCAGTGCGTCGAGATGCCCGTTGCTCACCTCCTCAAGCAAGGTGTCGGTGACGGATTCCCGCACTTCGAGCTGCAGCTTGGGAAATGCTTCCTTAAGGAGCGGGAGGAGATAGGGGAGCAGATAGGGCGCAACGGTGGGGATAACGCCAAGCCGAAAACGGCCTTCAAGTATGTCCCTGCCGCGCATGGCGGCCCGCTCCAGATCTTCAACTTCGCTCAGGATGCGCTGGATGCGCGGGCGAAGCTCAGCGCCTTCGGCGGTCAGGCGGATGGATCCGCGGCCTCGCTCGAACAGGCGTATGCCAAGCTGGCCTTCCATCTCGGCAATCTGGGCGGAAAGGGCTGGTTGCGTGACGCCAGCCTCTTGGGCTGCGCGACCAAAGTGGCCTGTTTCAGCCAGATACTCAAAGTAGGCGAGCTGTTTCAGGGTCAATCGCATGATAAGAAAATCTTATCATCGCGAACAGCAAATGCAATTGGAAATTATTGAAGCGATCGGCTATGTTAGAACCATTCTAGGAAGCTTCAGTGATTCCAGTGCGCATCCAGCGCACGAGCTTTTATTGGGTGAGGTGCAAAAGGCATGGTTGATAAGCCAATTATGACGACGACTGCTGGTTCTCCGATTCCGGACAACCAGAATACGCTGACCGCCGGCGAGCGTGGCCCGGTCCTTCTGACCGATTACCAGCTCATCGAGAAGCTGGCCCACCAGAACCGTGAGCGTATTCCAGAGCGCGCCGTCCATGCCAAGGGCTGGGGTGCATATGGTACGCTGAAGATCACCGGCGACATCTCCAAGTACACCAAGGCGAAGGCACTGCAGCCTGGCGCCGAGACGCCGCTGCTTCTGCGCTTCTCCACCGTTGCCGGTGAGATGGGTGCAGCCGACGCCGAGCGCGACGTTCGTGGCTTTGCCATCAAGTTCTACACGCCGGAAGGCAACTGGGACCTCGTCGGCAACAACACGCCGGTGTTCTTCATCCGCGATCCGCTGAAGTTCCCGGACTTCATCCACACGCAGAAGCGTCATCCGCGCACCAACCTGCGTTCGGCAACGGCTATGTGGGATTTCTGGTCGCTTTCGCCCGAGAGCCTGCACCAGGTCACCATCCTCATGTCCGACCGCGGCCTGCCGGTTGCTCCGATGTACATGAACGGCTACGGCTCGCACACCTACTCGTTCTGGAACGACGCCGGCGAGCGCTACTGGGTGAAGTTCCACTTCAAGACCCAGCAGGGCCACAAGTTCTACACGAACGAGGAAGCCGAGAAGGTCATCGCCAAGACCCGCGAGAGCTATCAGGAAGAGCTGTTCGGCGGCATCGAGCGCGGCGAGTTCCCGAAGTGGACCGTCCAGGTTCAGATCATGCCGGAGCTCGACGCTGAGAAGACCTCCTACAACCCGTTCGACCTGACGAAGGTCTGGCCGCATTCGGAATACCCGCCGATCGAAATCGGTGTGATGGAGCTGAACCGCAACCCGGACAACTACTTCGCGGAAATCGAGCAGGCTGCCTTCTCGCCGTCGAACATCGTTCCCGGCATCGGCTTCTCGCCGGACAAGATGCTGCAGGCGCGCGTGTTCTCCTATGCGGACGCACACCGTCACCGCCTCGGCACGCACTACGAGTCGATCCCGGTCAACCAGCCGCGCTGCCCGGTTCATCACTATCACCGCGATGGTCAGATGAACGTCTACGGCGGCCTGAAGACCGGCAACCCGGATGTCTACTACGAGCCGAACTCCTTCAACGGCCCGGTCGAGAGCCCGGCTGCCAAGGAGCCGCCGCTGCGCATCTCCGGCGACGCCGCTCGCTACGACCACCGCGTTGGCAACGACGACTACTCGCAGCCGCGCGCCCTGTTCGAGCTGTTCGACGCTGGCCAGCGTGAGCGCCTGTTCAAGAACATCGCTGCTGCGATGGGCGGCGTTCCGGGCTTCATCGTTGAGCGTCAGCTTGGCCACTTCAAGCTCGTGCATCCGGAATACGAAGCCGGCGTTCGCCGCGCGCTGAAGGAAGCACACGGCTACGAGGCAACCGCCGTTTCGCTCGAAGAGCAATCGGCAGCCGAGTAAGCTGGATAACTGGTATGATGGGGAGGGCGCGGAGACATCCGCGCCCTTCTTCTTTTCGTGAGGTGCTTTCTCACATTGGCCATCATGCCTCACCCGCTGTGGCTTGCTAATCGGTTCGAGTGAGCTTAGCTAAGCGTCTGATCGGGTAAACCGGAAAGGATAGGCCATGCGTCTTGGTGGCAGGCTGGCAGCCGCTATTGAAGTTCTTGAGGATATCGAGACTCGAAATCGACCCGCCGCCGATGCCATGCGTGATTGGGGCCTGTCGCATCGCTTCGCCGGATCGGGCGATCGTGCCGCCATCGGCAATCTCGTCTATGGCGCACTGCGCCGCAAGGATGCCGCCGCGTGGCTGTTTGGCGAAAGCTCGCCGCGCGCGCTGGTCCTCGGCTCGTACCTTCTCGAAAACGGTCTCAACGTTGATGCGCTCACGGCCTCAATTGCCGGGGACAGTTTCGCGCCGCCGCCGGTAACGGAGGCTGAGCGCGCGAACGTAACAAGCAAGAACGTCGGCGAAATGCCCGAGATTGCCCGCGCCAATGCACCTGACTGGTGCCTGCCGCTCGTGCAACAGGCTTTTGGCGATGATTGGGTGAGGGAGAGCGAGGCGCTTTGCGAGCGGCCACCGCTCGATCTGCGCGTGAACACGTTAAAGTCAACGCCTGGAAAGGTTCTGGAGGCGCTTGAAGCGCACGGGGCAGAAGCGGCCAGGATCGCGCACCATGGCGTCCGTATCCCAGCCATCAACGGCAACGGCAGGCACCCCAACCTGCAGAGCACGCCGGCCTTCCAGGATGGCTGGTTCGAGGTGCAGGACGAGGGCTCGCAGATCGTTGCGGAACTCGCGGGAGCGGCACCGGGCATGCAGGTGCTGGATTTCTGCGCCGGAGCGGGCGGCAAGACGCTTGCCTGTTCCGCACGCATGCAGAACCAGGGTCAGATTTTTGCTTTCGACGCCGATCCGCAGCGGCTGCAGCCGATCCATGATCGCGTGCAGCGAGCAGGATGCCGCAATGTGCAGGTCGTGAGCCAGGCCGCGCGTCTTGCAGAGCTCGAAGGCCATCTGGACCTTGTTCTAGTGGATGCGCCCTGCACCGGTTCGGGCACATGGCGGCGCAGGCCGGATGCCAAGTGGCGGCTGACCCAGCTGCAGCTTGATACGCGGATGGCGGAGCAGGCGGCGATCCTCGATGACGTCGCACGTTATGTGAAGCCGGGCGGGACGCTCGCCTATATCACCTGTTCGGTGTTCGATCAGGAAAACGGCGAGCAGGTGCAGGGCTTTCTCAGCCGCAACCCCGGCTTCAGGCTCGCCGACCACGCCGCGCTCTGGCAGGATCGTTTTCCGGCCGCATCGCTCAACAAGATCTGGACGGGCGCTAACGGCGGGATCACGCTGTCACCCGCGACAACGGGGACCGATGGATTCTTCTTCGCGCTGCTGGAGAAAAGTGTAGATTAATACGTGACGAATGGAATGCGGGATACGCGGCTCGGCAGGGCCAATCCCTTGTAGGAAAACGCAATCGTTCAGGTTTATGCGATTGCACTTGAACCGGACCTTAATTAAAGCCTCGCCATGAGCATTTCACACCACCCAGAAACAGTCCTGATCGTCGACTTCGGAAGCCAGGTCACGCAGCTTATCGCGCGTCGCGTGCGTGAGGCGGGCGTCTATTCTGAAATCGCGCCCTTCCAATCCGCTGAAGAGGCGTTCAAGCGCCTCCAGCCCAAGGCTGTCATCCTCTCGGGCAGCCCAGCTTCCACCGTCGATATCGGCAGCCCACGCGCTCCTGACATCATCTTCCAGTCCGGCCTGCCGATCTTCGGCATCTGCTACGGCCAGCAGCTGCTCTGTGCGCAGCTGGGTGGTAAGGTAGAGTCGAGCGATCATCGCGAGTTCGGCCGCGCGTTCCTTGACATCGCTGACGGCTGCGCCCTGTTTGACGGCCTCTGGGCCCCGGGCACCCGCCATCAGGTGTGGATGAGCCACGGCGACCGCGTCACGGGACTGCCGGAAGGCTTCCGCGTTGTTGGTACCTCCGCTGGCGCGCCCTTCGCGGCTATCGCCGACGACAAGCGCAAGTACTACGGTGTGCAGTTCCACCCCGAAGTGGTTCACACCCCGGACGGCGCGAAGCTGATCGCGAATTTCGTGCATCACATCGCCGGCCTCAAGGGCGACTGGACCATGGCCGCCTACCGCGAGCAGGCTGTCGAGGCGATCCGCAAGCAGGTTGGTTCGGGCAAGGTGATCTGCGCGCTTTCGGGCGGCGTCGACTCCTCAGTTGCAGCCCTTCTGGCCCACGAGGCCGTTGGCGACCAGCTTACCTGCATCCTCGTCGACCACGGCCTTATGCGCAAGGATGAAGCCGCTTCGGTCGTGCAGATGTTCCGCGAGCACTACAACCTGCCGCTCATTCTCGTCGATGCTTCCGACAAGTTCCTGTCGCAGCTCGAGGGCGAAGTTGACCCGGAGAAGAAGCGCAAGACGATCGGCCGTCTCTTCATCGAAGTCTTCGAGGAAGAGGCCAAGAAGCTTGGCGGCGCCGACTTCCTCGTGCAGGGCACGCTTTATCCGGACGTCATCGAAAGCGTTTCCTTTACGGGCGGTCCTTCGGTCACGATCAAGTCGCACCACAATGTCGGCGGTCTTCCTGAGCGCATGAACATGAAGCTGGTGGAGCCGCTGCGTGAGCTCTTCAAGGACGAGGTTCGCGTTCTTGGCGCAGAACTCGGCCTGCCGGAACACTTCATCGGCCGCCATCCGTTCCCGGGTCCGGGCCTTGCCATCCGCTGCCCCGGCGGCGTGACGCGCGAGAAGCTGGACATCCTGCGCCAGGCTGACGCGATCTACCTCGACGAGATCCGCAAGGCTGGTCTCTACGACGCGATCTGGCAGGCCTTTGCCGTGCTGCTGCCGGTCCAGACAGTTGGCGTGATGGGCGACGGACGCACCTACGAATTCGTCTGTGCGCTGCGTGCGGTGACCTCGGTCGACGGCATGACGGCTGACTTCTACCACTACGACATGGACTTCCTTGGCCGCGCTGCGACGCGCATCATCAACGAAGTCCGCGGCATCAACCGCGTCGTCTACGACGTGACCTCGAAGCCGCCAGGCACGATCGAGTGGGAATAATCGGCGCAAGCTGAGCATTTTCGAAACCGTCATCAGCGTGCAGTTGGTGGCGGTTTTTTGTTGGATGAACCATTTTCCCTTCTGGATGTTGTTGCAGTGTTTGGACC
>Ga0182748_1003284_pt1 | contig 13793 bp, 12 predicted proteins | sample eDN3rd37CKraftOP_FD_128877 | JGI IMG/M metagenome (GOLD analysis project Ga0182748, IMG submission 128877) | Enriched Organic Plus compost microbial communities from Emeryville, California, USA - eDNA 3rd pass 37_C Kraft OP (version 2) (version 2) ...
GCCCCGGCCTACGGTGAGGACGACCAGCGCGTCGCGGAGGCCGCCGGCATCCCCACGATCCTGTCGCTGGACGACGGTGGGCGCTTCCTGCCCCAGGTGACGGATGTCGCGGGCGAGCTGTGGATGGACGCGAACACCCCGCTCGTGCGCCTGCTGCGTCAGAACGGGCGCCTCCTGCGACTTGCGAGCTACGAGCACTCGTACCCGCACTGCTGGCGCTGCCGGAACCCCCTCATCTACAAGGCCGTGTCGAGCTGGTTCGTGCGGGTCACGGACTACAAGGACCGCATGCTCGCCGGCAACGAGCAGATCACGTGGGTGCCCGAGAACGTCAAGCACGGGCAGTTCGGCAAGTGGCTCGAGGGCGCGCGCGACTGGTCGATCAGCCGCAACCGCTACTGGGGATCGCCGATCCCGGTGTGGAAGAGCGACGACCCCGCGTACCCGCGCGTCGACGTCTACGGGTCGATGGAGGAGCTCGAGCGCGACTTCGGCGCTCTGCCGCGCAACCCCGAGGGCGAGGTGGACCTGCACCGCCCGTACATCGACGAGCTGACCCGCCCGAACCCCGACGATCCGACCGGGAAGAGCACGATGCGCCGCATCGAGGACGTGCTCGACGTGTGGTTCGACTCCGGCTCGATGCCGTTCGCGCAGGTGCACTACCCGTTCGAGAACCGCGAGTGGTTCGACACGCACTCGCCCGCGGACTTCATCGTCGAGTACATCGGCCAGACCCGCGGCTGGTTCTACGTCATGCACGCGCTGTCGACCGCGCTGTTCGACCGTCCGGCGTTCACGGGCGTCTCGTGCCACGGCATCGTGCTGGGCTCGGACGGTCAGAAGATGTCGAAGTCGCTGCGCAACTACCCGGACGTCTCCGAGGTGTTCGACCGCGACGGCTCCGACGCGATGCGCTGGTTCCTGATGTCCAGCTCCGTGCTGCGCGGCGGCAACCTCGTCGTGACGGAGGAGGGCATCCGCGCGGGCGTGCGCGAGTTCATGCTCCCGCTGTGGAACGCGTGGTACTTCTTCGCGACGTACGCCAACGCGGCAGGCGGCCCCGACGGCGCGGGCTACGAGGCCACGTGGCGCACGGACTCGACCCATGTTCTGGACCGCTACATCCTGTCCCTCACCGGAGACCTCGTGCGCGGCGTGGCCGCCGACCTCGAGGGCCTCGATTCCACGACGGCGGCCGAGCGCCTGCGCGACTTCGCCGAGGCGCTGACCAACTGGTACATCCGGCGCTCGCGGGATCGCTTCTGGGTCGGCGCGGAGCCGGGCGACACCGCGAGCACCGAGGCGTTCGACACCCTCTACACGGTCCTGGAGACGCTCACGCGGGTCGCCGCGCCGTTGCTCCCGCTCGTGACCGAGCGCGTGTGGCAGGGGCTCACCGGCGGCCGCAGCGTGCACCTGCAGGACTGGCCCGACGCCGCCGCGTTCCCGGAGGCGGCCGACATCCGGGCCGCGATGGACGCCGTGCGCGAGGTGTCGTCGGTCGCGAACGCGCTGCGCAAGAAGGAGGGCAAGCGCGTGCGCCTGCCGCTCGCCAAGCTCACGGTCGTCACCGCCGACACGGCGGGTCTCGCCCGCTTCGAGGACATCCTGCGCGACGAGCTCAACGTCAAGGCTGTCGAGTTCGTCGAGCTCGCCGACGGCGTCGCCGAGCGCTACGGCGTCAGCAGCCGCCTGACGATCAACGCCCGCGCGGCGGGTCCGCGCCTGGGCAAGCAGGTGCAGCACGTCATCGCGGGCGCCAAGGCGGGCCTGTGGACCGAGGAGGACGGCACGGTCGTCGTCGACGGCATCCGTCTGGAGGAGGGCGAGTACGAGCTCACCCTCGAGGCCGGGGGAGCGGGCGACGGCACGGCGCTGTCGCTGCTGTCCGGCGGCGGCTTCGTCCTGCTCGACACCGCCACCACGCCCGAGCTGGAGGCCGAGGGGCTGGCCCGCGACGTCATCCGCGCCGTGCAGGACACCCGCAAGGCCGCGGACTTCGACGTGAGCGACCGCATCCGCCTCGCCCTCCTGTTCGCGGATGCCGAGGACGGCGACGCCGTGGCATCCGCCTTCGACGTCGCGGATGTCGCGGGGGAGACCCTCGCCGTCGAGCACCGCCTGCTCGTGGCGGGCCGAGACGTGCACGTCCCCGAGGACGCACCGCAGGACACGTGGCATCCGATCGTGTTCGGCCACCTGCCCGAGCATGTCGCGTTCGTGCCGCCCGGCACGTACGCCAACCGCGGCGGCTTCCACGTCGCCGTCACCCGGGTGGAGGTCCCCGCATGAGCGACAGGTCGCGCGCAGACGCGGTGTACGCGGAACTGCTGAAGCGTCAGGGGGAGCGCTGGGTCCAGCCGCGCGTCGAGCGCACCCGGCGGGTCCTCGAGCTGCTGGACGACCCCCAGCGCACGTATCGCGTCGTGCACATCACCGGCACGAACGGGAAGACCTCGACGGCGCGCATCATCGAGAGCCTCGTGCGCGCCCACGGCCTGCGCACCGGGCTGTTCACGAGCCCGCACCTGGAGCGGTTCACCGAGCGCATCCTCATCGACGGCGAGCCCGTCGCGGACGGCGTCATCGCCGACGCGTGGGGCGAGATCGAGCCGTTCCTCGACATCGTCGACGCCGAGCTCGCCGCGGCGGGCGATGCGCCGCTGACGTTCTTCGAGATCCTCACGGTGCTCGCGTTCGTGGCCGCCGCCGACGCGCCGGTCGACGTCCTCGTGCTGGAGGTCGGCATGGGCGGATCGTGGGACTCGACGAACACGGCCGACGGCGACGTCGCGGTGTTCGCCCCCATCGATGTCGACCATGCGGACCGCCTCGGGCAGACGATCGCCGACATCGCCGCCGTCAAGGCCGGGATCATCAAGGACGGCGCCGCCGTCGTCTCCGCGCGGCAGGCCCCCGAGGCCGAGGCGGTGCTGCGCGCGGCGGCCGCCGACCGTCACGCGACGATCGCCTTCGAGGGGCGCGACTTCGCGCTCACGGACGACCGTCTCGCGGTGGGCGGGCAGCTCATCTCGGTCAAGGGCCTCGCCGGCACCTACGACGAGGAGTACCTGCCGCTGTACGGCAGCCACCAGGGCGCCAATGCGGCCCTCGCGATCGCGGCCGTCGAGTCGCTCATCGGGGCCTCCGACCAGGCGATCCCCGGCGACATCCTCGCCGAGGGTCTCGGGCAGGTCACCTCGCCCGGGCGGCTCCAGCTCGTCGGCGTCGAGCCGACCACGATCGTGGATGCCGCGCACAACCCGCACGGCGCGCGCTCGCTCGTGCGCGCCCTCGACGAGGTCTTCGACTTCGACGAGTGGGGCCTCGTGCTCGGGGCGCTGTCGGACAAGGATGTCGCGGGCATCGTCGACGTCCTCGCGCCGGCCGTCGCGCGCGTGTTCGTCACGCCGCTGGACTCCGAGCGCGCCGCCACCGTCGAGGACCTCGCGTCCCTCACGCGCGGCGCGGGCCTGGAGACATCCGTCTACGCGGACCTCTACGAGGCGACGACCGCGGCACGCGAGTGGGCCGCCGAGTCCGATCGGCGCGCCGTCGTCATCGCCGGCTCCGTGGTGCTCGCGGGCGAGGCGATCGGGCTCGCCGAGGACGAGGGCTGGAAATCATGACGGATGCCGCTCCCGCGCCCGACGCGGGCGACGCCGGCGAGGCGCCGGCCGCCGCCGCGAAGCCGGGACGCGTGCGTCGGCGCCGCGGCGCGGCCGAGTCGCTCGGCTCGATCGTCCTCGGCTTCGAGTCGGTCATCGTGTTCCTCGCGGGACTCGTCGTCTTCGGACTCGGAGCGCTGCCGGCCGGCATCCCGTCGTGGTGGGGGATCGTCGCGGGCGCCGTGCTCGCCGTGCTGATGATCCTCACAGCGGGCCTCCTGCGCTACCGCTGGGGCTTCGCGATCGGCTGGGCGCTGCAGGTGATCCTCGCGCTCGGCGCGCTCCTCGTCCCGGCCATCTCGTTCGTCGTTCTGATTTTCGGCGGACTGTGGGCGTATGCCACCATCAAGGGGGCCCAGCTGGATGCGCGCAACGCGCGCCTGGCCGCGGCCGCCGACAATCCCCCCGACGCTTCGAACGGAGACTGACATGCCCACGGAACAGACCCTCGTCCTCGTCAAGCCGGATGGTGTCGCGCGCGGCCTCACGGGCGAGATCCTGTCCCGCATCGAGGCGAAGGGGTACGCCCTCGTCGACATCCGGCTCGTGGAGCCCGACCGCGCGCGCCTGGAGCGCCACTATGCCGAGCACGAGGGCAAGCCGTTCTACGAGCCGCTGCTCGAGTTCATGATGTCCGGCCCGTCGGTCGCGATCCGCCTCGCCGGCAACCGCGTCATCGAGGGCTTCCGCTCGCTCGCCGGCACCACCGACCCGACCACCGCCGCGCCCGGCACGATCCGCGGCGACCTCGGCCGCGACTGGGGCCTGAAGGTCCAGCAGAACCTCGTGCACGGCTCCGACAGCCCGGAGTCGGCCGCCCGCGAGCTGGAGATCTGGTTCGGCTGACCCCCGCCTCGCGCGGCGCTGAGCCGCGGGGCAGGTCGGTCTGCGCCCCGGGTCCCTGCTCATCCTCGGCGCCGAGTGCACGACATCGCGTCGAGTGCACGACATCCCCGCGTGGGTGAGTCGTGCGTTCGGCGGCACGCCGTGCACTCGCGACTGACCACGGCAGTGTGTGCGCTCTGTCGATTCGCCGCATCACTGCTGCAGACGGCGACAGACATCCCGCGATTCCGCAGAGTCGGTCCGGGACGCCGCCGAATCGAGCCCGGGCGTCGCGCGGCGCCGACCCGTCGCGAGTGCACGGCATCGCGTCGAGTGCACGACATCCCCGCGCAGGGCAGCCGTGCGCTCGGCGGCACGCCGTGCATTCGGCGCCGGGCGGACGCGACCGCGCACGCCCGGGACGTCGCAGCGTCGAGCCCGCGGCACCGCCGGCCGCCGCGCGGCGCCTAGCGGAACAGCGAGCCGAAGATGTTGGTCAGGGCGTCGAGGCGCACCTGCGCGAGCAGGACGATGATCGCGTAGCTCACGATCGCCAGCAGCGGCACCCACGGCATGAGGCGGCCGGCCGCCCGGCGGATGCCGCGCGGCGAGGGCAGGATGCCGGTGCGCAGCACGTGGATCGTGACGGCGTAGAACGACGGGATCACGACGACCCACGTCACCATGCACCACGGGCACAGCGTGCCGAGCACGAAGATGCTCTGGCTGATGAGCCACACCACGAAGACGAACGCGAACGTCATCCCGAGCTCGAACAGGAGCCAGAACCAGCGCGAGAAGCGCGCGCCGGAGAGGATCGCGACACCCACGACGATCGGCGCGACCCAGCACGTCACGCCGATGAGCGGATTGGGGAAGCCGAAAACGCTGCCCTGCCACGAGTCGAGGTTCGCGGTGCACTGCACGAGGATGCTGAAGTCGCACGACGCGCTCGAGCCCGGGTTGGCGAGGGCGTGCAGCTTCTCGAGCGTCAGCTGGAACGCCGCCCACCAGCCGATGACGCCCGCGATGATCAGCCAGACGGCCAGGGCGATGGGGCGGGAGGGCGTCTGCGGGCGTGCGTCGGGCATGTCTCGGATTATCCCAGCCACGGCTGAGCGGATGCCGCACCGCACGCCGGGGGACACGCTCCGACAATCGGAAGCACACGCGGGGCTCGCCTTCATGCGATAATGGACGCCGATGCCCTGAGCGGCCGCGCCGCACACCGCATCACCAGAAGACTTCGGGCGATGAACGCCCTCGCAGCACGAGCCACGGGCCTGCTGCAGACCGAGTGAGTTCGCGGCACCGCCACGTGACGACGGGCACCGTACCGATGGGACGGAGCGGCACCGCACGAGATTTCGCCGGACGACGCGCGGTGTCGTACCGGACAGGGAGTGCGCCAGAGATGGCTGATGACACATATGACAACGACCACCAGCACCCCGAGACGACAGCCGACACGCGCAGCGTGAGCTCCGCGTCCGACGCGACCGGCGAGGTCGCGCAGGGCGAGACGGAACTCGCCGAGGCCGTGTCGGAGCTCGTCGAGGAAGCCGTGGTCGCGGAGGCCGCCGCCGAGGCTGAGATCGAGACTGCCGACATCGTCGCCGAGGCTGCGGATGCCGGAGCGGCATCCGACGAGGACCCGGCGGCGGATGTCGCGGAGGCGCCGACCGCGGAATCCGACGAGCAGGATGCCGGTGCGGCATCCGAGGCGAGCGAGCAGCTTGCCGCCGAGGAGTCCACGGCTGACCAGCCGGCGGGGGAGCAGGCGACCGACGAACCCGCCGCGGCGGCGACGGAAGAGCCCGCCCCGGCCGACGAGCCCGACGCCCCGACCGACGGTCCTGCCCCGCAGACCGCCGACGAGCCCGAGCCGTCCGCCGACGAGCCCGAGCCGTCCGCCGACGAGCCCGAGCCGTCCGCCGACGAGCCCACGCCGTCCGCAGAGGAGACCGAGCCGGAGAAGCCGGCCGTTCCGACGGCCGTGAGCCTGGGGCTCCTTCCCGAGACCTTCGTCTCGCAGGTCTCGACGCAGCTGCACTTCTATGCGCCGGAGATCACGTTCCTCCCCGCCCCGCCGGCCGAGGAGACCTCCCCCGAGGGCGGTTCGTCGCGCAAGCGCAACCGTCGCCGCGGCGGCGGTGGTGGCGGGGGAGCCGACGCCGAGTCGTCCGGCGACTCGGGCCGCTCCAACGAGCGGGAGCGCGAGTCGCGCGGTCGCCAGCGCGCGGTGGAGTACATCACCGAGCCGCAGCGCATCAAGGGCTCCACGCGCCTCGAGGCGAAGAAGCAGCGCCGTCGTGACGGTCGCGAGGCGGGTCGCCGGCGCACCGTCGTGACCGAGGCCGAGTTCCTCGCGCGCCGAGAGGCCGTCGACCGCGTCATGGTCGTGCGCTCGAAGAACGGGCGCGTCCAGATCGCCGTCCTCGAGGACAACGTCCTGGTCGAGCACTACGTCGCCCGCAGCCAGGACTCGTCGCTCATCGGCAACGTGTACCTCGGCCGCGTCCAGAACGTCCTGCCCAGCATGGAGGCGGCGTTCGTCGACATCGGCCGCGGTCGCAACGCGGTGCTGTACTCGGGAGAGGTCGACTGGGACGCCGTCGAGACCGGCAACCAGCCGCGTCGCATCGAGCTCGCGCTCAAGACCGGCGACCGCGTCCTCGTGCAGGTCACGAAGGACCCCGTCGGTCACAAGGGCGCCCGCCTGACGAGTCAGATCTCGCTGCCCGGCCGCTACCTCGTGTACGTGCCCGGCGGCGCCATGAACGGCATCTCGCGCAAGCTCCCCGACACCGAGCGCGCGCGCCTCAAGAAGATCCTCAAGGAGGTGCTCCCCGAGTCGTCGGGCGTCATCGTCCGCACGGCCGCCGAGGGCGCGACCGAGGACCAGCTGACGCGCGACGTCAACCGCCTCACGGCGCAGTGGGAGTACATCAGCCGCCAGGTCGAGACGCAGCAGGCGCCCGCGCTGCTGCACTCCGAGCCGGACCTGCTCGTCAAGATCGTCCGTGACGTCTTCAACGAGGACTTCACGAAGATGCTCATCCAGGGCGAAGAGGCGCACCAGACGATCTCGAACTACCTCGCCAGCGTCGCGCCGGACCTGCTGGACCGCGTCGAGACGTACGAGGGCGACAACGACCCGTTCGACGAGTTCCGCATCACGGAGCAGATCGAGAAGGCGCTGGACCGCAAGGTGTGGCTGCCCTCGGGCGGCTCGCTCGTGATCGACCGCACCGAGGCCATGACGGTCGTCGACGTCAACACGGGCAAGTTCGTCGGCTCCGGCGGCAACCTCGAGGAGACCGTCACCAAGAACAACCTCGAGGCCGCGGAGGAGATCGTCCGCCAGCTGCGCCTGCGCGACATCGGCGGCATCATCGTCGTCGACTTCATCGACATGGTGCTCGAGTCCAACCGCGACCTCGTGCTGCGCCGCCTCATCGAGTGCCTGAGCCGCGACCGGACCAAGCACCAGGTCGCCGAGGTCACGTCGCTGGGCCTCGTCCAGATGACGCGCAAGAAGCTCGGCCTGGGCCTGCTGGAGACCTTCAGCGAGCCCTGCGAGGTGTGCGCCGGCCGCGGCATCATCGTGCACCACGACCCGGTCGTGAAGCACCGCCCGTCGTCGTCCGGCAACGGCGGCTCGGGTCGCCGTCCGCGCTCGGCCCCCGCCGCGACCGCGCCGACCACCGGCACGCACGTCCTCACCGAGGGGGTGAAGTCGGCGCTCGCCCAGATCGCCGCCTCCACCATCCATCAGACGGACGAGCAGGGGACCGAGACGGTCGTCGAGGAGACGGTGGTCTCGATCGAGCTGCCCGAGGGTCCCGCGACGCCGCCGGCTCCCGCGCCCGAGCGCAAGAAGCGCAAGAAGCGCCAGGAGTCGAGCCAGCCGAAGACCGAGAAGGAGAAGCTCCTCGAGACGGTCCTCAGCGCTCTGCCCGAGCCGAAGGCGCCCGGCCAGGGCCGCTCGCGCCGGCGTGTCACGACGGCGGCCCTCACCGGCACCGTCGTGCGCCCCGAGGCGGAGTAGGTCGCGGCGGACGCGCGCCTCCGCGGCGGACGCGCGCCTCAGCGGCGGTCGCGCGCCTTCACCCGCAGGCCCGACGCGATGAGACGGCGCACCAGCGTGTGCCCGTCCACGTGCTCGGCGCCGGCGGCGACGAGGCGCGCGAACGACTCCTCCGGGACGTCGTAGTGGTCTCGGTCGAAGCCGCGCCGAGGGATGCCGTTCGCGGCGGCGAACGCGTGCAACTCGTCAAGGGTGGCATCGCTCACCAGGTGCGACCAGAGACGGCCGTGCGCCGGCCAGCGCGGATCGTCGATGAGGATCGCCACGAATCGAGTCTAAGGAGCCGTCGGAGGGGGCGGCTCGCTGGGAAACGGCCGGGACCTCGCGGCGCGGATCCTCTCGCTTTGCGCCATCGCCCGGGCATCCGGTAAAGTTGTCCTTTGGTGCGTCGAGTCATTCCGCACCGCGTCTTTCAGACATCTCGAGCGCGTGCGCTCCCGAAGAAACAGGTATGAAGTGGTTTACGCAGTTGTGCGCGCCGGCGGTCGGCAGGAGAAGGTCGAGGTCGGCACGATCGTTCAGCTCGACCGTCTGAAGGCGGCTCAGGGCGACACCATCGAGCTCCCCGCGGTTCTGCTCGTCGACGGCGACACCGTCACGACCGACGCGGACAAGCTCGCCAAGGTCAAGGTGACGGCGGAGGTGCTCGGCAACCTGCGCGGCCCGAAGATCGTCATCCAGAAGTTCAAGAACAAGACCGGCTACAAGAAGCGCCAGGGGCACCGCCAGGACCTCACGCGCGTCAAGGTCACCGGCATCAAGTAAGCGGAAGAGGCACGAGAGATGGCACACAAGAAGGGCGCAAGCTCCACCCGCAACGGTCGTGACTCCAACGCTCAGCGACTCGGCGTCAAGCGCTTCGGCGGCCAGGTCGTCAGCGCCGGCGAGATCCTCGTCCGCCAGCGCGGCACGCACTTCCACCCCGGCGTGAACGTCGGCCGTGGCGGCGACGACACGCTGTTCGCCCTGTCGGCGGGTGCGGTCGAGTTCGGCACGAAGGGCGGCCGCAAGGTCGTCAACATCGTCGCTGCCGCCGAGTGACGCGCACGCGCACACAGCATTCATGACGGGGCGGGCTTCGGCTCGCCCCGTTCCCTTTTCCCGGCCCGAACCGCAGGAGCAGTCATGGTCACGTTCGTCGACGAAGTGACGCTGCACCTGCGCGCCGGACGCGGAGGCAACGGCTGCGTGTCGGTGCGCCGTGAGAAGTTCAAGCCGCTCGCCGGCCCCGACGGCGGCAACGGCGGGCACGGCGGCGACATCGTGCTCGTGGCCGACCCGCAGGTGACCACGCTGCTGTCGTACCACCACAGCCCGCACCGCTCGGCCGGCAGCGGCGGCTTCGGCATGGGCGACAACCGGTCCGGCGCGGCGGGGGAGTCGCTCGACCTCCCCGTGCCCGTGGGCACGGTGGTGAAGGATGCCTCGGGCGAGGTTCTCGTCGACATGATCGAGCCGGGGATGCGGTTCGTCGTGGCGCCCGGCGGCATCGGCGGCCTCGGCAACGCGGCCCTCGCCAACCCGAAGCGCAAGGCTCCCGGCTTCGCGCTGCTGGGCACGCCCGGCTGGGAGGGCGACGTCGTCCTCGAGCTGAAGACCGTCGCCGACGTCGCCCTCGTGGGGTTCCCTTCGGCCGGCAAGTCCAGCCTCATCGCGGCGATCTCGGCCGCGCGGCCCAAGATCGCCGACTACCCGTTCACCACGCTGCATCCGAACCTCGGAGTCGTGCAGTCTGGAGATGTGCGCTTCACCGTCGCCGACGTCCCCGGCCTCATCGAGGGCGCGAGCGAGGGGCGAGGACTGGGCCTCGAGTTCCTGCGCCACGTCGAGCGCTGCACGGCGCTCGTGCACGTCCTCGACTGCGCCACGCTCGAGCCCGGACGCGACCCGATCAGCGACCTCGACGTCATCCGCGCCGAGCTCGCCGCCTACCCGGTTCCGGAGGGCCAGGTGCCGCTGCTGGAGCGCCCGCAGCTGGTGGCGCTCAACAAGATCGACGTGCCCGAGGCGAAGGACCTCGCCGACCTCGTGCGTCCTGAGCTCGAGGAGCGCGGCTTCCGCGTCTTCGAGATCTCGACGGTGGCGCACAAGGGCCTGCGCGAGCTCACCTTCGCCCTCGCGGCCATCATCGAGGACCACCGCACCGCGGTCGCCACGGCGCCCGCTGCGCCGCGCATCGTCATCCGCCCCCGACAGGCGGAGCAGGAGTACTCGGTGCGCGTCGAGGGCGGCACGTACGGCAACGTCTACCGGATCCTCGGGGCCAAGCCCGAGCGCTGGGTGCAGCAGACCGACTTCACCAACGACGAGGCCGTGGGCTATCTCGCGGACCGTCTGCAGAAGCTCGGCGTCGAGGATGAGCTCTTCCGTGCCGGGGCGACCCCCGGTGCCACGGTCGTCATCGGAGAGGGGGACGGCGTCGTGTTCGATTGGGATCCGTCGCTGACCAGCGCCGCGGAGCTGATCACGTCTCCGCGAGGGACAGACGCCCGCATCGACCAGAACCCGCGTCGCACGACGGCGCAGCGTCGTGAGCAGTATCACGAGCTCATGGACGCGAAGGCGGCGGCCCGAGCAGAACTCGAGGCCGAGCGCCGCGCGGCGGGATGGGACCTCGACGACGAGGACGACGCGTGACCGCGTGGGAGCGCGCTGACCTCTCCGGCGCCAAGCGCATCGTCGTCAAGGTCGGGTCGTCCTCGATCAGCGGTGAGAACGCGGGACGGATCGCGACGATCGTCGACGCCCTCGCCGGCGCGCATGCGCGCGGCGCGGAGGTGGTCCTGGTGTCCTCCGGCGCGATCTCGACCGGGATGCCGTACCTGAACCTGGAGACCCGGCCGAGCGACCTCGCGACCCAGCAGGCCGCGGCCGCCGTCGGCCAGAACGTCCTCATCTACCGCTATCAGGACAGCCTCGACCGCTACGGTGTGGTCGCCGGACAGGTCCTGCTCACGGCAGGCGACCTCGAGAACCCCGTGCACCGCCAGAACGCGCAGCGCGCCATGGATCGCCTCCTCGGGCTGCGGATCCTCCCGATCGTCAACGAGAACGACACCGTGGCGACGCATGAGATCCGCTTCGGCGACAACGACCGGCTCGCAGCGCTCGTCGCCCAGCTCATCGGAGCGGACGCGCTCGTGCTCCTCAGCGACATCGAGGCGCTCTACACGCGGCCGCCGGGGGAGCCGGGGGCGCGTCCCATCGACCGCATCGCGCACGACGACGACCTCGCCGGCCTCGAGTTCGGCTCGGTCGTGGTCAACAGCGTCGGCACCGGGGGAGCGGCCACCAAGGTGTCCGCTGCGCGCCTGGCGGCGGCATCCGGGATCGGCGTGCTCGTGACGAGCGCCGACCTCGTCGACGAGGCCCTCGCCGGAGCGGAGATCGGCACGTGGTTCGCTCCGCGGCCGGCAGCCGTCACCGCGCCCGTCGATACACTGAGAGCATGACCACGACCGCCACGACGCCGCGCGAGCGCATGCTCCTCGCGAAGGACGCCGCGCGCACGATCGGCCTGCTCGCCGATGCCGAGAAGCGCGACGCGCTGCTCGCGATCGCCGACGCCATCGAGGCCGCCACCGCCGAGATCGTCGCCGCCAACGCCGAGGACCTCGAGCGCGGGGAGGCCACCGGCCTGTCCGTCGCGCTGCAGGACCGGCTGCGCCTCGACGAGCCGCGCGTCGCCGCCCTCGCCGCCGCCGTCCGCGAGGTCGCGGCGCTTCCCGACCCGGTGGGGCGCGTGCTCGACGAGCGGACGCTCCCCAACGGCGTCCAGCTGACGAAGGTCTCTGTGCCGTTCGGCGTGGTCGGATCGATCTACGAGGCCCGCCCGAACGTGACGGTCGACATCGCCTCGCTCGCCCTGCGGTCCGGCAACGCGGTCGTTCTGCGCGGCGGCTCCGCCGCCGAGCTCACCAACGCGGCGCTCGTGCGCGTCATGCGCGGGGCGCTGGCCGAGGGCGGCATCGACCCCGAGGCGATCCAGACGGTCGACGACTTCGGCCGTGAGGGCGCCCGCGAGCTCATGCACGCCCGCGGCGTCGTCGACGTGCTCGTCCCGCGCGGCAGCGCGCAGCTCATCGAGACGGTCGTCACGGAGTCCTCCGTCCCGGTCATCGAGACCGGCGCCGGCGTCGTGCACATCGTCCTGGACGCGACGGCGCCGCTCGAGTGGGCGCGCGACATCGTCGTCAACGCCAAGGTCCAGCGCCCCAGCGTGTGCAACGCCGTGGAGACGGTGCTCGTGCACCGCGACGCGGCGCCGCGACTCGTCTCGCCGGTCGTCGCCGAGCTGCAGGCGAAGGGCGTCACGGTGCACGGGGACGACACGGTCGCACAGCTCGCGACGGATGTCGTCGCGGCGACGGAGGAGGACTGGGGCACCGAGTACGGCAGCCTCGACGTCGCGATGCGCGTCGTCGACGACCTCGACGATGCGCTGGCGCACATCCGGCGGTACTCGACGCACCACACCGAGTCCATCATCACCGCCGACGAGGCCAGCGCCGAGCGCTTCCTCGCGGAGGTCGACTCGGCGGTCGTCATGGCGAACGCGTCGACGCGCTTCACCGACGGCGGCGAGTTCGGCTTCGGTGCCGAGGTGGGCATCTCGACGCAGAAGCTGCACGCGCGCGGTCCGATGGGCCTCAACGAGCTCACGAGCTCGAAGTGGCTGGCCCGCGGTTCCGGACAAGTCCGCGGATGACATCTAGACTGGGAGATGCGCGAACGGCTCCCCGCGGAGCCTGAGCCCCCCGACTTTCACCGCCCAGCCACCCGAACGGAGTAAGGATGCACCTCGCCACACTCATCGCCGCCGCAGCCGCAGGGGCCGAGGAGCACCACGGGAACGTCATGCTGGACACGCTCGCCTTCCCCATCATCGCGATGGCCGCGTTCCTCGTCCTGGCGCTGGTGACGTTCTCGTACCGCGACGTGGCGAACCGCCACGCGGCGAAGGCGGAGGCGTTCGCGCGGTCGCACGGCGCGCACGACGAGGCCGGGACGAGCCACGGCCACTAGGCCCACCGCATGACGGATGCGGGCCGACCCGAGCGCATCGGGGTCATGGGTGGGACGTTCGATCCCATCCACCACGGCCATCTCGTGGCTGCGAGCGAAGTGGCGCAGTGGTTCGACCTCGATGAGGTGATCTTCGTGCCCACGGGCCGACCGTGGCAGAAGGAGGAGGTCACCGGCAGCGA
>Ga0182748_1003285_pt1 | contig 13791 bp, 17 predicted proteins | sample eDN3rd37CKraftOP_FD_128877 | JGI IMG/M metagenome (GOLD analysis project Ga0182748, IMG submission 128877) | Enriched Organic Plus compost microbial communities from Emeryville, California, USA - eDNA 3rd pass 37_C Kraft OP (version 2) (version 2) ...
ACGGCGTTCAACAACCTTCTCCCTCATCACCGGGCCGCCGCGCCGGCGCGGCGAGACCCGGTGATCCAGAACCCTCGGCAAGAGCTGCCCTGGATGGCCGGGTCATCCCCGGGTCTCGCTTCGTTCGCCCCGGGGACAGGCCGGCCATGAGGGGAAAGGAGGTTGCGCCCTGATACTTCTTGAAGCCTTGCCGCTCCGGCGCCGAGCGGCTACATGGGGCGGCACGCTCCCTTCGTCTAGCGGTCCAGGACGCGGCCCTCTCAAGGCTGAAACACGGGTTCGATTCCCGTAGGGAGCGCCAATAAAAACAATAACTTAGATATGCTAATTCACTGCCATTTTCAGTGAAACAAATATTGGACCAAATATAAGGCGATCCAAGAACGTTTCACCTCATCGCTCGCAGTGCATCGAGTGGCGCACGATCCAACAAAGGAATTTCTCCCGGCGCCAGGTGAATAGTCGCTCGACCGATGTCGGTAATCGCGATGTCACCAGCTCGGTAGCGTTCGCGATGCTCCTTGGCGTTCGCCCAAATCACTACGTTCTTGAGATTTTCCTTCGCAAAGAAAGTTATCATCGCGGATTGCAGCGTCCAGATGTTCTCGACATGATCGCGAGCCTCTTCAATTGCCTTTTTCGCCAAGGCAAGGACCAATGACGACTGAGCTTGCGTCGAGCGGCCTGCATCCGCTGTTCGATAGAGTGCCGTCATTGCATTCTTGAGAAGATTGTCGGGCTGGTCATGCATGAAGAACGGCGCACCTCCCAAGGGCGCCAAGTTGCCTTCTGTGTAGCGGAATATTGGCTGTTGGGGCGGACGTCTGTTTCGCCGCTGGTAATCTGCTTCGGCAGCGTGGTCCCGGATGCGTTCGGATATGGTCAACAGGCAATCCGGTCTACTCGCCACCTTTCGCAAATCATCGAACAGTTCAGGGAGCATGGTTTTGAAGCGCAGTCGCCGCTCTGCGGCTGCCTCAACCGCTGCCGTCCACCCCTGTAAGCCGTCAAGGATCGAATAGACCTTCGGCGTCAAAGCATCGAGGTCGTGGAGAAGCTCTTGGCGCTTGATGTCTCGATGAAGGCGCTTTCGCGCATGGATAAAAGTCTCGCCAGAGAGATCTTTGCCGCATTTGCTGCCTGCCAAGATCAGACTGCCATTGCTCATCAAGCAGGTGTAGCCGTCTCGGTGTCGATATGCGCGACAGACAGCGCAGTAGGCTTTCTCCTCCGGCCAACCCGGATGTTCGTAGGTATTAACGACATCGACGAATGTTGCGCCGACCGGAATATCCATCACCAGCCCTTGCTGCTGATGAGGGTCGCCGATCCGGAGGGTCAGCTTGCGTAGTTCCGCGTCGGACCGCGGTGTATTGTTCGCCATGCGAATCATACTCCATTGCCCATTGGCTCCCAGCTTACCTGATTTGTTGATATTCTACCACATGCGGTAGGTTGATGCCCACAATCCACAAGATGAAGTGGGTCGAAATGAGTCGATCGGCCGCAGAACGAAAAGGGGGTCTAATGCCTGTTTTCCATCTGTTCCCGAAACCTGAAGGCTTAGCTGACCCAAACTGGCAGGCGACCGTTCTCAAGGTTCGCTGCTGGGTGGAGGCGGACGACGAAGCGCAGGCGCGACAGCGAATTGCCTATGCGACGGCTATTGCGGTGGAGCACGAGCCGGGGCGGCCAGTTCGGACTTCGCCGTGGAAGAACGGCGAACTGACCGAATGCGTGGAGGACGTGCAGCCTCCGGGCCAAATCGGTTACGGCGTAATCTATACTGAGGAAGGCCGGACGATCACGATTAAGTAGCAGCCATCCGGGCAGCGGATCAGCTTTGAAAGTCGTTTGATGAGCGTTGATTGAATCGCAATGAAGCTATTCATCGATACCAATGTCCTCTTGTCATTCTATCACTTAACCAGTGAGGACATCGAGGAGCTAAAGAAGCTGATTGCTTTGATCGACAGCAAGCAGGTCATGCTGTTGATGCCCTCGCACGTCGAGGAAGAATTTCATCGAAATAGAGAGGGCAAAATTATTGACGCACTCAAGCGGCTAAAAGAAACAAAGTTCGATATGAGTTTTCCGGCATTCTGCAGAGACTACTCGCACTACAAGGAACTTCGCAAGCTCCTCGCGCAGGCAAATGCAAAGCATGCGGAGTTGGTGAAGACGATAACCGATGATGCTAATCAAAAGTCATTAAACGCAGACAGCATCATCGAAAAGCTTTTTGCTAAGGCGAACAAGATCGAAGTTACTGACAAAATCTATAACGCTGCAGTTAAGAGGGTCGACCTCGGCAATCCGCCTGGAAAGAAGGGGTCGTTGGGAGACGCAGTCAATTGGGAATGCTTGCTCGCGGCTGTTGACGATCTGGATACTGACGACACTTACATAATCTCGAGCGATGCTGACTACGTTTCCAAATTGTCTGAGGGCGACATACATCCATATTTGGAGCGAGAATGGGATAAGGCAAAGGCATCTTGCGTATTTCTTTTCAGGCAACTCTCCGATTTCTTCAAAGAGCAATTTCCGACTATTAAGCTCGCTAGTGAAGTGCAAGCGAATTTAGTGATACACGAACTAGCAACCAGCGGAAATTTCGCCAAGACCCACTCCGTAATCGCAAAGCTAGACAAGCTCGAATTCAGCCTTCCTCAAGTTGAGCAATTAATTAGCATTCCCGATATCAATAGTCAGGTCGGTTGGATAATTAGCGACAGTGATGTTCATCACTTTTATAGCAAGCTGCACAGCGCCTACGGTGATCAACTTCCCGAAGAACAAAGAAAGAAGCTGGAGGAGCTGGTTGCGCTAGGATTGCCGGATGGTGTCGTAGAAGATGGTGTGTAATTTTTCTGTGGCAGCTCTTCGTGGAGGCGCAGCTTGTTCGGCCAGCGAAGTATAATCAAAGACTACGCAGCGATCATTAAAGGGATTAAACGCGGCGTTCGCCGGAAGGCGAGCCACGATCGGCCCGCTTCACTTGCCGAGAACGGCTTCAGTTCTTTCATCACGCCAGCACATGAGGTCTTGTTTGCGGACTTTGACTGGTTCGGCGCGACGCTGAATTGGTATGTACGTGGTCCGTGGTGCGTCGAAGAAATGCGAGACACGCTGCTCCGGGATGGAGATGACCCAGACTTAGGTCGCAGATACAAGGTATATTTCAACAATATCGAGTTGGGTAAGCTAGAAGTCGGCTTAGGAGTGCAGAACTTTTCGCTCGATACCAGCGCAGAGCGATTTCGGGTAAATCGGTCGGCTCGCATAGTTATGGACATCAACTATCTCCGCTTTGTTCCCTACACTGATGCCCACGTATTTCTCTCAGCAATTGAATTCCTCTTGGGTTCGGTAAGTGATCCTGCAAGCGCGGAAAGTGTTCAAGCAGCACGCAATGATGCCAGCAGCCGAGCTACCGCCGCGTTATCGGGTTACTTATGGGAAGCCTTTCGCACTCAAGATGAATACGTGCCGGCCTTTGAGCATTCCACTGAGGGGCCATATGTGATGTTTCGACACACGATTGAGCACTGGAAGGCTGGCGGCCTCAATGCGTTTCAGTTGGAACAGAGATTGTCGGACGACTGAAATCCGTTCAACACCAATTCTGCCGCCTCGGGCAATTCGTTTTTCCGCAGACGTACTCACGCGTATTCGGCTACGCGCTGCAAATCACCGCGCGGAGGGGCCGTAGCAGACCCGGCACGACATCTACTTACGCTTGGTACCTTTCGTCAGCGCGTCCTCGACGATCTTGCAGACGTAGGCCCGTTTCTTTGCGCCGCCGTGCTCAAACACATATTCAACGTAGTCGCGCATTGTCTCGCCGGGCCTCATTGGGTGCTTCGTGTTGCGCAACAGCTTCGTGTTTCGAGCCAGAACATCTTTGGCGCGCTTCACGCGCTCAGCTAGTTCGGCAGCCTGTCGGGCTTTCTCTGCCTCTTCCACCTCCATCCGCAGGGCCGAACCGGGCCTTTCGACCTTGGCAATGCAATCACAGCCCACGCCGAATTGCTTGGCGTCGGCGCTCTTGCAGATGAACCGCCTGCGTACCCGCGTCCCGCAATAGTCACATCGAGTCATGGGATCGCAGATTTTCAGCCGGATTAACCGATAAGGCGGGCGTCCGAGGCCACTCTCTTCAAACGGATGCATGGCTTCAGCCGATGTCCTCAATCGTCATTTGCTCTTCCAATCGGCAGCAAGACACCGTAGCTGGAAGAACCCCGAAACAAACGAACCGAGTGGACCCCGGCTCATCACCGGGGTCCTTCCGCTCAGTTACATTAGCACCTCTTTCTTTCTCGTCCGATCAGCTTCAACCTCCATAATCCTCTCGACACTCGGCGCGATAATATGACTGTTCAACGTCTTGTTAATGAGATCAACGACGCTTTGCAGTTCACGCTCGGTCGCAAGGGCTCGCTCTGCGTGGCGGTCCAACTCTTCCGTGAGCACTTCCACGCCTCGCTTAATCAGAGGCAGTTGCTTGTGTTGGATACTGTCCAGTAGGGTCATTGTGGTCTCCCCGTCGCTGGATTGCGACAAGGCTCATTCGATTACGAACTGCACGCAAGCTCAATGACGCGGAGAGTGGCGTCGTGTATCGTTGTGTGGCGGAAAGTAGCGTTCCGTGACCGCGAAAAATTTCACGATGTCCACAGAACTTATGAATGTCCGCCCGCCGCATTCCACCGGCGATAAATCGCAGCAGCATCCAACCCTGCGGGGCTCGGCGCAGCGGGCATCGCGCCATAGCGCCGCGCAAGATCGAAGGTCGCCGCAATCTTGACCGGCTGCTCCACGCGATCTGCGAAGCCGAGCGCGACGGCTTCCTCGGCATTCAGCCATGTGGTGGCGTCCATCATCGATTGGATTTTCTCGGGCGGCTGCTTGGTGCGCGCGGCGTAGATACCGATGAGGCTCTGCGCCATGCGCCGGAGTGCGTCGCTCATCTCGTCCATTGTGTCCGCATCGCCCAGTGCCATGCCGGTCGGGTTGTGGAGCATCATCATCGCGTTCGCGGGCATCACGATTTCGTCGCCGGCCATCGCAATCACGCTCGCCATGCTTGCGGCCACGCCGTCAATCGTCACGATCACCCGCGCTTTGTGCCGAGCCAACATATTGTGGATCGCGAGCCCGTCGAAGACGTTGCCGCCCGGCGAATTGATGCTGAGGCGGATCGTGTTCACCGCGCCCAGCGCCTTCAGCTTTTCGTGAAAATCCTTGGCAGCAATGCCGCCCGCGCCGATCTCGTCATAGATCGCGATTTCGCCGACCCCGGCGCGCGCCTGCATTGAGAACCACTGCTTAGACATCGTTAGACTTCCTCATTGAAGGGCGAGCAGCGGCACCCCGCGAAGGATGCCGCTGCCGTGCCGCGATGGAGACGGAGCAATGCCGGGTCACACGAGCATGCGCGCTCGCGCCTCGGCTGCGGGCTGTTTTCCTGGGCATCCCACCGGCCCGCTGGGGATGGCGCCGTGGCGCATGGGTGACACCACGGAGCGCTGCGCGAGGACTGAAGGCCAGCGCGCAATTCACGACTTCCTCGGTGCTGGGAGTTGATCGGCCAGACCGAGCACGGCGCGCGGGTCGATGTCGTGGCGGCGGCTCACCGTCATGCCTTCAGCCTCGGCAGCTTCGCAAAGCGCTTCCTCGTCCCGCTCCAGCGCCAAGATTGCGGTGGCGATTGATTCGAGCCGTGCGGCGCGGTCGCTATCGGTCAGCGCGTGGGTGTCGTCGGTATCCTCATCGACGACTGCCTCTATCGCGGCGATGAGCTGATCCTTGAACAGCCACGCGGTCAGCGCGAATGCATTTTGAAGCTGCGGGATCGATCCCGCCCGCAACTCCACACCCGTCAGCGGCAGCGTCGGCCATCGGATTTTGCCCGCGCGTTCCGCCACGGCCAGACAGCCGGGGCGTCCAACCGCAGCGAGTGCTTCAATCTCGGCCCGGACGCGCGTCTTCACTTCGGCGGCGGGCAATGGCGCCAAGGTCACGGCGCGGCTCTCTTCACGCAAGTCAGTGATCGCATTGCGCACGCGTTCGATGGCGGCCGGATAATTCTCGCCCGGCATCGGCGCGGCGGGCGGCGCTTCATGCTCAATGAGTTCGAGGCTCGCAGTCTGTTGAAGGTACGCTTCACACGCCGCCAGCGGCGTCGCCTCACGGTGCGCCATGCGTGCCTGTAATCGTTCGATCTGATCTTGCGCTGTTTGGACCCGGCGCATGGCGGCTTCCAACCGCGCTGTGTCGCGGACCTGCTCAACAGAAAATCCACCCGCAGATTTTTCGTCCGGCACCCGCCGCTCGGTAAAGAGCTTGCCCGTCTTGTCGGCGCGTTCGAGTTCGGCCAGCTCACGCTGGGCTGCGGCCTTCTCATTCCGCAGTTCGATCAGCCGTTGAGAATCAGCATAGCGGAGCGCGTCGGCATCGTCGGCGGCAGCGCGCCAACGTTCGAGCTTCATCCGCGCCTTCAACGGCAATCGCGGGGCGAGCCGGTCGTGCAGCCGGGCGGTGGAGCGGGTCTCTACGGTGATCGAGTTCATAAGCAGCCATCCTTGCTGGTCAGGATGACGCTCGCTCGTTTTGAGTTACTTCGCTTCAGCTTTTTTGTGCGCGCGTGGAATATTCAAACGCGATTGTTTCGGCAGACCGGAGGACCTCGGCAATCTGCTTCGCGCTCAATGGCGCACCGGGCCAGATTTTCATGATGCGCCAGAACGGCTCGGTGGGAGTGCCGGTCACATGCGCGGGGCAGGCCACAGCGCGCTTATCGGTCTGCCAGCCGCCGCACCAATACTCTCGCCATGTGGCCGCGAGCAGCCGCGCCGCTTGGGAGGGCGTTTCCTTCGGATGAAAAGCAAGAGCGGCAAGCCGCAACATTCGATTACGCTCAGAGCGCGCCCGCGCCATCTGCCATGACGGTTCGCCGCGTTGGACGGAGAGACCGAGCGCATCGTCCAAGCTCGCCGGACCATCGCCCTCGGTGAACGCGATGAGCGCGGCGGACAACACCTGCACGTCAGGATCGTTCGGCACGGTCAAGCCGATGCCGGCGAGCCTACGCAACGCGCCTATGGTTCGGTCTGGACTCACGCCACGCGCGCCTGTGTCGCCTTCTGCGCCTGTTCGTGGATCAGGTCGCTGCGCTCGGTTTCCGCGAGTTCGGTCAGGGCGGTGCGGATTTCGTCGTCGATCACGGCAATGTCCGCGCGCGTCAGGTGGCCCAGCCGCGCGCCCACGCGGCTCGGGATCGCGAGGATGATGTTGCGGGTGCGCCGTAGTAAAGTGCCCCAAGCCGCAACGGCGTCGTCCATGTGCATGAGCTTGCCGCTCAGGATGCCGAGTTTCTGTTCGCGGATTTCGGCTTCGGCTTCGGCGATGCGGGCGCGGGCGGTGACGAGGCGCGGCGCGGTTGGTGTTTGGGCGGCTTGCGCCCGCAGATGCTGGAAGGCCCGGCGTGTGCTTTCCATCAGCGCATACTTTCCGTGCCCGGTTTTTTCGATCACGCCTTGCGCAGCCAACTCGCGAACAGTCGGTGCGCTCACACCCAGGAACGCGGCCAGTGTTGGTGCCGAGACAGTGAGGGTCGCAAAATTGGGCTCATTGGATTTCATGGCTTGGTCCTTCGGCGCGCTCCTGAAAGCACGCCTCTTGTGGGTTTTCTGGCATGGATTGGAATGCTGGGCGCAGCACCACCCGCATTGGTGTGATTTTTTGGGAGGACCCGCTGTTGCGCTGGCATTTGAGCCGCGCGCGAAACTGAATATTACGCGCGACGATCACACTGCTTCTCCCAACACTTCATCGAGCCGCGCAATCGCTTTGTCGATTTGGTTCGCGGCGCTGATTAGCTTCTCGGCTTTACGTGCCGCATTCGGCTCGGGCTTGGTCGCTGTGCGCTCGTTGATCTTCACGTCGCGCAGTTCATTAGTCAGCGTCGCCGCATGTTGGCGCAAGGTGAAGGCGTTGCGTTTGAGATAACCGCGCATGCGTCGTATTTCTTCCTCCCGAGCGCGGCGGTTCTCAAGAGCGTTCTGGTCGGGTTCGATCATCGGTGGGCTCCCACTTCGTCACGCTTTCCGACGACCGATAGCCTCGGCGATGTCGCTCAACGCTTCGGCGACCGGCGCGAAGGTCTCGCCCATCAACGGATGATCGGTGCGAGTGTCTTTGTTCCTTATCGCCTCGGCGACTTCACCGAGCGCGTCGGCGATCGCGAACAGTCCGTGCACGACCGTCACACCCTCATAGTCGCGAGGGTGATGAAGGTGGTGGTAGCTGATGCTCAGGTTGTCATGGAGAGCGTGGGCGAGAGCTTTCATGCCCTCGGACACCGCATTCTCTGTTGTGCTTTCATTCCTAGTGTTTGGGCGAGGTTCGGCTCGGTTCATGGGTGAGGTCCTTTCATTTGAAAATGGCTGCCGGGGCCGCAGCGGTGGTGCAGGGCGTTGACGAAAGGTGGAGCGCATGGGCCGGGGGCCGACGCAGCGGAAACAACGCCCGCGCCCGGCGGTGAAAAGGAACTCGCCTAAGACGCCCCTAAGGCGCCCAAACTTCCCCGTCACCGAGATAGGGGCGCCTTTGGCGCCTTTAAGTAAACTCAAGGGTTTAAAAGGGGCCCCAGAACCAAAGAAGCCCCTATCTACTACTCTGAGGAATAGGGGCGTCTTTACCCCTCGGGACCGATCCCGGTTCGCCTCATTGCGCTCGTTCGTCAGCGTCCTCATTCCGGGCTCCTAGGTCGTCTTTCGGTCGTCGAGCGTGCTGTCGTAGGGCTTGCCGTGGGCGTAGCCGGTGCCCTCGCCGAAGGTCCAAAGCCAAGGTGCTCCCGGCCCGCCGGACTTCACTGACTTGATGCCCATTTTGTTTTTCGCGTTGCGCAGGGTCTTTTCGCTGATGCCGAGTTCTTTGGCGCGCTTTTCAATCTCACCGATTGCGCGCGGACCTTCCTTCAGCATTTCTTGAATCAGGTTCTTCGCGATCTCCAAGCTTTCGCTCTTGCGGCCGTCTTGCGTCGTGTCCTCGGCCAAGGCTTCGTCCGCTGTCATGGTCACGACCGTGTCTTCCCAATTCAGGGCCGGGGCCGTCAGCGGCGTTTCATCCACCGTCTTCAGAGCGATCTTGAACCCGAAGCCCGTCAGGTCTTCGCCAAGATTATTCTTCAGCGGCAACATGAGCCGCCGCTTCTCGTCCTGCGGATCGCGCGACACAAGGTAAGAAGCCCGCGCGGCAGCAACGAACGCGCCGGACCCCGAAACACGGCTGATCGCTTTCGTGCCGCTCGCCTTGTTCAAATGCGCAACACCGACAATCGCGACTGCGTGCCGTGCTGCGAGGTCCGCGAACGGTGCCAACACAGCGCGCACATCGGCGTCGCGATGAGTGTCGATTTTGCCGCCGCCGAAATAAGCACTCAGCGGGTCGATGATGACGAGTTGGACGTCGCCGGTCGATTTGATCGCCGCCTCAAGATGCTCCAAGTCCGTACCGAGATTGAAGCCGCGCCGTGTCTTGCCGTTTGCACCGTGCTTGATGGCTTCGAGGATGAAGGCGTTGGTGCGGTCGCCGCCCGCCGCGAGGAAGCGCGGCAAGATCGTGTCCGCAACATCGTCTTCGGCAGAAAGCAGGATGATCTTGCCCTTGGGAGCCGAGCCCTCGCCGCAGGGCCACTTGCCGCCTGTCGAGACGCGCGCGGCCAGGTCCATCGTGACGAGGCTCTTGCCGAGGCCCGGCGTGCCCGCGATCAGCGAGATTTTTCCGCGTGCGATCCGGCGCGGCCAGAGCCACTTGATCTCCACGGGTTGCACGTTCGCCAGCGGCGTGACGACCGGTTCGTCCGGTTCATGGGTCGTGGTGTCGAACGGGTTCATCATGCCCGCACCCCCGCGAGCAAGATGTCGTTTGGATCTTTGAAGCCTTCCGGCGGACGATGGACCATGACGCGCCGCCCGGCGGCAGTATGGAGCGCGGCGAGTTCTTCGCCCGCTTTCTGTCCGGCGCTGTCGTTATCGATGAAGGCGTGCAACTCGCACACGCTGCTTGGAACAGCGACACTCGTCATGCGGCCCGAACCGAGCGCCGCCCAGCATGGCACGCCGGTCAGTTCGGTCGCCGCCAAGGCGTCCTCCACGCCTTCCGCGAGGCCCAGGACGTTAGTTGCCGGGGCGAGCCGCACCGCGCCGCTGCCGAGCACGCCGGGACTGCGCTTGGGGTTCCACCAGAGCAAAGCATCCGGCAAGTCCGGCTCGGGCCGCTTTTTCCCTGCGTCGTCGAGCAAGATGACGTGGACGCCGGTGATGCGCTCGTCGGTATGCACCGGGACGATGAGCGCCGGGCCGTGGACGACGTAATAGCAATCCTTCTTCTTCAACCCGTGCTCGGCCATGAAGCGTTCGCGCTCTTTCCAATCGAGCGGATCGAGCTTCCAAGCCTCATGCGCGCCCGGCGGCATGAACCGGATGCAGTCCGGCAGTTCGATCTTCAGCCCGCGCTCTTTGCGGAGGTAGCGTTCCGCGAGTGTGCCCGGCAGCGGGCGGCTCCAGCCATAGAGGTCGTTGGCGGCGCGAATGCTGTTCTCGTTCGCGACCGATTGCGCCCGGCGGAAGGCGGCGGCCTCGGCCTCCGTCATACGCCGGGTCAACCCGTCACGACCAATGACCCCGCGCGCGACCAGCGCGGCGCGGATCGCCTTGGGCGCGCAGCCGCGCGACCAGCACTTCGCCCCCAAGCCATAAGGTGCATCCCAGATGACGCAACTCGGCGTCCGCTCCGGGCCATGCACCGGGCAACTGATCCGCCAGCCGTCACCTTCTTCGCGACCATTGAGGGCAGCGGCAATCAAGGCGGCGGCGCTCATGGCTTCACCCGCCGGATTAAACCGATGGAATAAAGTCCTTTGCGATTAACGAAAGTCGAGCGATAAAACGCGGCATCGAGTTCCAAGGCTCGATCCGCGCTCGCCCGTTCGCATCCTTCACCGGATGCGGGCGGGCTCTTTATTCCGATCATCTTCATCATTCGGTCCAAGGTGATCTGCGTCTTGAAGGTGAGCGAGCGCACTGGGCGGCGCGCTCGCTCTTTGCCGGACTAGGAAACGCCTTCGGGCGACTTACGAGCGGCAGCGGCTTTCATCTCCTCGATCTTCTTCAAGAGCGCCGACGATGCACTTTCGGCGTCGTGGGCAGCCTCCGCTAGATCGACAAGGTATTCGACGCCATTGGGAACCGCATGGATGAGTGCTGAGGGATCGTAGGCAGCGTTCGCCTCATCCCACTTGAGGGCTGCAAACATCTCGGCAGCCTGCTGATTAAATCGCCTCAGCATACTCAGAGTAACCTTGCTCAATCCGAGTACGGCGATTTCTTCAGAATTATCGGTCATCATCGTCCCTTTCCAATTCCAGATTTCGATCCGCTACGCACTTCTCACAACGTCTAAAGGTCGTCGGTGCTCAGGCGCGCCGCTTCTTCTTCGAAACATGACGCGGGCTTTGTGCTGCGAGCTTGCCCGCGCGGCGCGCGTTCTCGCGGCGACGCTCAATGCGAGCTTGTTGTTCTTGCTGAAGCGGGCCTTCGAGTTCTTGGAGCGACTGTATCCAGTCGCGCTCATGCTCCGGTGTTACACGAGGCGTGCCGTCAAAGTAGGTGATCTTCGGACCGAGGCCACGGCGCAACATCGAGTAGATTTTTGCGGGCTTAAAATTGGCCCGAGTTGCGACCTCTGAGAGAGTATATCCGGAGCGGCCCAAGTCGGATTTGCGAGACGCAGCCTTTGTGCTCTTCACGTTTGCACCCGGCAAGTTACCGGATCGCGCACAGCCCCATGCTGCGGCGTCCAGAACCAACCACGCTGTTCAGCGAGGCTCGGGCGCTTCCTCCATGCCGCGCTTCTTGCGGATGGCCACCCGGTTGCGAGGTGCCCACACGACTTGCCGCGACCAAAGTCTTCAACGGCAGGGGCTGCGTTCAGAGCTTCGTTATCGCTCGGTTTGCGTTGAATGAAAAGTATTTTCGTTTGAAGGCGGTTGAAAATTTTTTCCGGCCATTTTCACCCCCACCCCGACCTACCGGGGCCTTCGATTCATCAGCTTCCTTGGCCTCCGTATTGGGTTTCTACTCTTTGGGGAGTGACAAAGAACGACAACTTTTTCTCGTGCGCATCAAGTCAACGAGCGCACGTTGCTTTCGACCTTGCCGAACTTGGGTGCGCCCGCACGGATGGCATCGATGACGTAACCCGGCGCAAGATGCCCATAGTGCTTCTCGACCATGCGCGTGTCGGCATGGCCCAAATTTTTCGCCACCACCATGAGCGGCACGCCAGCCATGACAGACAAACTCGCCCAAGTGTGACGCAGACCATGAAATGAAACGGGTGGCGAAAGCTTTGCGCGCTTGTTTGCTTCTTTCATAAAGCGACCTTGTTGTGCGCCGCGCCACTCCGTTCCGCTTTCCCGCTGGAACATACGTTCGTTACCAGCGCGGCCTTTCACCTGGTCCTTGAAGAATGAAATGCCATCCTCCGTAAGAATCACATGCCGGGCCTTACCTGCCTTGCTCTTCTGCACGAACACGGAACCATTGTCCGGGTTGAAGTCACCGACACGCAACCGGCAAAGCTCGCTGTAGCGCGCGCCGGTTTCCAGCGCCCCACGCACCAGCGGCCGGAACTCCGGTGCGCAGGCATTCAACAGCCGTTGTGCTTCCGCCAATGTCAAAAAGCGCAGCCGTGCCGCGTCCACACCTTTGAAGGGCTTGAGCCGCCGCCCCCATGCCTCGTTGGAGGACACACGCTTTTCGTCGTAGGCGAAGTTCAACGCCGCCTTCAGCGTGCTCAGCACGCGGTTGGCGGATGCCCTGCGCGCCCGCTGACCATCCTCGTCGTCGGCATCGGGCAGGGGCTTGAACTGCTGCTTGCCGCCCTTCTTGGACCGCTTCAACGCCGGACTATCGGCCAGCTTCTTGAGCCACTTGCGCAGTTGCTCACTCGTCAGGTCATCGACTTTCAGGCTACCGAGTTGCGGGATGATGTGGACCTTGGCTTTGCGCTCAGGATCGGAGATGTCGGTGCCGGTGTCGCGCTTGTAATCGAAATAGTCCTTCATGGCCGCCTTCACCGTCAGTGTGCCGCGCGGCTGTTCGGTCTTGGTGGACTTGAAGGCAGCCTTCTGCGCTTCAGAAAAGCTCAGGATGGTGCTGCCGTTGCTCTCATCGAGATCGTCGGCCAATCCGAGAGGGACGATCCGGTAGCGCTCCTTGCCTTGATAGATGCGGGCCAGCCACTTGCCTGCTTCGCCTTTGCGGCGGCGGCGATAGGCCAGGTGCAGTTTGCCGGGCAGGAGGGTCTTGAAGTGCAGCTTTTTGCCCACTGGCAACCGATCGCGCGCGGCGCGGGTCTCCAGCTTGGCGTCATTGGTGGTGCGAGCCATGAACGCGGTCCCTCGAAAATGGACCAAATATGGACCAAATATTGGGTCCAGTTTCTGGTCGTTTCAGTTCGTTTGCCCGCGTTTAAGTCTCTCTCTTTTCAGCGGATTTGGAAACTAGGAGAAACGGAGTTAAACAGGGAGCCACCGCTCTCAAGGCTGAAACACGGGTTCGATTCCCGTAGGGAGCGCCAACATCTCGTCACCCGCCGTGAAACAGCGAAAAAAGATCAAAACGAAAAAGAAGAAGGTGAGCGCGAAGGCGGCTCGCAAGCGGAGAGCGCATGTTTCGCTGCGCGAATTCCACCGCTGGCTGGCGCGCGGAGAGAAAG
>Ga0182748_1003286_pt1 | contig 13791 bp, 14 predicted proteins | sample eDN3rd37CKraftOP_FD_128877 | JGI IMG/M metagenome (GOLD analysis project Ga0182748, IMG submission 128877) | Enriched Organic Plus compost microbial communities from Emeryville, California, USA - eDNA 3rd pass 37_C Kraft OP (version 2) (version 2) ...
CTCGTTTGCCCTGCATCCCCCACGGCGGGTATCATTGATTGCGTGTGCGCTCACGCGCGCCCAGCGCCGTGCCTCGGTACGGCGGGAAGGCAGAGCGCCGCATCTCAGGGACCGGTCTGCGAACAGGCCACCCCCACGGCATATCCACCACTGAAACCGCCCGTCCATTCTGGCGTGCTCGATGGATCTACGTGAACCCGACCGACACGGAATGACACTCCGCCAGGCCGGGGGGAGAACACGACCGCTGTCACCGTGCAGCAAACAACAAGGAGAACATTTCGTGCCAACGATTCAGCAGCTGGTGCGCAAGGGCCGGACGCCGAAGGTCGCCAAGACCAAGGCCCCAGCCCTGAAGGCGAACCCGCAGCAGGCGGGCGTCTGCACCCGCGTGTACACCACCACCCCGAAGAAGCCGAACTCGGCGATGCGCAAGGTCGCTCGTGTGAAGCTGCGCAACGGCACGGAGGTCACGGCCTACATCCCCGGTGAGGGCCACAACCTCCAGGAGCACTCGCTGGTGCTCGTCCGCGGCGGTCGTGTCAAGGACCTCCCGGGCGTCCGCTACAAGATCGTCCGCGGCGCGCTCGACACGCAGGCCGTCAAGAACCGCAAGCAGGCGCGCAGCCGCTACGGCGCGAAGAAGGGTTAAGCACCATGCCTCGTAAGGGACCCGCCCCGAAGCGCCCGGTCGTCAACGACCCGGTCTACGGCGCGCCGATCGTCAGCCAGCTCGTCAACAAGATCCTCGTCGACGGCAAGAAGTCGCTCGCCGAGTCGATCGTCTACAACGCCCTCCGTGGTGTCGAGGCCAAGAACGGCCAGGACGCCGTGGCGACGCTCAAGAAGGCGCTCGACAACGTCCGCCCCACCCTCGAGGTCAAGAGCCGCCGTGTCGGTGGCTCGACCTACCAGGTGCCGGTCGAGGTCAAGCCGCACCGCGCCAACACCCTGGCGCTGCGCTGGCTCGTCAGCTACGCGAAGGGTCGTCGTGAGAAGACGATGACGGAGCGTCTGCAGAACGAGATCCTGGACGCCTCCAACGGCCTGGGTGCCGCGGTCAAGCGCCGCGAGGACACCCACAAGATGGCCGAGTCGAACCGCGCCTTCGCGCACTACCGCTGGTAACAACCAACCTCTCTTCGTGACGGGGCAGGTCGCCGCGTGCGGCCTGCTCCTTCACGGAGGACAAGCAAAGGACACAACCCCGTGGCACAAGACGTGCTCACCGACCTCAAGAAGGTCCGCAACATCGGCATCATGGCGCACATCGATGCCGGCAAGACGACGACGACCGAGCGCATCCTCTTCTACACGGGCGTCAACCACAAGATCGGCGAGACGCACGACGGCGCTGCCACCACCGACTGGATGGAGCAGGAGCAGGAGCGCGGCATCACGATCACGTCGGCCGCCGTCACCTGTTTCTGGAACGGCACCCAGATCAACATCATCGACACCCCCGGTCACGTGGACTTCACGGTCGAGGTGGAGCGCTCGCTCCGCGTCCTCGACGGGGCCGTCGCGGTGTTCGACGGCAAGGAGGGCGTCGAGCCCCAGTCCGAGACGGTGTGGCGCCAGGCCGACAAGTACGACGTTCCGCGCATCTGCTTCGTCAACAAGATGGACAAGCTCGGCGCCGACTTCTACTTCACCGTCGACACGATCGTGAACCGCCTGAAGGCCAAGCCGCTCGTGCTCCAGCTGCCGATCGGCGCCGAGAACGACTTCATCGGCGTCATCGACCTGGTCGAGATGCGTGCCCTCGTGTGGCCCGGCGACGCCAAGGGCGACGTGACCATGGGCGCCAAGTACGAGGTCCAGGAGATCCCGGCCGACCTGGCCGACCGCGCTGCGGAGTACCGCGAGAAGCTGCTCGAGACGGTCGCCGAGTCCGACGAGGTCCTCCTCGAGAAGTACTTCGGCGGTGAGGAGCTCACGGTCGCCGAGATCAAGGGCGCCATCCGCAAGCTCACGATCGCCGGCGAGCTCTACCCCGTGCTCTGCGGCTCCGCGTTCAAGAACCGCGGTGTCCAGCCGATGCTCGACGCCGTCGTCGACTACCTCCCGTCGCCCCTCGACGTGCCCGCCATCGAGGCGCACGACCCGAAGGACGAGGAAGTCGTCATCGAGCGTCACGCCGACCGTGACGAGCCGTTCGCGGCCCTCGCGTTCAAGATCGTGTCGCACCCGTTCTTCGGTCGCCTCACGTACATCCGCGTGTACTCGGGTCACCTCGACTCCGGCTCGCAGGTCGTCAACGCGACCAAGGGCAAGAAGGAGCGCATCGGGAAGATCTTCCAGATGCACGCCAACAAGGAGAACCCGGTCGACTCGGTCACCGCGGGTCACATCTACGCCGTGATCGGTCTCAAGGACACGACGACCGGCGACACGCTGTCGGATGCCGACAAGCAGGTCGTCCTCGAGTCGATGACCTTCCCCGAGCCGGTCATCGAGGTCGCCATCGAGCCCAAGACCAAGGCCGACCAGGAGAAGCTGGGTCTCGCGATCCAGAAGCTCGCCGAGGAGGACCCGACGTTCCGCGTCGAGCAGAACGCCGAGACCGGCCAGACGGTCATCAAGGGCATGGGCGAGCTGCACCTCGACATCCTCGTCGACCGCATGAAGCGGGAGTTCAAGGTCGAGGCCAACGTGGGCAAGCCGCAGGTCGCGTACCGCGAGACGATCCGCAAGACCGTCGAGCGTCACGACTACACGCACAAGAAGCAGACCGGTGGTTCGGGTCAGTTCGCGAAGGTCCAGTTCGCGCTCGAGCCCCTCGAGGTCACGGCCGACAAGACGTACGAGTTCGAGAACAAGGTCACCGGTGGCCGCATCCCGCGCGAGTACATCGAGCCGACCAACCAGGGCTTCCAGGACGCGATGCAGGTCGGCGTGCTGGCCGGATACCCCATGGTGGGCGTCAAGGCCACGCTGCTCGACGGCGCCTCGCACGACGTGGACTCGTCGGAGATGGCGTTCAAGATCGCCGGTTCGATGGGCTTCAAGGAGGCCGTCCGCAAGGCGAACCCCGTGCTGCTCGAGCCGCTCATGGCCGTCGAGGTCCGCACGCCCGAGGAGTACATGGGCGACGTCATCGGCGACCTGAACTCGCGTCGTGGCCAGATCCAGTCGATGGAGGACGCCCAGGGCGTCAAGGTCGTCCGGGCTCTCGTGCCGCTCTCGGAGATGTTCGGCTACATCGGCGACCTGCGCTCGAAGACCTCGGGTCGCGCGGTCTACTCGATGGAGTTCGACAGCTACTCCGAGGTGCCTCGCGCGGTGGCCGACGAGATCATCCAGAAGACCAAGGGCGAGTAAGCCCGCGAGGATGCCGGGCGTCCCGGTCCCGCCGTGGACGCCCAGCATCCGTCCAAACTCAACACAACCTCTCTAGTAACCTGAGTACAACCCCGTAGAGAACCGGTCGCAAACCAGTGCCCGGAGCTTCTACACGAACGTCCTGAGGAGGACCCAGTGGCTAAGGCCAAGTTCGAGCGCACCAAGCCGCACGTGAACATCGGAACGATCGGTCACGTCGACCACGGCAAGACGACGCTCACCGCGGCGATCTCGAAGGTGCTCGCCGACAAGTACCCGTCCGAGGTGAACGTCGTCCGCGACTTCTCGTCGATCGACTCCGCTCCTGAGGAGCGCCAGCGCGGCATCACGATCAACATCTCCCACGTGGAGTACGAGACGCCGAAGCGCCACTACGCGCACGTCGACGCCCCGGGCCACGCTGACTACATCAAGAACATGATCACCGGTGCCGCCCAGATGGACGGCGCGATCCTCGTGGTCGCCGCGACCGACGGCATCATGGCGCAGACGCGCGAGCACGTCCTGCTGGCCAAGCAGGTCGGCGTCCCGACGCTGCTCGTCGCCCTCAACAAGGCCGACATGGTCGATGACGAGGAGCTCCTCGAGCTCAACGAGCTCGAGCTTCGCGAGCTGCTCTCCAGCCAGGGCTTCGACGGCGACAACGCTCCCGTCGTCCGCGTCTCGGGCCTGAAGGCGCTCGAGGGCGACCCGGAGTGGTCGGAGAAGATCGTCGAGCTCATGGACGCCGTCGACTCGTGGATCCCGGACCCGGTGCGTGACAAGGACAAGCCGTTCCTCATGCCCATCGAGGACGTCTTCACCATCACCGGCCGTGGCACGGTCGTCACGGGCCGCGCCGAGCGCGGTACCCTCGCGATCAACTCCGAGGTCGAGATCGTGGGTCTGCGCCCGACGCAGAAGACGATCGTCACCGGTATCGAGATGTTCCACAAGCAGCTCGACGAGGCCTGGGCCGGCGAGAACTGTGGTCTGCTCCTGCGCGGCACCAAGCGTGACGACGTCGAGCGCGGCCAGGTCGTCGTGAAGCCGGGTTCGGTCACGCCGCACACCAACTTCGAGGGCACGGCGTACATCCTGTCCAAGGACGAGGGTGGCCGTCACAACCCCTTCTACACGAACTACCGTCCGCAGTTCTACTTCCGCACCACGGATGTCACCGGCGTCATCACGCTGCCCGAGGGCACCGAGATGGTCATGCCCGGCGACACCACGGACATGTCGGTCGAGCTCATCCAGCCGATCGCCATGGAGGAGGGCCTCGGCTTCGCGATCCGTGAGGGTGGCCGCACCGTCGGTGCCGGCACCGTCACCAAGATCCTGAAGTAACAGCGGATCTCAGCACCACGACAAGGGTCGGGCCTTCGGGCCCGGCCCTTCGTCGTACCCGGCGTCTTCTCTGCGGATTCGAGTCATCGCTGTCGCCGTGTGCAACAGAGATGCCGCGAATCCGCAGAGTCGGCGGCCGGCGCGCAGGCGCGGCCGGCGCGCGGGGGACGGTGGCCGCGCCGCGCGGGGCCGGGGCGCACGGGCGGTCAGGCCGGGGCGGATTCCTCCTCCTGGCCCAGGAAGGCGTCGAGCACCGTCGCGGAGCCGGCGCCGCTGGGCGGAGCGGTCGAGTTGCGCATCACGAGCCGCGCGTGCAGGCGCACGGACGCCGGGGGCTGGTCGGGGTCCTCGATGCGGGCCAGCAGCATGTCGACGGCCGCGGCGCCCTGCTCACGCGGAACCTGCCGCAGCGTCGTGAGCGAGAACATCTCGGCGAACTCGTGATCGTCGATGCCGACGACGCTGAGGTCGGTCGGCACGCGGATGCCGAGGCGCCGCGCCGCGATGATCGCGCCGATCGCGACCTCGTCGCACACCGCCACGATGGCCGTGGGCCGCGTGCGGCCGTCGCCGAGCAGATCGACCGCCGCCGCGTAGCCGCCGGGGAGGGTGACCGGTGAGTGCACGTGCTGGATGTCGGGGGCCAGCCCCGCCTCGGTCATCGAGTCGCCGTAGCCGCGCAGCCGCCGGCGGTCCACCTGCGCCCAGTGGCTGCCGACGCCCCCGCCGAGGAACGCGATGCGCCGGTGACCGAGCGCGATGAGGTGCTCGGTCGCCCGCCGCGCGGCGTCGTCGTCGTCCACCTCGATGACGCTCGTCGCGCTGCCCTCGCCCACGATGCTGACCACCGGGCGATCGATCGCGAGCAGGCGTTGCAGCTCATGGTCGCCGGGCTCGAGTCCGACGGCGATGAGGCCGTCGAATCGCTTGCGGGCGAGGAACTGCTCGAAGATGCGCGCTCGCCCGGGCGTTCCCGGCCGGGCGTCGTAGAGCGTGAGGTCGAGGTCGCGGGCCAGCAGCGCGTCCTGGATGCCCTCGAGCACCTCGGCGAAGAACCAGCGGGTGACGTAGGGCATCACCACGCCGACGTTCTGCGTGCGTCCGGTGGCGAGGCTCACGGCACTCGTGGAGGCGACATACCCGAGGGCGTCCGCGGCCGCGAGGACGCGTCGCCGCGTCTCCTCCGACGTGTAGCCGCTTCCGGTCAGCGCGCGGCTCGCCGTCGACTTGGAGACTCGCGCCATGCGCGCGACATCCGCGATCCCGCTCATCCGACTGAGTCGCCTCCTCGCGCCGTGCCGGTCAGGTGATGAATCCACAATAGGACATCGGGGCCGTCGATCCTGGGAACGTTTCCATACGTCAAGGGTCGAGCGCAAGGGGTTGACATGAGCGAAAAGGCGGTGATTCGCGGCATCCGGCTGGCGGTTATCGACTTGTGATGAAGGACTGTTGCGTTCACCCAATGACGCCAATAGCGTGTTGTGGAATCGGTTCCCGACGGGACCGCCACCTGCGCGGCCCAACCGCTGCGCACTCGATGAGGAGGAATACATGGCCATGTCACGTCGACGTCGCCTCTTGATCCCGCTCGCCACCCTCGGCGCAGCAGGACTCGTGCTCACGGGCTGTGCCGAAGGGGACTCGGGCGGCGATGGGGGAGACGTCAGCGGCCAGACCGTCAAGATCGCCGGCGGCATCACCGGAACCGAGGCCGACGCGCTGAACAAGTCGTTCGAGCAGTTCACCAAGGACACCGGCATCAAGGTCGAGTACACCGGCGACAAGAGCTTCGAGGGCAACATCGTCACGAAGGTGGCCGGCGGCTCCGCCCCGGACATCGCCATCGTGCCGCAGCCCGGTCTGCTGCAGAGCCTCGTCGGCACCGGCGAGGTCAAGGAGGCCACACCCGAGGTCACCGCGAACGTGGACAAGTACTGGTCGCCGGCCTGGAAGGAGTACGGCTCGGTCGACGGCAAGTTCTACGCCGCGCCGATGGACGCGAACGCCAAGGGCTACGTCTACTACCAGCCCGCCAAGTTCGAGGAGTGGGGCGTCGAGATCCCCACCACGTGGGACGGCGTGCTCGAGCTGACCAAGACGATCCGCGAGAAGACGGGCAAGGCGCCGTGGTGTGCCGGCTTCGCCTCCGACGCGGCATCCGGCTGGCCGGGCACCGACTGGATCGAGGACCTCGTCCTGCGCCAGTCCGGTCCCCAGGTCTACGACGAGTGGGCCGAGGGCAAGGTCGAGTTCACCGACCCCCGGATCAAGGAAGCCTTCGACGCGGTGGGCGAGATCCTGCTCAACCCGGACTACGTCAACGCCGGCTTCGGCAACGTCAAGAGCATCAACTCGACGGCGTTCGGCGACGTCGCGGCGCCCATCGCGAACGGCACCTGCCCGCTCACGCACCAGGCGTCGTTCCTCACCGCCAACCTGCTCACGGTGAAGACCGCGGCGGGCAACACGCCCACGATCGCTCCTGACGGTGACGTGTACGCGTTCCTGCTCCCGGGCATCGAGGAGGGCGAGGTCTCGATCGAGGGCGGCGGCACGTTCGTGACCGTCTTCTCCGACAACGAGGCGACGAAGATGGTCGCCGAGTACATGTCGACACCGGAGTGGGCGGACGCGCGCGTCTCCCTCGGCGGCTTCATCTCCGCCAACAACGGCGCCGACCCGGAGCTGGCCTCCAGCGGCTTCCTGACCGACGCGATGAAGCTGCTGCAGAACCCGGACACCGTCTTCCGCTTCGACGCGTCCGACCTCATGCCGGCGACGGTGGGCTCGGGTTCGTTCTGGAAGGGCATGGTCAACTGGATCGACGGTCGACCCACCGAACAGGTCCTCCAGGACATCCAGGCGGGGTACCAGGACTAGCCCACACGGGCTTGTGTCCGGAAGGATGGGGTCGCTCGCGGTGCGGGCGGCCCCATCCCTCCCCGACCGCGAACATCCGGTCGACGAGCCCGAAGACGTGCTCAGAAAGGCAGGGTCATGACTGACACCCGTACCGTCGTCTCCGCGAAGAGTCCACGGAAATCGCGACCGGACAAATCCGGCCCGCCGGGGATCGAGCCCAAGAAGGGCAAGTACTCGTCGAAGCTGACCGGACTCATCACCGCGGCGATCGGCGTCGTGATCATCGCGCTGTTCGCCATCATGATTTTCCAGACGCCGCCGGATGATCCGAAGCCGACATCGCTCGGCTTCTCGCTGAACAGCTTCTTCGTGTGGATCGGCAACCTGAACCCGCTCGTCCAGATCCCCGTGGTGATCGTGGTCTTCGGCGTCGTGGTGGCCCTGATCCTCGTGCTCATCGAGTACGCCCCGCGGGCCGGTCGCGGCTACGCGATCCTGCGCGTGGCGGCCTGCTTCATCATCCCGCTGCTGGCGTTCATGCTCATGCGCCCCTACCAGGGGGCGGTGATCTACGTCGTCGCGATCGCGCTGCTGGCCGGGGCGCTGCTGTTCTTCGCCGACTACCGCGCGCGCGGGGGAGCGGGCTACCTCTTCCAGCTGTTCATCTTCCTCGCGCCGGCGGCGACGCTGCTCCTGGTCGGCCTCATCTACCCGACCATCGCGACGTTCTTCCAGTCGTTCTTCGACAAGACCGGCAAGGAGTTCGTCGGCCTGGAGAACTACATCTGGACCTTCACGAACCCGGAGGGCTTCTGGTCGGTCATCAACACGATCATCTGGGCGCTGTTCGCCCCGACGATCGCGACGATCATCGGCCTCGCCTACGCGGTCTTCATCGATCGGGCTCGCGGTGAGAAGGTGCTCAAGGTCCTCGTGTTCATGCCGGTGGCGATCTCGTTCGTGGGCGCGGGCATCATCTGGAAGTTCGTGTACGACTACCGCGAAGGCCAGCAGATCGGCATCCTGAACGCCGTCATCACGTGGTTCGGCGGCCAGCCCGTGCCGTGGCTGGACGTCACGCCGTTCGTCAACACGTTCTGCCTGCTGGCGGTGTTCATCTGGAGCCAGACCGGCTTCGCGATGGTGTTCCTGTCTGCGGCCATCAAGGGCGTGCCCGCCGAGCAGATCGAGGCGGCGCAGCTGGACGGCGCCAACGCTTGGGAGAGGTTCCGCAGCGTCACCGTCCCCGGCATCCGCTCGTCGCTCATCGTGGTCCTCACGACCATCACCATCGCGTCGCTGAAGGTCTACGACATCGTCGCGAACATGACCGGCGGCCGGTCGAACTCGTCGGTGCTCGGCTTCGAGATGGTCAACCAGCAGCAGCGGTTCCAGAGCTACGGGCACTCGTCGGCGCTCGCCGTCGTGCTGTTCATCTTCATGATCCCGCTGATCGTCTACAACGTGCGCAACCTGCGCAAGCAGAGGGAGGTGCGCTGATGGCCGCCGTGGACACGACGCCGCGCTTCGACGCCAAGGCGGCGCGGCAGGTCGCGCGTCGCACGCGCAAGCTCGAGGACGAGGCGCACAAGAAGCTGACCTCCAAGGGCGCGACGATCGTCGCGATCGTCATCGCGGTGATCTGGACCATCCCGACCTTCGGGCTCCTCGTCACCTCGTTCCGACCCGGCGCCGACTCGTCGGTGACCGGCTGGTGGACGGTGTTCGTCGACCCGGAGTTCACGCTGTCGAACTACTCGGCGGCGCTCACCTCGGGCGGCACGGCGCTGACGCTGGCGGACTCGTTCATCAACTCGCTCGCCATCACGATCCCGGTCACGGCGTTCGCGATCGCGATCGCGTCGCTCGGGGCCTACGCGTTCGCGTGGATCCCGTTCCGCGGGCGCGGGTTCCTGTTCGTCGCGGTGTTCGCGCTGCAGATCGTGCCGATCCAGATGACCCTGGTCCCGCTGCTGAGCCTCTTCTCCCGGGGGCTCACGGTCAACGGCGTGCCGATCTTCCCGGGCTTCTCGCTGCGGGAGGTCGACCACAGCTTCGCGACGGTGTGGATCGCGCACACGATCTTCGCGATCCCGCTGGCGATCTTCCTCCTGCACAACTTCATGGCCGAGCTTCCCAGCGAGCTCATGGAGGCGGCGCGGGTGGACGGCGCCGGGCACGGGCAGATCTTCTTCCGCATCATCCTGCCCCTGTCGATGCCGGTCATCGCGTCCTACGCGATCTTCCAGTTCATCTGGGTGTGGAACGACCTGCTCGTGGCGACGATCTTCGCGCCATCGTCATCGCTGCCACTCATGCAGACGCTGAACTCGCTGTCCGGCTCGTGGGGCGACCAATGGTTCCTCCAGTCGGCGGGAACGTTCATCTCGATCATCGTTCCGCTGATCGTGTTCTTCTCGCTGCAGCGGTTCTTCGTCCGCGGCCTCCTCGCCGGAGCGACCAAGGGCTGAGCGCTCGGGGCCGGCGGACGGGTGCGGCGCGCATGGCGCCGCACCCGTCCGCCTGGCACACTGAGAGCGCGGCCCGTCCGCGGCAACGAAGGGGGACCCGTATGGGCATCGACGACATCGTCAACCAGGGCAAGCAGCTGTTCGAGCAGAACAAGGACAAGATCAACGAGGCGCTCAAGTCCGAGCAGGCCGAGCAGATCAGCGACAAGGTTCTGGACGGCGCGGCGGATCTGGCCAAGAAGATCGCACCCGAGCAGTTCCACGGGACTGTCGACGACGTGCGCAAGAACATCGACGGCGCCATCGGCAACGAGTAGCCGTCCGCACCGAGAACGCCCGCCGGCTCCGCTCCGGCGGGCGTTCCGCGTGTCCGGCGACGCCGCGGGCCCCCGCCACCGCCGCGAGGTGCGCATTCTGCGCTGAGACGCGCGTGCGCACGGCGTGTTTCCGCGCAGAATGTGCGTCTCGCCGAGGAGCGAACGGGAGGCGGGCGGGAGGTTGGAGGATGCCGGAGGCGGCCGGGGCTGGGAGGGTGCTGGGCGCGACACGCCCGGGTTTGCGGTACCTGCCACGGCAATGGCAGAATAGACAGGTTCCACATTCCTGCGTGCGCTCGGCGTGCTGCGGGATCACTGCCAGGGCAGTGCATAGGCGGCGCTCACGCGCGATGACCTAGGCCGCGGGCAGCAGAACACCACATCCCACCACCCCGCTTTTCAGAAGCGTGCTTCTGCATGGCCGGAGTGACGGATGCCCGGTTGCGAGCAGCCGGGATTGACACCAGAACAGCGGTGCAGCATCACGCGGATCCGTCCGCGGGACTGAAGTGCCAGGCGCACCAGCGCCACCGTGCGTCCAATGCCCCCTGAGGTACGACGCGGAAAGAGAGTGAGCAGACAATGGCGGGACAGAAGATCCGCATTCGCCTGAAGTCGTACGATCACGCCGGACTCGACTCGTCCGCGCGGAAGATCGTCGACACCGTGGTCCGGGCCGGCGCCACCGTCGTGGGACCCGTGCCCCTTCCGACCGAGAAGAACGTGGTGTGCGTCATCCGCTCGCCCCACAAGTACAAGGACAGCCGCGAGCACTTCGAGATGCGCACCCACAAGCGTCTGATCGACATCATCGACCCGACGCCCAAGGCCGTCGACTCGCTGATGCGCCTCGACCTCCCGGCCGACGTCAACATCGAGATCAAGCTCTGAGGTTCGACATGGCCGACATCAACTCCAAGATTTCCAAGGGACTGCTGGGCACCAAGCTCGGCATGACCCAGGTGTGGGACGACAAGGGCAAGCTCGTCCCCGTCACCGTCATCGAGGTCGCCCCCAACGTGGTGACCCAGGTCCGCACCCCCGAGAAGGACGGCTACCAGGCCGTTCAGATCGCGTACGGCCAGATCGACCCGCGCAAGGTGAACAAGCCCCAGACGGCCCACTTCGAGGCCGCGGGCGTAACGCCGCGTCGTCACCTCACCGAGATCCGCACCGCGGACGCTGCTGACTACTCACTCGGTCAGGAGCTCACGGTGGACGGCGTGTTCGAGGCCGGCCAGCTCGTCGACGTCGTCGGCACGAGCAAGGGCAAGGGCACCGCCGGTGTCATGAAGCGCCACAACTTCAAGGGCGTCTCCGCCTCGCACGGTGCGCACCGCAACCACCGCAAGCCCGGTTCGATCGGCGCCTCGTCGACCCCGAGCCGCGTCTTCAAGGGCATGCGCATGGCCGGCCGCATGGGCGGCGAGCGCGTGACCGTCCTCAACCTCACGGTGCACGCCGTCGACGCCGAGAAGGGCCTGCTGCTCGTCAAGGGCGCCGTCCCCGGCGCGCGCGGACGCATCGTGTTCATCCGCAACGCAGTGAAGGGTGCCTGAAACGATGGCTGACTCGACTCTCGCGCTCGACGTGCGCGGCACCGACGGCAAGAAGGCTGGCTCGGTCGAGCTGCCCGCCTCGGTGTTCGACGTCAAGACGAACATCCCGCTCATCCACCAGGTCGTCGTCGCCCAGCTCGCGGCCGCCCGTCAGGGCACGCACTCGACGAAGCGTCGCGGCGAGGTCTCGGGTGCGGGCCGCAAGCCCTTCAAGCAGAAGGGCACGGGCAACGCCCGTCAGGGCTCGATCCGCGCGCCGCAGATGACCGGCGGTGGCATCGTCCACGGCCCGAAGCCGCGCGACTACTCGCAGCGCACGCCCAAGAAGATGATCGCGGCGGCTCTGGCCGGTGCGCTCAGCGACCGCGCCCGCGGCGACCGCCTCCACATCGTGGAGTCGTTCGGCACGGACGCCCCCTCGACGAAGGCCGCCGCGGCGTACCTCGCCGAGGTCGCCCCCTCGAAGAACGTCCTCGTGGTCCTGCACCGCGACGACGAGGTCGGGTACAAGAGCGTTCGCAACCTGACGAACGTGCACGTGCTCACGGCCGACCAGCTCAACGCCTACGACGTGCTCGTCTCGGACGACATCGTCTTCACCAAGGGTGCCTACGACGCCTTCGTCGCGTCGAAGACCGGTGCCGCCAAGGAGGTCTCGGCATGACCGCCGTGAACAAGGACCCGCGCGACGTCATCCTCAAGCCGGTGGTGTCGGAGAAGAGCTACGGGCTCATCGACGAGGGCAAGTACACGTTCCTCGTGGACCCGCGCGCCTCGAAGACCGAGATCAAGCTCGCGATCGAGAAGATCTTCAACGTCAAGGTCGCCTCGGTGAACACGCTCAACCGCGTCGGCAAGGCCCGTCGCACCCGCTTCGGCACCGGCAAGCGCAAGGACACCAAGCGCGCCATCGTGACCCTGAAGTCGGGCACCATCGACATCTTCACGGCAGTCGGCTGACGGTCGGGACAGAGGACTAGAGAACTATGGCTATTCGCAAGTACAAGCCCACGACCCCGGGTCGCCGCGGCTCGTCGGTGGCCGACTTCGCCGAGATCACCCGATCGACGCCGGAGAAGTCGCTGCTCCGCCCGCTCGCCAAGACCGGTGGCCGCAACAACCAGGGCCGCATCACCACCCGCCACATCGGCGGTGGCCACAAGCGCCAGTACCGCGTCATCGACTTCCGTCGCAATGACAAGGACGGCATCAACGCCAAGGTCGCTCACATCGAGTACGACCCCAACCGCACCGCGCGCATCGCGCTCCTGCACTACTTCGACGGCGAGAAGCGCTACATCCTCGCGCCGAACAAGCTGCAGCAGGGCGACATCGTCGAGTCCGGTGCCGGCGCCGACATCAAGCCGGGCAACAACCTCCCGCTGCGCAACATCCCCACGGGTACCGTCGTGCACGCGATCGAGCTCCGCCCCGGCGGCGGCGCGAAGCTGGCCCGCTCGGCCGGCGCGAGCGTCCGCCTCGTCGCGAAGGACGGCCCGTACGCCCAGCTGCGTCTCCCCTCGGGCGAGATCCGCAACGTGGACGCCCGCTGCCGCGCGACGATCGGCGAGGTCGGCAACGCCGAGCAGTCGAACATCAACTGGGGCAAGGCCGGCCGCAAGCGCTGGAAGGGCGTCCGCCCGACCGTGCGCGGCGTCGCGATGAACCCGGTCGACCACCCGCACGGTGGTGGTGAGGGCAAGACGTCCGGTGGACGTCACCCCGTGACGCCCTGGGGCCAGAAGGAAGGCCGTACGCGTCACGCCAACAAGGAAAGCGACCAGTACATCGTCCGTCGTCGCAACGCCGGCAAGAAGCGCAAGTAGGAGTAGAGGAAGATGCCTCGCAGCCTTAAGAAGGGCCCCTTCGTCGACGAGCACCTGCTTCGCAAGGTCGTCGTCCAGA
>Ga0182748_1003292_pt1 | contig 13780 bp, 12 predicted proteins | sample eDN3rd37CKraftOP_FD_128877 | JGI IMG/M metagenome (GOLD analysis project Ga0182748, IMG submission 128877) | Enriched Organic Plus compost microbial communities from Emeryville, California, USA - eDNA 3rd pass 37_C Kraft OP (version 2) (version 2) ...
GCGGCGCGATTCAGATCGTGCGGCGCCGCGAAGAGGAAGGGAAGCGATGGCCAAGGCGAAGCCGGTGACGATCTACGGCATCAAGAACTGCGACACGATGAAGAAGGCGCGTGCCTGGCTCGACGAGCACGGCATCACCTATACGTTTCACGACTACAAGGTGGCCGGCATCGAGCCGGCGCGGCTGCGCGCCTGGGCGGAAGCCGTGGGGTGGGAGACGCTGCTCAATCGTGCCGGAACCACCTTCCGCAAGCTGCCGGAATCCGAGCGCAGCGACCTCAATGCCAGGAAGGCGCTGGCGATGATGGCGGCCCAGCCGACGATGATCAAGCGGCCGGTCCTTGATGTTGGTGGCACGCTGGTGGTCGGCTTCAAGCCCGAGACCTACGAAAAGACCCTCGGCTGAGCGTCATTATCCCAGCACCTTGTCCAGCGTGATCGGCAGGTCGCGGATGCGCTTGCCGGTCGCGTGATAGATCGCGTTGGCGATCGCCGCCGCGACGCCGACGATGCCGATCTCGCCGACGCCCTTGATCCCCAGCGCGTTGACATGCGGGTCGGGCTCGTCGACGAAAATGACGTCGATGTCGTGCACGTCCGCATGGACCGGCACGAGATATTCGCTGATATTGGCGTTCATCACCCGGCCGAACCGGTGGTCGATCTGGGTCTCCTCGTGCAGCGCCATGCCGATGCCCCAGACGACGCCGCCGACGATCTGGTTGCGCGCCGTCTTGGTGTTGAGAATCCGCCCGGCCGCGACCGCGCTGACGATCCGCAGGATGCGGATCACGCCCAACTCTTCGTCGATGCGCACTTCGGCGAAGATCGCGGAATGCGTGTTGCGGGCATATTTTCCGTCGTCCTTGAAATCGACGGACGCCTCGCGTGCGATCCGCTCGACCCCGCCGGCCCGCATCGCATCGGCGATCGATAGCGCACGGGCCGGATCGCGCCGGCTGGCGATCATGCCGTTGGCAAGGACGGCATCGTCCGGCGCGACCCCCGCGAGCGGCGCATCGGGCGCCTTCGCCACGAGAGCGAGAAGCGCGGTGCGGACCTCGTCGGCGGCCGCGGCGATCGCGTGCGACACCGAGGCGGCGGTCCAGGATCCGCCTTCGACCGGAGAGCGCGGCAAGGACGAGTCGCCGAGCTTCACCGTGATGTTGTCGAGCGGCAGGCCCAGCATGTCGGCGGCGACCTGCGCCATGATCGTGTAGGTGCCGGTGCCGATGTCGGACGTGGCGCAGGCGACTTCCGCGTGGCCGTTGGCCGTCAGCACGATGCGTGCCGCGGTGGGCACCTGCAGCGCTTCCCAGACGCCGCTTGCCATGCCCCAGCCGACCAGTTCGTTGCCCTCGCGCATCGACCGCGGTTCCGGCTTGCGCTGCGACCAGCCGAATGCCTCCGCGCCGCGGCTGTAGCAATCGCGCAAGGCCTTGCTCGTATAGGGCAGGTCGTCGTTCTGGTCGCGGTCGGAATAGGCGCGCAGCCGCAGCTCCAGCGGATCGAGCTTCAGCGCCACCGCGAGCTCGTCCATTGCGCATTCGAGCCCGTAAACCCCGGTCGCCGCACCGGGCGCGCGCATATCCGCCGGGGTCGGCAGGTCGAGCCGCACCAGCCGGTGCACGTATTCGGCGTGAGGGGACGTGTAGAGCAGGCCCGACCACGACGTATCGTTGCGGGCGAAGGCTTCGTGTTGAGATGTGACGGCGATCGCCTCGTGGCGTACGGCTTGCAGCGTCCCGTCGGCATTCGCTCCCAGCGCGACGCGCTCGATCGTGGCGGGCCGGTAGCACAGCGCGTACATCTGCGCCCGGGTCAGCACGACCCGCACCGAACGTTGCAGCGCCCGCGCCGCGAGGACGGCGAGCACGACCTGGTATTGCGGCCGCAGGCCCGCACCGAACGCGCCGCCGACATAGGGCGAGACGACGCGGATGTGGTCAGGCTCGATCCCGAATACGCCACACAGATAGCGATGGACGTTCTGCACGCCCTGCGTCTTCTCATAGACGGTCAGCCGCCCGCCGCCTTCCCAGATCGCGGTGGAGGCGAACAGTTCCATCGGATTGTGATGCTCGGTCGCGATCACGTACTCTGCTTCGTGGCGCACCGGCGCAGCGGAGAAGGCCGCGGCCGCGTCGCCGCGCCGCGTGGTGCGGCGGTCGAGCGTGAACGCCGCGTCGCGTCGCGCAAAGAAATCCGTCTCGTGCGGCTGCGCGTCGTATTCCACCCGTACGAGCGTGGCGGCAAACCGGGCCGTGTCTTCGTCCTCCGCCACGACCAGCGCCACCGGCTGCCCGTTGAACTGCACCTTATCGTCGTAGAGCGGCCGATACGGCGACCCGCTCGGCGCCACGTCGTCCTTATAGCCCTTGTCGTTGTCCGCCAGCGGTGGGCGGTTCTCGTGGGTGAGCACGGCGATCACGCCGGGAACACGCAAGGCATCGGTGATGTCGATGCGCGCCACGCGCCCGCAGGCGATCGTCGCCGTCACGACGCGTCCATAGGCGAGATCCGGCGCGTCGAACTCCGCCGCATATTGCGCGGCGCCGGTGACCTTGGCGCGGCCGTCGACCCGCGAAACGGAAGTGCCGATATAGGGTGCCATGGCCTACTGGATCCGCTTGTCCGATTGCGATTGTGGCGTGCCGCGCGCGGCCTGCGTCAGCGCGCGCACGATGGCCCGACGCGCGAGGTCGATCTTGAAATCGTTGTGCCCATGGCCGCGGGCACCACGCAGGATGAGCTCGGCCGCCTGCGTGAAGGTCTCGGTGGTCGCGCGGGCGCCGCGCAGGGCCGCCTCCGCGTCGGCGTCGCGCCAGGGCTTGTGGGCCACGCCGCCCAGCGCGAGGCGCGCGTCCTGGATCGTCTCGCCATCCAGCGCCAACGCCGCCGCCACGGAGACGAGCGCGAATGCATAGGACAGGCGGTCGCGGATCTTCAGGTAGGAGTAGTGGCTTGCAAACCCCTCCGCAGGCAGTTCGATCGCCGTGACGATCTCGGTGAGGTCGAGATTTGTGTCGCGCTCCGGGCTGTCGCCGGGCAGGCGATGGAAGTCCGCGAAGGCAATGGTGCGTTCGCCGGCAGGCCCGGTGACGTGAACGCTCGCCGCGAGCGCGGCGAGCGCCACGCACATATCGGACGGGTGCGTGGCGATGCAGGCTTCGCTCGCTCCGAGGATCGCATGCATGCGGTTGAGGCCGCCGATCGCGGCGCAGCCGCTGCCCGGCGCGCGTTTGTTGCACGGCGTTGCCGTGTCGTAGAAGTAGTGGCAGCGCGTCCGCTGCAGCAGGTTGCCGCCGGTGGAAGCCATGTTGCGCAGCTGAGCCGAGGCGCCGGACAAGATTGCGCTCGCGAGCAGCGGGTAGCGGCGCTCGACCAGCGGGTGCCAGGCGAGATCGGAATTCGGCACCAGCGCCCCGATGCGCAGCCCGCCCGCAGCGGTCTCCTCGACGCGCTTCAGCGGCAGGCGCGAAATGTCGATTAGCCGGGTGGGGCGCTCGACCTCGTCCTTCATCAGATCGACGAGATTGGTGCCGCCGGCGATGAATTTTGCGCCCCGGTCGGCCGCGATCAGGCGCACCGCCTCGCCGACATCGTTCGCCTTCGCGTATTGGAAGTTGATCATGACGCCCCCATCGCCTGCTGGATCGCGGCCAGGATGTTCGGATAGGCGGCGCAGCGGCAGATGTTGCCGCTCATGGCCTCGCGGATCTCGTCCGCGGTCTTGGCGCGCCCTTCCGCGATGAGCCCGGCGGCCGAGCAGATCTGGCCGGGCGTGCAATAGCCGCACTGGAACGCGTCGTGATCGATGAAGGCCTGCTGCAGCGCGTGCAACTCCCCATTCTGCGCGAGCCCCTCGATGGTCGTCACCTGCGCGCCGTCGTTCATCACCGCGAGGCTCAGGCACGAGACGATCCGCCGTCCGTCGACCATCACCGTGCAGGCGCCGCATTGACCGTGGTCGCAGCCCTTCTTGGTGCCGGTGAGCTTGAGATGATCGCGCAGGCAATCGAGCAGCGTGGTCCATGGCCGCAGCGCAAGGGTGACATCCTTGCCGTTGACGGTGAACCGGACCGGGACCGCGTCGGGGAGGGGAATGGGATCGGGCGTCGTCCGCGCCGAAACGGTGGTGGACGTCATGGCCGTGCCTCCGATGGACTTCCACGATGGCACGGCAGACGGGGCGGATGTTTGGCAAGGTCAGCCGGCCGAGTGCCTCATTTCGCGCCAGTCCTGCCCCCCTCTCTTCGCCGCGCGGCTGTTATCGGAGGCCAGCCCTTTCAGCGCGCGGAATACGCCCTGGAGACCGGCATGGAGCCGCTTGTCGCGGCGGATCACCACCGCCAGCTTGCGGATCAGGCGGGGTGACAGGGGACGAACCGACAGATTGGCCCGGTCGTGCGCGTTCCGCACCGCCATGCCCGGCAGGACCGCGCAGCCGAGGCCCGCGGCGACCAGTTCCTTGATCGCTTCGACGCTGCCCAGCGACATGATCGGCTTCAGGTTGACGCCGCTGCGGGCGAACCAGGCATCGGCGATCCGGCGCGTGTTGCCACCCGGCTCGAACAGGATCATCGGCCGTTTCGCCAATTGCGCCGCCGAGACCCGTGCCGGCAACGGGGTCTCCGCCGGCGCGATCGCCACGAAGTCGTCGTCGAGCACGGGGGTGATGTCGAAGGGGCGGCCGGATACCGGCAGCGTGACGAGGCCGATGTCGAGCACGTTGTCCTCGATCGCCTTGACGATGTCCGCCGTGTTGCCGGTGGTGACGGTGATTTCCAGGTCCGGAAAGGCCTGCCGCAATTCCTTCAGCAGCGGCGGCAGCAGGAAGATGCAGGCCGTGGCGCCGGTTCCCAGCCGGACCCGACCGGCGGTTCCCGACGCGCGGCGGGCGACGGCGTCGCGCGCCGCCGTCACCGCAGCCTCGATCTGATCGGCATGGGCCAAAAGGTCCGCGCCCGCGCTGGTGGGGCGCGCCCGGCGGCCGATCCGCTCGATCAGCGGCGCGCCGAGGCTGCGTTCCAGCTGACGGATCTGCTGGCTCACCGCCGGCTGGGTGATGCCGAGGCGCTCCGCCGCGGCCGAGAAGCTGCCCCGGTCCACGACGGCAACGAAGGTCCGCAGGTAATCGAGGTTGAGGGTCTTCATCAAAGAAGCTCTTATGCAACGCATAAGCGGACAAAGCTTCCTTTATAGTATCGCTGGGCCAGAGTGAGGCAAACGAACGGTCCGGGGCGGATGGCGGCGCCGGGTCGCGGGCGCGCGGCTGGTGGCGCGCCACGACCCGCCGCCTTACCATCGACCCGCAAGGAGAACCGATGACGATGCTCGACGCGCCCGCCGCCATCGACATTCGCGTCCGCGACGCCGACGAGGCCGACATGGCGGCGGTCCAGGCGATCTACGCCCATCACGTGCTGTATGGCCTTGCCACGTTCGAGGAAGTGCCGCCCACCGTGGCCGACATGGTCGCGCGCCGCGCCGGCGTCCTCGCCGCGGGCCTGCCCTATCTCGTCGCCGAGAGCGACGGCCGCGTGGTCGGCTATGCGTACGCCGCGTCCTACCGCCCGCGTCCGGCCTATCGCTTCACGATCGAGGATTCCGTCTATGTCGCCGACGGGCTCGGCGGCCGCGGCATCGGCCGCGCCCTTCTGGGCACGCTGATCGCCCGCTGCGAGCAGGGGCCCTGGCGTCAGATGCTGGCGGTGATCGGCAACAGCGCCAATACCGGCTCGATCGCACTGCACGAAAAAATGGGATTCGAGCACGTCGGCACGCTGCGCACCGTCGGCTTCAAGCTCGGCCGCTGGGTCGATACCGTCTTGATGCAGCGGACACTCGGGGAGGGCGCGCGGACTCCGCCGGTCGCGCCGCGCTGACCCGTCGCTTCGTGATGCCCCGGCGCCCTCAGGCGCCGGCGGTCGTCAGGTGGCGCAGCTTGTCGGGATTGCGCACGACATAGATGCCGGTGATCTTGCCGTCCTCGATCTGCAGCGCCGTCGTCTGCACCGTCTCGTCCTTCTCCACGGTGATGAAGCCCGGCAGGCCGTTGATGAAGCCGTAGCGCATTAGGCGCGAGGGATATGCGGCGAACATGCGGACCAACGCCGTGTGCACCTTCATGACGTCGTCTATTCCGGACAATGGCCGCAGCACCGCCGGCTTCTTGCCGCCGCCATCGGCATGCATCGTCACGTCCGCGGCGAGCAGCGCACGCAGCTGTTCCATGTCGCCGCTGCGCGAGGCGGCGAAGAACGCGCTGGCGATTTCGAGCCCGCGCTCCTTCGGCATCGCGAACCGGGGCCGCGCCGCGCGCACATGGGCGCGCGCCCGGCTGGCGAGCTGGCGGCACGCCGCCGCGTCGCGCCCGATCGTCTCGCCGATCTCCTCGAAGCCGACGCCGAACACGTCGTGCAGCAGGAACGCGGCGCGTTCCAGCGGCGACAACCGCTCCAGCGCCATCATCAGCGGCAGCGTGATGTCTTCGTCGACCGCCTCGTCGACCGGTGCCACCACCGGCTCGGGCAACCACGGCCCGAGATAGGTCTCGCGCCGGTGCCGCGCCGATTTCAACTGGTCGAGACACAGCCGCGTGACCACCCGGCGCAGATACGCCTCCGGCTCGCGCACCGCCGCGCGGTCCGCGTCGAGCCAGCGCAGGAACGCCTCCTGCACCACGTCCTCCGCGTCCGCCACCGACCCGAGCATTCGGTACGCGACGCGAACGAGGCGCGGGCGCAGCGGGTCGAAGCTGGCGGCGGCGTCCGCGCCGGGTGGGGCGTTCATCAGGCGGCCTGGCGTGCGTCGACCGGATGGACCGCGCGGAACCCGACCTGGATCCGGTTCCATCCATTGATCGCGACGATCAGCAGCGTCAGTTTCACCACTTCCTCCTCGCTGAAATGCGCCTGCACCTCACGATAGACGTCATCGGGCGCGTGCGTCTCGGCCACCAGGGTCAGCGCCTCGGTCCAGGCCAGAGCCGCGCGCTCGCGCGCCGTGTAGAGGGGCGATTCCCGCCAGGCATCGAGCAGGTAAATCCGCTCCTCGGTCTCGCCCTTCTTGCGCGCCTCCGTCGTGTGCATGTGCAGGCAGAAGGCGCATCCGTTGATCTGCGAGGCGCGGATCTTCACCAGCTCCATCAGGCTGGGCTCGAGGCCGTTCTGCAGCAGCCCCTGGCCCCAGGCGAGCCAGCTCTGCATCGGAGCGGGCGCGGCGGCGAACGGGTTCAGTCTTGCTTCCATCATCGTCTCCTGTGTGTGAGACCATCGGTTCCGCGCCTATGACGAGATGGCGCGCCGCGCTGTGACATCGGCGTTGGATTTTTTTGAAGGAGGCCGCCGAGGCGCTGACGTTGCGTCGGTTCTCCGCAGAGAGGAGGGGAGAACGGGCAATAAGCGGCGTGCGCTGCCGAGATTGTGGCACAATGGAGGCGGTGGTGATTCGGCTGCGCGCAGGCGCAGGAAAAGTTCCGGGGGACGTATTTTGAACTGGGAATTGCGCAAGCGGCGTCGCTTGCTGTGTGAATCCGTGGCCGTGATCGGCCTGTTTGCAGCCTTCGTGAATCCTGCCGCCGCGGCGGATCCCGCGTTGAAGGCGCCGCCGGCATCCCCAGCCTCTTCCTGGACCGGCTTTTATATCGGGTCCCATGTGGGGACGATCGGTTCGAGCAACACGTGGAATGATGGCGATCCCGTCACCCCGGATCCGGCCTTTACCGGCGAGGGCGTGATCGGCGGCGCCATCTATGGCGGGCAGATCGGCTACAATTACCAGGTCGGCCGCCACGTGATTGGCCTGGAGGCCGACGTCAGCACCGGCAAGATCGTCGGCATCGCCCGCTGCGCGACCGGCCAGTTCGCCTGCACGACCGAAGCCGACTGGCTGGCGACGGTGGCGGCGCGGTTCGGCTGGACGGTGGACGACCTGCTTCTCTACGGCAAGGCCGGAGCCGCCCTCACGCGCAACGAACGCGTCATGTGGCCGGGAGCGGTCGACGACGGGGCCTCCGGCAGCGAGACCCGCGTCGGCTGGCTCATCGGGGCGGGTCTGGAACTGGCGCTGAATGCCGCCTTCTCCGCCAAGCTCGAATACAACTACATCGACTTCGGCGACGACCATCTCGCCCTCGCCAGCCTGTCCGGCGCGCCGGCCGATGTCGAGGTGTCGCAGTCGGCGCACGTGGTCAAGCTGGGCTTGAACTATCACCTCGGCGAGAATCCGCTGACCGGCGGTCTGGGGCGCGTTCCGGCGCCCCCGCCGCAATGGAGTTGGGACGGCTTCTATGTCGGCGCCCATATCGGCGGCGCCTTCGGCCGCAACGATTGGACGTCGGCCACCGGCCTGCTCGACCAGCTCTCCTCCAATGGCGGCTTCCCCGGACGGGGCAACGCCGAGGGCCTGCTCGGCGGCGGCCAGGTCGGCTTCAACTATCAGCTCGGCTCATGGGTTGCCGGCCTCGAACTTTCGGTCAGCGCCGCCGATATCGGCGGCTATGCCAAATGCGCCAGCGATGCTGTCGGCGGCACGAACTTCGAGTGCAGCGACAGCATTTCGTCGTTGGGCACCATCACCGGCCGTCTCGGCCAGACCTGGGGCAATCTGCTTCTCTACGGCAAGGCCGGCGCCGCCTGGGCGACGAGCCACAGCCGGGCGCAGCGGCATGACCTGCTGAACGTGTTCGAGGCCGACGACACCCGTTGGGGCTGGGTCGTCGGCTCCGGCGTCGAATACGCGCTGAGCCGCAATATGTCGGCTTTCGTCGCTTACGACCATTTCGAGTTCGGCGATCACACCCTGGCCCACGCGGACCAGATCGGAAATGTCTCGAATGTCGGTTTCCGTCAGCGCCTCGACGCTGTCACGATGGGCTTCAATTACCGGCTCGGTGCGGGCGCCCCGGATTTCGGCGGCGCGACGTCCGCGGGACCGTTGAAGGCCCCGCAGCTGCCGTCGGGCTGGTCTGTCGATGTCGGTTCGCGCTACTTCGTCAGTTCCGGCCGCATGCAGAAGGATCTATACGATCCGTTTGACACGCAGCATCTGAACTCACGCTTGATCTACGCTGAGCAGACGGGACACGCGGTCGAGACCTTCTTCCGCTTCGACCATCAAAGCGGGCTGTTCGCCAAGGGCTACTTCGGGATCGGCCAGCTCGTCGACGGCAACCTCAACGACGAGGATTTTCCCGCCAGCGTCGTCTATTCCAACACGCTCTCGAAGATGAAGGAGGGCGGGCTGACCTACGGCGCCGCCGACCTCGGCTATAACGTGTTCGACGACGGCGTCGACAAGCTCGGCGCATTCGTCGGCTATCGTGCACTCTATCAGCGCGGCAACGGCTTCGGTTGCGCCCAGCTCGCGAACGACACGGCCTGCGCGCCCGCATTTCCGCCCCAGTTCATCGGCCTGAGCGAGACCGAATCCTGGCGCGGCGTTGCGTTCGGCATCAACACCCGGACGCGGATCGCGCCGCGGACGACGCTCGAGGTGGACGCCGCGTATCTGCCCTATGTCAACCGCGCCGGCTTCGACAATCATTGGTTCCGCACCGACATCAATCCGCAGAGCGAGCCGGGCCACGGCTGGGGTGCGCAGTTCGAAGCGGTGCTGTCCTATGCCGTAACCGACCGTTTCAGCGTCGGCCTTGGCGGGCGCTACTGGTTCTTCGCCACGGACGAGGCGCACACGCAGTTCCCCGGCTTGGCGGAGCTGTCGCCGATGCAGCTCTATGCGGAACGCTACGGCGGCTTCCTCCAGGCCTCCTACCGGTTCGGCGACCGCGACCGCTCGGTTGATCTGGCCGAAGGCGAGGCGCCGCGCGCGCCGGTGAACTGGACCGGCCTCTATGCCGGCGGCACCCTCGGCGCGGGCTTCGGCCGCACCACATATGCCGACCCGTTCCCTGCGCCGGTCTCTGGCGACATGGCCGATCTCGGCGGTGCTGTGCTCGGCGGCCAGGTGGGCGCCAACTATCAGGTCGGTTCCTTCGTCATCGGCGCCGAGGCGTTCGCCGCCTGGACGCAGATCGAGGGCACCAACACCTGTTTCAGCGAGGCTCCGGCCGGGGCGGATGCCGGCTTCAACTGCGGCAGCCGCATCGATGCGATCGGTGCGTTGAGCGCCCGTGCCGGCTACGCCTTCGACCGCTCGCTGATCTACGCCAAGGGCGGCGCCGCTTGGGACCGCCATCAGGACAGCTTCAACACCCTTGGCCTTCCCGGAGGCGCGCTGCTCACCAACGACAGCGTCAACTGGGGTTGGACTGCCGGCGGCGGCATCGAATATGCGCTGCAGCCGAACTGGTCGATCGCGCTGGAATATCGGTACTTTGATTTCGGCAAGCCGGACGCCTTTACGGATGCGACCTTCGCCTTCCTCGACGGCGTCGATCTTGCGCCCGAGCGGGAGCGGTTGCAGACCGTCACCCTCGGCGTCAATTATCGGTTCGGACCGGGAGGAGGGGCGCGCTGACGGCGCGTCCCTAATGGGCCGGGCGGCCAAACGCATGGTCCGCGCGTGCAGGTCGCTGGCGGGAAAGGTGACGATCGATGCCGCTCGCTCGCAAGGCGCTGCTCGCCGGCCTCTGCCTCGGTTTGCTGCTGTCCGCGCCGTTCGCGGGAGCGGCGGAGATCGCCCAGGGGCCGGCCGGCGACGCGTTCTATGCGCCGCCGGTGACGGTGCCGCCGGGGCCGCGCGGGGCGGTGATCTACGCCCGCCCGCTCGACGGCACGATGGCGCTGCCCAGCGCCGCCAGGAACAGCCTCGTCCTCTACCGCTCGCGTGACGATCGCGGCCGGCCGGTCGCGGTGTCGGGCACGGTGTCGGTCCCGCCGGGCGAGCCGCCCGCCGGCGGCTGGCCGGTCATCACCTGGACCCACGGCACGACCGGGCTCAACGCCATATGCGCGCCATCGCGCGACACTGCGCACGGGCCGGAACATCCCTATGTCGAGACCATTCGCGGGCTGCTCGACGGCTTGGTCAAGAACGGCTACGCCGTCGTCGCCACGGACTATCAGGGCCTCGGCGTCGCCGGTTTCCACCCGTTCCTGCAGGGCGTTCCCACTGCGCGCAATGCGCTGGACATACTGCGCGCGGGCCGTGAACTGGAGCCGAAGATCGGCACCCGCTACGCGGTGATGGGCCATTCGCAGGGTGGGCAGGTCGATCTGTTCGCCGCGTCGATCGGGCCGTCCTACATTCCCGAATTCACGCTGGTCGGCAACGTCGCCTTCGCGCCCGGCTCGCACATCGGCGACCGTCTCAAGGCGGTGCTGAACGCGGACAAGGTCGAGCTGTCGCTGCCTTACATCCTCTACGCCCTGGAATCCTTCGCCACGACCGACCGCTCCATCGACCCGCGCGACATTCTCGCACCGCAGGCCTATGCGCATCTGCCGGACCTGTACGACCAGTGCATGACCCACGCGCTCACCACCGGCTACTGGTCGACCGCCATCGCCAAGGATCAGTTCCTGCCGCGGCCGGCGCTGACGCCGTTCCTGAATTTCGCTGCGAAGAATGAACCGGGTACGCTGAGGATCGCGACGCCGACGCTGGTCGTGCAGGGCAGCGCCGACGTCACGGTGTTTCCGGATACGACGGACGCGCTGACGCAGCAGCTGTGCCGCAACGGCAACGTGCTCGCCTATCGCGTCTTCGCGGACGCCGACCACAACGGCTCGATGACCGCGGGCGCGGCCGCGGCGCAGGAGTGGATTGCCGCCCGCTTCGCCGGCGAACCGGCCAGAAACGAGTGCGCGAATCTGCCGAGCGCGGCCAAGGCGAAGTGAGCCGGCCCGCCTTCAGTTCGCGGTGGCGCCGCTGAGCCCTGCGAGATACTTCATCCCGGTATCGCACATCACCGTGACGATCGTCGCGCCGGGTGGCAGGCGGGAGGCGACGCGCAGCGCGGCGACGACATTGGCGCCGGTCGATGTCCCCGCGAATACGCCTTCGCTCCGCGCCAGCGTCAAAGCCATGTCCCTGGCTTCCGCCGTCGACACGCGCTCGATCGCATCGGCAAGCCCTTCTTGCCAGAGCGGCACGACGAAGCCGGCGCCGACGCCGTCGATCTTGTGCGCGCCCGCAGGCCCGCCGGACAGAACCGCGGATTCGGCGGGTTCCACCGCAACGATCTTGATCCGTGCGTCTTGCCCACGCAGCCCCGCGGCGATGCCGCGCAGGGACGCCGCCGTGCCTACGCTCTGCACGAAGGCGTCGATCCGGCCGCTCGTCTGACGCCAGATCTCGTCCGCCATTGCGTGATAGGCGGCGAGCTGATCGGTGTTTCTCAGCTGATCCGTCCAGTAGGCGCCGGTTTCGGCCGTGATCGCCCGCGCGGCTTCGATCATGTCGCGGGTGAGCTTTTCGGTCATCCGCCCGCTCTCGCTCGGCACGATGGTCAGCCGCGCGCCGAGAATCGCCATGTGGTCGCGCTTCTCGCGCGCGAACGCATCGGACGTCACCACGTGCAGCGGATGCCGCTTCACCGCGCAGACCAGGGCCAGCGATACGCCGGTGCTGCCGCCGGTATATTCCACTACGGCGCCGCCCGGCGGCAGCCGCCCGTCCGCCTCGGCGGCCGCGATCATCGCCAGCGCCTGCCGGTCCTTCATGCTGCCGGTCGGGTTCTCGCTCTCCAGCTTCAGCAGGATCCGCGTCCCGTTGTCCGGCACGATCGTTCGCAGCGCCAGCAGCGGCGCGTTGCCGATGCGGTGCAGGATGTCCGGATGAATTTCGCTCATGCGAGCCTCCTCGAAGGGGCCGCATTGTCGCTGCGTGGACCGTGGCCGGGGGTACGAAATCCGGACCGGTCACCCGATGATGGCACCGCGCGCCGCCAGCAGGCCGCGCAGCACCGAGCGATGGCAGCGGGATTCGTCCTCGCAATAGCAACCGATCGAGAAGTTGCCCGTATGCGACAACGCCGCGATCAGATCGAGCGTGCGCTGCGCCGCCGGCGTGTTCATCTCGGCGCGATACGCCCGCTCGAACGCCTTCCATTCCTGCTCGGTTTTCGCAGCCTTCGCCTTGCTCACGAGCTCGGCGCTCGGCGCGAGCTCCGGATACCAGACGTCGAACCAGTCATCGACGGCATAGCGCTCCTTGCGCACGCCGCGCGGCGGGTGACGGACCGCGCCGATCCGCGTGCCCTCGTGCTTCAGGCGCGGGGTGCCCAGGCGAACGATGTGCAGGGTCATGGCGAAAGTCTCTCGACGTTAGACGCAGCGGCGCGAGGGCGACGGCGGTTTGCGGAGGCCGTGGCCGGCGCGACCGCTGCGAACAGATAGCGTTCGAACCAATCGGGAAAGGCACGCCTCAGCGCGCGCGGTCCGCGCACGGCGAGCCCCATCCGTTGCGCACCGAGGAACGTCACGTCGCCGCGCCACCACGCCGCCAGCGCCGTCAGCGGCCCGCTCACCTGCAGCGGCTCCGGAAAGCCGGGATTGTGCGCGCACAGCGAGGCTTCCGCCGCCTTCAGCAGCAGAAAGCGGGGCCGAAAGGTGCTGATCGCGAAACGCACCACGATCGGCTCCTTCGGGAGGGCGGCGAAGCGCACCCGCCGCCGCATGTCGACCAGGACCGGGTCGAGATCGAGATCTTCGTCGGCGGCGTGGCGCGGCAGCCAGCGCTGGCCCCAAGTCCCGAGCGCGGCGACCAGCGTCCCCAACTCCTGTCCCGCTTCGGTCAGCATGTATTCCGGGCCTCGCGGCCCATCGGTGCGGCGCACGGCGCCGACCTCCGTCAGCGCCTGCAATCGTTCCGA
>Ga0182748_1003295_pt1 | contig 13775 bp, 13 predicted proteins | sample eDN3rd37CKraftOP_FD_128877 | JGI IMG/M metagenome (GOLD analysis project Ga0182748, IMG submission 128877) | Enriched Organic Plus compost microbial communities from Emeryville, California, USA - eDNA 3rd pass 37_C Kraft OP (version 2) (version 2) ...
CGGTCGGAAATTGCGTTCGAACTTCCGCATGAACGCTTGACACGCGCGCGCCGTTAGGGACGTTTCATGGGTATCATGAACGCGCCCGCACAAATCCTGGTCGAGAACGTCAGCCACATGTATCGCCCGCCGCGCGGGCGCGAGGTGCTGGCGCTCGACCAAGTGTCGCTGTCGGTCGCCAACCGCGAATTCGTCGCGCTGCTGGGACCGTCCGGCTGCGGCAAGTCGACGCTACTTTACCTCATCGGCGGCTTCCTGCCGGTCGAAAAAGGTGCGATCCAGGTGGAAGGCCGCCAAGTGGCCGGGCCCGGACCGGACCGCGGCATCGTGTTCCAGCATTTCGCGCTGTTTCCCTGGAAAACCGTGCGCGGCAACATCCTCTACGGGCTCGAGCGCCAAGGCATGCCGAAGGCCGAGCGCGAACAGCGCGCGCAGGAATTCATCGACATGGTCGGCCTGCACGGCTTCGAGGAAAGCTACCCCTCGCAATTGTCCGGCGGCATGAAGCAGCGCACCGCCATCGCGCGCACGCTCGCGTTCGATCCCTCCATTCTGTTGATGGACGAACCGTTCGGCGCGCTGGACGCGCAGACACGCGGCCTGATGCAGCGCGAATTGCTGGCGATCTGGCAGCGCACGCCGAAGACGGTGATCTTCGTCACCCATGACGTGCAGGAAGCGGTCTTTCTCGCCGACCGCGTGGCGGTGATGTCGGCGCGCCCCGGGCGCATCAAGACCATCATCGACACCAAGTTCGACAAGAACGACCCCGACATTTTCAAGAACAGTTTCTTCGTCGACAAAGTCGACGAGATCTGGAACCTCGTGCGCGACGAGGCGATCAAGGCGCAGGGGAAAAAGGGGTGATGAGGCTCGCGAATGCCCGCACCTGGCTCCCGCCGCTCCCCGCTTGCCGGGAGAGGTAAGGAGGCCGCTGCTCCATGAAAACCCTCATCCGCTACAGCCCGCTGATCATCCTCGCTCTGGCGTGGGAAATCTCTTCGCGCCTCGGACTGGTATCCGAGCTGGCGCTGCCGCCTCTGTCGGACGTAATCCGGGCCTGGATCGCCCTCATCAAGGACGGCGAACTCGTCAGCAACGGTCTCGCCTCGATCTATCGCGCCGCGGCCGGGCTCGGCCTGGCCATCGTCGTTGGCGGCCTCATCGGCATCGCGATGGCCTGGTTCCGGCCGGTGAATGTGCTGATCGCGCCGATCGTGGAGATCTTCTATCCGCTGCCGAAATCGGCGCTCATCCCGGTCACCGTGATCTGGCTCGGTTTCGGCGACGGCTCCAAGATCCTGCTCATTTTCCTCGGCTGCATGCTGCCGGTGACCATCGGCGCCTTCAACGGCGCGCGCGCAGCCGAGCAGCATCTGGTCTGGTCGGCGCGCAGCATGGGCGCCAGCCGCTTGCGCATGATGTGGGACGTGGTGGTGCCGAGCGCGATGCCGGAACTCCTGAACGGCGTGCGTACCGCGCTCGCGCTCTCCTTCATCCTGCTGGTGTCGTCCGAATTGATCGTGGCGCAGAAGGGCTTCGGCTATCTGATCGGATTCCTCGGCGCCAACGGCACCTATGATGCGATGTATGCGGTGGTGCTGACGGTGGCCTTTCTCGGGTTCGCCGCCGACCGGGCCTACATGCTGATCACGCGGCGGGTCCTGGCATGGCGCGAGGCGACCGCATGAGCAACACGGATGCGCCCCCGAACGGCTGGCCGGAAAAAGCCGCGCGCCTGTCGGTGCGGCTGTTCTGGGCATTCGCCCGCGTGTTCTCGATCCTGCTGCTGCTGGTCGCCTGGGAAGTCTTCGCACGCAGCGGCGCGGTGACGACGTTCCAACTGCCGGCGCTGAGCAAGGTGCTCGCGCGCATCTGGGATGACGCGGTATCGGGCGATTTGGCGATCAACACCGTCCTGACGCTCTATCGCGCCATCGTCGGATTCCTGATCGCCGGCATCGGCGGCGTGCTCATCGGCACCGCCATGACCCGCCTGAAGCTCGCCGACTGGTTCTTCGATCCGCTGGTCTCGATCGGCTTCCCGATGCCGAAGATCGCCTTTCTGCCGGTGATCATTCTCTGGCTCGGCGTGTTCGACGTCTCCAAGATCACCATGATCGTGTTCGACGCGATTTTCCCGGTGATCGCGGCCACCGTCGTCGGCATCCGTAGCGTCGAACGCGAACTCCTGTGGTCGGCGCGCAACATGGGCGCCAAGGAGAGCGAGATCCTGTGGCAGATCGTGCTGCCGGCCGCGCTGCCGCAGATCATGACCGGCCTGCAGGTTGCGCTGCCGCTCTCGCTCATCGTCGCGGTGGTGACGGAAATGCTGATGGGCGGCTACGGCCTCGGCGGCGCCATGATAACCGCCTCGCGCTTCGCCAATTCGATCGGCGTCTTCGCCGGCATCGTGGAGATCGCCGTCGTCGGCTACGTGCTGGTAAAAGCCATGGCGCTGACCCGGCGCAGGCTCTTGATCTGGCACCAGGAAGCGCACGATCCCTCGACCGCTTGAACCGCCATTTGCGTGCGCATGATCGTGCCGCAAGCGGCGCGCGCTGTACCGAATCCCGGGCAATCCGACGCGGGCTCCAGGCTTGCCAAATTCGGTTGGACCTCCGACAATCTCGCATATTCGGAATGCGAAGACGCTTGCCCCAATCAATGTGGGAAACGCGGCTAAAACTCGGGAGGATGCAATGCGAATTCTGAAACTCGCGCTGGCCGGCGCATGCGCGCTCGGCCTTCTCGGCACAAGCGCTGCTAATAGCGCCGAACCGGTGAAGATCCGCATGTCGTGGGTGGCGCCGGTCGCCAACTGGGCCTCGATCGTCCTGGAGAAGAAGGACCTGGCCAAGCACATGGGCAAGTCCTACACGCTCGAGTCCGTGCGCTACCAGGGCACGCCGCAGATGATCGCGGCGATCGCCAACAACGAACTGGAAGTCTCCAACCTCGCCTATTCCTCGCTCGCCATCGCGATCGAGAACGCCGGCCTCGACGACATCCGCGTGATCGCCGACGAGTTCCAGGACGGCGTGCCGGGCTACTTCAGCCAGCAGTTCTATGTTCGCAAGGACAGCGGCATCAACAAGGTCGAGGACATCAAGGGCAAGGTGGTCGGCACCAATGGCGGCGGCAGCGCCGTCGACATCGCCCTGCGCGCCATGCTGAAGAAGCACGGCCTCGAGGAAAAGCGCGACTACACCATGCTGGAGGGCCCGCTGCCGGCCATGCCGGCGATGCTGCTGCAGAAGAAGGCCGACCTGATCCCGGCGGTGCTGCCCTTCGCGCTCAACCCGCAGCTCCGGGCCGACGGCAAGGTGCTGTTCGAGCAGAAGGACGCGCTCGGCGTGACGCAGATGATCGTGTGGACGGCGCGCAAGTCGTTCATCGAAAAGCACCGGGCCGCGATGGTCGACTTCATGGAGGATATGCTGCGCATCACGCGCTGGTTCGAGGATCCCAAGAACCACGCCGAAGTCGCCAAGATCGCTTCCAAGATCACCAAGGCGCCGCCGGAGCGCTTCGGTTGGCTGTTCACCAAGCAGGACACCTATCGCGATCCCAACCTGCTGCCGAACCTGGAGGCGCTCCAGCGCAACGTCGACACCACGCGCGAGCTCGGCTTCGTGAAAAAGCCGATCGACGTGAAGAAATACGCCGATCTGAGTCTGGTGCAGGAAGCCGCCAAGCGTCTGAAATAGGCGTCCGTCTCCACTAGATGTTGCGTTCAGACCCCGGAGTCCCTGGCTCCGGGGTCAATTTATTGATGAACAGGCGTGCGGCTGCGCTTGGTTAATTCATCCTTTACAAGCGCGCATCGGCAGGAAAAAATAGCGGCCGTAGCGTGCGTTAGATCGTAAGTAGCCTGAATTAGACCGTAAAAGGCGTACCCCCATGCGACACGCATTCCACGCGTTCTGCGCTGTCCTGCTGGCGCTTGCCATGGCGGGCGCCATGCCGGAACCGAGCCAAGCCGGCGGCTATCGTTCGCACCGACATGCCGACAAGATCGTCACGACGCGGCGCTATGTGCGCGATCCCGTGCGGATCAAGACGCGCATCCGCTATGTCGACGACACGCGCGTGGTGAAAAGGACCCGGCTCATCCGCGAAAATCGCGTGATCGTGCACGTGCAGCCGGTGATCAAGCGCGACGTGATCGTACACCGGCAGAACACGGTGATCCGCAACGTCACGCTGCGCAAGGTCAAGACCGTCCACCGGGTGAAAAGGGAATATCGCCACGAAGTGGTGAACCGCTACGTTCGCGGCCGCGTGCGGGTCGTCAATGAATACCGCACCATCCGCGGCCATCATCGCAAGCGGCTGTCGTATCGCGATTGAAGGGCGGGACGCGCAGCACCCGCGTCCTGACCGTGTCCCGGCCGCGGCGCGGCCGGGACACGTCGATGCATTACCTATTTGCGACGGCGGTTTGCCAGCATCACAGCCGCTTGATCGGAATGGCGCCGAGGAAATCGCGCTTGCCGATATCGACACCGCAATTGCGCACGCAGGCATAAGCGGCGGTCAGGTGAAAATAGAAGTTCGGCAGTACGAAGTGGTTGAGATAATCGGCCCCCTTCATCTGTCCCTTGGCCTGTCCGAGCGGAAAGGTGATCTCGCGCTCGGATGAAGCGTCGATCGCCGCCTTATCGAGGGTCTTGAGGAAGGCGATGGTCCGCGCGATGCGCTCCTTGAGCTGATCCAGCGTCGTCTCGTTGTCCTCGTATTTCGGCGGCTCGATGCCGGCCAGCCGCGCCGCCCCGTTCTTGGCCTGGTCGCAGGTGACCTGCACCTGGCGGGCGAGCGCGAACATGTCCGGAGCCAGCCGCCAGCCGAGCATCACCGACGGTTCGACCTTTTTCGCCGCCACATAGGCCGCGGCCTTGTCGAGCACCCCATTGAGCGCATTGAGACCGATCTCGAAGGCAGGCAGGCAAGCCTGGGACATGGTGAATGGCATGAGCGTTCCTTGGACAAATGTTTGCGCGCCGGCCTGATGCGCCGGCGCGCGAACGATGCACCGGCCGGCGAGCGCGTTCAATTGGTGCAGAAATAAATTTGTCGGCTGGGCGCCGTCCGCCGCGATCCCCGGCCGTCATCACCGGCTTGACCCGGTGAGTTCGCTTCGGATGGCAAGGCCACACGCTCCCGAGCGGGGTGGCCGGGACGAGCCCGGCCATGATGCCCCGCGGGCGCCGGTTAGAACTTGATCGTGCTGCGCAGGCCCACCAGGAATGCGTGATCGTAGGAAAGCTTCGGATTGTCCGGATTCTGTCCGCCGTTCGGCTTGATGATGTATTGCAAGTCCGGCTGCAGGATCCACCAGGGCGCGATCTGCGCCTGATAGCTGAGTTCGAGCACCGTCTCGGCCGAGCGAACCGCGTCGAACGAGACACGATCGAGCGCCGCCGCGTCGGGGCTGACCTTGATATAGGCGGCGCCGAAGGTGAGCACGTCGTCAGCCCGGCCCGGCAACAGGCCTTTGATGCCGATGCCGCCGTCGACGTAATAGGAGACGAGATTGCGGTCGGAGGGCGAGAACCCGCCGCGCATGAACAGGTTCACGCTGCTCTCGCGCCCACGCCACACCATCTGATCGGCAATGCCGTAGACGCCCCAGTCGCCGCGGTGGCTGAGCAGACCGTTATACTGGTCGGGGAAATCCGCCGTGGCGTACCAGGCGCCCAGCTTGTACACGCCCGGCATGCCGGCGGCATTCTTGCCCTGATTGACCCCGTATTGCAGTTCGCCCATCCACAGCGAGCCGCCGCTGAAGCTGAACGTCGTGCCGTACCGGTTGCACGCCTGCGGATCGCCGGTGCAGTTGGCGCCGGCCGGATCGCCCGCAAACACCGCCGCGAGAACCGTGAGGTCCTCGGTCGGCTTGAGAGCGAGCCGCGCGCCCGGCGTCGCGAGCGGATAGGCCGGACCGCCATTGGTCATATCGGCCGCCAACAGGGCAGCCCAGCCGAATGTGCCGTTGATCAGGCCGCCGGCGGTCGGGCTGGTGATGAATTCGTCGTCCGCCGCAAGCTGGCCGAGGCGCAACGAGATCCGGTCGTCGAAGAAGTTCTGCTGATACCAGAGGGTGAATAGCCGCGTCGTGGCGAGGGCGTCGATGTTGCTGGGATCGGAAATGCTGCCGACATTGTCGAGCGCATTGCGGCCGCCGTTATGAATCTGGAACACGGTGATGTGCGTGCTGGCGCCCTTCCAGCCGATCAGTTTTTCGAGCTCGGCATCGACCGAGAAATCGAACCGGCCTTCGTAGCTCGTGCCGCGGTTGAGACCGCCCGACAGAACGGAAAAAGTCTCGCCGATATAGTTGAGCGTGAAGTCGAGCCCGTTCTTCTCCTTCAGCGCCGTGCGCGCCCCGCCCCAATCGCCGGTGAGCGTCTCCTGCTCCCAGATCGACTTCGGCTGGTTGCCCGGTTCGGCTTGCGCCCCGGACACCGCGAGCCCGATGGCGGCCGCCGCGATCAAACCCGTCCACTGCCGCCGATTGTTCTTGTCGTATTGAACACCCCGCATCAAAAGCCCCCGACCATTAGGTTATGTTATAACATTACCGGTATTCGGATCCACCCGCAATCCCGGCAATCTCGTTGAGTCGTGCGAGCGCCTTGAAATGCGCCTCGTGCACTGTCGGGTTCAACAAGGACCACGGCTCCGCCTGCTTGAGTTGGGCGGCGGCCATTGTCGCTTGTTCCCGGTAGTCGGCATAGGCCCGCTCCACCTCGCCGAAATCGTTGCGCGCGGCAGCCATGGCGATGCGCCGCAATGCCAGCGCCAGTTCGCCGGCCGCGCGACGGGCACGGCGGCGCTCCTGCAGGCCACCCGTCACGCTCGTGTCCTTGGCGCCGGGGAAAAGCTCTGCCAGTTCGCGCCACTCGTTGCCGACGGCATCGACGGTCAAGGCGATAACCTCGCGATCGCGCGCGGGGATCGCCGTATCGAGCACGCTGACGAAGGCCGCCAATTCCTCGATCTCGGCTTGCAGCGTGTTGCGCGTGAACGGCTTTTCGGCGTCGCCGATCGCATTGAGATAGGCGACCAGATCGGCCCGTTCGGCGGCCGTGAAGCCGAGATCAAAATGCCGATCGAAATAGCCGACGACCTGATCGTAGCTGTCGAAGCGTCCGTCATGGAAATAGGGCGCGTTGACATTGGCATTGATCAACGTCGGCGTCTTGAACCGGCCGCCGGTGCCGACATCGTGCACCTTGTGGTCGACGAAGGCCCCCGACGGCTGATGGCAGCTCGCGCAGGTCATCGCGGCATTGTGCCGGAACGGCTTGTTGAACAGCGCCTCGCCCCGGCGCGCCGCCTCCGAGGCCCGCGCGGTCAGGCGCCCGCCAGGGCCGAGCTTCGCATTGGGCAGGAACGCGATCTCGTTGACATAGGTGACCAGGGCATCGAGCACCTGCGGCGACGGCTCCGGTCCGGCGAATTCGTCGACGATCACGTTGCGCACGAACTCGCGCAGCGACGCCGTGCGCCCGTCATGCCCATAGGGCGCCAGTACCTTCGCGCCGCGCAGGCTCGGCGGTGTCACCGGATCGAACACTCCATTGTCGGTCTTGGGATTGAACAGGGCACCGGTGGTGTCGAAATTTCCCGGCCGGCTCGACAGGCCGGGAATATAGAGCTTGGCATTGCCGGCACCCTGCTGATGGCAGGTGTTGCAGCTCATCCCGGCCTTTTGTGCCGCGCCACCGAAGATCGCGGCCGACGAAAACAGCATATCGCCGAGATTGAACAGGTAAGACCGCTTGCCGCCGGCAATTTCGAAGTTGAACAGTTCGGTCGGCTGATCGAGCGTTCCTTCGTTCAGCTCCGTGCCGGGAGGCAGCACGCCTTCCTTGGTGACGACCGGGGTCGAGCGGGCCGAGCCCGCACCAAGCACAAGCAGCGCGGCAAGGGCTGCGGACACCCGCCTCGTGCGTTCCAGAAATCTCCGCATCCGTATCGTCATGGCGAACGTCCCACCGCCGCGTCGATCAAGATCGCCATCGGCTCAATCGCCGACGACCGGCTTCTTCAGCTTCAGCTTGGGTGCCGCGCTTTGCAAAAGGACCGCCAGTTCCTCGCCGGTCACATGGACCGCCTTCTGGTCGAGGCTCTTGACGTCCGGCACCTGCACCAGCTTTTCGAGCTTCTCGATCCGCTCGTGAATGATGTCGGCAAGCTCCGGATCGCTCTTCTTCAAAGCATCCGCGAATACGAGCTTGTAGACGACCTCGATGCCCTCGACGTTTTCCTGCATGTCGATGATCGAGGTTCCGGCATAGGGCGACTCCCCACCCTTGGACTTCTCCTCGCCGACCTCATAAGAGAGCTTGGCGATGCCGTTGAGCAGACCCTGCGGCGTGAACTTGAAGCTCCGCGCACTCACCCGCTTCTCGAATTTGCCCAGATTGCCGATCATCTCGTTCACCGGCTTGTCGAGCCCCTCGAGCTTGCCGGCAAACAGCGCGGCCTCGATGGCGTGATAGCCTTGGCTGGCATCGGGCCAGGCGTCGATGACCTTGTCGAGGTCGCCGAAATATTCGGCCGTCACCGGTTCCATCGCCTCCCAGCCCTTGCGCGACTTGATCCAGGCCGCCTGCGCCGCCTTGGCGTCGCCCGCCTTCACCGCCGCCTGTAATTCCTTGGCGCCGGAGAGCGCGATGCCGATGTGCTCGACGACATAAGGTTTGTAGTCTTGTGCGCCTTTCGTCAGCGCGTCGGCCGCCGCGCTCCCGGCCGTCCCGGCCACGACGGCCGCCGTCAGCCAGGCGCAACACATTCTCCCGGCATTCGCCGCGATCCGCGCAACGCTTCCCCGCAGCATGGTCTCAATCGTCAACGACATCGCGTGTCTCCCCGCTTCAAACTTCTTGCGCTTCATTGATCGCAATGGCGGGTGGCGGTCAATGGGAAAAACACTGTTAAATCAGTAACTTATAATTAGTCCAAAGAGAGATTGCGAAACCGGCGCGGATGTCGGAGCTTAGTTGCGAATTATTCCAATGACGGTATCCGGTTCAAACCGCTGAACGCGCGAGCGATCGCCAAGGCGCCGAAAGGGAACGGAGTACCATCAGCCTTCCGTTCGTCACGAACGCGGTCCCGACGACCGAGCGCGCGACAAAATGGCGCAGCAGGCGCGGGCTCGGCCGCCTGCCGCTACGGACGCCGCATGCCCGCGCGATGCGCTGGAGGAAACTGGGTTATGATGAAATGGATGGAGCGAGGGGAAGTGGTGACATGAGCGGAGTTCGGCGCGCCGCGCCTGTTGCGTGGCTCACTGCCATGGCGGTCGCCATCGGCGCGTTGTCGCCGACGCTCGCGATTGCGCAGACGCCGTCCGCCCTCCCCGTTCCCGACATCATGCTCAAGCTGCCGCGCGACCTGTCGCCCTGGGGCATGTTCCTGTCGGCCGATATCGTCGTGAAGGCGGTGCTGATCGGGCTCGTCTTCGCTTCGCTGCTGAGCTGGACCGTATGGTTCGCCAAAGTGCTGGAACTCATGGGCGCGCGCGCGCATATGCGCCGGACCATCGCCGCGCTCGAGCGCGCGCGCTCCTGGCAGGGAGTGGCGGCTGATCCGCAATTGCGCAAAGGCGCCGCCGCCGCGCTGATCGCGGCGGTGGAAACGGAGCTGGACCTGTCCGCCGACACGCTCGCCGCCGGCGGCGCGAAAGAACGCATCGCCTCCCGTCTGGAACGCCTCGAGGCCGCCGCCGCGAGACGGATGATCCGCGGCACCGGCATTTTGGCCAGTATCGGCGCCACCGCGCCCTTCGTCGGCCTGTTCGGGACGGTGTGGGGCATCATGAACAGCTTCATCGGCATCTCGAAAGCGCAAACCACCAATCTGGCCGTGGTGGCGCCCGGCATCGCCGAAGCGCTGCTGGCCACCGCGCTCGGGCTGGTGGCGGCGATCCCTGCGGTCGTGATGTACAACATGTTTTCGCGCTGGAGCGCGGCCTATCGCGCCCAATTTGGCGATGCCGGAGCGGCCATCCTGCGCATCGTGAGCCGCGATCTCGACCGCGGCGCTTTCGACCGTCGTCCGGCCGCGCGCCACCCGGCCGCGGAAGCAGCCGAGTGACGCCGCAATGAGCGCGCCTCTCGACCGCGACGGGGATCCCGGCGAACTGCACGAGATCAACGTCACGCCATTCATCGACGTGATGCTCGTGTTGTTGATCATCTTCATGATCGCCGCCCCCCTCGCCACCGTCGACATCCCGGTCGAACTGCCGGCCGTCGCCGCCGAACGCAGCCCGCAGCCCGACAAGCCGCTCGTGCTCACGCTCAAGCCCGACCTCGCTCTCATGCTCGGCAACGAGCCACTCGAACGCGATGCGCTCGCCTCGGCACTCGACAAGGCGACCGCGGGAGACAAAGAGCAGCGCCTGTTTGTGCGCGCCGACAAGGCAGTCTCCTATGGCGACCTGATGAGCCTGATGAATGCGCTGCGCGCGGCCGGCTATCTGCATGTCGCGCTGGTCGGGCTCGAGGCCGACAAGGCCGCGCGATGACAAGCGCGGGCACGCCTTCGCCTCGGCGGCGCTGGCCGGCTTACATGCGCTGGGGAATCGGCCTCGCGCTGGCGTTCGCCGCGCACGCGGGCGCCGCCCTCGCACTGCTGGCAAACTGGCACACGGATGCCGAACAAATCGCGAGCGCGCCCGCGATCATCATCGATCTCGCGCCGATGCCGGTCGCACCCGCTCCCGTACCAACCGTAACGGCGCCGGGCCCCGCGCAAGCGAAAGCACAGCCGCGGGCCGAGCCGGTCGAACAGAAGCCGGTCGAGACGCCCGACCTGCCGCCCGAGCCGGCACCGCAGGCGCAAGTGACCTTGCCGCCACGCAAGCCGATCGAACAACAGCCGGAACGGGAGAAAGCAACATCGCCCGCGCGCAAACAGATCAGTCACGAAAGCGCACCCAGCCACGCACAGCGCCGCGCCGCACGGGCAGCGGCGCCGACACCGGGCGCGCGTTCGCACGATCCGAACGCGGTACCGAACTGGCAATCGCGGCTCATGGCGCAGCTCGAGCGTCACAAGCGATATCCGTCCGAAGCGCAATCCCGCGGGGAACAGGGCGTGGTCAAGCTCGCCTTCTCGGTCGATCGCAGCGGCGGCGTCCATCATCCACGCATTCTGCAGTCGTCCGGATCAAGCCTGCTCGATCGGGCGACGCTCGCGCTCCTGGCACGCGCCGCGCCGTTGCCGCCGCCTCCCGCCGAGATTCACGGCGCGCAGATCACAATCGCAGTACCGATCCGCTACAGCTTGCGTTGATCCAGTATTGCCGGCGCGAACTCGCCTCATTGATCGCGCCTATTCTACGCATTGGTTTCGCTATTTAACCATAAAGCAAGCCTTACCGGCTGCGACCGGCCGTCTGCTTGCAGTATCGGCCGGAGCACGCAAAGATTGCTGGTAAGCACTGTCATCTGATGGATATGCTTCAAAAAATATAATTGTCGGACAACGGCAGCCTTGAGTTAAAGCGTACAGGGGGGTCCCGGACCGACAGCCGGACGGGACGGGGAAGACATGAAACGGTCGCTTGCCGTTTTGGTCGTTTGTGGTCTCGTCGCCGGCTTCGCGACGGCGGCGAACGCGGCCAATGCACGATCCAACGAACGCTTCGCCAATGTCGACCCACTCGAACCGCTCGCGCGCAGCCGCAGCGATGCCGTCGAGCAGGCGGCGCAGGTTCCCGGCGCGGCCGGCGTGCTTCTGGAAGCGCTTCGCTATCGCGGCGCCACCGCCCGCCAACTCGGCCTGCCGACGCAGCTTTGGTGCGCCGACTTCATGAACTTCGTGTTGCGCAAGGCCGGAGCCAGCGGCACGCATTCGCGCGCCGCCCGTTCCTTCCTCGCCTTCGGCAAGAAGCTCGACGGCCCGCGCGTCGGCGCCATCGCCATCTTCTCGCGGGGCGGCCCCAATTCCGGACATGTCGGAGTCGTGCGCGGGACCGACGGCGACGGCAATCCGATCATCGTCTCGGGAAATCACGGCAACGCGGTCCGGCAGTCGGTCTATCCGAAGCACCGGGTGCTGGGCTACGTGATGCCGCCCCGCTACGTGCTCGAAGACATGGCGAACGCCGCGCGCAAGGCCGCCGCCGCGCCGAGCAAATAAACGCTTGCGCATTCCCGCGCGCGAATGCGCGGCACCTGCATCGTTCGACAACCCAATGGAACGATGCCTTCGCAACATGCGAAAACACGTCATGTCCGGCCGCATCACCGCCGTGATACGGCGCGACATTAGGGTTTGCAATTAATCTTAACTCGCTCGGACTATCGACGCCGCCCACCGTCGACGTGCACAATTCAGTAGCAATTCGTATTCGCTACGACGCCCCGTCTCCGACGGGCGCGCACCACCGGGACCGACGGGGCGGCATGACTTGGGACACGCGGGGCTTCATCATCGGCCTGACGGCGGCGGCCATCGTGCCATTCGTCGCAACGCCATCGCATGCGACCACGCCCGAACAGGTCCGCCTGTGCGAAAGCAACGGTGACGTCGCACCCGATTTGCGCATCAAGAGCTGTTCGGCGGTCATCGCGAGCCCGCTCCCCGAAGTGGCCGCCCGGAAGAAAAACAACGCCGACAGAAACCTTTCCGGCGAGACCGAACAGAAATCGGACGCCTACACCCATCGCGGCAAGGCCTATCGGGCCAAGGGCAATATCGAGCAGGCGATCCGCGACTTCGACGCGGCCATCAAGCTCGCCCCTCAGAACGCCGACGCCCTCTACCATCGCGGACTGGCGCTGCGCGACCGCGGCGACATCGATCGCGCGCTCGCCGATTTCGAAGTGGCGACCCGATACGACCCGCACAACGCGACCGCCTTCAACACGCTCAGCCATATCTATTACGACCGGCGCGACTACGCCCGCGCGATCGAGTCCCTGAACCAGGCGATCAAAATCAACCCGAACTCCGCGCTCGCCTTCTACAATCGCGGCATGGCCTATCGCGCGAAGGGCGAGCCCGACCGCGCGATTCCGGACTACGACCGGGCCATCAAGCTCAACCCGAACGACGCCATCGCCTATCACAGCCGGGGCCTCGCCTATCGCGACATCCGCGACTACGAGCGCGCGATCCAGGATTTCGACCAGGCCCTCCGGATCAATCCGAATTTCGTCCTCGGCCTCAACGATCGCGGCATCGCCTATGCCTCCAAGGGCGCCATCGACCGCGCCATCCAGGATTTCGACCAGGCCATCCTGATCGATCCGCGCGACGCCTTCGGCTACAACAACCGCGGCCTCGCCTATCGCAACCGCGGCGACCTCGACCGCGCGATCAAGGATTACGACCAGGCCGTCCTGCTCAATCCCAATTACGTGCTCGCCATCTACAACCGCGGCAACGCCTACTACGACAAGCGCGACTACGACCGCGCCATCCTCAATTACAACCAGGCGATCCGTCTCGACGACCAATACGCCCTCGCCTATTACGACCGCGGCCTCTCTTATTTCCAGAAGAACGACTACGACCGCGCGCTGAACGATCTCTCCCGTGCCATCAAGCTCGATCCGAAGGATGCGCTGTCCTGGTATAATCGCGGCGTGGTCTATGCCGCGCGCCGGGAAACCGCCCGCGCGCTGGCGGACTTCGATCAGTCGATCAAGATCGATCCGAAAAACGCGCTCGCCTACTACAATCGCGGGCTCGTGCTGCAGACCAAGGGCGACGACACCCGCGCCATCGCCGATTTCACGCAGGCCGTC
>Ga0182748_1003298_pt1 | contig 13767 bp, 9 predicted proteins | sample eDN3rd37CKraftOP_FD_128877 | JGI IMG/M metagenome (GOLD analysis project Ga0182748, IMG submission 128877) | Enriched Organic Plus compost microbial communities from Emeryville, California, USA - eDNA 3rd pass 37_C Kraft OP (version 2) (version 2) ...
CCTGGCCTTCGCCTCCGAGCTTTGCGGGCTGCTGGCGCTGCCCTCCCTGCCGCGCCGGATGGACCCCGTTGCCGTGGACGATTTCCTGGCGCTCGGCTACGTGCCGGATCCGCGCACCATCTATGTCGGCATCCGCCGCCTGCCGGCGGCGCATTTCCTGTTGTTGCAGCGCGGCACGACGGAAAGGGCGGAGCTGGTGCCGCGGCGCTACTGGCGGCCGCCCGTCAAGGCCGCCCCGGCTCCCGACGACGCGCCGGCCGAGCTGGCGGCGCGGCTGGAGCGCGCCGTGCGTGCTCAGCTCATGTCCGATGTTCCCCTGGGGGCCTTTCTCTCGGGCGGCGTCGATTCCGGCGCGGTCACCACCTTCGCCGCCAGGGCCTCCGCCGGCGGGAAGGGAGGACCGCTTGCCACCTTCACCATCGGCTTTCCCGGCGAGGGCGACGAGCGGTCGCTGGCGGCGCTCGTCGCCCGGCGTTGCGGCACTCTCCACCATGCGGAGGCAAGCACCGCGGACTATGTCGCCGCCGCGCGCCGCCAGGCCCAGATCTTCGGCGAGCCCTTCGGCGACCATTCCTCCGTGCCGACGCTGGCGGTCTGCGGCCTGGCACGCCGGCACGCCACGGTGGCGCTCTCGGGCGACGGCGGCGACGAGATCTTCGCGGGCTATCGACGCTACCGTTGGCACATGGTGGCGGAGGCGGTGCGCAGGCATATCCCGGCCCCCCTTCGCCGCCAAGTGATCGGTGGCCTCGCGCGGGCCTATCCGAAGCTCGATTGGGCGCCGCGCTGGCTGCGCGCCAAGACTACGCTGACCGAGATCAGCCTCGACTCCGCGCTCGGCTACTACCGCACCGTCTGCACCCTCTACCAGGACCGCCGGCGCGGCCTGTTCTCCACGGCGCAGCGCATGGCCGTGGACGGGCACGATCCGGCCGCGCGCTTCGTCGCACTCATGGAGGAGTGCGATCCCGAGGATGGGCTTCTGCAGGCGCAGTACGCGGACCTGCACACCTATCTGCCGGGCGACATCCTGGTGAAGGTGGACCGCACGGCCATGGCCGTCTCGCTCGAGGTCAGGCCGCCGATCCTCGACCCCGAGCTCGTCGCCTGGGGCATGGCACTGCCCGCGCGGCTGAAGCTGGCGGGCGGGGTGGGCAAGCATGTGCTGCGCCAGGCCATGGCGCCCCACATGCCGGCAGAGATCCTGTGGGGGAAGAAGCGCGGTTTCGCCGCCACGATCGGCGGGCAGCTTCGCGCGCGGGCGGCGGAGGTGCGGGATCGGCTGCTCGGCGCGCCGATGCTGGACAGCGGTCTCTTCGACGGCGCGGCGCTGGCACGACTGGTGGAGGAGCATGCATCGGGCCGCTTCGACCATGCTCAGGCATTGTGGCAGCTGATGGTCTTCGAGGGCTTCCTGGCGGGAGAGGGCAGCAAGTCCGAGATGACCGCCGCCGCGCTAAGCCCCGTCAGCGCCTGAGGACGGCACGTATCCGGCGCGAATGCAGGGCGCTTCCGTCCCCGTCGCCATCACGCGTGCATCGCCGGCGGGAAGAGCAGGGTATCCCCGGAGGTCATGGCCCCGCGTCAGGCGATGTCATCGGTGAGGCCGGGACAACGCTCGCTTTCCAACCGGGTCCTCAGGCTGACCGGTGAATGGGGGCCATGCACTGACGGAGCACGCCGCGTCGCCTCCAGATGGCTCCGACATGGCGTGCATGACGCAGGATCGCGCGGCTGCGCTTGCATTCCTTTCCTTGGGACGTGCTGCGGCGTGGCGACCTTGGCCTGGCATTGGCTGACGCCCTTCCGACCGCGGCGTCATGCGGCCGCGGATACGGGTGGTCCGGCCTGCATCCGCGGCGTTCCCAGGAACGCATCGAGGCGCTGCAGCGTGGCCGACCAGTCATGCCCTGCTGCCACGGCGGCGCGCCCTGCCGCGCCGAGGCCGGGATGTGCCCCGTCCAGCACCTCGGCCACGCGCTGCGCCGTCTCCGCGGCGCTCTCGGCTACCAGCAGGTCCCGGCCGGGCACCGCCCGAATGCCCTGGAAGGCACCGGGGGAGGCGATGACGGGCCGGGCCATGGCCATCGCCTCCAGCACCTTGTTCTGGATGCCCCGCGCAATGCGCAGCGGTGCCACCGCGACCACGGCGTGGGCGAGGTAGGGCCGCACATCAGGCACCGCGCCGGAGACATGCACGCCGGGGAGCCGCGCCAGGGCCTGCACCGCCGGCGCCGGCCGTGCCCCCACGATGTGAAAGGCGGGGGCCGCTGCGCCTTCCCGGGTGCGCAGCAGGGGCATCACCTCGGCGGCGAACCAGCAGACAGCCTCCACATTCGGCCGGTAGTCCATGGTGCCGGTGAAGACGATGGCCGGCGCCGTGTCGTCATAGGGGTTCGGGTAGTCCCGCCTCGGATCGAAGCAGGCCAGATCGACCCCGTTGTCCACCCAGCCGATGCGCCCGGCCGCCTCCGGCGCCAGGGCGGCGAAATGTCCGGCCTCCTCGCGGGAGACGAAGAGGGTGTGGTCGAAGGCCGCGGCGACTTGGCGCTCGAAGGCTAGCAGGGTGCGCGCTTCCCGCGCCCAGACCGCGCGCATCGGCAGCCGGGCGTCGGCGGCATAGGCCTGCCATTTGGCGGAATCGACATCCACCATGTCCACCACGCGCCGGGTGCCGGGCGGCGCCGGTCCCATCGCATAGGGCGCCATGGCCGAGGAATAGACGAAGACCGCGTCGTATCGCCCGGCCGCCAGACCCTGCCGCGTCCAGGCGGCGAGGCCCGGATCGTGGAACCAGCCCAGGGTCAGCGGCCGCCCCGGGCGAAGGTGCAGCAGGGCGCGTGCGGCCCGCTGCGCCCGGCTCAGCCGCGGCCGCCATTCCACCGCGGCGCAGCACTGCTGCAGCACCGGCAGATGGGCGAGATCCGCCGGATCATCGACGAAGCAGGCGAGTTCGAGCTCGGATCGGGCGGCGAGGTGGTTGAGGATGTGCCAGGCGCGGATCTTCTCGCCCTTGTCCGGTGGGAAGGGGAGGCGATGGCAGAGGAAGAGGGTGCGTGTCATGTGGGCGTGTCAGCCGAGGCCGCGGACGAGGGGCGGGCCGAGGAGGTTGGCGAGGGGCAGTGGCAGTCGCTTCCAGGCGGCGATGAAGACGCGGTACTTGGGGTTGTTGGGATTGTTGTCGGGGATGCGGGCGCCGGGGGCGAGCTGGTAGCAGTAGTGCAGCGGCTCGGGGGTGAAGCCCCAGTTGCGCTTGTAGGCGAAGGCGCCGGTGCCGGTCTTGCTGCGGCCGAAGTCGAAGAGCGTGGCGCCGCGCTCGCGCCCGGCGCGGCGCATCACCTCCCAGTACAGGAAGTCGTTGGCCGACAGCGCCCGCGCCTGCTGGGTGCCGCCGCCGTAATAGGGCAGCACCTGGTCGCGGAAGTGGAAGTTCAGCACCGCGGCGACGGGCCGGCCCTCGTGCAGCACGGTGGTGACGTCATGCGCGCCGGGGAAGGCCTGGCCGAGCAGGCGGAAGTAGCGGCGCGGAAAGACCGGGGAGCCGAGGTTGCGCACGCTCTCCGCGTAGATGCGGTGCAGCCGGTCGGTGTCGCCGTCGGAGACGGAGGTCAGCCGGAAGCGCTCGATCGCCTTGCGCACCTCGGCGCGCTGCTTGCGCGGGATGTTCTGCTGCATGTCGCGGGCGTCGTCGCCGGTCAGGCGGATCGGCTTGCGGAAGGTGCAGTAGAGCGGCGGCCGCTCGGTCCAGCCGGGATCGGCCGCCTCGCGGCGGCGGAACTCGAGGCAGGGCACGCCGAGGCGGCGCTGCAGGTCGCGCGCATGTGCCTCGAGCGCCGCGGCGGCCTCCTGCGTCGCGGCGACCGCGCCGCCGTAGACGCAGAAGGGGGTGGAGGCGAGGCTGTCGCCGAAGAGGTGCGTGCGCATGCGCGCGAGCGGCAGCACGCCGACGATGGCGCCGTCCTGGGTGGCGTAGGCGTAGTAGGTCCGGTGGCCGAAGCTGCGCCGGATCACCGTGGCCCAGGGCGTGAGGTGGAAGAAGCTCGCTGCCGGGGTTGCCTGCACGAAGGCGTCCCAGGCGGGGGCCGCGGCGTCGTCCAGCGCGTGGATCCTGACTGCCATGGCCGCGCCCCTAGGCCGCTGCCCGCTGTGGCGCGGCGTGGTCCGCCGGCGCGGCGGCCGCGATCTCCACGGCGAAGACCTGGTCCAGGCGGCCCCAGGCGAAGTGGCGGAGCAGCCGGCCCAGGCGCGGGGCCATATGGGCCAGGCCGGTGTAGTGGCGGAGCCGCGCCAGGCGGGGCGCCCCGGCCACCCGCGGCTGGCCGGGATCCAGCTCCCAGGGATGGAAGTAGAAGATGCCGCGGCGCCCCAGGGCGTTGACCCGGCGCAGCCCGGCGCGGAAGGCCGGATAGGGGGTCATGCGGAACCAGCCGCCGCCGGAGAGCGGCAGGGTGCGCAGCGGGCTGTGCAGCACCGTCATGGGCAGTTCCAGCACGCCCTCGGCCTGCCAGGCCTCGGGCATGGCCCCGTCCTCGTGGCGTGCGGCGTGCCGGCCGGGAAAGACCGAGGAGCTGTAGCGGTGGCCCTCCTCGGCCAGGATGCGGTGCGCCCAGGGCGTGGCCGTCCGGCTGATCGAGAAGGTGGGGGCGCGGTAGCCCGCCACCTCGACGCCCCCGATCTCCTGCAGGACCTGCCTGGCGCGGCGGATGTCCTGGCGGAAGCTCTCGGGGGTCATGCCGGAGACGGGGGCGTGCCCGTAGCCATGGCTCGCCAGCTCGTGCCCCTCGGCGAGGATGCGGCGGATGAGGGCGGGATGGCGCTCGGCCACCCAGCCCAGGGTGAAGAAGGTGGCCTTGACCCCGGCCTCGGCGAACAGCGCGAGCACCCGCTCGGTGTTCGCCACCACGCGCCGTTCCTGCGTCTCCCAGGCGGCGCGGGGGATGACACCGGCGAAGGCCTGGACCTGGAACCAGTCCTCGACGTCCACGGTCATGGCGTTGCGCGGGATCATCGCCGCCGGCCCGTCTCGCCGAGGAGGTCCATGAGCCGGCTGAACATGCGCTCGCGCCGCGCCACGGTCCGCTCGAGCCTGTCGAGGCGGTCTGCGAGATCGTCGAGCGCCGCCTCCCACGCGTCCTCCCGCTGTGCCTGGCGCGCCTCGTATCCCGGCGGGTGGCGCGCGGCCTGGTGCGGCAGGAGGTCGGGCCCGCCCAGATCCTCCTCCAGCTCGAGCGCCGTCGCCTCGACCATGGGCGCGGTCAGCGCCGCGCTCCGCTCCAGCGCGCCGCCGAGCAGCACGCGCGCGCAGAGGCGGTTGATGCGGCGCGGGATGCCGGCGCTGTAGTGGTGCACCAGCTCGAGCGCCCGCTCCTCCCAGGAGGGCGTGCCCTGCCAGCCCACGGCGCGCATGCGGTGCTCGACATAGGCGCGCGTCTCCTCGCGCGACAGGCCGCAGAGGTGGAAGGAGGCGAGCACGCGCTGGCGCAGCTGGTCGAGATCCGGGCTGGCCATGACCTGGCGGAGCTGCGGCTGGCCCATCAGGATGGTCTGCAGCAGCGCCCGGCTGCCGTCGGTGACGTTGGAGAGCATGCGCAGCTCCTCGAGCGCCGGCGGCGAGAGGGCCTGGGCCTCGTCGACGATGAGCAGGTGGCGCCGCTCGGCGGCCCTGAGGCGCGCGATGACGCCGCGCAGCAGGGTGGCCTTGTCGCCCTCCGCCGGCGCGCCGAAGGCGTCGGCGACGAGCCGCAGCAGGTCGTCGCCGGAGACCTGGGTGGTGACGATGCGCGCGACGGCGAAGCCGTCCGGGTCGAGCTCGGCGCAGAGGCGCTCGATCAGGGTGGTCTTGCCGGCCCCGACCTCGCCGGTGACGACGACGAAGCCCTCGCGCTGCGCCAGGCCGTACATCAGGTGGGCATAGGCCCTGGCATGGACCGTGCTGGCGTAGAACAGCCGCGCGTCGGGCGTCATCTGGAAGGGGGGCTCGCGGAAGCCGTAGTGGTCGATCTGCATGGCGTCCGTCCTAGAAGACCTGGCGCAGCCCGAGGATGACGATGTTCTGGACGGCGTCGCCGGCGACGAAGCCGCCCTCGCTGTACCGGAAGATGTACTGCAGGCTGCCGAACAGGCCGGGGGCCAGCTCCTGCGCCAGGGCGAGGTTGGCCGTGTAGACGTCGCCATCCTCCGTGACGGCGGCCTGGGTGTGGCCGTACTGCAGGCTGGCCAGGCCGCTGAGATCCGGCGTCAGCATCCGCGCCCAGCTCAGGCCGAGGGAGTAGCCCTCCTGCGCGAAGCCGACCGTGCCGGGCGTGGAGGTGACGGGCCGGCGGTCGTCGTAGAAGGCCGTGAGCGTCAGGGTGTCGCGCGGCCAGATCTGGCTGATGCCGAGGCTGGCGCGCTTGAGCCGGAACAGGCTGCTCTGGGTGGCGAGGAGGGGGTCGCCGAAGGGGGCGAGCAGCGGTGCGCCGGAGGTGCTGTCCACCAGGTTGCCGAGCGCGTCCACCCGGGCGGTGGACAGCAGGTCCGTTGCCTGCAGCTCCGCCGTCTCGATCTGGTCCGCATAGGTGGCGAAGACGCGGGTGCGGCCGCCGAGGCGGAAGCTGGCGTTGAGATAGGCGGACTCGTAGCCGTTGCGCCGGCCGTACTTGGCGATGATCACGCTGTCCGGGTCGGGGGTGAGGCGCAGGCCCACCGACCAGATCGGCCCCTGGATCGAGAGCGGCTGGGTGCCGCCGTAGTGCTGGTCCTCGTAGCCGCCCTCGACCAGCACGGCGATGGCGCGCGTCAGGGCGTAGCGCGCCTGCAGGGTGGTGGTGAGGCGGTGCGCGCCGGCGAGGACGCCGTCGCTCTCGTAGACGGTGCCGACCGTGCGCGACTCGAAGGCGAGCCGGCCGAAATCCTCGTCGGTGCGGATGACGGCGTAGCCCTGGTGGCTGCTGGCCTCCTGGCTGGTGAAGAAGGGCTGGGTGCTGCCCGGCAGGAAGGCCGCGTCGCCCTCCGTGCTGAAGTACTGGTAGCTGTAGCCGATCTGTGCCGTGGCCAGGCCGCCGAAGCGGTGCACCAGATAGGGCGAGGCCTGCAGGCTGGCCGTCTGCACCTGGTTGCTGCGGTCGGGGATGGGGGTGTTCCCGGAGACGAAGCCGCCGCGGGTCGCCTGCAGGGCGCCGTAGCCGCGCAGGTCGAGGAACAGCCTGTCCTCCAGCAGGGTGGCCAGGGCCTGCCCGCTGAACTGGTGGTCGAGGCCGTTCTGGCCGCGCGTCTCGGCATAGATGCGGGCGACGGGCGCGTAGAAGAGGCGTCCGGTCAGCCGGGCCGTGTTGGCCTCGGCCGCCAGGCTCGGCATGATCCGGGTGATGAGGTCGGCCTGGCGGTCGGTGGCGGTGTTGTTGACGTTGTCGGTGCCGAGCAGCTCGAGGCCGAGGCTCGGCGTGAGGCTCCAGGGCCGCGGCGGCCCCGCCGCCGTGGCGGCGGGCACGGCGCCGAAGGGATAGCCGAGGCCGCCGGGGGCGGCGTGGCCGGGCGGGAGCGGGGTGGCGCGGGCGCCGTCGAGGCGCCCCTCGAGGAAGGGTGCCTCCGGGCTGGGCAGGGGCGGCTGCGCCCGGGCCGGGAGGCTCAGGGCCAGCGCGGCGGCGAGCCCGAGCCAGGCGCCGCGGGCGCCGTGGCGGGGGGCCGGCCGGGCCGGGTCAGCCGCTGGCTTGGGGGCCATGGGCGCCATAGACGTCGTAGGCCCCATAGGCGCCGAAGCTGTCGTTGCTGGTCAGCTGCGTCCGGTTGAGGAGCAGCTGCAGGACCGGACAGGCATCGACCATGTCGAGTGCGGCCTCGACCTCGTCCCGCTGGGTCTTCTCCGCCTGCACGACCATGAGCACCTGGCCGACCACGGCGGCGAGGCTGCTGGGATCGCTGGTGGCGAGGCAGGGCGGGCTGTCGAGGATGAGGACATGGTCCGGCAGCATCGCGGCCAGGCGCAGGATGGCCGCCGCGACCTGGGCGCCGGGCGGCACCGGCGAGGCGCCCGCGACCGGGGCGCCGTAGGGCAGGAAGGATAGGCGGGGCTGTGCCGTCGCCAGGACCAGGGCGGCGGGGTGCGGCGCCTGCCGGGCCGCGAGCAGCCGGAGCCCGGGGGCCTGGGCGGTGCCGAGCAGCTCGCTCAGCGAGCCGCGCTTGCCGTCCGCGTCCACCAGGAGGACCGGCATGGCGCTGCTGGCGGCGATGCTGGCGGCGAGGTTGAGGGAGGTGAAGCTCTTGCCCTCGCCGGGCCGGGCGCTGGTGACGAGGATGGCCCGGGTGCAGCGGCCCTCGGCGGGCTCCGCCGCCCGGAGGCTGCGCAGCAGCTGCTGCTGGATCAGGCTGATCTCCTCGGAGAGGCGGCTGCGCACCGTGCCGGCCTGGCCGACGAGCAGCCCGGCCTGCTGGAGGGCCTGGAGGCCGATCGGGGCGGGAGCCGCGGGCGGGGGCGGGGCCGGCGGCGGCGCGGCCGCCGGGTCCGGGACCGGCGCGGCCTGCGGCGTGCGGCCGAGGGCATGGGCCTGGCCGAGGGCCTCGACGGCGCGCTCGACCAGGTGGGGGCGGGGGGCCGGCACGTAGGTCACGCGATCATCCTCGCCACCAGTTGGGGCAGTTTGGCCGCCAGCTGCGGGCCCTGCGTCAGCACGGCGCCATAGGTGGCCAGCAGCAGGCCGAGGCCGCCGGCGAAGGCGGCAAGGGCGGCGCCGTTCCGCGGCATCGGGTGCGCGACGGAGAGGCCGCCCAGCACCGGCAGGCCGAGCCGGCGCAGGTCGTGCAGCGTGTAGAAGCCGGCATCGAGCTTCACGAGCAGCAGGGCGAGCCCGGCGCCTGCCCCGAGCCCGGCCAGCAGCACGCCGGAGGCCAGCAGCATGCGCTTGGGTCCGGCGGGCACCAGGGGCAGCGTGGGGGGGTCCACCACCTCGAGCCGCACCCGATCGGCGCCGGTCCGCGCCGCGCCGGCGATCTGCAGGGATTCGCGCCGCTCCAGCAGCTCCTCGTAGTTCTTGCGCAGCACGGTGTAGTCGCGGTCGAGATTGATGAACTGCGCCTGCAGATGCGGCGCGTTGCGGGCGATGGTCTCGAGCCGCTCGACCGTGGCCTCCTCCTCGCCGATCTGCCGCTCGAGCGAGGCGATCGCCGCATCGGCATCCACCAGGCGCAGCCTGAGCTGCTCGTGCAGCGGGTTGGTGCGCGCGGCGGGGCGGGCGCCGGCGGCCGGGGCGCGCGCGCCGTCGCCGCTGCTGCGCAGCTCCGCGACCAGGTTGCGCGCGGCGATGACGTCGGGATGCTGGTCGGTGTAGCGCAGGCGCAGCTCGCGGAGCGTCCGCTCGGCGGCGGCGAGGCGGCTTTCGCCGCCGGGGCCGGCCGCCTCCGCGGCGGACAGGACGGCCGGCGTCGCCTCGAGCTGCTGGCGGGTGAGCGCGTGGCGCTGCTGCGCGTCCACGAGCTGGCCGCGCAGCTGCTGCAGCTTGGTGCGGGCCTGTTCCAGGCCGGTGATGCCCGAGGGGCCCTCGGGCAGGAGTTCCAGGTAGCGCGCCCGGAAATCCGCGCGGCGCTGCTCGGCCTCGCGCAGCTGGGCCTCGTAGCCGGCGATCTGCTGGTTCAGGAAGGCCCGCGCGCTCTCCATCTGCTGCAGGTCGCTGTTGTTCGCCTGCTCGATGAAGAGGTCGAGCACGGTCTGCACCACGTCGCGCGCGAGCTTGGGGTCGGGGGCGGTGTAGCTGATGGTGAACAGGTTGCGGGTCTGTCCCCAGATGCGGATCTCCCGCTCCAGGCGGCGCAGCAGCGCCTCGCGGGCGGCGATGCTGTCGACCTGCTGGTCGAGATCGGTCCGCGCGATCACGCGCTCGAGGTTGGGGCGGCTCAGCAGCGTCCGCTGCAGGAGCTCGACCTGTCGCGCGGGGCTGCTGTCGACGGCGATGCCGCTCAGCAGCTGGCCGAGAATGATGTCGGCATCGGCGTAGAGCCGGGCGTTCGCCTCGAACTGGTTGGGCATCAGATAGACGCCGGTCCAGCCGGCGGCGCAGATCAGCCAGGCCAGGGCCAGGGACTTCCAGCGGTGCCGCCAGCCTGCCCGGGCGTAGCGCCGCAGCATGGTCGGGAACGGCATGGGTCAGAACCAGCCCTGCGGGATGATGAGCGTGTCGCCTGGCTGCATCTGCATGTCCTGGGAGATGTCGCCGTCGCGCAGCAGGTCGGAGAGATGCACGCGCAGGGTCTGCGGCGGCGCCCCGTCCTGCGTGCGGCGGATGATCTCGGCGCGGTTGCCGGCGGCGTAGCGGGTCAGGCCGCCGACCTCGATCATGACGTCGAGCACGGTCATGCCCTCGCGGTAGGGGATGGCCTTGGGCTGCGCCGCCTCGCCGATGACGCGGATCTGCCGGGTGGTGGGGCCGACGAAGGAGCGGACCATGACGGTCACGTTCGGCTCCAGGACGTACTGTTTCAGCCGCTCCTCGATGGCGCGCGCGAGTTGCGTGGGCGTGCGGCCGGCCGCCTCGATGTCGGGCACGAGCGGCAGGGAGAGCCGGCCGTCCGGGCGCACCGGCAGGTCGGCGCTGAGTTCCGGGGCGCGGTAGACGAAGACGCTGAGCGCGTCGCCCGGGCCGATGACGTAGTCGGCCGCCTGGGCGGACTGCGGTTCGGACACTGGGGGAGGCGGCTGCGGTGGCGCGGCGCAGGAGGCGCCCAGCAGAGCGAGACACACAACCAGACAGCGTTGCGTCACCATGAACAACTCTCCTGCGGCGCGCAACTGCGGTGCGGTCGCACCTCGAAGCGTCGTACCGCACCAGCCCGTAAAGACTACGCTAACGTAAGGCCAGCGTCGCGGTAGCGCAATAGGTTATTTTGGCGTAAAAGTACTATTAATGAGACGATCCTGGCCCGGGCGCCGGCCGGGAAGGGCGCGCGCGTCGCGTCCCGGTGCGGCGGAGAATGGCCGATTTCCCTGTACTATGCAGGGGATCCGGATCGGCGCGCGATCCCCTCGCGGCAAGTTGAAGGCGGCGCTCCGGGGCGCCCTCCCGTACTGTGCGGGGTCTGGGAGACGACCTCTGGGCGCGGCAGGATGTATCAATTTATAGAATTTTAACATCAAAGTATGGACGCCGCGCCGGTTCTGTAGCAGAATGTTTACGCTTCCGGCAGCGAACCCCCCGCCCGCCCTTGGCGCCGCCCGGAGGCGCCGAAGGAGTCTGCTTCGATGACGACCTTGTTTGGCCACAGCATCCGCTCCGAACTGCTCCTTCTCTATCTGGCGGAAACCCTCGCCTGCTTCGTCGTGCTCTACCTCCTGCTCTCCTGGGGCATCACCCAGGGCGCGCCGGCGGACAGCAGCGACGTCACCGCCCTCGCCGCCTGCCTCGCCCTCTGCGCCGGCGCCATCTCGGGCGCCAGCGGCCTCTACCAGCCCGAGGCCTGGTCGCGCACCAGCCAGCTCCTGCTCGGCACCGCCATCGCCAGCCTGCTGCTGACGCTGCTGGCCTGGCCGGCCGTCACCCTGCTCCATCCCGCCCCCGCAGAGGAGGCGGGCAGCCGCCTGGCCGAGCTCCTGCTCGCCTTTACCGTCATCGTCGGCTCCACCCGCCTGGGCTTCATCGCCGCCGCGCGCCACGGCCTCCTGCGCCGCCGCTTGGCGGTGGTGTGCGGCCCCGGGCACGCCCCCCTCGGCGAGGAGGCGGCCGGCGAGGCCCGCCCCGCGGCCTTCGAGGTCGCGCTCACCCTCCGGGAGGGCGAGGCCATCGCCCCGGAGCGCCTGCGCGCGCAGCGGATCTGGGCCGTGCTGGTCGCCGATGCCGCCCGCCTGCCCGCCGCCACCCGCCGGCGCTGCGAGGCGGCCGGCCTGCGGGTGTTCAGCCAGGCCGAGTTCCGCGAGCGGCAGCTGAGCCGCGTCGACCTCGCCAGCCTGTCCGAGGACTGGCTGGCCAGCGCGCGCAGCCTGCGCGAGCGGCCCTTCGAGGCGGCCATCCGCCGCGCCTTCGACATCGCCGTCAGCCTCGCCCTGCTGCTGCTGACCCTGCCGCTGCTGCTGCTGACCGCGCTGGCCATCAAGCTCGACAGCCGCGGGCCGGTGTTCTACCGGCAGGAGCGCGTCGGCCTCGGCGGGCGCGTGTTCACGCTGTTCAAGTTCCGCTCCATGGTGGTGGATGCCGAGGCCGGCGGCACGCCGCAATGGGCCAGCCGGCAGGATCCGCGCGTCACCCGCGTCGGCCGCTTCATCCGCCTCACCCGCATCGACGAGATCCCGCAGGTGCTCAACGTCCTGCGCGGCGACATGGCCGTCGTCGGGCCGCGGCCCGAGCGCCCGGCCTTCGTCGCGCAGCTCAGCCGCCTCATCCCGCACTACGGGGACCGCGCCTGCGTCAAGCCCGGCATCACCGGCTGGGCCCAGGTGAACTACCCCTACGGCGCCTCGGTCGAGGATGCGCGCATGAAGCTCGCCTACGACCTCTACTATGTCCGCCGCCGCAGCCTGTTCCTCGACCTGCTGATCCTGATCGCCACCGTCCGCGTCGTGCTCTTCCAGGAGGGCGCGCGCTGATGCCCGCCCACCGCCCGCACCCCGCCAGGCCATGACCGTCTCCCCCCTGCTCCAGGGCGGCGCCGCCACGGTCTGCCTCGCCTGGACCGCCCTCGTCCTCGCCGCCGCCCGCGGCCGCGCCGCCAGACTGCCCGCCGCCGCCTGCGCCGCCGCCGCCCTCTGGGCCGCCGCCGCCGCCCTCTCACCCCTCACCCCACTCCACGGCTTGCCAGCCGCTGCAGAGACGCCGGAGAGACGTGCATGAGCAAGCCGAAGCTGCTGATCGTCGAGGACGATCCGGGACTGTGCGCGCAGTACCGCTGGGCCTTCCCCGCCTGCCGTGTGCTCATTGCCGGGGACCGGCGCCAGGCCGAGGCGCTGCTGCGCAAGGAGCAGCCGGCCGTGGCGCTGCTGGACCTCGGCCTGCCGCCCGATCCGGAGGGAGCGGGCGAGGGCTTCGCCACGCTCGCGGCGCTGCGCGCCGCTTGCCCTGCCCTGCCGGTGGTGGTGGCAACCGGGCAGGGCCAGCGCGAGAACGCGCTGCGGGCCATCAGCCTCGGCGCCTACGACTTCTGCGTGAAGCCGGTGGATCTCGCGCTGCTGCGCATCGTCATCGACCGCGCGCTGCGGCTGCGCGCGCTGGAGGAGGAAAACCTGCGACTGGCGGCTGCGCCCAAGGCCTCGCCGATCCAGGGCATCCTCACCGCTGATGCGGGCATGCTGAAAGTCTGCCGCACGGTCGAGCGGCTCGGCTCCGTCTCCATCCCCGTGCTGCTGCTGGGTGAGAGCGGCACGGGCAAGGAGGCGCTGGCCCGTGCCCTGCACGAGATGGGCCCGCGCGCGGGCAAGCCCTTCGTCGCCATCAACTGCGCCGCCATCCCCGAGGCGCTGCTGGAATCCGAGCTCTTCGGCCACGAGAAGGGCGCCTTCACCGGCGCGCTGCGGCAGGTGGCCGGCAAGGTCGAGATGGCGCACGGCGGCACGCTGTTCCTCGACGAGATCGGCGAGATGCCGACGCCGCTTCAGGCCAAGCTGCTGCGCTTCCTGCAGGACCAGGTGATCGAGCGGATCGGCGGGCGGACCCCCATCCGGGTGGATGTGCGCGTCGTCTCCGCCACCAACCAGCCGCTCGAGGAGCAGGTCGAGACCGGGCGCTTCCGCGGCGACCTGCTCTACCGCCTCAACTCCGTCACCGTGCGCATCCCACCGCTGCGGGCACGCGGCGGCGACGCATTGCTGCTGGC
>Ga0182748_1003299_pt1 | contig 13766 bp, 10 predicted proteins | sample eDN3rd37CKraftOP_FD_128877 | JGI IMG/M metagenome (GOLD analysis project Ga0182748, IMG submission 128877) | Enriched Organic Plus compost microbial communities from Emeryville, California, USA - eDNA 3rd pass 37_C Kraft OP (version 2) (version 2) ...
CCCGGCGACCACCTCGAAGGTCTCGCCGGCAGGCAGGGGGATGGGGTCGGTGCGCGCGCTCAAGGTGCTGGTGATCGTGATGGGGGTGTTGATCGTGGTCGGCACCGTGGCGCTGGTCTGGGTCGTCGTCCAGCGGATCGGCCGCGTGGCGGAGAGCCCCGTGCCACGAGAGGTTTCGCTGCAGCTGCCCCAGGGCAGCCGCATCGCCGGCATTGCCGGCAGCGACCAGGAGCTGGCGATCTGGGTCACCGGCCCACAGGGTGACCGCGTGCTGCTGCTGGACCAGCGGAGCGGCCGCGTGCTGGGCGAGATCCGTGCGGGGCAGTAGGCGCCGCATCACCGCAGGCTGGACCTGCAGGAAGGGGGCCGCACGGAAGCAAGTCCGCCGTTGCGCGATGCCTGCCGCGGCCGATCGCGCATCGCCGCGTGAGGACGGGGAGGGACCCGAACGGGCGCGGATGGACCGCGCCCGTTGCACCTGCGTCACTCCGCTGCGGCGTGCTGCGGCCTGAGGTCGGTGGAGTAGTCCAGGCTGATCGGGGTGTCGGCCTCGAAGGGGCTCTTGAGGTCCAGCTCCTTCGCGAAGGCACGGATCGCCGGCAGCACTTCCTGCCCGAACAGGCGGATGCAGGTCATGCTGTCCTGATGCGTCATGAAGCCGTCATTCGCCCAGAGCGAGAGGATGCCCGGCCGGGTCTGCTCCATCACGTGGCGCAGCTTGGCGATCACCGTCTCCGGCTTCCCGGCGATGATCATGTTGTTCTCGATCTGCTCGTCGAAGCTCGGCCGGCGGCGCGGGCTCGAGCCGCGCCCGACCGAGAACTCCACGAAGCCGCGGCGGTTGTCGGGTGAGGAATAGCCCGCCGGCGTGCTCCAGACCGGATGGGCGAGGCCGGTGAACTCGCCCTGCATCCAGGTGAACTGCCGCGCGTTTTCCAGCGCCTTCTCGTCCGTCTCCGCCACATGCACCTGCTTGAGGTAGCCGTGATAGGCCGGCCCGCCCTCGAAGCCGACCTCGGCTGCCGTGTCGTCGTACAGCTTCCAGATGCGCTGCGTCTGCTCGATGGTGGTGTTCAGCGCGATGTAGGGGTAGCGGTGCCGTGCCGCCCAGATCACCGTCTCCCGGCTGATGACGCCCGGGATCCAGATTCGCGGATGCGGCTTCTGCAGCGGCAGCGCCCAGGGATTCACCACCCGATGCTGGTAGTGCGTGCCCTCCCAGCGGAAGGGGCCATGCTCGGTCCAGGTGCGGATGATGAGGTCGTGCGCCTCCTCGAAGCGCTCGCGGTTGTAGGCGGGGTTCACGCCCGCCGCCAGCTGCTCCTGCCCGCCGCCGCGCACGAAGCCGGAGACCAGCCGGCCCTTCGAGATCATGTCGATCATCGCCAGCTCCTCGGCCAGCCGCACGGGGTTCTCCGCCAGCGGCAGCGGGTTGCCGAGGATGACGATCTTCACCCGCTCGGTGATGGCGGCGAGGATGCTGGCGAAGATGTTCGCTTTGGCCTGCATGCAGAAGGGCGCGTTGTGGTGCTCGTTCAGCATGATGCCGTCGAAGCCCACCGCCTCGGCCAGCCTGTACTGCTCGATGTACTCGTTGTAGAGGCGCGAGCCCGCGACCGGGTCGAAATGCCGGTTGGAGAACATCAGCGCGGTCGCGCCGAACTTCAGCCCCTCCTCGGCCGGGTAGGCGGACATGGGCTGCTCGGTGAAGTACATGATGTGCATGGCTCGTCTCCCGCTCAGGCCGCGCCGGCGAAGCTGATGACCAGCCGGGCGAGCTCCTCCGGCCGCTCCATGTCCACGCAGTGGCCGCAGTCGGCCACCAGCTCGAGCCGCGCATCAGGCAGTGCCGCGACATAGCGGTGCGCCGCCCCGATCGGCACCACCCGGTCGTGTTCGCCCCAGACCAACAGCGCCGGGGCACGCACGCCGCCCAGCAGATGCGGCAGGGTCTGGCTGTACATGTAGGGCTTCCAGGCGATGCGGAAATTCATCTCCCGGCAGATGTCCCACGCGACGAGCTGGTCGGTGGAAGGATCGGCCCCGTACACTGCGTCGAAGGCCTTCTGGTCGTGGAAGCCGGCGCGGGCGTAGTCGATATGGCTGAGCAGCGCCTGGTCCAGGATGTCGCCCTCGGGCGGCTTGAGGCCCATGGCGCCGACCAGGATCAGGCGGTTCAGATCCCGCGGCGCCATCGTCGCCATCTCCGCCGCGATCCAGCCGCCGAAGCCGAGACCGAGCAGCGTGGCGCGCTCTATGCCGGCATCGGCGAGCATCCAGCGATAGAGTACCGCCAGGTCACGCACGCTGCGCATCCACACTGGACGTTCCGACTGGCCGTAGCCCGGATGCTCAGGCAGCAGGACGTCGAAATGCTCGGCCAGCCGGTCGTAGACCGGCAGCCGGTCGAGACTGCCGATGTCGTGATGCAGCACGAGAAGCGGTGTTCCACGCCCACCACGACGAAGGCGCAGCTTGACCCCAGCAACAGGGATAAGCGATTCTGTCCATTCGGGTGGTGCGACCACCGGCAATTCCTCCCGCTTCTTCGCTGTCGGACAGAACGGTCGCAGGGCATGGCCGGGGTGTCAACGCGCATTGCGCCGGAGCGGCGTGCCGCTGAGCAGTCCCAACTGGCACGAAGTGTTCCGTGCGAGCGAAGTGCGGGCCTGCCAATCCGGAAGTTCCGAGACGGCGCCTGATCGGCCCGGCGAGGTGCCTGCCGCTGCCACTTCTGCTTCCTCCTCGCGACAGGGCGGGTGGGTGAAGGTTGCGTCGGTGCCCGCTGTCAGCCGGTCGCAGAAGATCGTGACGCCCATCCTGCCCATGGACGGGCGTGCCGGGGAATGCTCCCGAAGCCCTTGCCGCAGGTCTGCACCCCTGGTTCCGGTTCGCGGGCAGTGCCGTACGGGCGCAGGATGCCGCTATGGCAGGTCGCAGGGGCCCATCCAGCCGTAGTGCGTGTGATTTGGCTCGAACAGGCGGGCCGGACGACCTCCTCATGGGCGTCGGCTGGGGCTTGCCGGCACATGAGATGCCGGATCCCTAAACTCTTTCGGTAGGTAATTGCCCTAATTTTAGGCTACTTTGGATCAAAAGCCTGATCATGCACAGATTTGGCTCGATACTTGTGCGGTGCAGCGTGGCATCCTGCCTTCACGGAGATGATGGAGGCAGGCAGGATGCAGGTCGGCGTGTTCATTCCCATTGGCAACAATGGCTGGCTGATCTCGACCACCTCGCCCCAGTACATGCCGAGCTTCGATCTGAACCGGGAAATCACGCAGAAAGCGGAGCGCTATGGGCTCGACTTCGCCCTTTCCATGATCAAGCTGCGCGGCTTCGGGGGGGAAAGCCAGTACTGGGACCACAACCTCGAGAGCTTCACCCTGATGGCCGGCCTGGCCGCCGTCACCACGCGCATCAAGCTCTTCGCCTCGGTCGCGGTGCTGACCATCCCGCCCGCCATCATCGCGCGCATGGCCGTGACGGTGGACAGCATCAGCAAGGGCCGATTCGGGGTGAACATCGTCTCCGGCTGGCAGAAGGCCGAATACGAGCAGATGGGCATCTGGCCGGGCGAGGAGCATTTTGCCCGGCGCTACGAGTATTGCGGTGAGTACGTGCAGGTGATGCGGGACCTGTGGGCCACTGGCGTCTCCAACCTCAAGGGCGACTATTTCCGCATGGAGGACTGCCGCGTCAGCCCCCTGCCAGTGGCGCCGATCGAGATCATCGCTGCCGGGCAATCCAACCGCGGCATGCGCTTCGCTGCGGAGTACGCGGATTACAACTTCCTCTCCGGCAGCGGCATGAACACGCCGCAGGAGGTTGCGCCGCATGTCGAGCGGCTGCGTACCGCGACCGCCGTGTCCGGCCGCAAATGCGGTGCGCTGGCGCTGATGATGATCATCGCCGACGAGACCGACGAGGCGGCAATGAGGAAGTGGGACCACTACTGCGCCGGCACGGACCTGGAAGCGCTTGCCTGGCGCGATTCCCAGGCGGCAGCCGATGTGAAAGCCGAACCGCATTCGACTGTCGGGCGCATGGTTCGCTCGGAACGCCTGCCAACGAACATGCTGCGGTTGGTCGGCTCCTACGCCACTGTCGCCCGCCTGCTGGACGAGGTGGCCGAGATTCCCGGCTTGCAGGGCGTGATGCTGACCTTCGACGATTACCTGATCGGCCTGGAGCAGTTCGGTATGCGCATCCAGCCACTGATGAAGAGCCGCGCGAAGCTGGCGATCGCAGCCTGACGATATCACGGGGGAGCGGCTGCAGCAGCGCGGTCGCGAGATCCGCAGCCTGCGCAAGCCGCGCGGCGGCCACATCGCGATGGGGGCGTGTTGCTGCGGGCGGGGCCAGGCGACCCGGCCGACCGGCGTGACCTCAGCCTGACCTGTCAACGAGACGTGACCGAGTTCCTGGCCGCCTGGGTCCGGCGGGAAGGTAACGATGCAGGAGAGTGATCTCACGGCACGGCAGATCTGGGCTGCGCTGAAGGCGGCGCCAGTCCGCCAGCGCTTCGGGTTCGGGCGCCGCGCGGCGCTGGTGAATGTAGACTTGCAACGTGCCTACACGGATGTCGTGGCCTTTCCCGCCACCGCCTACGAGACCGATCCGCGCCAGACGCAGCATGTGAATCGCCTGGGGGCGCTCTGCCGGGCGCGGGGTTTCCCCGTGGTCTGGACCTATGTGGCCTATCTGCCCGACGGTTCCGACTGCGGCATCTGGGGTACGCGCAGCGATACGCCGGACAGCCTGCAGAACATCGAGGAGGGCTCGCCACGTGCCGCGCTCGATCCGCGCCTCGAGATCGCCGGCGGCGATGTGGTGATGCGCAAGCGCATGGCCTCCGCCTTCTTCGAGACCAACCTGCGCTCGCTGCTCACCTTCCATGGTGTCGACACGGTCGTGGTGACCGGCGGCTCGACCTCCGGCTGCGTGCGCGCGACGGTGGTGGAGGGGCTTTCCTGTGGCTTCCGCATGATCGTGCCGGAGGAATGCGTGGCCGACCGGCACGAGAGTCCGCATTTCGCCAATCTCTACGACATGGCCGTGAAATACGCCGATGTGCTGCCTGTGGCGGAGGTGGAAGCGGGGCTGGCCGCGATGCCCGCCCGCGCCTGAAACGATGCCCCATGGTGGCGCCCGGGGCCGTCTGGGAGGGTCAGGAGCCTGGCCGCCCCTGCGAGATCAGACGGCGGTCGCCTCGAAGCGGAAACCCTCGCCCCAACGTGAGAGGCGGCCGACGGAGGGCGAGGGGAAATGTCCGGTGCAGAGCAGCGTGCCCGTCTCACAGTGGCATTCCAGGAAGCGGCGCCGCGTGGCAGCGGCCTGCTTCGGGTCGTGGTCGGCACGCATGGAGATCTCCGGATAGCGCGCCTGCAGCGGGGAGTGGATGAGATCGCCGGTGATCACCGCTTCCGTCCCGCCCTTGCCGATCTCCACCGCGAAATGGTCGGGCGTATGGCCCGGCGTGGGCGTGAGGCGAACATGGTCGTTCAGCGCATGGTCGCTGCGCACCAGTTCGGCGCGGCCCGCATCCACCACCGGCAGGACGCTGTCCTCGATGACTGGGTTCGGCTCCTTCTTGTGCTCCGCGGTCCAGTGGGCCAGCTCGCGTTCCGAGAAGATGTAGCGCGCCTTCGGAAAGGTCGGCACCCAGCGCCCGTTCTCGAGCCGCGTGTTCCAGCCGACATGGTCCACGTGCAGGTGGGTGCACATCACGTAGTCGATGTCCCCCACCGACAGTCCGGCGGCAGCGAGGCCGCGCATCCAGGCGTCGTCGGTCTTCATGTTCCAGAAGGGCCGTGTCGGCCGCGGCTTGTCATTGCCAACGCAGCTGTCCACCAGGATGGTGTGGTGCGGTGTGCGGATGACATAGGACTGGATGCAGAGCCGGATCAGGCCGGTGGCAGGATCCAGCGCCTGAGGCTCCAGCCAGGCACGGTTCTCTTCCAGCACTTCCCGGCTCAGGCCGGGGAAGAAGGTCAGCGGATCGAAGAGCGGCTCCTCCTGCTCGATAATCCGGTGGATGGTCATGTCGCCGACCTGGAAGCTGTTCGCCATGGCTGCGTCTCCTCTCCCGCGGCGATGCTAGCCGCGGGCGCCCCTCGGCGCCAATGCCCTCCTGCCTCTGGCCTTTCCGGGGCGGCTCGGGCAGGCTGGCGCCACGCCCCCGCGGGACCCGGGGCAAAGGGAGGAAGACGTGATGGAGTTTCGCTTCGGACGGCGCAGCCTGCTCGCGGCGTCGGCCGGACTCGCCGCGACCGGTGCTGCATCCGCACAGCCGGAGGGCTGGCCCACACGGCCCGTGCGCATCGTCGTTCCCTTCACCCCCGGCGGCAGCAACGACGCGATGGCGCGGCCGCTCTCCGAGCGCCTGCAGGCCCGCTTCGGCCAGCCCTTCGTCATCGAGAACCGGCCGGGGGCGGGCAGCGCGGTCGGCGTGAACGCCGTGGCGCAATCCCCGCCCGACGGGTACACGCTGCTGGTGACCACCTCCTCCGTCACCGCCATCGCGGCGGTGCAGGGCACGAGCTTCGATGCGGCGAAGGATCTCGACACGGTGGCGCTGCTGGCGAAATCGCCGCTGGTGGTGCTGGTGCCCCCCGGCAGTCCGATCCGCACCATGCAGGACCTGGTGCGCATGGACCGGGAGAAGCCGGGCAGCATCCACTATGCATCCTCGGGTCCCGGCAGCACCACGCACATCATGCAGGAGCTTTTCAATCTGCGCGCCGGCACGCAGATGGTGCATGTGCCCTATCGCGGCACTGCACCTGCCCTGACCGATCTTGTCGCCGGGCGCGTGCAGGTGATGTTCACGACCATCGCCAGCGCGGCAGGTCAGATCCGTGGCAACCTTCTGCGCATCGTGGCCTATACCGACGAGGGGCGCCCGCCCGGGACACCGGAGGCACCGACAGTGCGCGAGCAGGGCATCAACTACGAGGCGGGCATCTGGTGGGGGCTCTTCGGCCCGCATGGCCTGCCGCCGACGCTGCGGCAGAACCTGAACGAGGCGGTGAACACGATCCTGAAGGATCCTGCATTCGCTCGCTACCTGGCCAATGAGGGCGCAGTGCCGGCACCAGTCACCACCGCCGAATTCGACCGCTTCCTGCGCAGCGAGCTGGCGACGATGCGGGAGACGGTGAGCGCCGCCCATATCGGGACCAACTGAGGGCGCAGCGGTCAGATCACGCCTTCCGCCTCCAGCCCATCGAGCGCTGCTGCATCCAGGCCGAGCCGTTCGGTGAGGATGGTGCGTCCCTCGGCACCGAGCTCTCCGGTCGGCCGGTAGGGCTCCGGCGGCAGGCCGGCGAAGCGCAGCGGGCTGTGAGGCACAGTGATCGGGCCGTAGGCCGGGTGCTCCACCCGTTCCAGCGCGCCGCGTGCATGCAGCTGCGGGTCGGCGATGACCTCGTCCAGGGTGCGCACCGGACTGCAGGGTACGCGCTCGGCCAGCAGCCGCTCGAACAGCGTCTGCTTCGGGTGACGACTGGTCCATTCGCCGACCATGGCATCCACCAGGTCCATATGCGCGCAGCGGTCCTTCATGCTGCGGAAGCGCGGGTCCTCGCCCGCCTCCTCCTGGCCGAGGGCGCGCAGCAGCCCGTGCCACTGCGCCTCGTTGCTGACGATGATGGCGATATGCCCATCGGCGCAGGGATAGACATTGTAGGGTGAAAGCGAGAGGCCGCCGTGACGGTTGCCGACGCGCAGCGTGGCGGCATCGGAGCCGGGCTTCAGCATGCTCAGTGCCGAGAGCAGCGGGAAGACATTGGCCTCCAGCATGGAGACCTCGACGGCGCGCGCCACACCGGTGCGCTCGCGCTCCAGCAGTGCAGTGACGATGGCGCCATAGAGATGGATGCCCGCCAGGAAATCCGCCACCGCCGGTCCGGCCTTCAGTGGCGGCCCATCCGCCGTGCCGGTGATGCTCATGATGCCCGCCATGGCCTGTACCGTCAGGTCCATGGCCGGGTAGTCACGGTACGGGCCGGTGCTGCCGTAACCCGAGGAGCAGGCATAGACCAGCCGCGGGTTCTCCGCCTGCAGCGCGGCGGCACCGAGCCCGAGCCGGTCCATCACCCCGGGAGCGAAATTCTCCACCAGCACATCGGCGCCACGCGCCAGAGCCTTCAGGATTTCCCGCCCCTTCGCCTGTTTCAGGTCAAGACGCAGGGAGCGCTTGCCGGCGTTCAGCGCAGCGAAGGGCAGCACGAAACCGCCAGCGGCGCGTCTGCGCAGATGTTCGCCGCTCGGCGGCTCGATCTTGATCACTTCCGCTCCACCCGCGGCCAGCAGGAAGGCGGCGTAGGGCCCGTTGTAGATCTGCGTCAGGTCGAGGACCGTGATGCCGGAAAGAGGACGCGTCTCCATCTCAGCCGCGCCCGCCCAGAAGGTGCCGGGCCACCACCATGCGCTGCACCTCGGATGGCCCCTCGCCGATGCGCTTGATCCGTAGCTCGCGGTACCAGCGCTCCAGTGGCATCTCCTGCGCCACGCCCATGCCGCCCAGGATCTGGATGCAGCGATCCACCACGCGCCCGGCTGTCTCCGTCGCCACCACCTTGGCGATCGAGCTTTCGATCTTCATCGGCTGGCCGAGATCCGCCTTCCAGGCAGCCTCGTAGACGAGCAGCCGCGCGGCGCGCAGCTCCATCTCGCTGTCGGCGATCATCCACTGGATCGCCTGCTTGTCCGCGAGCTTCGAACGGAAGGTCTCGCGCTCGCGTGCCCAGGTGATGGCGATCTCCAACGCCGCCTGGGCGATGCCAAGCGTGCCGGCGGCATAGGGGATGCGGCCCTCCGTCAGCCACTTCTCGCACAGGGCGAAGCCCTGGCCCTCCGAGCCCAGGCGGTTCTCTTCCGGCACTTCCACATTGTCGAAATGCAGCTCGTAGGGGGCGTAGGAGCGGATGACGGGGATACGCCGCGTCGTCAGCCCCTTCGCCTGTCCCTCCACGATGAAGCAGGTGATGCCGCCACGGTCGCCGCCGGCCCCCGTGCGTGCGAAGACGAGGCCCCAATCGGCACCGTGCCCGCCGGTAATCCACATCTTGGTGCCATTCAGCACATAGCGGTCGCCGCGCCGTTCGGCCCGCATGCGAATGGCGCGTGCCGGATCGGAACCGCCGGAGGATTCGCTGATGGCGACGAAGATCTTCTTGCCCGTGCGCACGGCGGGCAAGCCGTAGCGTTCGACCTGGCCCGGCGTACCAAGCCAGATCGCGTTCGGCGGGTCGAAGCCGAAGGCGCCACAGGCAGGGATATAGGCGCCCATGCGGCATTTCGCCGCCTCCTCCGCCACGACTGCCTGGCCGAGAAGGTTGAGCCCGGCACCGCCATGTTCCGCAGGCGTCCGCACGCACCACAGGCCGAGCCGCTGCGCCTTCGCCTGCAGCGGTTCCAGCAGTGCTGGAGGGACCTCATGGGCATCATGCGGCAGCGTGTCCTCGATCGGCGCCACCTCCTCCCGCATGAAGCGCCGTGCGGTGTCCTGGATCAGGCGCAGTTCCTCCGGCAGCTGCCAGGCTCCGAGCGGCGGTGCGGCCTCCGGCATTGCGGATGTTCCCTCCGAGATGTCTCGGCGCGGAGACTAGAGGCGTCGGAGCGCCTGCGCCATCACCGGGGAGTCAGCGGCCAGACCAGGGCCAGCAACGGCACCGCCACCGCGACGACGATCAGGCTGAGCGGAAGCCCCAGGCGCCAGTAGTCGGTGAAACGGTATCCGCCCGGCCCCATCACCAGCGTGTTGCACTGGTGGCCGATGGGCGTGAGGAAGTCACAACCCGCGCCGATCGCGACCGCCATCAGGAAGGCGTCGGGGCTGAGGGAAAGCCGCTCCGCCAGCCCGGCCGCGAGCGGACCCATCACCAGGACCGTCGCGGCATTGTTCAGGAAAGGTGTCACTGCCATGGCCAGCACCATGACCAGCGCCAGCGCGGCCAGGGGCGGCATGGCCTCGGTCAGGGGCGAGATCCAGCCAGCCAGGAGGTCCGTGCCTCCCGTGCTGCGGATCGCCTCGCTCAGCGGGATCAGCGCGCCGAGCAGCACCACCACGGGCCAGTCTATCTCCTCATAGGCCTCGCGCATCGTAAGGCCGCCGGTCAGCAGGATCGCCACCGCCGCGCCGAAGAAGGCGACCGGCACCGGCACGACCCGGAAGCCGAGCGCCAGCATGGTGGCGCCGAGGATCAGCACCGGCACCAGGCTCCGCCGGCTGCGACCGAGCGGAACATGCCGTTCCGACAGCGGCAGGATGCGCAGCTCCCCCAGGGCGTCGGGAACCACCTCAACGCCACCTTTCAGGATCGCGATGTCGCCCGGGCGCAGCCGCTCCTCGGCCAGACGCTGCCGCACCCGCTCGCCATGCCGGCTGACGGCAAGCAGGCTGACACCGAAGCGCTCATGCAGCCGCGCCTCGCGCGGCGCGATGCCAACCAGCGGTGATTCGCCGGTCACCACGCCCTCGACCACCGCGACGTCCTCCTGTGACGACGCGTCCCCCGTCGTCCTCTCCCCGGCGAGGGTCAGCTTCGCCCGGGCGACGACGCGTTCCAGCTCCTCCGGCTCGGCGTCCAGCAGCAGCACGTCGCCTGCCGCGAGTTGCAAATCGGCTGGCGGTGCGTCGCGGCGCAGCGGGCCACGAATGACCGTGGCGACGCGGAGATGGACCTCGGCCAATGCCTCGAGATCCGCGACCGTGCGACCGGTCAGGGGCGAGTCGGGTGGCACCACCACCTCTGTCGTATAGTCCTCGAGCCGGAAGGCGTCGGCGAGGGAGGCATTGCCGCGGCGTCCATGCGGCAGCAGCCGCCAGCCGAAGGCCAGGAAGGCGAGGCCCACCGCTGCGACGCCAAGGCCGACGGGCGCGTAGTCGAACATTCCGAAGGGTTGGCCCGTCACCTCTCCCCGAACGCGGGAGACAATGATGTTGGGCGAAGTGCCGACCAATGTGACCAGCCCCCCCAGAAGCGAGGCGAAGGACATCGGCATCAGCAGGCTCGCAGCCGGGGTGCCCGTTCGCCGTGCGAGCTGCAGCGCGACGGGCAGGAAGATGGCGAGCGCGCCGATGTTCTTCGTGACCATGGAGGCCAGCATCACCGCCGCGACCAGCGCCGAGACCTGGCGTTGGGGGGTGGTCAGGCGCGGAAGCAGCGGCCGCATTGCCGCCTCCACCGCGCCGGAGCGCCCCACGGCCGCGCTGACGATGAGCGCGCTCGCCACGATGATGACGATCTCATCACTGAAGCCGCTGAAGGCGCGGTCGGGCGGAACGACGCCGGAGACAATGCCGGCGAAAAGGGCCAGCAGCGCCACCAGATCGTAGCGCAGCCGTCCCCAGACGAAGAGAAGCAGGGCTGTGCCCAGGATGCCGAAGGCGAAGCCTTGGTCGAGGGTCACGTTCGGCCTCGCGCCGCGGCGGCCGCCTGATGTCGGAAGGGCATGGGAAGGAATCGTTCGGCAATGGCAGGAGTCAGAGAACAAAGCCGGGACGCCGCGGTTCCCAGGGCCGCTGCTTGACCCATCGCTGCCGCCCCGCATCATGCCCGCCCGGACGGGAGGAGCGGGATGGACGAGGTGCTGGTGGTCGGCGGGGGCGTCGGCGGGCTGACCCTCGCCCTCTGTCTGCACCGCAACGGCATCCCTTGCCGCGTGCTGGAGGCGGCATCGGAGATCCGGGCGCTTGGCGTCGGTGTGAACATCCTGCCGCATGGCGCGGCCGAGCTTGCCCGGCTGGGGCTGGAGCAAGAGCTATTGCGCCGTTGCGTGCAGACTGATGAGGCGAACTTCTTCAACCGTTTCGGCCAATTGATCCATCGCGAGCCCTTGGGGCGGCACGCAGGCTACGCCCATCCACAGATGTCCATCCATCGCGCCGATCTGCACCTGACCTTGCTGTCGGCGGCGCGGGAACGCCTCGGTGGGGACCGCATCCTGCTCGACCGCCGCTGCGTGCGGGTTGCGCAGGACGCGGCGGGCGTGACGGCGCATTTCAGCCCGGACGCCTCCGGCGCCAGGCCTCCGCCGGCCCGGGGCAGCGTGGCGATCGGCTGCGACGGCATCCATTCCGTGCTGCGCAGGCAGCTCTACCCCGATGAGGGCGATCCGAAGTACACCGGCTACAACATGTGGCGCGGCGTGACACGCTGGCCACGCTTCCTGACCGGCGCCAGCCTGACCCGGATCGGCTGGCTGACCACCGGCAAGATGGTGCTCTACCCTGTCCGCAACGACGTGGATGCCGCAGGCCGCCAGCTGCTGAACTGGGTCTTCGAGGTCGAGACCGACACCTACCGGGCGAGGCGGGACTGGAACCGCCCGGGTCACGTCGAGGACTTCATCCGCTACATCCACGACTGGACCTTCGACTGGCTGGACGTGCCGGCCATGGTCCGCGCCTCCGAGGTGGTGCTGGAATACCCCATGGTCGATCAGGACCCACTGCCGCGGTGGAGCTTCGGCCGCGTGACCCTGTTGGGCGATGCCGCGCACCCGATGGTGCCGCGCGGCTCGAACGGCGCCGGCCAGGCTATCCTGGACGCGCGCTGCCTTGCCGACCTCCTGGCCTGCCGTACCGGCGAGCCCGAGGCGGCGCTCAGGGCCTATGAGGCCGAGCGCCTGCCTGTCACCACGAATATCGTGCTGACCAACCGCAGGAACCCGCCGGACGCCATCCTGCGTGAGGTGTATCTGCGCACCGGCGACAAGCCCTTCACCCGCATCGAGGATGTGATCTCGCGCGAGGAGATGCTCGCCATCACCGGCAGCTACAAGCGCGTGGCCGGCTACGACCTGGAGACCCTCGCCGCCCGCTGAGCCTGCCGCTTGCCGCCTCCGCACCCCGGCCTATCCTGCGGCGAGCGACAGGAGGATCGGATGGAGAACACGGAGGCGATCTGGCGGCTGGTGGACGCGAAGGCGCAGCCCTTCACGGAGCTGTCCGACCGGGTCTGGGGCATGCCGGAGCTTGCCTATGCCGAGCACCGCTCCTGCGCCGAGCACACCGCCATGCTGCGCGAGCAGGGCTTCCGCGTGACGGAGCGGGTCGCCGATATCCCGACGGCCGTGATGGGCGAGGCGGGGGAGGGGGGTCCGGTCATCGCCATCCTCGGTGAGTACGATGCCTTGCCGGGCCTCTCGCAGGAGGCCGGCCTGGCCGAGCCGCGGCCGCTGCCGGGCCCGGGCTACGGCCATGGCTGCGGTCACAACCTGCTTGGCGCCGCCTCGCTGCTGGCCGCGACGGCGGTGAAGGACTGGCTGGCCGCCAGGGGGCTGCCCGGCCGCGTGCGCTACTACGGATGCCCGGCCGAGGAGGGTGGTGCCGCCAAGGGCTTCATGGCCCGCGCCGGCGCCTTCGACGACGTGGACATCGCCATCACCTGGCATCCGGCCGCATTCTGCAAGGTGGACGAGGCGCTGTCGCTGGCGAATACCCGGATCGACTTCAGCTTCACCGGCCGGGCCAGCCATGCGGCCGCCGCGCCGCATCTCGGTCGCAGTGCCCTCGATGCCGTCGAGCTGATGAATGTCGGCGTCAACTACATGCGCGAGCACATGCCTTCCGATGCGCGCATCCACTACGCCTATCTCGATGCCGGCGGCATAGCGCCGAACGTGGTGCAGCCCACGGCCAAGGTGCGCTACCTGATCCGCGCGCGCGATCTCACCGAGTTGAACCGCCTGGTCGGCCGCGTGCGCAAGATCGCCGAGGGAGCGGCGCTGATGACCGAAACCAAGGTCGAGAC
>Ga0182748_1003303_pt1 | contig 13748 bp, 11 predicted proteins | sample eDN3rd37CKraftOP_FD_128877 | JGI IMG/M metagenome (GOLD analysis project Ga0182748, IMG submission 128877) | Enriched Organic Plus compost microbial communities from Emeryville, California, USA - eDNA 3rd pass 37_C Kraft OP (version 2) (version 2) ...
ACCAAACGGCCGACATGACCGGGACCGTCGCGGCCCTCGCGCGCCGGCGCCGAAAACGACACCTTCCGGCTCGACCTGCCGTGAACGGCGCAATCCAACCCGCACGCTCGATAGCCAACGCTTCCGTCAGGCACTAGCATGAGGCCGTTGTCCGGCGCGATATTTGATTGTCAGGAGGGGGGCCATGATCAGACGGATCGGCACGACGCTTGCCGGCTTGCTGTTCGCGACCAATGCATTCGCGCAACTGCACAGTGTCGGCGGCGGCGAGTTTACCGTTGTTCCGACCGATCGCAACGAAACGCAGATCGATGCCGCCTTCAGTGCGGGGATGAAGCAGGCACAGGCGCTCGGACTGCGGCAGGCGGTTACGCCGCAAATCATGAGCGCCGGCAACCTGTTGTTTCCGCTGCGGCTGCGCCCGGCCTCGAAAGCCTTCCGCGGCAACGGCATCAGTAATTACGTCGACCACGACGCCAGTACCGCGATCAAGGACTTCAGCTGCGGCACACGCACCTATGACGGCCATCGCGGCATCGATCTGGCGCTGTATCCTTACGCGTGGCGAATGATGGACGGCACCGAGGTGGAAATCGTGGCGGCGGCGGCCGGCACGATCGTCAACAAGGCCGACGGCGAGTTCGACCGGCAATGCCAGTCCTCCGGAAGTCCGCCGGCGAATTTCGTCATCGTGCTTCAAGACGACGGTCTCAATGCGATGTATTGGCACATGAAGAAGGGTTCGGTGACGCCGGTCGCGGTCGGCCAAAGGGTCGCCGCCGGCGACGTCCTCGGATTGGTCGGCAGTTCCGGACGCTCGACCGGCCCGCATTTGCATTTCGAGCTGCGCACCGGCAGCGGGCAAACGGTCGACCCCTTCGCGGGCCGGTGCGGCGCCAGGACGACGAACTGGAAACATCAGCCCGAAAATATCGATACCGATATCCTGAAGATCGCCACCCACGCCGCGGCGCCACCGGCCGTTTCCAGTTCGTGCAACAATCCCGATCCGCGCTATTCCGATCGGTTCGCGCCCGGCGCCAAGGTCTGGGGCGCCGTGTATCTGCGCGATCAGCGGCCGAACACGCCCGTCGTGCTCAGCTTCGTGCGTCCGAACGGGCAGGTCTTCGCCTCCTGGACGACGAGTTCCATCTCCACCGTCTATCGCTTCTCGTACTGGTGGGGATCGATCACCCTGCCCTCGAGCGGAGCGAACGGGACCTGGAAAGTACGCGCCAAGCTCGAAGGCCGGGAGATGGAGCACGCCTTCGTGGTCGGCAGCCTGCCGGCCGCCACGAGATTGAACGCATCGGTTGCTCCGGCGGTGCTGAACATCGGCGCCGGCGCGACGGCGGAATTCAACGTGGCGGTCAGGAATGTCGGCAGCCGGGCCGCGGTCGGCTGCACGGTGGTTCCCGATGTGCCGCTCGCGGCGGTGTGGAACGTCGCGCAAATCGTGCCGGCCGCGCCGGCCGGCGAACTCAACCGTGTCTTCGATCTGGCCGTCGCCACCACCAAGAAATTCCGACTCTCCATCAAACCGAAGCCCGGCTATAAGGCGAGTGCGATCAGGATTCCGATCCACGTCTCCTGCCTCAACGCCAACGGTCCGGCGGCGAACAGCCGAACCGTGGCGACGCTCACGTTCTAGCTTGGGGAGACGAGCGTCGGGAAGCGCGCGGCGGTGCAATCGGCCGGAGGGCGAGAGTGTCCGAAAAGACCTATGGCGTGGTCGCGCCCGACGTGCTCAAGGCGCATGACGGTCTGAGCTTCCTCAAAGCCATCATCGACGGCACGCTGCCGAACCCGCCGATCAGCGAAGTGCTCGGCTTCCACCTGATCGAGGTTGAAAACGGCCGTGCCGTATTCGAGGGACTGCCGGAATTCCGCCATTACAATCCGATCGGCACCGTGCATGCCGGCTTCGCCGCCACGCTGCTCGATTCCGCGCTCGGCTGCGCGATCTTCTCGACGCTGGCCAAGGGCGACACCTGGACCACGCTCGAGTTGAAGCTCAATCTGGTGCGGCCGCTGACCAAGGACACCGGGCCGGTGCGCGCGGAAGGCCGCGTCATCCACCGCGGCCGCACGGTGGCGACCGCGCAGGGCGACATCAAGGACGGCGCGGGCAAGCTCTATGCCCACGCCACCACGACCTGCATGATCTTTCCGGGGAAACCATAGAGCGGTTTCCGTCAGGGCCGGCCCATTTCGCTTCGTGAGACGCGGGCTTGTTCTTAAGTCCGGGGACAGAACGGCGCTCACGCCCGTCTTCGACGGGCGAGGCCCGGCCAAGACGAGACAAGGCAACGGAAAGCCGCGCTGCTTGCGCTCAGTTGTTGTCCGCGGTCAACGACGGCCGCAGACCGAGCGGCTCGGACGTGTTCTGCGAGCGGTGCATGTTGCGCGCGACGGTCGCCCGGGTGTTGTGGCGGGTGAACTCGCAATAGGCGAAGCCCAGGCCGGAAATCGAGCCGCGGAACCTGTTGTTATCGATGCGCTCGAGATTGAAGCAGGGCTGGATCGGCATGCCGCGCAGCGATGCGCAGACCGCCTCGCCCTTCACCTGCAGCGTATTGGGCGGAAGATGCGCGTAACGCACCGGGCCGGAGCCCTGGAACTGGATGGAGCCGACCACCGAGCCGTCGGACAGCACGCGGCCCTGCCCGCGCGTGCCTTCGAAGCAGGTGTAGTTGAACAGCTTGCCGATGACGAAGCGGCGCGCTTCCTCGGCGCTCATTTCGCCGGCAACCGCCGGTACTGCGGCCAACAGGCCGACGACCACCGCCACCCCACGCAACATTGCCGCAACTCCGACTGACGCCACCCCGATGGAACCGGACGCACGATCCAGCTCTGTACTTTAGCAGATTATGCGCGACGTTCGTCGCTAAATTCTGAACGCGTTTACCCGATCTTGACCACGATGCGGCCGCGGACGGCACCCTTGATGATGTCGGCGGCGGCGGCGGCGACCTCGCCGAGACCGATTTCCCGGGTCATCGCGGCGAGTTTGCGGCGGTCGAGATCGTTTTCCAGCCTTATCCACGCCTCTCTGCGGCGCTCGATCGGGCACATCACGGAATCGATGCCGTAAAGACACACACCGCGCAAAATAAACGGAGCGACCGAGCCCGGCAGATCCATGCCTCCGGCGAGACCGCAGGCGGCTACCGCCCCGCCATAGCGGGTCATCGACAGGAGGTTGGCGAGCACGGTGGAACCGACCGCGTCGATCCCGCCGGCCCAGCGCTCCTTGGCGAGCGGCTTGGCCGGGCCGGTGAGTTCCAGGCGCTCGACGATCTCGGCGGCGCCGAGCCCCTTGAGATAGTCGGCCTCCTGCGGCCGCCCGGTGACCGCATGCACGGTGAAGCCCAGCTTGGCGAGGATCGCGATGGCGACCGAGCCGACGCCGCCGGCCGCGCCGGTCACCGCGATGGGCCCGTGCGACGGCGTGAGGCCGTGGCGCTCGAGCGCCATCACCGCCAGCATCGCGGTATAGCCGGCGGTGCCGATCGCCATGGCGTCGTGCGCGCTCATGGATTTCGGCAGCGGAACCAGCCAGTCGCCCTTGACCCGCGCCTTCTCGGCATAGGCGCCGAGATGGGTCTCGCCGCAGCCCCAGCCGTTGAGAATCACCTTGTCACCGGCCTTCCAGGCCGGATGGCTCGACGTTTCGACCGTGCCGGCGAAATCGATTCCGGCGATCATCGGGAAGCGGCGCACCACCGGCGCCTTGCCGGTGATGGCGAGCCCATCCTTGTAATTGAGCGTCGAGTAGTCGACGCGGACGGTGACATCACCGTCCATCAGGTTCGCTTCGTCGAAGTCGGCAAGCGCGGCGCGGGTCGCCCCGTCCGCTTTCTCGATCACGATCGCCTTGAATGTCGCCACTTGAACGCCTCGCCAATTGATGGCCCCCCGGCATTCATGGCGTGACCGGACAGGCCGCGCAAGCGGGGGCCAGCCTGCCCACGCGATCCGAAAGAGCCGCGACGCCCACCGCGCGCGGGCCAATCGCGTGGGCGACGGCTCGAAACGCGCGGACGGGGGCGCACGTGGGACGCGCACAAAATGGTTGTAGCAATCTTCTTTCTTACCACGAAAGGTAGTGCTACGAATCCACCACCAACGCGGCAAACGCGTGGTTGAGGATCGCCGATCCGAATTCACCTAGGGAGGCAAACATGAGAAGACCAATGCCCGTCGCGGCAGCGGCGCTCGCCGTGCTACTGGGTACCACCGCTCTGGCAGCGGCGGACGACACGCTCACAACGCTGGGCGAAATGCACGTCTCCGGCTGGCAAGGCGACTGGCCGCTGATCCCGCAAACCGGGCCGAAGGCTGACCAGGTCAAGAAGAACCTGACCAAGGTCAAGCTGCCGGACGGCTTCCATATCGAGCTCTACGCGCTCGTCCCCGATGCCCGCCACATGGCGGTGGGGCCGCAGGGCGTCGCGCTCTTCGTCGGCACGCGCAAGGACAAGGTCTATGTGGTCACCGACCGCGACCGCAACATGGTTGCCGACGAGGTGAAGGAGTTCGCGCCGTCGCTGAAGAAGAAGATCCCCAACGGCCCGTGCTTCTCCAAGGACGGCTTCCTGTTCATCGCCGAGCAGAATCGCGTCCTGATGTACCCGGCCGCCGAGTTCTTCTACGAGAGCCCGGACGTGGTGGCGGTCCCGATCGTGCCGGAAGGCCAGCTCATTCCGAAGAGCGAGGAAAGCTACAATCATACCGCCCGCGTCTGCCGGATCGGGCCGGACAACAAGCTCTACATCCAGATCGGCCAGCCCTACAACGTGCCGCCCAAGGACAAGATGGCGCTCTACAACAAGTGGGGCATCGGCGGCATCATCCGGATGGACCGCGACGGCAAGAACCGCGAGATCTACGCCTCCGGCATGCGCAATCCGGTCGGCATGGATTTCAATCCGAAAGACAAGACGCTCTGGTCCAATGACAACCAGGTCGACGGCATGGGCGACGACAAGCCGCCGGGGGAGATGAATCGCATCGCCAAGGCGGGCGAGAACTTCGGCTTTCCGTGGTACGGCGGCGGTCATACCCGCACCGACGAATATGCCAAGGACGCGCCGCCGAAGGACATCGTGTTCCCGGAGGTCGAGCAGGTCGCGCACGCGGCCGATCTGGGCCTGGTCTTCTACACCGGCAACCAGTTCCCGGCGAAATACCAGGGCGCGATCTTCTCCACGCAGCACGGTTCGTGGAATCGCACGGTGCCGGTCGGTGCGCGCGTGATGGTCACGTTCCTGAAGCCGGATGGCCATGTCGCGGGCCCCTCGATCCCGTTCGCCGAGGGCTGGAACGACAACGGCATCTACAACGGCCGCCCGGTCGACGTGGTGCAGCTCTATGACGGCTCGCTCCTGGTCTCCGACGACCTCGTGGGTGCGATCTATCGCATCTGGTACGATGGCAAGTGACCTAGCCGAGTGAATGCGGCCCCGGTGACGAGCCGGGGCCGTTTTAATTTCTCCTGTTCGGACGGATCGATCATGAAACATTCATTGCTCGAGCGCACGGCTTCGATCGGCGCGGTGATGCTGCTGACGGCGGCGACACTCGTCGCGCCGGCGCATGCCGGCGATGTCGCGAAGGGCCGCAAGATCGCCGCGGTCAAATGTCAGATGTGTCACGGGCTGGACGGGCAGGCGAAATTGCCGGAGGCGCCCAATTTGGCCGGGCAGACCGAGCAATACCTGCTCACGCAGCTCAAGGCCTTTCGCGACAAGACCCGCAAGAACGACATGATGTCGCTGGTGGTGCCGGCGCTGTCGGACGACGACGTCGCCGACCTCGCCGCCTATTATTCGGCGATCGAGGTCAAGATCGTGAAAGTACCCGGCGAATAGCGGATGCGCGCGCGCCGCTATGCCGGCGCGGTGACCGCTTCGACCGGCCTTTCGACGATCGGCAGGTTGATGATCGCCGACATCACGCCGAAGAACACCGACAGCAGCCACACCGGCGTATAGGAACCATAGGCGTCGAATACGAGGCCGCCGAGCCAGACGCCGAGGAAGCCGCCGACCTGATGGCTGAAGAAGGCGAAGCCGAACAGCATCGCCAGCCAGCGCGTGCCGAACATGACCGCAACGAGACCCGACGTCGGCGGCACCGTCGACAGCCACAGAAGCCCGGTTACCGCCCCGAAGATCAGCGTCGCCGTCGCGCTCGGCGGCAGCATGATGAATACGAGCGTCGCCAGCGCGCGCGAGAAATAGATCACCGACAGGATATAGCGCTTCGGGACACGGGCGCCGAGATAGCCCGACGCCATCGAGCCGACGATGTTGAACAGGCCGATGATCGCGAGCGTCCAGCCGCCGACCTCGGCCGACAATCCGCGATCGACGAGATAAGACGGCAGATGCACGGTGACGAAGGCGAGCTGGAAACCGCAGGTGAAGAAGCCGATCACCAGCAGCACGTAACTGCGGTGGCCGAACGCCTCGGTCAGCGCCTGACGGAAGGACTGCGACGGCCGCACCACGGCCGCCGCCGGCGCGGCAGTGCGCGGCGTCGCGAGCGCCATCGCGAGCGGCACGATCAGCAATGTCAGGCCGGCGAAGCTCAGCAACGCGATGCGCCAGCCGTACTGGTCCATCAGCGCCACGCCGATCGGGGAATAGAGGAACTGGCCGAACGACCCGGCCGCGGTGCCCGCACCGAAAGCGAGCGAACGCCAGCTTTCGGGCAGAAGCTTGCCGAAGGCGCCAAGCACCAGATTGAACGAACAGCCCGCCAGCCCGAAGCCGATCAGCACGCCGGCCGACAGGTCGAGCATGATCGGCGAGGTCGAATGCGCCATCAGCACGAGGCCGAGCGCATAGAGGCTGGCGCCGACGATCACCACGCGGTTGGCGCCGAAGCGATCGGCGATGCCGCCGGCGAACGGCTGTCCGAGCCCCCACAACAGGTTCTGGAGGGCGAGCGCCATCGAGAACACGTCGCGGCCCCAATGGTTCTCCTGCGAGAGCGGCGTGAGAAAGAATCCGATCGCCGAGCGTGGACCGAATCCGAGCAGCGCGATCAGGCAGCCGCAGACGAGAATCACGGCAGGCGTGCGCCAGCCGTTCAAAGCGCTCTTGTCCGCCGCAGCTTGCACCGACATGAAATAATGCTCCGCCCCACGATAGTCACCCATGGCTTGCGCCAATCGTCGCGACCCGGCGCGACGGAGGGCTGAACATAAGGGGGACGCCCCGCCTCCCCAAACGAATATTGGTGATCGGAGCCATTTGAGCGATGCATGGCTCGCTGCGTGTGGCGCGCGGCCGCCGGCGCGGCGGAACGCTACATATTGTCGAGCTTGCGCGTCTCCGCGGCCGTGGTCTTGGGATCGCCCCAATGCGGCTCGTCGGAGCCGTCGCCCCAATTGCGCGGGCGATAGAAGGTATGCACGCCGAGCCTGTACATCTTCTTCATTTCCGCGACCCAGCTCGGATGCACCCAATAGGCATGGTAATGCGTGGACTTCGCCACTTCCGGTAGCCACAGCTTGCCGTCGAGCGTGTCGCGGGCGATGCGCTTGGCGCGCTCCCACGCGTCCGGCTCGGTCACGACGTCGGGAACACCATCGCAGGCGAACGTGAATTGGCAGGCGTTGTGGCGATCGGCGTTCTGATAGACGACGTCGCAGACGGTCTTCGGATAGAAGGGCGAAAACACGCGATTCATGACGACCTGCGCCACCGCGATCTGTCCGCGCACCGGCTCGCCGCGCGATTCGAAATAGACCGCATTGGCGAGACATTTCTCCGCCTTGGCGCGCGCTTCACCGCTAAGTCCGAGCCGCTCGGCCGGCGATTTCGGCCGCTGCCCGGCGCCGGTGACCTCGCCCTTGTTGGCGTAGCTCTCGCCGGCCTCGAGCTCGTCCGGCCGTGTCAGTGCCGACTGCTTGATCGTGGGATCGGCCGAGGCCAAGACCACGGGCGCCTGGCCGGGGGCCCAAGGCGACAGCCGTTCGTCCTTCGTGGCCAGCGGCGTCGCGCCGAAAAAGATGCGAGCCGCGCTCTTGCCGGCGTCCGCGGCCTGCAAGAGCGGCATCGGACGCGCGGACGCGCGATCCTTCGCCGCATCCTTGGCGGCGGCTACCGGAGCCGCGGCGGATGCCTCCGGCACGGCGGCGAATTCGTAATCCGAATAGGGATCGAAACGATCCGATCCGTCTTCGCGCCGGATCGCGGCATCGAGTTCCGCCTCCGGCATCGGCGCGATGCTCAGAAGCGGCGGCAGCGGCGGCATCGGTTCGCGCGCCCGCGCGATCGCGGAATCACGCTTGTCCCTGCGGTTGACCTTGGGGAACTGCAACGGCGCATCGGCATCGCCGAGCCGTTCGGTTCCGATCGAGCCGGCAATCGCCATCGGATCGTAATTCGCCAGCGCGTAGACCGGCGGAGGCGGAATCGCCGTGCCGACCGGATTTGGAAGGCTGAAAGTCGCGGCGTGGATGGTGCCGAACGGCGAGGCGATCAGATGCTCGCGCCAGCGCTCGGCCACCGCCGGCTGGCGCGCGAGCAGCGCCCCGAGATCCTGGAACCCGATCGTATTGGGAAGGAGAGCGAACGCCAGCGCGCCGAAGCCGATCGACGCAACCTTCCTCCCCCGCTTGCGCGACTGTTCCCGCCTGACGCTCAACGCAACCCCGCAACGCCCACCGAACACGCGTCTTGTGACGTTACAATGTGACGAAATTTATTATGGAGCGATTAACCTTGCGGGTTTGTTAATGGCGCGGGTTCCCGGCGCGGATGCCCGCGCGCCGCCGTCTCAATTCTAAACGGATCGTCAAACTCGCGTGCGCCCGCGCGCGTCCTCAACCCAGAAAGCCAATTTAGCTTAACGTTTTCGCAATCGCTGCCGCTCAATATACGGTTGTCCTATACCGTCAGGCCGCCATGCTTTCGTTGATCCTGCCAACAACCGTCGTGGGCAAGGCGCTGTGGCTCGCGCTCATCAGCCTTGCCCTCCTCGGCACCGTGGCATTCCTGCATCGCAGCCTGACCAGCCAGAACCGCCGGCTCTTGAGCGCCATCGACAACATGTCGCAAGGGCTCAACATGTTCGACGCGCAGGAACGGATCATCCTGGTCAACCGGCGCTATCTCGACATGTACAATCTGTCGCCCGCGGTCGTGAAGCCGGGCTGCACGCTGCGCGACCTGATCTTGCACCGCAAGGAAACCGGGCTGTTCATCGACGACGTCGATGCCTATTGCCGGCGCATACGGGACAGCATGAAGAACGGCACGAGCGCGCCGCATTATGTGCAGGCGAGCGACGGCCGCATCGTGCTGGCCAAGAACGAACCGCTGCCCGGCGGCGGCTGGCTATCCACCCATGAGGACGTCACCGAGCAGCGCCGCGCCGAGGAAGAACGCGCCTCCATCCGCGGACAGGAACAGCGGCGCTCGATCATCGACGCCGCCATCGCCTCGTTCCGTCCGGCGGTCGAAAGCCTGCTCTCGAGCGTCGGCAACAGCGCCGCCGCCATGCGGTCCACGGCGGCCGCGCTGTTCGGCTTTTCCGATCGCACGTCGCAGCGCGCCGAGAGCGCGGTGCAGGCCTTCAACGAAGCTTCCACCAATGTCGAGACCGCGGCGATCGCGACCGACGAATTGTCCCGCTCGATCGGCGAAATCAGCCGCCAGCTCACCAGCACCAGCCACATCGTCGCGCTCGCCACGCAGGAGGCGCGCGCGACCGACGACGAGATCGCGGGGCTGGCTTCCGGCGCGCAGAAGATCGGCGACGTGGTCAAGCTGATCCGCGACATCGCGGGCCAGACCAATCTGCTCGCGCTCAACGCCACCATCGAGGCCGCGCGCGCCGGCGAAGCCGGCAAGGGCTTCGCGGTGGTCGCGGCCGAGGTCAAATCGCTGGCGGTGCAGACCGCCAAGGCGACCGAAGACATCGCCAATCACATCCTGGCGGTGCAGAACTCCACCACCGGGGCGGTGGACGCGATCCGTCAGATCGCGGCGCGCATGCAGCAGATCAACCAGTTCACGGCGGCCGTGGCGGCCTCGGTCGAACAGCAGAATTCGGCCACCGGCGAGATTTCGCACAATGTCGCGAGCGCGGCCAAGGGCACCGGCCATGTGGTCTCGGTGCTGGGCGAGGTCGCCCATGCCGCCACCGCGACGCGCTCCTCCGCCGAAGTCGTGCGCGACGCCTCGCAGGCGGTGGAAACCGCCGTCGCCGACCTGCGGCGCGAGGTCGAGCAGTTCCTGGCGAAAGTGGCGGTGTAGGGCGTCGGAAATGATGCCGTCATCGCCCGCGAAAGCGGGCGATCCGGTAATCGCCCGATAGGCTGCGGAGTACCGGGTCCCCGCTTTCGCGGGGACGACAACCGAGAGGTTAGCGGCCGCCTGAGCCTATGCCTGGCTCGCCGCGGTCTTGCCGAGCGCGGCCTGCGCGGCGGCGAGCCGCGCGATCGGCACCCGGAACGGCGAGCAGGACACGTAGTCGAGCTTGGCCTCGTGGCAGAAGGCGACCGACGCGGGATCGCCGCCGTGCTCGCCGCAGATGCCCACTTTCAGCTTCGGCCTGACCTTGCGCCCGCGCTCGACGCCGATCTTCACCATTTCGCCGACGCCCTGCTGATCGATCGACACGAACGGATCGGCCGGCAGGATGCCGCGCGCGGTGTAGATGCCGAGGAAGGTGGCGGCATCGTCGCGCGAGATGCCGAAGGTGGTCTGCGTCAGGTCGTTGGTGCCGAAGGAGAAGAACTCGGCGCTCTCGGCGATCTCGCCCGCCATCAGCGCGGCGCGCGGCAGCTCGATCATGGTGCCGACCTGGTATTTGACCTTGGCGCCGCTCTCTTTCACGACCGCCTTGGCCATGGCGTCGATGCGCGCCTTGACCAGATCGAGCTCGGCCTTGCTGGCGATCAGCGGCACCATGACCTCCGGCACCACCGGCTTGCCCGTGCGCTTCTGCGCTTCCACCGCCGCCTCGAAGATCGCGCGCGCCTGCATCTCGGCGATTTCCGGATAGGCGATGGCGATACGGCAGCCGCGGAAGCCGAGCATCGGATTGAACTCGTGCAGTTCGCGCGCGCGGTTGGCGAGCTTGGCCGGATCGGCGCCCATGGCGGCGGCGACTTCGGCGATCTCCTCCTCGGTGTGCGGCAGGAACTCGTGCAGCGGCGGATCGAGCAGGCGGATGGTGACCGGCCGCCCGTCCATGATCTCGAACAGTTCGACGAAATCGGCGCGCTGCATCGGCAACAGCTTGTCGATGGCCGCGCGGCGCGACGCCTCGTCGTCGGCGAGGATCATTTCGCGCACCGCCTGGATGCGGTCTTCCTCGAAGAACATGTGCTCGGTGCGGCAGAGGCCGATGCCCTCGGCGCCGAACCGCACCGCCGCCTTGGCGTCGTTCGGCGTGTCGGCATTGGCGCGCACGCCGAGCTTGCGCACCTTGTCGGCCCAGGAGATCAGCGTGGCGAATTCGCCGGAAAGCTGCGGCTCGATCATGTCGACCTTGCCGGCGAGCACCTGGCCGGTCGAGCCGTCGACCGTGATGTAGTCGCCTTTCTTGAACACCTGGCTCCCGGCGGTCATCGTCCCGGCGGCGTAGTCGACGCGGATCGAACCCGCGCCCGAGACGCAGGGCTTGCCCATGCCGCGCGCGACCACGGCCGCGTGCGACGTCATGCCGCCGCGCGTGGTCAGGATGCCCTCGGCCGCATGCATGCCGTGGATGTCCTCCGGCGAGGTCTCCACGCGCACCAGGATGACCTTCTTGCCGTCGCCTTTGACGGCGGCCGCTTCGTCGGGCGAGAACACGATCTCGCCCGAGGCCGCGCCCGGCGAGGCCGGCAGGCCGGTGGCGATCACGCGCCGATGCGCGCGCGGATCGATGGTCGGGTGCAGCAACTGGTCGAGCGTGATCGGATCGACGCGCAGCACCGCCTCGTTCTTCGAAATCAGGCCCTCGTTGGCGAGCTCGACCGCGATGCGCAGCGAAGCCCTGGCGGTGCGCTTGCCGGAGCGCGTCTGCAGCATCCACAGCTTGCCCTGCTCGACCGTGAATTCGAGGTCCTGCATGTCGCGGTAGTGCCGCTCGAGCTTGTTGTAGATGCGCGTCAGCTCGGCATAGGCCTGCGGCAGCGCCTTCTCCATCGAGGGCTTGTCGGAGCCGGCCTCGATGCGCGCGGCCTCGCTGATCTCCTGCGGCGTGCGGATGCCGGCGACCACGTCCTCGCCCTGCGCATTGATGAGGAATTCGCCGTAGAGCTTCTTCTCGCCGGTCGAGGGATTGCGCGTGAAGGCGACGCCGGTGGCCGAGCTCTCGCCCATGTTGCCGAACACCATGGCCTGCACATTGACCGCGGTGCCCCAGCTTTCCGGGATGTTGTGCAGTTTGCGATAGGTGATGGCGCGCTGGTTCATCCACGAACTGAACACCGCGCCGATGGCGCCCCAGAGCTGCGCATGCGGGTCCTGCGGGAAGTCGAAGCCCAGTTCGTCCTTGACCCGCTTCTTGTAGCGCTCGGTCAACTCCGCCCAGTCGTCGGCGGAAAGGTCGGTATCGAGCGTATAGCCCTGGCGTTCCTTGTGGTGATCGAGCAGTTCCTCGAAATGCTCGTGGCCGACGCCGAGCACCACGTCGGAATACATGGTGATGAAGCGGCGGTAGCTGTCATAGGCGAAGCGCCGGTCGCCGGACTTCTTCGCGAGCGCCTCCACGGTCTCGTCGTTGAGGCCGAGATTGAGCACCGTGTCCATCATGCCGGGCATCGAGGCCCGCGCCCCGGAGCGGACCGAGACCAGCAGCGGGTTTTCCTTGTCCCCGAACACCTTGCCGGTGATGCGGCCGACGGTCGCGAGCGCCTTCTCGACCTGGGCCTCGAGGTCCTTCGGGTACCGCTTGTCGTGGGCGTAATAGTAGGTGCAGACCTCGGTGGTGATGGTGAAGCCGGGCGGCACCGGCAGGCCGAGATTGGCCATTTCGGCGAGCCCCGCGCCCTTGCCGCCGAGCAGGTCGCGCATGTCGGATTTGCCCTCGGCGCGGCCGTCGCCGAACGAATAGACCCATTTTCCGGCCGGGGGCTTGCCCGGGCGGGCCGGCGCCTTCGCCTTGGACTTGGCCTTGGCCTTGGACTTGGCCGCTGCCTTCGGCCTGGCGGCCTTGGTTGCGGCGGGTTTCTTGGATTTTGCGCTGACGCGGGAGGATTTTCGTTTCGCCATGGCTCAAGGGGATGCTTTGGGTGGGCCTTGCTCGACCCCCTAAAAGCACCCCCGGAGCGGCCGACGCAAGCCCGGAATCGACCTAGCGAATAAGTCCGAGTCCCAAGAGCCCGACCAGGATCAGGTACACGGCGACGATGTAGTTGAGCAGCCGGGGGACGACGAGGATCAGAATTCCGGCGATGAGGGCGACGATGGGCTGCAGATGCGTGATGCCGATGACCATGATGGGCTCCCAGGTGGCGGGTGAATTGAAATGGCGAAAACCGCGGAAGGATTCCGCAGGCTGATATAGCGCGGGCGCGCGCTGTTATCTCTGCCGTCCTCACGTAATCCGCTGTCATTGCGGCCGCGCGCGGGGATCGAGTACGCCGTGTCCTATCGACAAGCTGCGGCGTAGCGGGCCCCCGCCTCCGCGGGGGCGACAACGGAGAGTGTTGCGCCATCGCCGCTCGCCGATTCAAATGTCAAACAGCCATGCATCATCGCCCGTATTCTTGGCGGCCCCGGGTAGGCCGTAGC
>Ga0182748_1003304_pt1 | contig 13744 bp, 12 predicted proteins | sample eDN3rd37CKraftOP_FD_128877 | JGI IMG/M metagenome (GOLD analysis project Ga0182748, IMG submission 128877) | Enriched Organic Plus compost microbial communities from Emeryville, California, USA - eDNA 3rd pass 37_C Kraft OP (version 2) (version 2) ...
ACCTATGCCGGCGGCGTGCATCTGGAGATGACCGGGCAGAACGTCACCGAATGCACCGGCGGTGCCCGCGCCATCACCGACGCCGACCTCAACGACCGCTATCACACGGTCTGCGATCCGCGGCTCAATGCCGAGCAGGCGATCGATCTCGCCTTCCTGCTGGCAGAGCTGCTCAAGAAGGAGCGCACGGCGCGCGCCGAGCCGCTGCCGGCCGCGGCGGGGCTGTAGGAAGGCGCGTCCCACACATTCCGCTCATTCCCGCGCAAGCGGGAATCCGGCGCCGAGCGAAATTCGGCAATGGTCGTGCCGGGTTTCCGCTTGCGCGGGGACGAGCGGGGTGTCTCCCGAGCGACGATTGCCCGATAGCGGCCTAGGCGTTACATCAACAGCATGAACGCCCGTCCCGCCGACAAACTCGCCATCGCCGTCGCCCAGCTCAATCCGACCGTGGGCGATGTCGCCGCCAACACCGAAAAAGCGCGCCGCGCGCGCACTGAGGCGGCGGCGCAGGGCGCCGATCTCGTCGTCTTCCCCGAACTGTTCATCGCCGGCTATCCGCCCGAGGACCTCGTGCTCAAGCCGGCCTTCCAGGCCGCCTGCCGGGCCGCGGTCGAGACGCTGGCGCGCGAGACCGCGTCGCCCGGTCCCGCCATGCTGATCGGCTCGCCCTGGGTCGAGGGCGGCAAGCTCTACAATGCGGTGGCGCTGCTCGACGGCGGCGTAATTGCCGCCCTGCGCTACAAGGTCGACCTGCCGAACTACGGCGTGTTCGACGAGAAGCGGGTGTTCGTGCCCGGCCCGATGCCGGGGCCGGTGAGCTTCCGCGGCGTGCGCCTGGGGCTTCCGGTCTGCGAGGACATCTGGGGCGAGGAGATCGTCGAGTGCCTGGCCGAGACCGGCGCCGAACTACTCGTGGTGCCGAACGGTTCGCCCTATTGGCGCAACAAGAGCGATGTGCGGCTCAACATCGCGGTGGCGCGCGTCACCGAGCAGGGGTTGCCGATGGTTTATGTCAACCAGATCGGCGGCCAGGACGAGCTGGTGTTCGACGGAGTCTCGTTCGGGCTTAATGCCGATTGTTCGCTGGCGTTCCAGCTTCCGGCCTTCCAGGAAACGATCGTCACCACGCAATGGGCGCGGCGCGGCGATACGTGGCATTGCGACGGCGGGCCGATGGTCGCGGGCGAGGAGGCCGACCGCAGCGATTATGCCGCCTGCATGCTGGGCCTGCGCGATTACGTCAACAAGAACGGCTTTCCCGGCGTGGTGCTCGGCTTGTCCGGCGGCATCGATTCCGCGCTGGTGGCCGCGCTCGCGGTGGACGCGCTCGGTGCCGAGCGCGTGCGCTGCCTGATGCTGCCCTACAAATACACCGCGCAGGAGTCGCTCGACGATGCCGCCCTCTGCGCCAAGGCGCTCGGCGTGCGCTACGACATCGTGCCGATCAAGGCGGCGGTGGAGGGTTTGGAGGCGGCGCTGTCGCCTTTGTTCGCGGGATTGCCGCGCGACGTGACCGAGGAGAATTTGCAGGCGCGCGCGCGCGGCACCATGCTGATGGCGGTGTCGAACAAGTTCAATCTCATGGTGGTGACGACCGGCAACAAATCCGAGATGTCGGTCGGCTACGCCACGCTCTACGGCGACATGAACGGCGGCTTCAATCCGGTGAAGGATCTCTACAAGACCGAGGTGTTCAGGCTGGCGCGCTTGCGCAATGGCTGGAAGCCGGAAGGCGGCATGGGGCCGGCCGGACCGGTGATCCCGGAAAACATCATCACGCGGCCGCCGACGGCGGAATTGCGGGAAAACCAGAAGGACGAGGACTCGCTGCCGCCTTATGCGGTGCTCGATGCCATCCTCGAGCGGCTGGTGGAGGGCGAACAGCCGATTTCGGCGATCGTCGCGGCCGGCTTCGACCGCGATCTGGTCGTGCGCGTCGAGCGCATGCTCAACATCGCCGAATACAAGCGCCGGCAGGCCGCACCCGGCGTCAAAGTGACGCTGAAGAATTTCGGCCGCGACCGCCGCTATCCGATCACCAACCGCTTCCGCGATCCCGGCACGCCACTGCCGGCGCCGGATGTTTCGCTAATGGCGCCCAAGGCGGCCAAGAGCGAAGCTTTCGATTTCTGATCTGTCAGCGCGCCGCCGGCAGGAAGGTCGGCCCGACGGTGCGCACGTGCCGTTTGGCCGGATCGGTTTCGGCCGGCGTTTGCGCCTTCGTGGCCGGCGCCGCCGGTGTCGTCTTGGCGTTAGGATCGACGCGGATCGGCTTGCCGTCGGCGCCGCGAAGCGGCAACGACATGCGCTTGGCGTTCTGTTCGGTGACGACGACATCGCCGGGCGCCACCGTCGTATCGATGCCGGTGGCTTTCAGCGCCTGCGCCCAGCTTTCGCCCGGCCGCCGGCAACTGCAGGCCGGGTTGAGCGCCTTGCGATACTGGAACGCGGTCGGAAGCTCGGTGTAGAGGCGGCCATTGAGCGAGACCGCCTGCGAAACCTCTTCGCCGGGATTGTGATAGGTGTAGAGCGAAACCTCGGCGGCCGGGCACATGCGCTGGCAGGCAATCTCGTCCTCGCGGAAGTGGTCGGGCGTGGTCGAAAACGAGATCGGGAAATAATAGCCGTCGCAGGTACGCACGCAGATCGTGCGATAGGTGCCGCCCATCGGGCCGGGCGGCGTGCTCGAGAACAGGTCGCCGCTGTTGCTGTTGCTGTTGGCGCCGAACAGGCGATCGAAGAAGCCGCCTTGCTGGCCGGCGAGCGCGGCCGAGCGATATTGCGGGCCGCAATTGTTGTCGGCGAGCGCGATCAGGAGCGACTGGCGCTGCGCGGCGCGCTGGGTGGTGCCGCCCTGCAACTGCTCGAGCTGGTTCTGCATGCGATCGAGCGTGTTGCGCTGCTGGCCGATCTGCCGGTTGAGCGCGCCGCATTGCGGCGGCGGGTTGCTGAAAATCGAGAAGAAGCCGGAATTCTCGCAGCCCAGCTGGCGGCCTTGCGCGACCAGGCGATCGACCTCGAACTGCTGGCGGTTGACCGCGTCTTCGACGCGCCGGATCTCGGCCGCGCGGGTCGGATCGGCATTGCCGCGATCGAGCGCCGTGAGTTGGGCCTCCAGCCGCTGACAGGTGGGATTCGGCGCTTGCGCAAGCGCGCCCGCACAGGATGCGACCGCCAGAACGGCGGCCAATGCCGGTTTCACGAAAGAGATCCTCATGGCGGAGACCTTAACGCTAAAATTATGGCGGCGCGAGGTCGGCATCTAATTCGCCCGCGCGCTTTCCGCGCGCAGATTCCACAGCACGCCGCTGACGATGATGAGCGCCCCCACCAGCACGAAAAAATTGAGCCGTTCGCCGTAGAACGCCCAACCGACCACCGCGATCAGCGGAATGCGCATGAAATCGAGCGGTACCACCAGGGTCGCATCGCCGGCGCGGAAGGCGTTGCTCAGGCAGAAATGCGAGGTGAGGCCGGCGATGCCGACCGCAATTGCGGGCAAAATGTGGCGCGCCTCCAGGTGCAGATAGACGGTCGGGTCGCTGCCGATCAGCGACAGCGGAAACTGGATCGCCGCCATCCAGAAGATGATGGCGAAGGTCGGCTCGGTGGCGGTCAGCTTCTTGGTGGCGATCATGGTGATGGCGTAGCCGAACGCCGCCATGAGCACGAGAATGGCCGCCGGATTGAAGGTCGCGATGCCGGGCCGCAGGATCACCAGGACACCGACGAGGCCGAGCACCACCACGCCGAGCCGGCTCGGCGTCATCTTCTCGCCCAGGAGCCAGACCGCCAGCAGCGCGGTCCAGGCCGGCATGGTGAATTCCAGCGCGAACACCGTGGCGAGCGGCAGCATGGTGAGGGCGACCGCCCAGGAGAATTGCGAGGCGTAGTGGATGGTGTTGCGCAGCAAATTGAGTCCCATGCGCCGGGGCAGGGCATAGGGCCGCAAATCCGCGCGCAGCGCCAGCAAGACGAGCAGCACCAGCAGCGCCGTGCCGCTGCGGATGGCGAGGATTTCAAAGATGTTCAGGCCGCCGGCCGACAGCTGGCGGATCGACACCGCCATTACTGAAAACGACAGCAGGGCGCCGACCATCCACAGAACGACGCGGACGAGGTGTGAAGCTGCCACGGGATCTATTCGCTGACGGGTGAGGGGTGGGCGGAGCTGTGCCCGGGTTTCGAAATTCGTGACGTTGCAGCAAACGCCGACACGAACTTCCGAAACAAAGGGGGCACCGGCAAATTGACGAATCCGGTGCCGCTGTTTGAACCGAAGTTCCCGCTCGGGTTTGCTGCAAGGGGTGTAGCAACTTCAAATCGGCGGCACCAGGGGGCGTGGCCTGGCAGGCGCGCGCGCCTCGTGTCACTCCGCGTCGGGCTGATTTTCCGGCCGCGCCTTGTCGAAGGCGGGCAGCTTGAGACAGGCCTGCTCGACCGCGACGATCTTCGGGAACATGTCGAGCGGAACCTTGAGCCGCCGCGCATTGAACACCTGCGGCACGAGGCAGACATCCGCCAGCGTCACATGCGCGCCGCAGGCATAGGGGCCGGGCTCGATCATCGCCTCGATCGCCTTGAAGCCTTCGATGACCCAGTGGTGATACCAGGCGTCGATCTCGGCCTGCTCGTGCTTGAGCGCGCGCTTGAGGTATTGCAGCGTGATGAGATTGTTGAGCGGATGGATGTCGCAGGCCACGATCTGCGCGATCGCGCGCACCTTGGCGCGCTGCAGGCTGTCGGCCGGCAGCAAGGGCGGCGCGGGCTGGATTTCGTCGAGATATTCGATGATCGCCAGCGACTGGGTCAGCACGTCGCCGCTCGAGAGTTCGAGCGCCGGCACGCGTTCCTGCGGATTGACGGCGTGGAATTCCGCCTTGTGCTGCTGGCCGCCGTCCTTGGTCAGATGCACCGGCACCATCTCATAGGGCAGGTTCTTGAGATTGAGTGCGATGCGCACGCGGTAAGCGGCGGACGAGCGGAAATAGGTATAGAGCTTCACGGAACTGACCCCAGATTGAATCGGCTGACATTGCCGGCCAATCTAGCCGGGGCTGCGGTTCTTGGCGACCTTGGCGACCTTGGCGAATTCGGTGGCGATCTGGGACGAGCGCTCCGTCAGTTTGGTGAGGGCGCGATCGAGGGCCGGGCGGTCGGCCGCGTCGACGCTGGCCATCAGCTTTTCGGCGAAATCGAGCGCGATCGGCGCGAGCTCGCTGTAAATCTCGGTGCCGGCGGGCGTCAGCGACAGGAAGGCTTCGCGCAGGTCGGCGCGGTTGGCGCGCCGGACCACGAGCTTGCGCCGCTCCAGGAGCGCGACCGCGCGCGACACCTTGGTCTTGTGCATGTGGCTGTGCTGGCCGATCGCCTTGGCGGTCATCATGCCGAACTGGCCCAGCGTGACCAGCACGCGCCATTCGGGCACGCCGATCTTGTAGCGGTCGGCGTAAATGCGCGAAAGCGCCTGCGATACCAGGTTGGCGCAGACGTTGAGCCGATAGGGCAGAAATTCTTCCAGCTTGAGCGCTGCCTCCGGCTGGCCGTTCGCGCCTGGCGCGTTTTCTTCGCTCATTTTGGCGGCTGCTCTTGCGTTCCCCCTGCGCGCTTGAATGCCCCGCTGGCGCCAGCGGGGCGTTTTTCGCGCATGGCGTGAACATTGGCCGAACTTGCGACCGCGTGCAACTATATTGGAAATATTCTAACTTGCTGTGCACCGACCGTTTATTGACGTTGGTTTCATAGGTAACTAATCTTCGGCGGTCGTTTCTCATCTCGGGAGCAGACGTGATGACGCCCGGCTACATGTCCGGCTTCGGCAACAGTTTCGAGACGGAGGCGCTGCCCGGCGCGCTGCCGGTCGGCCGCAATTCGCCGCAGAAGTGCAACTACGGGCTCTATGCCGAGCAGCTTTCGGGCTCGCCCTTCACCGCCCCGCAGGCCTCCAACCAGCGCTCCTGGCTCTACCGCATCCGCCCGACCGTGCGGCACAACGGCCGTTTCGAGCGGGTGGACAAGGGCTATTGGCGCACCGCGCCGACGCGCGAGGACACCGATTTGCCGATCGGGCAATTGCGCTGGTCGCCGACGCCGATCCCGGACGCCAAGCTCACTTTCGTCACCGGCCTCAACACGATCACGACGGCGGGCGATGCCGACGGGCTCGCCGGCATGGCGGCGCACCTCCTGTTCGTCACCGCATCGATGACGCGCGAGCATATTTTCAACGGCGACGGCGAATTCCTGATCGTGGCGCAGGAAGGCCGCCTGCGCTTCCGTACCGAATTCGGCGTGATCGAGATCGAGCCCGGCGAGATCTGCGTGATCCCGCGCGGGGTCATCTTCAGCGTCGAACTGGTCGACGGGCCGGCGCGCGCCTATGTCTGCGAGAACTACGGCGGCGGCTTCATCCTGCCCGACCGCGGGCCGATCGGCGCCAATTGCCTGGCCAATCCGCGCGACTTCCTGACGCCGGTCGCCGCCTACGAGGACGCTGAGGCGCCGCATAGCCTGTTCGTGAAATGGGGCGGCGAACTCTACAAGACCACGATCACGCAATCTCCGCTCGACGTGGTGGCCTGGCACGGCAACTACTATCCCTACAAATACGATCTGCGGCGGTTCTCGCCGGTGGGCGCGATCCTGTACGATCACCCCGATCCTTCGATTTTCACGGTGCTGACGTCGCCGTCGGAAACGCCCGGCACCGCCAATATCGATTTCGTCATTTTCCCGGAGCGCTGGATGGTGGCGGAAAACACCTTCCGTCCGCCCTGGTATCACCGCAACATCATGTCGGAATTCATGGGGCTCGTTTTCGGCGTCTATGACGCCAAGCCGGAGGGTTTCGTGCCCGGCGGCATGAGCCTGCACAACCAGATGATGCCGCACGGACCCGACACCGACGCCTTCGAACATGCGAGCAATGCCGAGCTCAAGCCGGTGAAACTGTCGAACACGCTTGCCTTCATGTTCGAGACGCGCTTCCGTCAGCGGCTGACCAAATATGCCGCCACGCTGCCGTCGTTGCAGGAAAATTACGCGGATTGCTGGAGCGGCTTGAAGAAGCATTTCGACCCCAACCGGCGCGAACCGAAGTAAGCCCGATGAAACGCGCGATCGCTTTTCTTCGCCGCGCGCCGCTTGCGGGGCGGGCTCGGATCGCGACGCGGTCCGGGTGAGGGGGCAATGGGACGAATGTCTGGCGAATTGCTAAGAGCCTTTTACCCGGCCACTCTCGCGTCGAAGCCGGATATATCCGGCGTCGACCGCTGGCCTGGTAACCGAACCCGCGTAACCCCGAATTCGGGCACCGGCGGGTAGAGGGAGAAGAGAGAGCATTATGAAACTCGCATCCCTCAAGGACGGGCGCGACGGGCGCCTGGTCGTCGTGTCCAAGGATTTGTCGCGTTGTGCCGATGCGCGTGCGGTCGCGCCGACGCTGCAGGGGGCGCTCGACGACTGGTCCGCGGCCGAGCCGCGGCTGATCGAAATCGCCGATGCGCTCGAGGCGAACCGCATCGCGCATGTGCCGTTCGATCCGGCGAAATGTGCCTCCCCTTTGCCGCGCGCCTATCAGTGGCTGGACGGCTCGGCTTACGTCAATCACGTGGCGCTGGTGCGCAAGGCGCGCGGCGCCGAGATGCCGGCCTCGTTCTGGACCGATCCCTTGATGTACCAGGGCGGCTCGGACGTGCTGCTCGGGCCGCGCGATCCGATCCCCGTCATCGACGAGGCATGGGGTATCGACCTGGAAGCGGAAGTGGTGGTGATCCTCGGCGACGTGCCGATGGGCGCCACGCGCGAGGAGGCCGCAAACGCCATCCGGCTGATCATGCTGGTCAACGACGTGACCTTGCGCAACATCACCGGGCCGGAACTCGCCAAGGGGTTCGGCTTCGTGCAGTCGAAACCGGCGTCGGCCTTCACCCCGGTGGCGGTGACGCCGGACGAACTCGGCCACGCCTTCGACGGCGCCAAGGTCGACCTGCCGCTGTTGTCCTTCGTCAACGGCAAGCCGTTCGGCAAGCCGGTCACCGGCAACGACATGACTTTCGATTTCCCCACCTTGATCATGCATGCCGCCAAGACGCGCGCGCTCTGCGCGGGAACCATTCTCGGCGCCGGCACGGTGTCCAACCGCGATGCCGACGGCGGGCCGGGCAAACCGATCGAGGAGGGCGGGCTGGGCTATTCCTGCATCGCCGAGCAGCGCACGGTGGAAACCATCCGCCTCGGCAAGCCGGTGACGCCGTTCCTCAAATTCGGCGACAGGGTCCGCATCGAAATGCTTGACGGGGAAGGCCGGTCGGTGTTCGGCGCTATCGAGCAGGAGGTAGTACGCTATGTTCGCGGCTAGTGCGGCGGATTTGACGTTCCTGTCGGTGTCGCCGCGACTCCTTCATAGGAACGTCAAATCCAAAACCGCGCTACAATCATAGACTTTCTGGTGTTCCTTTGGTTCCGACGCTTGTAAACGAACGTACCGCAAGGGGATAAAAGCGTCGGAGCCGCGACACTAGGTTCCGCGGGCGGCGGCGACGAAAGGTAGGGCGACCATGACGGCCAAGGGTTTTGCATCCACCGGCGATCTCGGCGAAAAGAAGGTTTCCTTCGACCAGATCGGTCCTGGGCTCTACGCCTATACGGCCGAGGGCGATCCCAATTCCGGCGTGATCGTCGGCGACGACAGCGTGATGGTGATCGACGCGCAGGCGACTCCGGCCATGGCCGGGGACCTGATCGCGCGCGTCGCCAAGATCACCGACAAGCCGATCAAATACGTCCTGCTCACGCATTATCACGCCGTGCGCGTGCTGGGCGCCTCTGCCTTCAAGGGGGCCGAGATCCTGGCCTCCGACATGGCGCGCGCAATGATCGCCGAACGCGGCAAGCAGGACATGGATTCCGAGATCGGCCGCTTTCCGCGCTTGTTCCGCGCGGTCGAGACCATTCCCGGCCTGACCTGGCCCTCGATCACCTTCCCCGACCAGATGTCGGTCTGGCTCGGGCGGCGCGAGGTGCGCATCATGCATATCGGCCGCGGCCACACCGCCGGCGATGTGATCGCCCTGGTGCCCGATGCCGGCGTGGTGTTCTCCGGCGATCTCGTCGAGTACAAATCGGCCTGCTATTGCGGCGACGCGCATTTCACCGACTGGCCGGCGACGCTCGCCAATCTCGCCGAATTGCAGGCCAATGCGCTGGTGCCGGGCCGCGGCGCCGCGCTCACGACGCCGCAGATGGTTCAGGAAGGCATCGAGCTGACCAGCGATTTCCTGTCGACGCTCTTCGGCTCGGTCAAGGACAGCGTGGCCAAGGGGGCCTCGCTGAAGGAGGCCTTCGACGCCGCGCGCGTCGTGATGGACCCGAAGTTCAGTTCCTACGCGATTTACGAGCACTGCCTGCCGTTCAATGTCTCGCGTGCCTATGACGAGGCGCGCGGCATCGACTGGCCGGTGATCTGGACCGCCGAGCGCGACCGCGAAATGTGGGCGGCGCTGCAAGGCTAACGATAAACCCCGGGAGCCCGCGATGGCCCCAACGAACGAACGCAAGATCGTCTTCGGCTACGGATACCGCCGCTCGGCCGATCAGGATTCCGCCCTGCCGGTGCGCCGGCCGGTGGTGGTGGTGGGCGCGGGGCCGGTGGGACTCGCCGCCGCCATCGACCTCGGGCAGCGCGGCGTTCCGGTGGTGCTGATCGACGATGCCGACCGTATCGGGGAGGGCTCGCGCGGCATCTGCTGGTCGAAGCGGACGCTGGAAATCTGCGACCGGCTCGGCGTCGGCGAGAAGCTGGTCGCGCAGGGCGTGACCTGGAAGCTCGGCAAGGTTTTTCTCGGCGACGAGCTTGTGTTCTCCTTCGATCTGTTGCCGGAGGACGGCCACAAGATGCCGGCCTTCATCAACCTGCAGCAATATTATCTGGAAAAGGCGCTGGTCGACCGGGTGGCCGAAATCGAGGCGATCGACCTGCGCTGGAAGAACAAGCTCACCGGGGTCGAGCCGCACAACGATCATGTGCGGCTGACCGTCGAAACGCCGGACGGGCCGTACCAGCTGGACGCGGACTGGCTCGTCGCCGCCGACGGCGCGCGTTCCAGCACCCGCGATCTCTTGGGCCTGACCTTTTCCGGCGTGACCTTCGAGGACAAGTTCCTGATTGCCGACATCAAGATGGCGGCGGATTTCCCCACCGAGCGGCGGTTCTGGTTCGATCCCTCGTTTCATGCCGGCCAGTCGGCGCTGATGCACCGGCAGCCCGACAATGTCTGGCGCATCGACCTGCAACTCGGGCCGGATGCCGACATCGTCGAGGAGCAGAAGCCCGAGCGCGTCACCGCACGGCTGAAGAAGATGCTGGGCGAGCGCGACTTCTCGCTCGAATGGATTTCGATTTACCGCTTCAATTGCCGCAGGCTGGAACGCTTCGTGCATGGCCGGGTGGTGTTCGTCGGGGATGCCGCGCACCAGGTTTCGCCCTTCGGCGCGCGCGGCGCCAATTCCGGCATCCAGGACGCGGAGAACCTGGCCTGGAAACTCGCCGCCGTGATCAAGGGCGAGGCCGGTCCGTCGCTGATCGACAGCTACGAACGCGAGCGCGTGCAGGCGGCGGACGAGAATATCGCGCATTCCACCCGCTCGACCGATTTCATCGCGCCACATACGCCGGCCGAACGGCAATTGCGCAATGCGGTGCTGGCGCTTGCGCCGCAGGCCGAATTCGCGCGCCGCATGATCAATTCCGGCCGGCTGTCGGTGGCGACGGTCTATGACACGCCGCTGTCCACGCCCGACGAAAGCGCGTTCGCCGGCAGCGCCAGGTTGGGGGCGCCGGTGCCCGACGCGCCGGTGCGCGGACGCGACGGCCGCCAGGGCCATCTCCTTGAGCACATCGGCGGCGAATTCACGCTCGTCTATGTCAAGGACGGCGGCGCACCGCAGGCGGCCGAGGGGGTCCGGCTGCTGTGCGTGGGCGAGGATGTGGTCGATGCCGGCGGCGCCATTGCCGAGCGTTTCGATGCGACGCCGGGCGCGGCCTATCTGCTGCGGCCCGATCAGCACCTGTGCGCGCGCTGGCGCGTCTATGACCGGGCCAAGGTGGAAGCGGCGCGCAACCGCGCGCTCGGCGCATGATCCCGAAAAGTGGAACCCGGTTTCCCGCCTTCGCGAAGCCCGCTTCGGCGGGCGAAGCAAGGTCGCAAAAGATCATGGCAAGACTAAAGTGAGGCATTGATGGGCAAGCTGGTCACCGCGACGCAATTCGCCGACCCGGACGCGGCCTATCGCGCGCTGGTGGAGGCGCGCCGCGGCTTGAGCCTGGAGGCCGCCGCTGCGCTCGACACCCGGCTGGCGCTGATCCTCGCCAACCATATCGGCGACCTGGACGTGCTCCGGGAGGCCATTGCGCTGGCGAAGGCAGGGAAACCTCTCGCGTCCCCCTGAGGTGCCGGCCGCGAAGCGGAGAGCCTCGCAGGGGCTGGACGTCAAATGAGGGTCACAGGTCCTTCGAGGCCCGCGCCTCGCGCGGGCTCCTCAGGACGACGGGACCGTCGGAGGAAACGAGCTATTGAAGTCAACGCGTGCAGATGATGGCGACGATATCGTCGCATTTGCCGCCGTGGCAGCCGCCGGAGGCGTCCGAGGGAATGGCGCCGGTGATCTCGTCGCGGTCGACCTTGCGGTAGCTGGCGGCCTGGCTGAACTGGTGGGTCTTGCAATAGGCGTTGGCGGCGGCCGCGCCGCATTTGTCGCCCGCCGCCAGGCAGCGGTCGATGCCGTAGCCGGCCGCGTCATTGGCGATGATGAACATGCGCCGCTCGGCCTGCGCGGCCGAGGCGAGGCCGATGCACAGGAGCGCGCTGAGGCTGACGAGGACTGTCCGCATGGGATCGCCTGAGGTTCGGGGGCGCCGGTCGCGAGAATGCGGCCGGAATCGTTAAGGTGGCGTTAACCCTGCCGTTTTGCGGGCAATTGGGGCCCGAAAAAGGCAGGCGCGGGCGGGCGGGGCGGCTTTCGCCGCGGCCCTTGACGGAATCCGCGCGACAAACCATTGTGCGCGCCATGTACGGCTTTGAAACCATCTGCGGCATTTGCCGCACGATTATTAGCTAGCGCACACGCTGGCTGCGGCCGTCTTTTCTCAGGCTTGAGATAGCAGGACGCCCGGCCAGTGGGGGCCGATAGGTGTCCTTATGCCTCTGGAGCTCAAGCTCTACGATACCCTGGCGCGCGAAAAGCGGGTTTTCGCCCCGATCGACCCCGCCCGCGTGCGCATGTATGTGTGCGGGCCGACCGTCTACGATTTCGCCCATATCGGCAATGCGCGGCCGGTGATCGTGTTCGACGTGCTGTTCCGGCTGCTTCAGTACCTTGCCAAGCAAGGGGTATGGGACGGTGGCAAGGGCGAAACCACAGTTACTTACGTTCGCAACATCACCGACGTCGACGACAAGATCAATGCGCGCGCGGCCGAGCGCGGCATCTCGATCCGCGAGCTGACCGAGCAGACCTACCGCAACTTCAAGGACGACGTGGCGGCGCTCGGCTGCCTGCCGCCCACGGTGGAGCCGCGCGCGACCGAGCATATCGAGGCGATGAAGGAATTGATCGCGCGGCTGGTGACCGCCGGTTGCGCCTATGTCGCCGACGGCCACGTGCTGTTCAATGTCGCCTCGATGCCGGACTACGGCAAGCTGTCGAAACGTCCGCTCGATGAAATGATCGCCGGCGCCCGCGTCGAGGTCGCGCCCTACAAGCGCAATCCGATGGACTTCGTGCTGTGGAAGCCGTCGAAGCCGGGCGAGCCGGCCTGGGATTCGCCCTGCGGCATCGCCACCCCGGGCCGCCCGGGCTGGCACATCGAATGCTCGGCCATGGCCTGGAAGCATCTGGGCGAGACCTTCGACATCCACGGCGGCGGCATCGATCTCGTCTTTCCGCACCACGAGAACGAGATCGCGCAGTCGCGCTGCGCCTTCCACACGCCGGTGATGGCGAACTACTGGATGCACAACGGCTTCCTGCAGGTGGAAGGCGAGAAGATGTCGAAGAGCCTCGGCAACTTCGTGACGATCAACGACTTGCTGAAGGACTGGCCGGGGGAGGTGGTGCGGCTCAACATGCTGCGCACGCATTACCGGCAGCCGCTCGACTGGACGGTGAAGGGGCTGGAGGAAAGCCGGAAGGTGTTGGACGGGTGGTACGACATCGTCGCGGACGACACGAGTCCGGAAGGCAGCCCGGATGGCGACTTCCTCGCGGCGCTTTGCGATGACCTGAACACGCCGAATGCTTTGACCCATCTTCATCGGCTCGCAGGAGAAATCCGCGGCCCGGCGTCCGGTTGGGCGCAAATCGAATTGAAACGGACGCTCAAGGCGTCGGCGATGCTGATCGGTCTACTCGCGCAATCGAAGCGGCAGTACCTTGAAAGCGATCCGCGCCGCATTGTTGTCGACGAGGCGAAAGTCGTGTCGCTGATCGACGCCCGCGCCGCCGCGCGCAAGGCCAAGGACTTCAAGGAATCCGACCGCATCCGCGACGAGCTCGCCGCCATGGGTGTCGTGCTCAAGGACAGCAAGGACGGCACCACCTGGGAGATCGCCCGATGAGCGCGCAGGCGCATCCCAAATTCGCGCTGCGGCCCTATCTTGCCGCCGACGCGCCGGTCGCCGCCGAGATCTTCCGCGAGGCGATCACGGAGTTGACCGGCGACGATTACAGCGAGGCGCAGCAGGAG
>Ga0182748_1003308_pt1 | contig 13713 bp, 10 predicted proteins | sample eDN3rd37CKraftOP_FD_128877 | JGI IMG/M metagenome (GOLD analysis project Ga0182748, IMG submission 128877) | Enriched Organic Plus compost microbial communities from Emeryville, California, USA - eDNA 3rd pass 37_C Kraft OP (version 2) (version 2) ...
GTACGATCGGAAGGCGCATTAGTCAATCGATGAGTTAATACCCTTCCGGCTTTTGCTACTGGCGCATCTCCGGCCCCCGGTTCGGCGCCGCCTTGCCAGCGATCGCGGCGCGGGTGGTCTGGCGGATATAATGCTGCAATTCCTCTATCTGCCCCGCCGTCAGTTCGGAAAATTGCGGCATGCCCCGTTCCACCAGCAGCCCGTCGCGCAACACCTGCGCCAGCGCGTCGGCCGATGTCGTCACTGCCGATTCGCGCAGGTCCGGCGCCATGCCGCCCGCTTGCAGGTCGAGGCCATGGCAGTTGAAGCAGTTGGAGGCGACATATACGCCCAGACCGGCCTTCGCCTTCGCCGGATCGACCGTGAAGCCGGGATCGGCGATGAACTGGCGCGGCGGCTGCGGATCGGGGGCGGGCAGGGGCGGCGCCTTGCCGTCCAAGGCGAAGGTCAGCACCCGCCGCCTCTGCGTGCGGTAATCCCAGGGCGAGGCGGTGACGATGCCGCGATAGCCGGCCAGCACCGTCACATATTGCCGCCCGCCGACGCTGTAGCTGATCGGCTGCGAAGAGATGCCCGCCTGCGCGTCGAAATTCCACAGCCGCTTGCCGTTTCGCGCGTCATAGGCCTCGAACCGGCCCTCGGCGGTACCGACGAACACGAGGTTGCCCGCCGTGCTGGTGATGCCGCCGCCCCAGAGCGTGGGCATCGGCGCGGACCAGGCGGCCTTCTGTCGCAGCGGGTCCCAGGCGAGCAGGAAGCTGCGCGTCGGCGGCGGCGGCACGGGCGAGGGCTCCTGGCTGAGGCCGGTATTGTAGCCGGTGCCGCGCAGCGGCTTCCAGTTCTTGAGGTCGACCCCGGCATCCGAAAACCAGAGGCCGTTTTCCTGCGCCGGAATGTAGACGAGGCCGGTGCGCGGGCTGAACGACATGGGCTGCGCATTATGCGCCCCCGCCGAGCTGGGCGAGAGCATGAAGCCCCGCCCGTCGGGATAGCGCGCGGCGGGGTTTTCGATCGGCCGCCCGGTCTTGATGTCGATGCCGCTGGCCCAGTTCACCGGCACGATGTTCTTCGCCGAGAGCAGCTTGCCGGTTTCCCGGTCGATCACGTAGAAAAAGCCGTTCTTGGGCGCCTGCATCAGCACCGGCCGGTCCCTGCCGCCGATCTTCAGCGTCGCCAGCTCTATGTCCATCGCTGCGTTATAATCCCAGGTTTCGCCCGGATTGACCTGATAATGCCAGACATATTTGCCGGTATCGGCATCCAGCGCGACGATCGAGCAGAGATAGAGATTGTCGCCGCCGCCGGGGCTGCGGATATGCTGGTTCCACGGCGTACCGTTGCCGGTGCCGATATAGAGGCGGTTGAACTGCGGGTCATAGGCCATGGCGTTCCATACGGTGCCGCCGCCGCCATATTTCCACCACTCCCCGGTCCATGTCGTCGCCGCGCGTTCCAGCGCCGGGTCCTCGAAGCCCTTCGCCGGATCGCCGGGCACGGTGTAGAAACGCCAGAGCTGCCGCCCGGACCGCGCGTCATAGGCGGTGACATAGCCGCGCACGAGGTCGAAATCGGCGCCGCCATGGCCGATGACGACCTTGCCGTTGAAGATCCACGGCGCGCCGGTGATATACCGGCCATCATCCGGGCCCTCGGTCGTCTGGACCGACCAGAGCAGCTTGCCGCTGCGCGCATCGACCGCGATCAGCCGACCGTCGAGCGTGCCCGCATAGATCTTGCCGTCCCAATAGGCGATGCCGCGACTGCCCCAGGCGGTGCGCATCTTCTTGCCCGCCACCTTCCAGACCTCCGGGTCGTATTTCCACAGCAGCTTGCCGGTCGCCGCATCGACGGCGTGGATGACGCTGTAGCCCTGCGCGAAATAGAGGATGCCGCCGACCGCGACCGGCGAGGTGTAGAGACTGCCGCCATCGTCCAGATCGAGCGACCAGGCGAGCTTCAGCCGGTCGATATTGCCGCTGTCGATCTCGCTCAGCGGGCTGTAGTGATTGGCGCTGAAGGTGCGGCCGTAGAGCGGCCAGTCGGCGCCGTCCTCCTCCCGCGCGGCGGGGCCGTTATCGACCTCGGCGGCGCCGCGCTGGCAAGCGGAGAGGGAGACGAGCAGCAGCCCTGCCAGCAGCATCGTCAGCAGCGTACGCATCATCAGCGCACCCCCAGACCACGGCGGAGCGCGGTGATGCGCGCGGCGCGGAATTCATCGCCGACCGCCGACTGGCCGCCGTCGAACGCATCGAAGCCGTGATAGGCGCCCGGATAGACGGCCAACTGCGTCGGCACGCCCGCCTGCACCAGCCGCATCGCATAATCGACATTCTCCCGCATCAGCGGATCGAGCGCGCCCACGCCGATGAAGGCGGGCGGCAGACCCTCCAATGACGCCGCGCGCGCCGGGGCGGCATAGGGCGACACGCCTTCGGTGCCGACCGTCTCGCCCAGCAGCGTTTCCCAGCCGAAGGCATTGCCGTCATAGGTCCAGACATAATCGCCCGCAAAGGGATCGCGCGGCGCGCCGTCGCGGCCCGTCCGGTCGTCCAGCATCGGATAGTCGAGCAGCTGGAACGCGAGCGGCGGCGTGACGCCCTCGTCCCGCGTCCGCAGCGCCAGCGCGGCGGCCAGCGCCCCGCCAGCGCTCACCCCCTCCACCGCGATACGGGCGGGGTCGATGCCCAGCTCAGCGGTGGAGCGATGCAGCCACAGCAGCGCCGCATGGCAATCGTCGATCGGCGCGGGGTGGGGGGCTTCGGGCGCCTTGCGATAATCGACCGCCGCGACCAGCGCCCCGGTTTCCCGCGCCAGCCGCCGGCACCAGTCCTCATACAGGTCCGCCTCGCCGGAAAAGAAGCCGCCGCCATGGATATAGAGAATGGCCGGCCGCGCCGCGCCATCCGTTGCCGCCGCGCCGCTGAACAGCAGCAGGCGGACGTCCGGGCCGCCGTTCAGTCCCGGCACCATATGGTCTTCGCGCGCGATGCCGTCGTCCTGAGGCGGCTGATAGGCGGCGCCGAAGGATTCGACCATCGCGCGCAGTTCCGCCAGCGTGTCATAGGCGAAGCGCATCGGCGGGAAGCCGTCGACGGCGGGCAGCAGTTCAGGGTCGACCAGATGTCTCGATCGCATGGGATGATCCTTTGCAAGAGGGCGGATGGAGGAGGGACAGGCGTCAGGCCGCCCCGGCGAGCAGGGGGCCGAGCACCTCTTTCACATGGGCGGTGTCGTTATATTCGCGGGCGACGGCGATCTTCCCGTCGCGCAGGATGAACAGCCAGTGATAGCGGTTGGCATAGCGCGCGCCGGTGCGCAGCCGCCCCTCGGATCGCGCCTCCACCGCCACCCGCTCGCCTTCCGCCGTGATGCCTTCGATGGTGAGGGTGATGCCCCTTTCGTCGAAATGCCTCTCGATCAGGCGGGTGAGGCCGTCGAGATGGTTCTGGATCTCGCCGCCGCCCGGAGTCCACCATATCAGGTCCGCCGTGCCGAAGCGGCTCGCGGCCTCCGCCGGTCCGGCCTCGTTCATGACGGTGAAAAAATGCTGGACTATCTGGCTGTTGTTCATCGATCATCCTCTCGCGGACAGATGCTTGCGCCGCGCCTGATTCAGCCGCCGGCCATGGAACGGTCGCGGCGCAGATTAACCTAAGTGGCGTAGGCTGCAAGTCTGCAACACTATCGTGCGGAAAATTACTTAATCACCTCATTAGAATCCCGCCAAGCCGATCCGCGCCCTTGCGCCTGAAAATCTAACAGGATAAGGTAGAACGGCAAAATAAAGGGGTCGCGGGGCGATTCCGCTGTGGAGAGGCGCTATTTATGAATGTTGCGACAAAGCTTTCCGTACCCGACCATGTTCCTGCGGAGCTGGTCCACGAATTCGACATTTACGAGGATCCCGGCATACGCCGCGACCTGCACCGGCAATATTCGCGCATGCTGAAGGAGGCGCCGGGCATCTTCTGGTCGCCCAACAATGGCGGCCACTGGATGGTCACGCGCTACGACACGATCAACGCGGTCGTCATGGACACCACCCATTTTTCGACCGAGCATTCGCAGATCCCGAAAATATCCAATCCGCCGCGCTTCATCCCGCTGAACTATGATCCGCCGGAAAACATGCCCTATCGCAAGGTGCTGATGCCGTTCTTCTCGCCCAAGGCGGTGAAGGCGATGGACGAACAGATCGAGTTTCACGCCAACCGCATCGTCGATGCGGTCAAGGACAAGGGCCGGTGCGAGTTCGTGCGCGATGTCGCCGCGCCTTTCCCGGTGACGGTCTTCATGATCCTGATGGGCCTGCCGCTGGAGCGTTTCAACGATTTCCGCCAGATGGTGGACGATTTCTTCAACGCGCAGGGCACCGAACGACTGGAAGGCATCACCGCCGCGATGAACGCGGAGATACTGGCGATCATCAACGCCCGCCGCGCCGAGCCGAAGGAGGATCTGGTCAGCTATCTCGTCAATGCCGACATGGACGGGCGCAAGCTCACCGAATATGAGTTGCTCAACATGTGCTTCCTGCTGGTGCTGGGCGGGCTGGATACGGTCACCAACATGCTGACCTTCACCACCCACCGGCTGGCGCAGGAGCCGGAGGTGCAGAAGCGCCTGATCGCCGACCCCTCGCTGATCGACGCCGCGACGGAGGAGGGGCTGCGCCTGTTCGGCGTCGTCAATGTGCCGCGCGTCGTGAAGAAGGACGTCGACCTGCTCGGCGTGCCGTTCCGCGTCGGCGACATGGTGCTGTGCACGCTGCCGATGGCCGGCTGGGACGACACGAAGAACGACAATCCGGCCGTGTTCGATCTGGACCGCAAGGAACGGCACCTGCTGACCTTCTCGACCGGCGCGCATCTGTGCCTCGGCCACTTCCTCGCCCGCACCGAGCTGCGCAAGATGTATCGCGTGTGGATGGAGAAGATCGGCGAGTTCCGCTGCGCGCCCGACGCCGAGTTCCACTATCGCGGCGGCACGGTGATGGCGCTCGACCGGCTGGACCTGGTGTGGGACGTCAAGCGCTGAGACGATCCGAGGCCCGGTCTTTGCGATGGCGGCCGGGCCTTTTCGGTGAGTGAGGTCAGGGGATCGGCTGCAAATTGCCTTCGGTGAAGCCCGCCGTCAGGTCGATGACATTGCCGATCGCCTGCACGCCGTCCTCCACCCGCTCCGGCTGATAGGCGTAGCAGGCGCCGAACAGTTCGGGCATGGCGGTGATCGGCAGGTCCGGCGAGCGGTCGACGATCCACATGCGCGCGCCCGAAACCAGATAGGCGCGTTGCAGCATCAGCGCGGCGTCCAGCGTCTCGCCCTCCAGCCGGTCGACCGCCCATGCGGTAAAGCCGCGCATGATCGGGACCGGCGGCTCCGGCGCGAATTCCACGACCTTTCCCCTCGACATATGCCAGCGGATCAGCACGCGCCCGTCCAGCGACACTTCGGCCGGAACCGGTTCTTCCGTCTCGTCGGGAATGACGATGTCGTAGGTCCGCCCGCTTTCGTCGCGCAGTGCCTGCTCCATCGCCAGCGCCGCCGCGTCGAACAAATGGGTGCAGTTGCGATAGGGCCGCCCTTCGCCGAACAGCTCCGCGCGAGGCAGCGCCAGCGGCAGGCCGACCAACTCCGCCAGCGCCGCCGCCGCGCCGGGGCAATTGCTGTTGGGCGCGCGCACGGTCCGCCCCTCCACCGCCGTCACGCGCGCGCCGTCATGATGGACGCGCGCCCACATCGCATGGTTGGTGTCGTCGAGCAGCGCGAGCACCGCGCCCTCCTGCCGCAGCAGCCGGATGCGGCGGCGATAGATGCCGGTGCCATAAGCGGGATTGCGCGGGAAGGCGGTCGGGACGAGGGGGGCGGCCTGCCGGTTCATGCGCCGTCGCCGTCGCCCCGCGCGGGCCGCAGCTGCGCGCGCAGGATCGCCGTCGAATAGGTTGCGATATCGGCCGCCTCGATCGCCCGGCCGATACGCGCGACCTGCGCCTCGCTCTCGCACAGCAGGGTCCCGGCAAGGCCGTCCTCCAGCCGGATCTCGATGCCGCGCAGCTTGCGCGCCGAGGGGCCGAACTTCGGTAGCTCGGCGGTCAGCGCCGCCAGCGCCGTCGCGATCGACAGCAACCGCGCATCCTTCGCGCCGACCAGCAGATCGGCCTCGCCCAGGCGCAGCTTCACCCGCCCGTCGGCAAAGCGCGCGGCGCCCGGCTCCGTCGGCGCGGGTTCCGTCTCGCCGGGAAGCACGTCCTCAAGAGCTTCGAGCCGTTGCTTCAGCCGCTGCGAAAATTGCGCGGCGCGCAGGCCGTCGACCACCCGATGGTCGTAACAGATGCTGAGCATGGTGCGGGGTTGCAGCACGATTTCATGATCGATGCCGACCGCCTTCTCCTCGATCGCGCCGATAAAGACCAGCACCGGCTCGCCGAGGTTCAGCACCGGTGTGCCGAAGGCCACGCCATAGCGGCCGAGATTGGAAAGGGTCAGGCTCGCGCGGCCCATGTCCTGCGCGCCGATCCGGCCCCGTTTGCCCAGATCGATCAGCCGCCGCGTTTCCGCCGCGATCTCGTCGAGCGAGCGGCGGGCGGCGTTGCGGACCACCGGCACGGCGAGGCCCGCTTCGGTCGCGACGGCGAGGCCCACCGCGATATCGGGCAGCGGTTGCAGCGCGTCGCCTTCGAAGCTGGCGTTGAGGTCGGGAAAATCCGCCATCGTCAGCGCGGCGGCGCGGATCAATATGTCGTTGAGCGAGCAGGCGAGCCGCCCGGCGCGGATCGCCGCCTGCGCCGCCACCAGCGCCGAGGCGTCCACCTCGATCATCTGCGTGAAATGCGGCGCCTGCGTCCAGGATTGCGCCAGCCGCCGCGCCGCCGCCCGGCGGAGCGGGCTCAGCGGGGTCATAGTATCGGCGGAGGGGGCAGGCGGGGCTGCGCCATGGCGTTCGACATCGGCCGCGACGATCACGCCGTCCGCGCGCGCCGTGGTTACACCCGCCAGATCAACGCCGATCGCCCGCGCCAGCTCTCGCGCCTTGGGGGAGGCCAGCACGCGGCCATCCGCTCGGGCGGGGGCGGGAGTAGCGGCCGGCGCCAGGGCAGGCGCGGCGCTCGCCGCCGGAGTTTCCACCGCCCCGACCGCTTGTGCCCCGCCGATCACCGCCAGCAGATCGCCGACCGGCACTTCCGCGCCGATGGCGACGCGGTGGCGGATCATCCCGGCGACCGGCGCCTCTATCTCATAGGTCGCCTTGTCGGATTCGATCGACGCGACCGGCTGCCCCGCCGCCACTTCGGCCCCATCCGCCGTCAGCCATTCGACCAGCACGCCGAACTCCATCGCCTGCCCGAACATGGGCATCACGATGTCGGCGGCGGTCATGCCGCCAGTTCCCGGCAGACGTCGCAGATCGCCTCTACCGAGGGCAGCACGCGATCGACCAGCGGCTTGACCGACGCCACCGGCACGTCGGGAATGGCGAGGCGGCGGAACGGCCGGTCGAGATAGCCGAACGCCTGCTCCATCAGGATCGCGCCGATCTCCGCGCCGACGCCCAGCCGCCGATAGCCTTCCTCCACCACCAGACAGGCCCCCGTCTTCTTCACGCTTTCGATCAGCGTGCCGCTGTCGAACGGAGACAGGGTGCGCGGGTCGAAGATTTCGACCTCTATCCCTTCCTGCTCCAGCAGCTCGGCGGCCTTCAGCGCCCGGCTCAGCATATATTGCCAGGCGACGACGGTGACATGCCTGCCCTCGCGGCGGATCACGCCCTTGCCGAAGGGCAGGGTGACGTCGCCTTCGGGCACCTCGTCACGCTTCTGGTAGAGGCGGCGATGCTCGAAGAACATCACCGGATTGTCGAGCCGGATCGCTTGTTTGAGCAGCGCCTTCGCGTCCGCCGCCGTCGAGGGTACCGCGCAGAGCAGGCCCGGCGAGTGCATCACATAGGCTTCCGGGCAGGTCGAATGCTCCGGCCCCGCGCCGGTCGCGCCGGAGGGCAGGCGCACCACCAGCGGCACCTTGAACGCGCCGCCGTGCATGTAGCGCCACATGCCCGCCTTCAGGAAAATCTCGTCGCCCGCGACGAGAATGAAGTCGGCATATTGCAGCTCTACCACCGGGCGCAGGCCCATGATCGCTGCGCCCACGCCCGCGCCCACCATCACGCTTTCCGAAATGGGCGAATCGAACACCCGTTCTGGCCCGAAGCGCTCCAGCAGGCCCTTGGTGATGTTGAAGATGCCGCCCCAGGCCGCGACGTCGAGGCCGTAGAGGATGACGTCGCCGTCCCGGTCCATCTCCTCCGCCAGCGCCTCGTTGATCGCCTGTCCGTAGCTGATCGTCCGCATCGTCATCTCACGCATAAAGGTCGGTGAAGGCCTGGTCGGAGTCGAGCGGCGGCGCGGCCTTCACCGCTTCCACCGCATGGTCGATCTCCGCCTCATGGGCGGCGGCCATCGCCTCGATCTCCGCCTCGTCGAGCAGGCCCAGCTCGATCACCCGCCGCCGCAGCGCCGCGAGCGGATCGCGCTGCGCGACGCTGCCGGCATCGGCGCGGTAATCCTGCGGGTCGGCGGCATAATGGCCGAGCAGGCGGGTGGCCTTGATCTCGATGAGCGAGGGACCTTCGCCCGCCCGCGCCCGGCGCGCCGCATTCGCGACCGCCGCCATGACCGCGTCGGGATCGGCCCCGTCCACCACCACGCCCGGAATGCCGTAGCCCGCCGCGCGATCGGCGATATTCTCCACCGCCGTGCTGACCGAGGTGGGGACGGAGACGGCCCAGCCGTTATTCTCGCATATATAGATGCAGGGCAGCTTCTGCACCGCCGCCCAATTAAGCGCTTCATGGAAGGTGCCGCGATTCGACGCGCCGTCGCCGAAGAAATGGACGACGACCCGCCCCGGACTGCGGCGCCGGAGCGCCATGCCCATCCCGACCGACACCACCAACCCGCCGCCCAGCGTGCCGCTCTCGCCATAGATGCCGTTGGGCAGGTCGACGACATGCATGATGCCGCCCTTGCCGTTGTTGGTCCCGCCAGCGCGCCCGGCCATGTCGGCGATCATCGCGGAAAGGCTGGTGCCGCGCGCGATCATATAGGCGACGCCGCGATGCGAATAGAGCACGGGGTCGTCGCGCTCCACTGCGGAAAGCGCCGCGATCTGCGCCACTTCCTGCCCCGCGCCCGGATGCAGCAGCGGCGGCAGGAAGCCTTCCGCCGTCAGCTTGATAAGCCGCGCCTCGAACGATCGCGCCAGCAGCGCCTTGGCGAAAATATCCCTCAGGCGATCATTCTGAATCATGCGCGCCTCTCTCCTCCCGCCCGATGTGCATTACCTAATCCTCTTAGGTCAAGAGCAAAGGTCCGCCGCGATCGCCTCTCTCCCGATTGACTTACCTAGGTGATTAGTTAAATAGATGGTTAGTCGCTTCAAAGCGATCTATCAAGTTCAGGGAGAATATCATGTCAAAGAGGATTGCCGGACGGCGGCGGCTCGCGCTCACCACGGCGCTGACGCTCGCGGTCGAGGGTACAGCCGGCATCATGCTCGTCCACGCCTTCGCAGCCGATGTCGCCTTTGCGCAGGCGGCCGCCCCGGCGGTGGATTCCGACACCATCATCGTTACCGCCCGCCGCCGCGAGGAAAGCCTGCAGAACGCGCCCGTCGCGGTCGCGGCGCTGACCGGCGAGAAGCTCAACCAATATGCGGTCACCGCCGTCACCGACCTCGCCAAGTTCGTGCCGGGCATGGTCGTCGGGCGGCAGGTCACCGGCTCTTCCGCGTCGATCTTCCTGCGCGGCGTCGGTTCCTCCTCGCTCAGCGCCGGTTTCGACCAGTCGGTGTCCTTCAACATCGACGGCATCGCGATGAGCCGCGGCCGCGAGATCGCGCTCGCCCAATATGACCTGCGCTCGGTGCAGGTGATGAAGGGCCCGCAGGCGCTGTTCTTCGGCAAGAACGCGACCGGCGGCGTGATCGTGGTGGACAGCAACAATCCCGGCTCGAAGTTCGAGGGCAGCCTGTCGGGCGGCTATGGCTTCAAGGGCAATGAGGTCTATGTCGACGGCTTCCTGTCCGGCCCGCTCAGCGACACGCTGGGCGCGCGCTTCGCCTTCCACGCCAACAATACGGAGGGCTATTTCAGGAACAGCGCCGTTCCCTCGGTCGATTTCGCGCAAAGGGCGGTGGAACCGGCCAATGCGTTCCTGCGCGACCCCGTCGACAATCGTCGCGGCGCCAGCAAATCGGCCGCCGGCCGCCTGACGCTGCTGTTCGAGCCGGACGATGCGCTGACGATGAACCTCAAGCTTTCCGGCAACTATTATCGCGACAATGGCGCGGCGGACCTTTACGAGCGCAAATGCGCCGAGGGCCGCACCACCCCGGCCCCGACCAGCGGCGCGGCGTCTCCCTACGCCGATTGCGCGATCAACGGGGTCAGCGACCATGCGCGGCTGCCGGTCGAGATCGCGCGGACGATGCGCTACACGCCGGAGAGCGGCAAGCCCTATACCAAGCTGGTTTCCGGGTCGGCGGTGCTCAACACCGTCTACCGGATGGATGCGGTCGACATCAATTCGATTACCGCCTTCTACGGTTTCCGCCAGACCTCCGGCGACGACATGAGCGGCCTGACGCGCGCGATCTGGAACGCGCAGAAATCGACGATGGAGCAGTTCAGCGAGGAACTGCGCGTCAGCACCAAGTTCGACGGGCCGGTGAATTTCACCGTGGGCGGTTATTACGCCAATGTCGATTTCACCTATAATATCGACAGCTACACCAATGTCGCGCCCTATGATCCGGTGACGCAGACCTACACGACCTTCGGCCGCAATTCCGGCTTCAAGGGCGAAACCTGGTCGGCCTTTTTCGAGGCGGTCGCGAACCTCACCCCGACGGTCGAATTTTCGGGCGGCGCGCGCTACAGCCACGAAAGCAAGGACAGCTTCGAGCAGTTTTTGCCCGCCAACAGCGCCTATGCGGGCATCTATTCGCAGAACCTGCTGGTGAACGACAAATATCGCGAGGCCAATCTGTCGCCGCAGGCGACCATCCGGTGGAAGCCGAACGACACGATCACCGCCTATGCGGCCTATAAGGAAGGGTTCAAGGCGGGCGGCTATAATATCAGCCAGATCTTCCTCGCCAGCACCACCGTCGCCTCGGCGCTCGCCAACGGCCGCTTCAACGCGGAAACCGCGCGCGGGTTCGAAGGTGGCATCCGCACGACGCTGTTCGACCGCAGCCTGCATTTCAACGTCACCGCCTACCGGTACAAATATACCGATTTGCAGGTCCAGTTCTTCAACCCGCAGACGCTGTCGCAGGTCGTCGCCAATGCGGGCGCGCTGCGGGTGCAGGGCATCGAGACGGACTTCAACTGGCGGGTGCCGGGCGTGCGCGGCCTCGCTTTCCACGGCTCGCTCGCCTATAATGACGCGGAATATCAGGACTTTGCCGGCCAATGCTATGGCGGCCAGACCTTCGCGCTGGGCTGCAACCAGCAGCCGGTCAACGGCGTCTACAACAACCAGGTCTATAGCGGCCGCACCCCGCCCAAGGCGCCCAAGCTGGGGGCGCAGTTCGGTTCGTCGCTGGAAGTGCCGGTTTCCGGCGATATCAGCATGACCTTCACCGGGGACATGACCTATTCGTCCAAATATAACTATACCGACACGCTGCGGCCCGACGGGGTGCAGGAGCGTTTCGCCCGCATCGACGCCTCGGCATCGATCGGCAACGACACGCAGGGATGGAAATTGTCGCTGATCGGCCGCAACCTCACCGACAAGCTGGTGGTGACTTCGGCCAACGATATGCCCTTCACCGGCGGCACCGGCACGGGGACCATGGGGGTGGGCACGCGGGCCGACCTCAACGCGGTGGTCGAGCGCGGCCGCGAAATCTACCTCGAAGCGCGCTTCAACTTCTGATGGTCGCATGAGCAAGGAAAGGCCACCCGCCCAAGCGGCGGTGGCCTTTTCCGTGTCCGCACGCCGTCAGGCCGCGCCGCCGTCCACGCGGATCAGCGCGCCGGTGGTGAAGCTGGACGCCGGGCTGGCGAGATAGAGCGCGCTGGTCACGATCTCGCGCGGGTCGCCGTTGCGGCCCAGCGCATTGTCGGCCCGCTCGCGCATATCCTCGGTCCAGGCGCGGGAAATGTCGGTCAGGAAGGGCCCGGCGCAGATCGCGTTCACCCGCACCCTGGGCGCATATTCGCGCGCGAGGCTGACCGTCATCGCGTTGAGCCCCGCCTTCGCGGCGGCATAGGGCACGACGCGCGGCATCGGCACCAGCGAGGCGATGGACGAGATGTTGACGATCGCTCCGCCGTCGCCCTCCGCCATGCGCTTGCCGATCCGCGAGGCCAACCGGAACGGGCCCTTGAGGTTCAGGTTGAGGATGCTGTCGTACAGCGCCTCGTCCACCTCGTCGCTCGGCATTTCCGGACCCATGCCCGCATTGTTGACGAGAATGTCGATCCGGCCGAACCCGTCATAGGCCTGCTCGATCAGGCGGTCGATCTGGTCCCAGCGGCCGCAATGCGCGCCGATCGCCAGTGCGCGGCGGCCCAGCGCGCGGACCGCTCCGGCCGCTTCCTCGCAGGCGTCGATTTTGCGGCTGGCGATGACGATATCGGCGCCGCGCTCGGCAAAGGCCTGCACCATCTGGCGGCCCAGCCCCCGGCTGCCGCCCGTCACCAGCACGACCTTGCCCGAGAAGTCGAACAGCGGGTCGATCCCCGGCTTGCCCATGGTCGTTCCCCTCCTTTCTTCCTCAGCGCGGCGGCAAGGCGCCATATTCGGCGATCTTGAGCTTGCCCAGCTGCGACATGTGCACCTCGTCCGGCCCGTCGGCGATGCGCACGAAGCGGTTGGTTGCGAGCGCGAAGGCGATCGGCGTGTCGTCGCTGACGCCCATCGCGCCATGCGCCTGTATCGCCCGGTCGCACACGGTCTGCGCCATTTGCGGCGCCACCACCTTGATCGCGGCGATCAGGTCGAGCGCGCCCTTGTTGCCGAGCCGATCCATCGCATCGGCTGCCTTCAGGGTCAGCAGCCGCGCCATCTCTATCTCGCAGAAACTCTTCGCCACGTCCTGCCGGATGCTGCTCTGCTCGGACAGCTTGCGGCCGAAGGCGACGCGGCTCTCCACCCGCCGCGCCATATATTCGAGCGCCCGTTGCGCCTGCCCGATCGAGCGCATGCAATGATGGATGCGCCCCGGCCCCAGCCGCCCCTGCGCGACCTCGAACCCCCGGCCCTCGCCGAGGATCAGGTTCTCTTTCGGCACCCGCACATTGTCGAACAGCAACTCGGCCTCGCCGCCCGGCGAATGATTGCGGCCGAGCACGGTCATCGTCCGCACCACGGACAGGCCCGGCGTGTCGCGCGGCACGAGGAGGATCGAGTGCTGCTGGTGCCGGGGGTTGTCGGGCAGGGTCCTGCCCATCACCAGCAGCAGCTCGCAGCGCGGATGCATGACGCCCGATATCCACCATTTGCGCCCGTTGACGACATAATCGTCGCCATCGGGCAGGATGGTGGTCGAAATATTGGTCGCGTCGGAGGACGCGACATCGGGCTCGGTCATCGCATAGGCGGAGCGGATCGTGCCGTCCATCAGCGGCCTGAGCCAGCGCTCCTGCTGCGCCGCCGTGCCGAAGCGCGCGAGCACCTCCATGTTGCCGGTGTCGGGGGCGGAGCA
>Ga0182748_1003314_pt1 | contig 13700 bp, 15 predicted proteins | sample eDN3rd37CKraftOP_FD_128877 | JGI IMG/M metagenome (GOLD analysis project Ga0182748, IMG submission 128877) | Enriched Organic Plus compost microbial communities from Emeryville, California, USA - eDNA 3rd pass 37_C Kraft OP (version 2) (version 2) ...
AGCCGGCCGCGCGCAGCGTGGCGTTGAAGCGCGCGAACAGCGCATCCACCGCACCGGCGCGCTTCAGCGCCTCCCGGAAGGCCCAGATCGTGTTCGCGTCCGGCACCGGCTCGCCACACCGAGCCCGAGGAAGCGCATGAAGGAGAGCCGGTCCTTGATCAGATACTCGGCCCGCTCGTCGGACAGCGCGTGCATCGCCTGCAGGAGCAGGACCTTGAACATCAGCACATGATCTAAGGCCGGGCGTCCGCCCTTCGTGCCATCAGACCGCGGTACCGCCTGCTACAGCTCCGGGCGGAACCGCTCGAACTCCACGAGCGCCGCAACGCGCTCCAGGTCGTCACCCTTGGCCGACAGCTCCCGCAGCCGATGCTCGACATCGAAGAACCCCGGCTGCCCTGCCATCCTCGTCGCCTCCCCCGCCCAAGCAGTGAAGCAGCCAGCCGCTGCCAGATCGAGAGGTTCTTGGAGGCGTCCATTTCACCAGGAAGACGAAGCCACATCCGCGCTGCTGACGAAGCACGTTGGTTGAGAAGCCAGGCGCGCGTATCCGGCGCCTGCCATTGCTGTGGGTGCAGGTGGTGCTCCTCGAGCCGATCAGAGTCGGAGCAGGCTTCGCTATGCTTGCGGGGCTTGGCTGAAGGGGCAGTACGGTCTTGCGGTCGCGGAGCTACGTGGCGGCGAGCCGGTCTTCGAGCCGACGGTGCCGGGGACCAGGATGCCATCGATGCAGGCAGGCATGGTCGCTCCGACAGATGCAGGGAGCGGGGAGCGGCCTAGCCGCCAGGGTTCGTGACCATGACTTCGGGCGGAGCGCGCGTATGATCGCGGTCACATGGAGCAGGATCCTCGCCGCTCTGCCACCCTGACAGGATCGCTCGCTTGCGGGCGGCGAGGTGTTGTTCCGTGTCGGAGATCCGGCTCTCGGGCTCGTAGCGGTTTGCTGCAGGATGCTCGAGTAGCGGCGGATGTTGTCGGAGGGGCGTTGCCTCATGCTGCATCGCGCCGGTCCCGGCCTGACCTTCGCCGAGGCCTCGCTGTTTGAGCCGCGGCTCCACTGCAACGCGGTGGCGGCGACTGCCGCCGCAATCACTGTCCACCCGGCGGCCGCCCTGCGCGAGGCCGCGTCCCGCGACCCCAAGCTTGGCTGGCGGGACGCGGCGCATCTGGCGGCCCGTCTGGTCCGTGAGCCGAGGCGCGCGGAAAGACTTGCGCTGCCGCACGCCGCCAATCGCCTGCTGGATGCCCTGCACGCGCTGCCCACAGAGCCGCCGGGCGGCCTGCGCCGCCTCGACTGCTCCTGGAAGGCGTTCACCGCGGGCCTCGGCCTGACCCACGAGGCGACCTCCCGTGGACTCGCGCGGCTGGAGCGCGCCGGCCTGCTGCAGCATGTCGGACCAGGCCTGGTCCGGCTGCGGACCACGGAGCCTGCATGAGCGCCCGCCGCTCCTGGTTGCGCGAGGCGGGCGGCGCCTTCGGAGACCTCGGCACCTTCGTGCCGCTGGTGGTTGGGGCAGTGACCGTGGCCGGGTTGGCGCCGGCCGGCGTCCTGATCGGCTTCGGGGTCTCGATGGTCGCCGCCGGGCTCGCCTTCGGGATTCCGCTGGCGGTGCAGCCGATGAAGGCCGTCGCCGCGGTCCTGCTCACCGGCGAGTTGACGCAAGGCGCGATGACCGCGACCGGCCTTGTCACCGGCCTGGTGCTGCTGGCGCTTGGCCTGTCCGGGGCGATCGGGCAGGTCGCGCGGATCGTGCCACAGTCCGTGGCCGCCGGGCTGCAGCTCGGCCTTGGCGCTGCCATGGCTTGGCTCGGGCTCGGACTTGTGCTGCAGACGCCGGTGCCCGGCTGCGTGGCGCTGGCCGTGCTACTAGCGCTCGCCCGGCTACGGCCGGCTTGGCCCGCCGCGCCGCTGGGGCTGCTCGCCGGCGTGGCGGCGGGGGGGCTGTCGGGCGAGGCGACCTGGCCCGGATGGCCGGGCTTCGCGCCGGCACTGCCTGCTCCGACGTTCCCGTCGAACTGGCAGGAGGTCTGGTCCGGCCTCCTCGTCGGCGCGGTCCCGCAGCTGCCGCTGACGGTGACGAACGCACTGATCCTGACGGCGCTGCTGGCGCGCCAGCTCTACCCGGCTGGCGCGGAGCGGGTCACCGAGCGTCGGCTCGCCGTCGGGACAGGTGCGGCCAACCTGGTACTGGCGCCGCTTGGTGCCATGCCGATGTGTCTCGGCGCGGGCGGGCTCCAGGCCCAGCACCGCTTCGGGGCACGGACCGGCGCCGCGCCGGTCATGCTCGGCGCCACGCTGCTGGCGCTCGGCCTCTTCTTCGCGGAGGGCACATTCGCGCTGCTCGCCGCGCTGCCGCCGGGCGTGGTTGGGGCACTGCTGCTGGTCGCGGGCGGCGACCTCGCGACATCGCGGCGCCTGTTCGACGCCAGAGTGGATTGCTGGCCCGCCATCGGGCTGACGGCGGGGCTAACAGTGCTGGTGAACCCGGCGGCTGGGCTGGCGGCAGGGTGGACGATCGAAACGGGCCGAAGCATGGCGCGACGGGGGTGGAAGGCACGCCAGCAGCAGTAGCGTCGGTGCGACTATACCTGTGGGCACGCAGCCGACGCACCTCGTCCGTCACGCAGTCCGAACGAGGCTCAGTACGGCGCCTGCGCCCCTCACTTGCGCTTCCTCGAACTCGGCGGCGGTAATCGCCCGGTCGAGAGCAGCACGTAGTTCCTTGGCCGTCTCCAGCGTCAGCTCGACCCCGGCCCGCGCTCCCGGGCCCATGCCAGTGTTGATGAAATCGAGCGTGATGACGTCGCCAAGCGGCGCGTGGCGCGCGTGATCATAGGCAACCACCGCTTGCGATAGCGGGAACCATTCATCGCCGCGCTTTGCCATGCCCTCTGCACGCGCGATCTCGACGATGGAGGTGCACATGTCGGGCCCTCCTACTTCGCCAGATGCTTGCCGAAGAAGGCGAACACCTTGCTCCAGCCGTCCATGGCCTGCTCGGGCCGGTAGAGCGGCCGGTGCCAGTAGAAGATGCCGTGGCCGGCGCCGTCATAGCGGTAGAACTCGTACGTCTTGCCGTGCTTCTTGAGCTCGGCCTCGTGCTGGTTCACCTGCTCGGGGCTCGGTGCACGGTCGTCATTGCCGAAGATGCCAAGCAGCGGGCAGGAGAGGTCCTTCGTCATGTCGATCGGCGCGACGGGCGTCTTGGCGTTGAGCTCCTCCGGGCCCATCACCACGCGGCCGCCCCAGAGGTCGGCGCAGGCATCGACGTCCTTTCTCTGGCAGGCATAGAGGAAGGCGTGCCGACCACCAGAACAGGAGCCGAAAAGGCCAACCTTTCCGTTGTGATTCGGCTGCGCGCGCATCCATTTCACGGCGGCTTCAGTATCGCCGACCATCTGGGCGTCGGGAATGCCGCCCTCGGCGCGCACTTTGGCCGCGACGTCGTCCGGGTTGCCCTGGCCCGCACGCTCGTAAAGATTGGCGCAGATCGCGAGGTAGCCATGGTGCGCGAACCGCCGCGTTGTCTCGATGTAGAACTCGCTCCAGCCCGGCAGATGGTGGACAAGCACGACGCCCGGAAAGGGGCCGGGACCAGACGGCTTGGCCACGTAAGCGGTAATCGGGGTCCCTTGGTCGCCTTTGATGGTCACGTTCTCGCAGGTCATGCCTCGGTAGAATGACATCGATCTTCCTCCACGAGCCTGAGTCTTGGGCCTTATCGGGCCATCGGAACGCCGCGCCGTCATCGACCAGGCGGGTCGAACTCCCCATTCTGCTTGCCGTCGAGGGGGCGTCACATCGCTGGCATGCCAGTATTCGACGAGCGCATACTGGACGCAATAGCGGGGAGGTCTCGAACTCTATCGCAAGCGGCAGGCCGTCACCGATGAGCATGCCGCGATCGCAGCGGCTGTACATGGGCCTCCCCGCATACACCAGAAAATACTGCGCAACCTCCGCATGCGCCGGCCCCCTAACGGCCCATCCGATGCACAGTCCAGCCCGCTAGAGATCACGGAATTCGGCAAAGGCCTCAACGTCCTCACGTGGGGACTGCAGGCGGTTTGCTGGCTCCTCGGGATCAGCATGGCCCAGTGCCATCCCGCACACGACCAGCTCCTCCTCGGGGATCGCGAGCTGGCGACGGATGATGGCATGGTAGCTCTTGAAGGCCGCTTGCGGGCAGGTGTCGAGGCCCCTGCCGCGAGCGGCGATCATGATGTTCTGCATGAACATGCCCAGATCAAGCCAGCTGCCATAGCCAAGCGAACGGTCCAGCGTGAAGATCATGCCGACGGGAGCGCCGAAGAACTCGTAATTCCTGCGGTGCTGTCGCGCTGTTGCTTCCCGGTCGCCCTTGCGGATGCCAAGCAGCCCGTAGAGCGCCCAGCCGATCTGCCGGCGGCGGTCGATATAGGGCGAGCGCCATTCCCGTGGATAATAGGCGTACTCCGCCTCCGGTTCTTCGCCGCGGGCATGCGCCGCGCAGATCTCTTCGGCCAGGCGGTCACGCGCCGCACCGGTCAGCACATAGACCCGCCAGGGCTGGGTGTTGGTCATGCTCGGCGCACGGCTGGCGACCGCCAGGATCTCCCGGATGACGGCGATGGGAACGGGATCCGACCGGAAGCCGCGGACACTGCGGCGAGAGGTGATCACCTCATCCACCAGCCTGTTGGCGTTGCCGGTCCCCTCCTGCGCAGGCGGCATCGTGGCTAATACTCCGCGACATCGTCGACGGCATGGCCGCGTTTCGGCACCAGCATCGTACGCTCGAAGGTCATGAAAGTGGTACCGTCGGCCTTCTTCCCCGTCGTGCGGACGGTGACGATCCCTTGGGTCGGGCGCTTCGCCGACTCACGCTTCGACAGCACCTCGGATTCCGCATAGATCGTGTCGCCAATGAAGACCGGCGCGGTCAGGCGGATGTCGTTCCAGCCGAGATTGCCGATCGCCTTCTGGCTGAGGTCACTGACGCTCATGCCGACGACGATGGAGAGCGTGAGGCAACTGTTCACGAGAGGCTGCCTGAATTCCGACTTGGCAGCATAGGCGGAATCGAAATGCAGCGGGTGGGTGTTCATGGTCAGCAGTGTAAACCAGGTGTTGTCGGCTTCCGAGATCGTCCTGCCCGGACGGTGCTCATAGACAGCACCGGGCTCGAAATCTTCGTAGTAGCGCCCGAAACTCTCCCGCCAGCGCTGGGGGCCGACTTGCTTTGCGATACCAACCATGATCGGTCTCCTGATCCTGCCGCCCGAGGCTAGCGCTGGCTGTCCGCATGGATTCCGAGAAGGGCTCGTAGCTCCCCGGTATGCTCCCCATGCAGCGGTTCCTGAAGCCTGGGATGCGGTGGCTCCTGGCGGAAACGGACGGCTGGCGCAATGTGACGACGACCGCTCTCGTCGGTGAGCACCATTCCTCGAGCCATCAGGTTCGGGTCGCGGAATGCCTCGGGAAGGGTGTTCACCGGCGCGAAACAGACATCGAGCCTGCCGAGCCATTCCAGCCAGTCCTGCAGGTCGCGCTGACGGAAGGTCTCCTGCAGGAAGTCGGCCACTGGCTGCTGGTGCGGGCCCGGACCTCGCGCGCAGAGTGCCGCGAGATCGGGGCGGCCGAGCGCCCCCAGCAGCGCATGCACGAACTTTTCTTCCTGCCCCGCGAGGACGAGTTGCCGCCCGTCCCGCGTGTCGTAGATACGGTAGAAGGCGGCGCCACCGGTCGTCCGTTCATGCTTGACGACGGGCTGGCGGTCCTCGGCGAAGGTCGGACCGACGACATTGGCGCAGGCGGCGACCAGAACGTCATGCATGGCGATGTCGAGATAGTCGCCACGACCCGTGCTGGAACGGCGGAACAGCGCCATCAGCACGCCGGAAAGGCCCTGCAGGGCGCTGATGATGTCGGCGGCCGGTATCCCCGGTATGGCCGGGCGGCCGTCGTCGCCCAGGGTCAGGCTGAGCACGCCGCTCATCGCTTCCAACACGAGATCATGTGCGGGCCGGTCGCGATAGGGGCCATCCTGTCCGAAGGCGCTGATGGAGACGTAGACCACGCCCGGGTTGCGAGTGCTGATCTGGTCGTATCCAACGCCGAGCCGGGCCGCGACACCCGGACGGAAGGACTCGACCACGACATCCGCGGTATCGCAGAGCCGGAGCAGCGTCTGCCTGTCCTCCTCCCGCTTCAGGTCGAGCACCAGGCTCTTCTTGCCTCGGTTCATGTTGCGGAAGAAGACGCTGGTCCGGCCATCCGGCGGCCCGATGCGACGCCCCGGATCGCCCTCCCCGGGCGGCTCCACCTTGATCACCTCGGCACCGTGATCGGCGAGCGCCATAGTCAGATAAGGGCCCGGCAGGAACCAGGAAAGGTCGATGACACGCAGGCCCGCGAGCTTCATGCCGCGCCACCCGCCGCCTGCTGCCCCAGCAAGGCCGCGCTGTCGGCGCCGAGCGGGGCGCAGGCCGCCTGCTCCGGACGGACACCGTTGATCCTCAACGGGTTCGCCAGCACCTTCAGCTCGGGCTTTGCCGGATGCGGGACGCTGCCAAGCATGCCGTTCGCACGGACGAAGCCGCTTTCGAGCGCCTGTGGCAGATCGTAGACCGGCGCCACCGGCAGCAGGCCTGTCAGGCGCTGCAGCCAATGATCGGTGGAGGCTTTGCGCAGCTCCCCGTCCAGCACTGCCGTCAGGGCATCACGATACTTGCGGCGGGCAGCGAAGTCGGCGAAGCGTGGATCCTCGATTAGGTCCGGTCGCCCGATCGCCTCGCAGAGCGCGCGCCAGAACTTCTCCGTCATGCACATGATGAAGATCCACCCGTCAGCGGTCGGGAAGGTCTGCACCGGCACGAGCGACAGATGAGAACTACGCGTACCACGGCTGGAGACGTGGCCTTCATTCAGATACCACATGGCAGCATAGGAAAGCTGGTGCATGGCGACGTCGAAGAGACAGGTGTCAACGTCGCAGCCGATACCGGTCTGCCGGGCCCGTAGCACGGCGCTCAGCAGACCGACCATGCCGGTCAGTCCCGTCATCGTGTCGATCATGGATGCGCCGACGCGCGCCGGCGGACCCTCCGGTTCGCCGGTCAGGCTCATCAGCCCGACCTCGGCCTGCATCAGATAGTCATAGCCTGGCCAGGAAGCGCGCTCGTTGTCGCGGCCATAGGCGGAGATATGCAGGCAGACGACGGACGGATTCACCTGGCGCAGCGACGCGTAGTCGAGACCGAGGCGGGACGGCAGGTTGCCGCGCAGGTTGTTCACAACGGCATCCGCGGAGCGAACGAGCGCCTCGAACTGACGTCGTCCCTCCGGACTCTTGACGTCGAGCGTCACGCTCCGCTTGCCGAGGTTCCAGGCCTGGAAGTACTGGCTGTCGGCGGGCCCGAGCATGTGCGGGCCGACATGTCGCGCCGGGTCTCCGCCGGGCTCGTTCTCGATCTTGATCACCTCCGCGCCGAGCTCGGCGAGGAACATGGTGCCGTAGGGGGCCGCGCCATACTGCTCGACGGAGACCACCCGCATGCCCTCGAGCAGCCTCATGCCACGGGGTTCCGCTTGATGAGCTGCCGGGCGATGATGATGCGCTGCATCTCGTTGGTTCCCTCCCCGATGCAGGTGAGCGGCGCGTCGCGATACAGCCGCTCGATATCGAACTCCTTCGAGTAGCCGTAGGCACCGTGGATTCGCATGGACTCGATGCTGTTCTCGAGCGCCGCCTCGGAGGCGAAGTACTTCGCCATGCCGGCCTCCATGTCGCAGCGTTCGCCGCGGTCGAAGGCGGCGGCGGCGTCGAGCGTCAGCAGCCGGGCCGCGCGGGCACGGGTCGCCATCTCGCCGAGCTTCAGCTGGATCGCCTGATGCTCGCAGATCGGCTTGCCGAAGGTCCTGCGGATCTGGGCGTATTCCGTGGCCAGTCTCAGTGCGCCTTCGGCGATGCCGACGCCGCGCGCGGCGACGTTGATGCGGCCCAGCTCCAGCCCGCCGGTCGCCTGGTAGAAGCCCTGGCCCTCGACACCGCCAATGAGGTACTCGGCCGGAATGCGGTAGTCCTCGAAGATCAGCTCGGCGCTGTCGATCGAGTTGTAGCCGAGCTTCTCGAGCTTGCGGCCGACCCTGAAGCCTTCCTGCTTCGGCGCGATGAAGAGGCTGATCCCCTTGTGGCGCGGCTGCGCCTGCGGGTCGGTCTTCACCAGCAGCGCCACGCAATTGCCTTCGACGCCGTTCGAGATCCAGGTCTTGATGCCGTTGATGACGTAGTGGTCGCCGTCGCGGCACGCGGTCATGCGGATGGCCTGCAGGTCGGTGCCTGCATCCGGCTCGGTCAGTGCCAGGCCGCCACGGACCTCGCCGCTCGCAAGGCGTGGCAGCCAGTGCTGCTTCTGCGCCTCGGTGCCGAACTTCTCGATTGCCAGCGCCAGCATCAGATGGGAGTTGAAGATGCCGGTGATCGACATCCAGACCGAGGCGATACGCATGACGATCTCGGCGTAGGTGCGCGCCGGCAGGCCGAGTCCGCCATATTCGGCGCCAATCGTCGCGCCGAACAGGCCCAGTTCCTTCATCTGCTCGACGATATGCGTGGGGTAGCGGTCCGCATGGTCGTATTCCCTGACGACCGGCCTGACTTCCCGATCGATCCAGCGGTCAATCGACAGCAGGAGCTGCGCCGCGTCTCCCTCATCCAGCGCCCGCGGTCTGGTGACGATGGTCATGGCGGCAGTCTCCTCCGATTCAGTGGCGGTTATGGCACGGGCCATTAGTCCGGACAATTCTGAATTGGCAGTACATGACCGCATTGCCTCGACAGGACTGCGCCGCCCGCTTGGCGTGCCTGAAACCATTGACGGCGCGTGACAGGGTGACCAGCTTGTGCTGACAAGTAGGAGCGGATGGACCGCAGGACTCGGTGATGGGCGGGCGCAGCGCGCAAAAGGAGCGAGACACCGGACGGGACAGTCTGCCCCTGTACCGAACGGTGATCGACGCCCTGCGTCAGGAGATCCTCTCCGGGGCCCGCGCCGTCGGCGAGAAGCTGCCGACCGAGGAAGCGCTCTGCCGGCGCTTCGAAGTCAGCAGACACACCGTCCGCGAGGCCCTGCGACAGCTTCGGGAAGAAGGACTCGTCGCCTCCCGTCAGGGGGCCGGAACCACGGTTGTCCGCCGCATTGCGCCGCCGCTTTACACCTCTTCCGTCTCCTCAGTGGAAGAGTGGCTGCAATATGCGACCGAGGCCCGATACGAGGTCGACAAGAGCGGGCTGGTCGTCGCCGATGCCGCCCTGGCCGAGCGCCTCGGCTGCCCGGTCGGACAACGCTGGCTGCGCGTCGAGGGCTTTCGCACCATTGCCGGCCAGCAGGCGCCGATCTGCTGGACCGAGGTCTTCGTCCGCGCAGACTATGCCGGCATCGGGCTGATGATCGGTCGTCGCTCCGGTCCGATCTATTCCTGGATCGAGGAGATGTATGGGGTCCGCATCGGGGAGGTGCAGCAGGTGCTGCGCGCCGAGCCGATGCCGGAGACGATCACCGCCGAGCTCACCTGCGCACCCGGCAGCATGGCGATCGTGATCCGCCGTGCCTATCGCCTGGTTGGTGGCGAGCTGGTGGAAGTCGCCTTCAACCTCCATCCGGCCGACCGCTTCACCTATGAGCTGACGCTGCAGCGACAAGGCTGAGAAGCTACCTACTGCATCTCGATCCGTGCCTCGCGCACAACCCGCCGCCAGCGTGCCAGCTCCGCCTCGATTATCTCCCGGAAGCGTGCTGCCGGCTCGGGCGGTGCGACCTCGACATTCTGCGCGGCGAAGCGCTGGCTGACCGCGGGATCGGTGAGTATCCGGCCGAGCTCCCGGTTCCAGTATGTCACCACCTCCGGCGGTATCGCCGCGGCGGCGAGCGGGCCGGTGATGATACAGGACCTTCTCACTTGTCCGATCAGGTGTAATTCGCGGGACGTGTACGGGATGGCTCTCGCCGCTAGCTTGCCCGTGACCGCGCTGATATCGCCAGCTTTGTGCTGTGATCCGGGCTCCGGGTCACGCCGCGCATCCTGAGCGACAGCGCGGAAGTGTGCTCATCCTATCCGGACAAATAGGTGGATGAAGCGCCTCGCAGGCCGATAACATCGCAAGGCGAAGCAGGAGGTGGGCTGCTCGCGGGCCTCCACGTTCTCGATCGCGCATCCTTCGTGGCCGAGTTCGGCGCCGATGTCGTGAAGGTCGATCTGCCGGGAAGCGGCGATCCGATCCGGTGCTTCGGCAGCATGACGAGTCGGGTCCCTATGGCATCATCGCCATACTGATGGCGCTGCATGCCCGCGACGCTGCCAGGGCACCTGGCAGGTAGTGGATGTCGGCCTCTGCGACGATGCCACTGCCGAGAGCATGGAACAGCCAGCCGGGATCGAGACACCGTCGAGGCGGTCGCCGGTTCAGTCCTCCGCAGTCGCATATGTCGTTCGGAAGCTCTCGGTCAGCAGCTCATCGAGCCTGCGGCCGGGCCTGAAGCCCGCCAGGCCGGGCGGATAGGAGACACCCGCCGGCATGCGCGGGCAGGGCTCGGCGGCGCCGATCACCTGGGTCACCGGGAAGCGGGCGGCGTAGATGGGGAGAGCATAGTCCTCCTCCTCGTCCGCCACGCCCTTGGCGCGGATCTTCCCGCTTGCTTGCTCGATCACCATGCCGATCACCATGGTCGCCTTCAGCTCCTGCGGGGTGCTCGGCCGCAGTTCGGCACTCCGGCCGGGGTAGAAGCGGTCGATCATGGCGTCGAGTGCGCGGGCCTTCTCCTCGACGTCCTCGATAACTCTGGCCGTGCCGAAGCACATGGCGGAGCGATAGTCGGCTGAATGGTTGAAGCCGCAGCGGGCCAGCACGAGGCTGTCGAGGTGAGTGACGGTCAGGCAGACCGGAAGCCCCGGCTTTTGCGACCGCAGCATCCGGCTGGCGGAGGAGCCGTGCCAGTAGAGGTGCTCGCCTTCCCGCCAGAAGATGGTCGGCGTGCAATAGGGTTGGCCGTCGATGACATAGGCGATGTGGCAGAGCATCGCCGCGTCCAGGATGGCATGCACTGTCTCCCGGTCGTAGCGGCCACGCTCGTGCAGACGGCGGACCTTGTTGCGTTCGGTGACGGGGTAGGCGGCTGACATGGCGGCTCCGGGACAAAGGTTGGTCCCATCGAAGCCTGCGGATTGGACCTGTGTGAGAGCCAATTCTGCGTCAGTATGCCGGACCAATGCCGACGCCAACCGAATTACTGCTGCCCGGCATCGACCGTGCCAGCCCCGTGCCGCTGCTGCGCCAGCTCTATCTGGCGCTGCGCAGGGCCATCCTGACCGGTGTGCTGCCGTCCGGGGCGCAGCTGCCGCCGAGCCGGACCCTCGCCGCCGGCCTCGGCCTGGCACGGAACACCGTGATCGCCGCCTACGAGCAGCTTCTGGCGGAAGGCTTTGTCGAGGGGCGGGTCGGCGCCGGCACCTACGTCTCATGCGATCTCCCGGAGCCGCCCGAGATGCCGCCCGACCCAAACCGGCGGCCATCATCGGTGCCGCCGCCGCCGCTCGCGGCGCGCCGGTTGCCGCCTGCTCCTCTGCTGCCAGGGATCCACGGCACTGCGGCCTGCACCACCGGCCGCGTTTCACTGGATGACCGGACCCTGCAGGTCTGGCGCCGGCTGACCCTGCGGCACCTGCGGCGGCCGGACCCGCGGCTGCTGGGCTATGCCGATCCGCACGGCGCGCCGGCATTGCGGCAGGCGATCGCCGCCTATCTCCGCGCCGCCCGGGCCGTGCGCTGTGAGCCGGAGCAGGTGGTGGTCACTGCCGGGGCGCAGCAGGCGATCGACCTGGTGCTCCGGGTGGTGCTGGAGCCGGGTGCCCCGGTCTGGCTGGAGGATCCCTGCTATCCCGCCGTCCGCGCAGCGCTCACCGCGGCCGGGGCGCGGATCCTTCCCGTGCCGGTGGATGCGCAGGGGCTGGATGTCGCGGCCGGGATCGCGGCGGGGCCGGAGGCGCGACTCGCCTACGTCACGCCTTCTTCGCAGTATCCGCTCGGGGTGCAGCTCTCCATGGCGCGGCGGCTGGAGCTGCTGGCCTGGGCCCGCCGTGTCGGCGCCTTCGTCCTGGAGGACGACTACGACAGCGAGTTCCGCTACGCCGGTCGGCCACTCGCCTCCCTCCAGGGCATAGATGACGGCGGCCGCGTCATCTATGTCGGTACCTTCTCCAAGGTGCTCTTCCCGGGTCTTCGCCTCGGCTACGCGGTGGTGCCGACGGAGTTGCTGGAGCCAGTGCTCGCCGCGCGCCTGCTCGCGGACTGGCACCCTGCGGCGCTGCAGGAGGCGGTGGTGGCGGACTTCCTGGCGGAGGGCCATTTCGCCCAGCACCTCCGGCGCATGCGGCGGCGCTACCGCGCGGCGCGGGACGTCTTGGTGGCGGCGGTGGAGGAGTATGCCGGCAGGCTGCTGACGGTGGAGGTACCGGAGCAGGGCCTCAAGCTGCTGGCCCGGTTGCGGCCTGGGCTCCGGGACGTGGCGCTGGCCGAGGCGGCCGCGGCGCGCGGCGTCGTTGCCCGCCCGGTGAGCCCGATGTACCTCGCCGCGCCGCCGCTGCAGGCATTGATGCTGGGCTTCTCCGGCCATGAGCCGGGCGCGCTGCAGCGGGCAGCACGGGAGCTGGGAGCGCTCGGCTGAGCCCCTGCATTCATGAGGCCGGCGGCGCGGTCGGCGATATGCGCGGGCGTACCCACGCAGCAGACGGCATGCCGCGGAGACCGATATTCCGCGTCTCGCCCGAGAATTCCTGCCTATCGGCTGCCGCTGACCGGCGGAGATCATCAGCCATGCGATCCAGCGCTATCGTGTCTTCGGCCTGAGCCTGTGCGACCTCGACCTGATCCTGGCGGCGCAGGGCGCCGCCGTCATGCATGAGAGCGTCCGGACCCAGGAGAAGCGGCATGCCGCTGATGGGGAGGAGAAACAGCTATCGCCCCGGTGTGGCGGACCGCCGCATCCGGGTAGGACAGATGCAGCAGGAAGCGCCGCACTGACGCTCGGTGCCCGTCTCGTGCCATCCTGACCGCCTTTGCCCTCATCGGCCCGTCCCTGCGCCGAGCACATATAGCGTCAGCGAGAGCCATCTGCCGTTCGAGTAATTCTGCCCCTCCACCTGACCGGCGGGACGCGGCGCGGTACCGAGGGTCGCTGCGCGCGCGAGGAAGGCGTCCTGTTGCGCGTGCCCCACCAGCGCCACGCCGCACTCCGCGTGCGCGGCAAGGAAGTCCGCTGCCTCGGCTGGCGTCTTGGCGAGTTCGGTCTCTGCGAAGCCGTGCAGGAAGACAAGGCTCGGCTCGTGATAGGGCGTCGTCACCAGCTGGGTCTCGGCGCAGGGCGACGCGGCGTCGACGGCACGAACGACCCGCTGTGACATCCACAATGTATCCAGGCCTGGCAGTGTCAGGCCGAAGGTATTCACCCATATCAGCCCCGCCGCACAGGATGCGGCGGCCAGGGCGGCGACCGGAGCGCGCCTCAGGATCAGGGACACTGTCAAGCCGGCCAATGCCATGGCGACCAGCCCGAGCGCGATGGCCACCCAGTCCAGCCTGTGCTCCAGATAGAATATGATGCCGGGCGCGGCGGCGGCGAGGACAACCGCCATCAGCATCCATAGCGCCACATAGCCCCCGACC
>Ga0182748_1003316_pt1 | contig 13695 bp, 14 predicted proteins | sample eDN3rd37CKraftOP_FD_128877 | JGI IMG/M metagenome (GOLD analysis project Ga0182748, IMG submission 128877) | Enriched Organic Plus compost microbial communities from Emeryville, California, USA - eDNA 3rd pass 37_C Kraft OP (version 2) (version 2) ...
GCCATTCCCGAAGTGCTGCAACGCGCCGGCCTCAAGCTGGACCAGATTGGCTGGATCGAACTGAACGAAGCCTTCGCCGCCCAGTCCCTCGCCGTCATCCGCGACCTCAACCTGAACCCCGAGGTGGTCAACCCCATGGGCGGCGCCATCGCCCTGGGCCACCCCCTGGGCGCCACCGGCGCCATCCGTTCCGCGACCGTCGTGCATGCCTTGCAGCGGCACAAGCTGGATTATGGAATGGTGACGATGTGCGTGGGCACAGGAATGGGGGCGGCGGGGGTGTTCGAGCGGGTGTAGCGGTTTTTACGGCGTGGCAATTTCGCCCTTCTACCCTTGTATATAAGCCTTACTAGTGATATATTCTTTTGATATATATCATTTCAAGGTGGAAGTTTCATGGATACCGCCAAGATTTTCTGGTCAGGCCGCTCCCAAGCAGTCCGCCTGCCGAAGGACTTCCGTTTCGATACCGACGAAGTCCGTATTCGCCGTCATGGCAGCGCCGTCATTCTTGAACCGATTGCCCGAGACTGGGCCTGGCTCGACGATATCATCGGCGCAGTCGACGAAGACTTCGATTCAGCTGTTACCGAGCAGGTAGCGCAACAGGAACGCCCCGAGCTGGATTTTTTCAAGTGAAATACTTGCTCGATGCCAACGCCGTGATTGCTCTTCTGAAAGGGCATCCAGGCTTTCTGGCTCGGCTGCGCCGGCATAAGCCGGCAGACTTTGCAATGCCGTCCATCGTTGTGCACGAGCTCTTCTATGGCGCATACAAAGGGCAGCATACTGCCCGGAACCTGGAGCGGCTCGAAGCATTGCAGTTTCAGGTGCTGGAGTTCGACCGCGAGGACGCGCAGCGAGCGGGAGAGCTGCGGGCGCTTCTAAGCGCAGCGGGTACGCCCATAGGTCCCTACGACGTACTGATCGCGGGCCAAGCCTGGGCGCGCGGCCTGACTTTGATTACTCGCAATATGCGCGAATTCCAGCGGGTGGCCCATATACAGGTTGAGAACTGGGAGGCCTGAACCGAGTCCTTACGGCCTTTGCCAGCGCAGCAGTCTTTTCTCGGCCAGCGCCAGCAGCGCGTTGGCGGCAAAGCCTATGGCGCCCAGCAGCACGACGCCGGCAAACAGCTCGCTGGCGCGGAACGAGCGGGCGGCCAGCAGCACGGCCTGGCCCAGGCCCGATTGCGAAGCGATCATTTCTCCGACCACGGCGATGATGAGGGACACGGTCATCGACAGTCGCATGCCGGCCAGGATGTCCGGCATCGCGCTGGGCAGGGCGATCTTCCAACTGAACATGGCGCGCGACATCTGCAGTGCGTCCGCGACCTCGCGCAGGCGCGACTGCACGGTGGCAAAGCCATGGACGGTCGCCAGCAACACCGGCCACATCGAGCCGAATGCCACCACGAACAGCACCATGGAGGCATTCAGGCCGAAGATGGATATGGCCAGAGGCATGATGGCCGAGGCGGGCAGGGGCCGGATGAATTCCAGCGTGGGCTGCAGCCAGGCGCGGGCCGTCGAAGAGATGCCTATCATGGCGCCCAGCGCAATGCCGAACAGCGAAGCCAGCAGCCAGCCGAGCAGCATGCGGTTGACGGTGTCCACGCTGTTGCCGACAAGAGCTCCGTCGAACAGGCCCTCTTTGAGGCTGGCCAAAGTGGCTTCGGGCGTGGGCAGAAACACCTTGCTGACCCACTCCTGATGGCTGGCCAGCCACCACAGGGCCATGATGGCCAGGAACACCAGCAGCGATTCAACGACGCCGGCCGCCTGCATGCGAGGGCGTGTGTTCATGGCCGGCCTCCCATGCGTCGGGCCATGCGCCGCTGCAGCAGCAAGGCCAGTTCGTTGATGAGATAGCCGACGATGCCGATCCAGAACAGCCAGGCCAGCATCAGGGCGGGCTCCATGCTTTGCTGGGCGATCATGATGGCATAGCCCATGCCGTGCGGGTTGGCCACGATCTCGACGGTCACCGCGACCACTAGCGCAATGGCCACGCCCTGGCGCAGCGCGACGAACAGTCGCGGCAGCATGGACGGCAGGGTGATCTTCCACACCTGCTGAAAGTAGGAAAGCTGCAAAGCCTGCGACACTTCGAGCAAGATGGGCTCGACCTGCCGGGCGGCCGCCTGGGTCAGGATCAGGATCGGCCAGAAGGTGGCGAAGGCGACTACGCTCACCTCCATGCTCACGCCGAATCCGAAGATCAACATGGCCAGGGGAATGAGGGCTACCGAGGGTATGGGCCGGAACACTTCTATGGAAAAGAAGCTCATGCGGGCGGCGCGGGGCGAGAGGCCCAGCACGATGCCCAGTGCCGCGCCCGCCACAAAGGCCAGCGCAAGGCCGATGCCTGCGGACATGAGGGTAAAGCCCGTCGCGGACAGTATGTCGCCGCTGAACAGCGCATCGATGAAGGCAAGTAGCGCATTGGAAGGGGGCGCAAGGGTATCGCTATGGACGGCGACGCGGCGGGTGTAGAACTCGAACGCGCTGATCAGCACGGCTGGAAAGACGAAGGGGCGTAGCCAGCGAAGCAGGATTGCCGCCATGTCAGTCATGCCCCAGGTAGTGGTACAGGTCGCGGCGCAAGCGCAGGAAGTCGGGGTGTTCCTTGGTCGAAAGCTGATCGCGCGGGTGCGGAATGGCTACGTCGATGATAGCGGCCAGGCTGGGCTGCTGGGGCGTGGGGTTGCTGCGCAAGGCGATGACCCGGTCGCCCAGGTAGATGGCCTCTTCCAGGTCGTGGGTCACGAACAGCACGGTCAAGCCCTGCTCGCGCACTAAGCGCAGCAATTCGTCCTGCAGGCTTTCGCGCGTCATGGCATCGAGCGCGCCAAAGGGTTCGTCCATCATCAGCAGTTCGGGCTCTTGTGCCAGGCAGCGGGCTATCTGCACGCGTTGCTGCATGCCGCCCGACAGCTGGGTGGGAAATTTGCCGGCGTGAGCCGCCAGGCCCACCGTTTCCAGCACCCTGGCGATTCTTGCCTCGCGCTGGCCGGCGGGCACGCCGGCCGCCTCCAGGGCAAGGCTGATGTTGCCTTCGACGGTGCGCCAGGGCAGCAGGGCGCGGCCATAGTCCTGGAATACGAACGCGACTTCGCGCGAGGGGCCGGTGATGGGCCCGCCATGCCGGCTCACCGAACCGCCCGAAGGCGCCACGAATCCGGCGGCGGCGCGCAGCAAGGTCGTCTTGCCGCAGCCGGAGGGGCCGATGATGGAAATGAACTCGCCCTTTTCCACCTCGAATCGGGTGGGCGAGAGAATTTCACGTCCACCCAGATGAATCGTGACGTCGTTGAAGCTGAGAATGGACATGTGCGGCTATGAAATGATCAGCTTGGAGAGGTCGAGCTTGTTCTTGAGCATGTCCTGCTCGGCCATGGTTTCCACCCAATGGTTCAGCTGCTCGGTCGTGATCGAGGGGCTGGGCGGATTGATCTCCATGGTGGCCAGGACCGGCGGCGGCAGCTTGATGTACTTGCCCAACTGCTCGAGCACCGCCTTGTCGTTGGCGGATGCCGCCACGAACTCGGCGCTTTGGGCGATGGCCTGTTGAAAGGCTTTTACTTCCTTCGGATGCTGTTCGGCCCAGTCGCGGCGTGTCACGAAAACCAGCGTGGGCATGCCTTCGGGCAGTTCGGCCAGAAAGTGCGACACGAGGCGGCCGCTGCCGCTGGAGATGATGCGGCCCATGAAGGGGTCGACGGTGACGACGCCGTCGATGGAGCCTCCGCGCAGCAAGTCGTTGTGCTGCGGGAAGGCGGCCTCGACGAACTTCACTTTGCTGTCATCGACGCCGTTCTGGCGCAGCCATTTGCGGAAGGCCACATGCAGCAGTGCTCCCAGCCCCGGCGCGCCAATGGTCTTGCCGACACAGTCTTGCGCCGTCTTGATGCCGCTGGCCTCGGTGGCGACAAAGCCGGCGCCGGTCGTGCCTTTGGAAAGCTGCGCGGCGCCCGCGATGACGACGTGATCCAGGCCGCCATCGACCGACTGCAGGAACACCGACGGGGTTTCCAGGGCGACCGTCAGCGAGCCGGACTGGATGGCGGGCGGCAATGAGGGATTCAAGGGAATGAAGCGCGGTTCGACATCCAGGCCCAGCTTGCCAAAGTAGCCTTGTTCGACGGCGCTGAACAGGTAGGCGGAATCGGCCACCGTGGTATAGCCCACCGAGACCTTGGTATTGGCAAAGGCGCGGCCCGGCAGCGTTGCGCAGGCAAGCAGGGCGGAGGCGGTGCCCAGGAATTCTCTACGTTTCATGATGTCTCCAGCAGTGGATTTGTATTGGACCAGGTTCAGTCGAATATGGCTACGGCGCGGGTCCATCCGGCCGAAGCGCCGCGAATCTTGTGCGGAAAGCAGCTGATGATAAAGCCGTCGGCCGGCAGGACCTCCAGGTTGTGCAGCTTCTCGAGATGGCAATAGCCGATGTCCCGGCCCGCCTTGTGGCCTTCCCACAAAAGGCTCGTATCGCCGGTCTCGGCGAATTTCCTGGCTGTGTACGAGAAAGGCGCGTCCCAGCTCCAGGCATCGGTGCCGGTCAGGCGCACGCCGCGCTCGAGCAGATACATGGTGGCTTCGTAGCCCATGCCGCAACCCGTATTCACATAGTCGTCGTGCCCATAGCGCGAGCCCGCCCGGGTGTTCACCACCACGATCTCCAGTGGCGCAAGCGTGTGGCCGATACGCTTGAGCTCGGCTTCGACATCGGCGGCGGTAACCACGTAGCCGTCGGGCAGGTGCCTGAAATCAAGCTTTACGCCGGGTTGGAAGCACCATTCCAGCGGCACCTGGTCGATGGTGATCGAGGGCTTGGCCTCGCCTGTCTTGCCGTCCATGGTCGAATGAAAGTGCCACGGCGCATCCAGGTGGGTGCCGCTGTGGGTGGTCAGGCGCACCCATTCGGCCGCGGCCGCTTCGCCGTCGGGAAAGTCCTCGGGCTTCGTTCCCGGCAGCAAGTGGGTGAATTCTCCGATAGTGTCTTTATGGGTCTGGTATTCGATCCGGGGCGCCAGCGGCGGCGGGTCGGACAAGACGTCGTTTTCCAGGTAGATGGAAAGGTCTACGAATCGGCGCATGAGTTTCTTCAAATATGGGTTATGCGGTGGCGGAGGGCGCCTGAACGATGCGCTGGTCGATGGCGCCGAAGGGCGCGGAACCGTCGGCGGCGGTGGCTTGCATGCGGACGCGGTCGCCGAAGCGCATGAACGGTGTCTTGGATGCGCCCTGCTCGATGAGTTCTATGGCGCGGCGTTCGGCGATGCAGGCCGAGCCTGCGGCGCGGTCGGCATTCGAGACTGTGCCCGATCCGATGATGGTGCCGGCGGAAAGCTTGCGGGTCAGCGCGGCGTGCGCTACCAGGCGGTCAAAGCCGAAGTTCATCTCGGCCCCGTTCGGGTGCCCGAACCACTGGCCGTTGTAGTCGATGTGCAGCGGCAGCTTCACACGCGCGTCGTTCCAGGCCGGGCCCAGCTCGTCGGGTGTGATGGCCACGGGGGCAAAGCTGGACGAGGGCTTGGCGTGTAGGAAACCGAAGCCGGTACGCATTTCGCGCGGGCCAAAGCTGCGCAGGCTCACGTCGTTGATCTGCACCACAAGCGCGATGCGTTGCAGCGCCAGCTCGGGCGTACAGGCCATGGGCATCTGCTGCACGATCACGCCGAATTCGCCCTCGAAGTCGATGCCGTGGGCTTCGTCGGGCAGCGGAATGTCTTCGTTGGCGCCTAGGAAGTCGTCGGATGCCCCCTGGTACATGACAGGAATGGTGTCCATGTCGGGAATGGGGTCGGTGTTGAATGCCTTTTCCATCAGGCGGCCGTGGTTCAGGAAGGCCGAGGCGTCGCACCACTGCGGCGCGCGCGGCAGGGGCGCGGCGGCCTGTGTGGGGTCGAAATCAAAGGCATCTTGGGCTTGGCCCGCGTTCAAGGCCTGGTACACCTGCCGCAGCAAAGGCTCGCAGCGGTTCCAGTCTTGCAGCGCGGCCAGCAGGTTCGGCGCGATGGCCGTGGCATCGGCAGCCCGCGCTAGATCGCGCGAAACCACGACCAGCCGGCCGTCCAGGGAGTCGTTCTTCAGTGTTGCCAGTTTCATTGTCCGAGCCTTTGGAAGCGAAGCGTTTGTCATTGCCGAAGCAATGAAGGCCGCTGCCGCTCCCTGCTGTAAGGAAACGCGGGCGCCGGCCTCTTGGGCACAAGCACGTCTCCTGCTTATATTTGATCGTTGCTTGGATAGTAGGAAATTGGCGCCTTTAGCGGAAATCGATTTTGCCGATAGCAGGTATCGGGCGGCCGGGCGCCGCCCTGCTATATGATCGAGTCCTAAGACAGATAAATTCACCGAGGGAATACGGGTCATGCGCTACCAGCGAATCGATCTCAATCTGCTCGTGGCGCTCGATATCTTGCTGGCCGAGCGTAACGTTACGCGCGCCGCCGAGCGGCTGCACATCACACAGTCGGCCGCCAGCGGCGTGCTCGGCAGGCTGCGCGATTACTTCGAAGACCCTTTGCTGGTGCAGGTGGGCCGCGACATGCGGCTGACGCCCCTGGCTGAAAGCCTGGTCGACCAGGTTCGCGACATCATCGTGCGCATCGACAGCACCATGGCTTCGCGGCCCGAATTCGACCCGGCCGAGGCCCAGCGCCACTTCATCATCATCGCCTCGGACTACGTGTCGCGGGTGCTGATGGCAGATGTACTGCAGCGAATCAGCGTACTGGCCCCCGGCATCACCTTCGAGCTTCGTCCCACTTCGCCCCTGATGGTGCGCGACATCGAGCAGGGCAGGGTCGATCTATTAATCACGCCGGCTCATCTCGTCAGTGCCGACCACCCGCATACGCCGCTTTTCGACGACACCTATACGGTTGTCGCATGGGACCAGAACCCACTTTGCAAAAAAGGCCTTACCCTCGAGGCCTACCATGCCGCCGGCCACGTGGCCTATCGCTATGGCCGGGGCGGAAACCCCTGGTTCGAACAGTGGTACGCCAATCAGCACGCCGAAACACGGCGGGTCGAAGTCATCACGCATGACTTCAACTTGATTTCGCGCTTCGTCATCGGCACGAACCGTCTCGCGACGGTGCAGACGCGCCTGGCGACACAGTTCGAAGAATCCATGCCGTTGCGCCTGTTTCCCTTGCCCATGGATACGCCGCGTCTGGTTGAAGTGCTGCAATGGCACAAGTACCGTGAGACCGACCCGGGCTGTATGTGGCTGCGGGAACAGGTCATAGAAACCGCCCGCCGGCTTCCCGTCATCGCTGATTGAGGAGAGGGCGGCACCTCGCTGCGCGCGGAGCTTCAACGATGGTGCGCCGCATCGGCTCGAATGCGCTGCGGCGAAATTAATAAACCCCCGGCAAGAGCACTGAACCCAGAGCACGACACGGACTTTTCAGGAGAAACTATGAGCAGACTCACTTTGGCGCAAGCCAACCAGATCATCACTTCGGCACTCGAGAACGCGCGTTCCAAGGGCTACAAGCCCATGGCCGTCGTGGTCATCGACGAACATGGCAACACCCGGGCGGTGCAGCGCGACGACGGTGCCAGCATGTTCCGCATCGACGTCGCCACCGGCAAGGCATGGGGAGCGGTGGCCATGGGCTCGTCCAGCCGCGCCCTGGCCGAGCGTGCCGCCGGCAACCCCAATTTCTTCGGCGCGCTGGCCTCTACCAGTGGCGGCAAGTTCCTGCCTCAGCCGGGCGCGGTGGTCATCAAGAACGCCGAAGGCGACATCGTTGGCGCGGTGGGCGCCAGCGGCGGCACAGGCGATGAGGACGAAGAGATCTGCATCCATGGCGTCGCCGCCTCCGGGTTGGGCCACGCCTGAGGCGCCCATCTGCGTCTGAAGCGCGGACCGCGAAGCAGCTCTCGATCCTTGCATGGACTCATCGAGGAAGCGGTGTGCACCCGCCATACGCCCGATTCAGCACGGGCGCGAGGCGGGTGACATGATTGTGCTTGGGCTTCCCGCTATGCAGTGACGCAGGACGCTGCCGGCGCCTTGTGGAAGCGGCCGTCTTTCATGATGGCCAGAAGGCGCTGCCGGTCTTGCAGAAGGGTGATGTCCTGCGTCGGGTCGCCGTTCACCAGCAAAATATCCGCCAGGTAGCCCGGTTTGATCAGGCCAAGTTCATCGCCCATGCCCATGATCTGCCCACCCAGCGCCGTGGCCGCATGTAGCGTCTCCGCCGGCGTGTAGCCGAACAGCCGCACGAACAGTTCGAGGTCCCAGGCATTTCGGCCCGTGGGGTTGTACGGAAACCCGTAGTCGCCGCCCGGCAGCACGCGTACGCCTCGGCGCTTCAGTTCCGGCACCAGCTTTTGCTGCCGTTCGATCGTTTCGGCGGCGAAGCGCTTCATCTGCCCCAGGTCCACATTGCCGAACGGGGTTGCATCCACCAAGGCCTGCATCATGCCCACCGCCGGCGCCATGAAGATATTGTCCCGCCGCGCTTCCAGCATGTCCAGCGCTTCTTCGTCGGCGAACGAGCAGTGATAGATCACCCGGAATCCATTGCGAGCCGCCATCTTCACCGCTTCGGCGGCCTGCGCGTGCGCACAGAGCCAGACATCCGATTCGCGCGCCTGTTCGCCGGCCGCGCGGGCTTCTTCCTCGGTATAGAGCAGCTGCTGCGACGTGCCGGGAACCAGCGTGTCCTGCCCTGAAAGCAGGAACTTCACCGACTTGGCTCCGATGCGCGCGCATTCCTTGACGAACTCGCGTATGGCTTCAGGGCCATTGCCGTGATCTTCGACCTGGCCGGTGGAAAGCGCCTCGGGGCTGGGGGGCTCGCGTTCGATGGACGACGGAACCAAGCGCGGCCCCGGCAGGCCGCCGTCTTCAATGTGTCGGTGCAGCGCGGCCTCGATGAGCTTGCTCAGCGAGCCGGCCGAATAGGCGCTGGTATAGCCATGATCCAGCAGAATGCGGGCATTGCGGGCGGTGCCCAGGACCAGCTCCTCGATGGGCAGCGACATGCCCGGCACGAAGCGCTCCACCGACGTGGGCCAGGAAAGATGCGCGTGCGCTTCGACCAGGCCGGGCATTAGCGTGGCGCCCTTGCCATCGATGATCTGGTCGCCTTCCTTTGCAATGGACGCTTGGGCGGCTTGCGCCACCTGCTCGATCCGGTTCTTCGTCACACGAACCTGGCCATCGAACATAGGCGCGCCGCTGCCGTCAAAAATACGGACGTTGGTAAAAGTAATGGTTTGCACGGGATCTCCCTAAACGCTGTTTGCTTGAAGTTTAGGAAGGGCGGGCGCAGAGCGGAAACCGTTTTTATCGATACCTGCTATTGCCGGTCAGGAGTTACTTCGCGATGATGGTGGCGGGATCGGGCTTGGTTCGGATCATTTCCATGTCGTGCATAGTGTCGATCCAGAATGCGAGCTGTTCCGGGGCGACCTCTTCCTTCAGGCGAGGGGTGGGGATGGAGGCCAGGACCGGCGCCGGGAGCTTGATGTATTTACCGAGATCTTCGCGAGCCGCTTCCGGATTAGCGTCTATGAATTCGATCGCTTCGGCGATGGCAGCCCGGAATTGGGAAACCGCCTCTGCGTTCGCCTCCGCCCATTTGCGGGTGGTGGCATAGAAGACTCCCGAGGTGTTTTCAGGTAGCGAGGCGGGAAAATAAGCCAGCACCCTGGCATTGCCCGCCTTCACGGCGCGCGGCAGGAAGGGGTCGGCGCTGACGCCGGCATCGATCGTGCCGTTCTTGAGCAAATCGCCGGTTTGCGGGAAATTGACTTCGACGAAATTCACCTTCTTCGTGTCGATGCCCTGGTCGCCTATCCATTTTCGAGCCAGCACGTACAGCGATCCGCCTATGGAAGGCACGCCCACTTTCTTGTCGGGCAGGTCTTCGGCCTTGTGAATGCCCGACGGCGCGCCCGCAAGCAGGCCGAAGTTCTCGTCCGTCTTGGCCGTGACACTGGTGCCGGAAACGGCAACCAGGTCCAGCCCGCCGTCTATGCCCAGCAACATGTTGGTGGGCGGCAGGGTGGCCATCTGCAGCGAGCCTCCTTGCAGGCCGGGCGCCAACGCTCCGCCGGCCACCTGCTGGAACGTGACGTCCAGGCCGTGCTTCTTGAAAAACCCTCTTTCCTGGGCTACGAACGAGGCCAGGTAGTCGGCCACCCCTGTATGACCTAGCGTTATCGCGGTCTGGGCGTGTGCGCTCGATGATGCCGCGAGTCCGAATGCCAGGGCGCAGCAGGCCTTCTTTAACCAATGCATGTTTGTCTCCTTGATGTGTATGAGTGCTTTTTGTGTAGTGCTTTAAGCTGGAATCACCGGCAGCAGCAGATGCGATGGGCGGCCTTCTCCCGTATGGATCGTCACCGTGCCATCGAAGACTGCGGGCGGCCTGTCCTGCGGGTCGTCGTGCAGATGCAATGAGCAGCCGCGCATCTCGATCCCGCCGTAGGTGCGGGGCATGGGCCCCGGCAGCCCGTGGTTGAAGTCTTCGCCGGCCACCGTCAGGGCCAGTCGCCAGCCCGGCGGAAGCACGATCGAAGTCGGCCAGATTTCAATGTCCAGTTCGTAGATGTCGCCCGGGTTCAGAGGCTGGACTTCATCATGAGCGTGGTACGGCCGATAGCGCAGCGACTTTTCCGCATCGAGCTTGCGGTGCGAGGCCCTCAGCCATCCGTAGGCGATGGGGTTGTTCGGATCCGAAGCGCCGGTGAACAAGGCTTCCCGGCCATGCGGGCCGAAGGCACGCAAGGTCAGGAACAGATCCGCATCGGCCGTGCTGGAGGAAACAAACAATTTTGCGGCGACGGGGCCGGTCAATTCCCATTCTGTTTTCCGGGGCTCGGTCCAGAATGTGATTCCCTGAGAGAAGCCACGGTAGGAAGCGCTCGCCGCCTTTTCAGGTTCGTCGCGCAGCGCCATGCCCGACGCATCCAGATAGCAACAGGTCCATTGCGTGCGGGCCAGAGGCCATTCCCGCTCGTCGCGCTTGACGAAGCGGTCCGGGTAGCGCACATTAAGCTGGACAGGTGCGGTCTTTTCCCACCCGTTGTCTACGCCTTTCAGAAAATGGTCGAAGAACTTGCGCATCATGGCGCGCCCTTCCAGGGTGTAGTATTCCGTCCAGTGCTCGTAGCCATGCATTTCCAGCCACTTCTGCTTCGAGCCGGCTCTTGAGTAGCCCTCGGTATTGCCTCTTAGGTGCAGTCCCAGGCCGCCCCAGTTCCCTCTGGAAAAAACGGGCACCTCGATATTTTCAACAGCCGCGCTGCGTTCCTTGAAGTAGCCGTCGTCGAGCCTATGGGCCCGCTGTTCCGCGGGCAGGTCGGCGATGCGCGTGGCCAGAGTCTCTGGCGGTTCAGTTTCTGGGCCGGCTATCAGCTCGCCCGTATTGGGATTGGTTTTACCGCGCTCGCCCAGCCCGTGCTGAACCGCTGAAACCTGTACCGGATACCAGCGTATCCAGAACGTGCACAGTATTCCGCCGTGGCGCACGGCATCGCGATAGAAGTCGGCCGCGCCTTCGAAGGGGCATATGGCGGCCAGATGCTTCGGCCGTGTGGCAGCCACTTGCCATTGGTTCATGGCGTAATACGAGATGCCCGTCAGGCCGACTTTGCCATTGCTCCAGTCTTGTGCGCCCGCCCACTCGATGCAGTCATGGAAATCCCGAGTTTCGCGGGGAGAAAGTACGTCGATGCGGCCGGGCGAACGGCCGGCGCCACGCGAGTCGACGCGTATACATACATAACCGTATTCGCGCGTCCAGATCTCCGGATCGGGCGTTTCCCAGGCCTGGTACTTGTTTGACGAATCCGCAAGCGCGTCGGGGTGGTCGCGTTCCAGTGCGTTCCATGCGAAGGCATAGCCCGTCTGGAAGGGCAGCCCCTTGGCATAGGGGCCATGGGTCATGAGCACGGGATGCCTGCCCTCGCCCAGCGGCCGATAAACATCGGCTCGAAGTACGACGCCGTCATCCATGGTGATCGGGACATCCCAATCAATGGCCATGCCGTCGCGTACTTCCGTCTTGAAGTCGTTCACGTCTCCTCCAGAATGCGTCGATAGGACTGCTGTATTTTTTGCTCAAATCCTAGCCAGCATTCAAAGGATGGTGAAATCGTTTCTCGCGATACCTCGTATTTTTCCGCGCCGAAAGGCTCCGGCTTAAGCCGTTCTCCCGTTGCGGGCCGGAAGCGCCCGATCGATGCTCAGCCCCAGCAGGCGACAGGCATTGCCGCCCAGAATCCGGGCTTTCTCTTCATCGGAAAGCCCCGCGACATCGTCCACGAGACGGTGCAATTGATAGTCGCCCATGTCGAAGGGATAGTCGGTGCCGGCCACGACCTGGCTCGCCCCCACCCGTTCGATCAGGTGTTGCAGGGAGACCGGGTCGTAAACCAGGGTGTCGAACCAGATATTGCTCAGGTAGCCGGACGGCGGCTGCGCCGGCCTGGACGCCTCGGGGCGCACGCGCCATGCATGGTCGCTGCGGCCGCTGTAGGCCGGCAAGTATCCGCCGCCGTGCGCGGCGACGAGCTTCAGGCCGGGATGGCGGTCCAATGTTCCGCTGAATATCAGCGACGACAGCGCGATCGTCGTTTCCAGCGGCTGGCCTATGCTGTTGGCAAGATAATATTGATCGACGCGGCTTCCCAAGCTCGTGCCAAAAGGGTGGATGAACACCACGCAGCCCAGCTCTTCCGCCTTGGCCCAAAACGGCTGAAGCGCCGGGTCGGCCAGTTCCCGTCCCGCAATCTGGGTCGATATTTCTACCCCCTTCAGACCCAGTTCGCGTATCGCATAGTCCAACTGCCGCGGCGCCAGATCGCCATGCTGAAGCGCGACATTGCCGAGCCCGCAAAGCCTGTTTGGATGCTGCTCGCACAAAGCCGCAATGGATTCGTTCTGCTGGCGGACGAGGTCGGTCGCAAGCTCCCTGTCGGCCCAATAATAGTATTGCGAGGGCGAGGGGCTGATCACCTGAATGTCCACGCCCATTGAGTCCATATCAGCAAGTCGCGCCTCGAGGCTGACCAGCCGGCGGCCCGCCTCGGGCAGCATCACTTGCCGGTTGTGCTCCACCGAAGCCGCCCCCATGCCGTGTGCCTGCTCTTGCAGCTCGGCCGTTTTCTCGGGCCGTCCATTTGTCATCTCTTCTATGGCCGGCATGATCACGTGGCAATGCATGTCCACAGTCAATGGACGGGAAGCGGAGTCGCTCCAGACCTTTGCGCTAGGCTGCGAGGGACAATTGGGCGGGCAGGAGTCACTGCAAGTATGGAGCTTCATGACTTTGTCTCATCGGGTGCCATAACGCGCCGTTGGCGCTGCATTGAATGGAACGAATGCGGTTCGCACGGCGCCGTTCGGCGAGTTCTTATGGATGTATTCCCCAGTGTAGGAAGGGACGGCAAAGAGCGGAAACCGTTTTTGGCGATACCAGCTATTGCTCCGGCTGAATCGCCGAAGCGCAAGTCGGATGTCAGCCTTGGTTTGATTCCGTACCGTCGATAGCGGCCATCAGATCGTCGGCGTGCACCATCAGCTCTCGCACTTGATGCAGCGCCTGGTACTGATGCAACACTGCGAGCCAACGAGGTGACTCCAGCAGCTCTTGCCAGACGGGTTCCAGATCTTGAGGGCTGGCCTCTTGGCCGAGCGCCCGCTTGCCGGCGAATTCCA